>Ga0208586_1000530_pt1 | contig 13798 bp, 10 predicted proteins | sample NGESurshal072012_6_FD_184471 | JGI IMG/M metagenome (GOLD analysis project Ga0208586, IMG submission 184471) | Arctic peat soil microbial communities from Barrow, Alaska - NGEE Surface sample 53-3 shallow-072012 (SPAdes) | ecosystem: Environmental > Terrestrial > Soil > Wetlands > Peat ... | reverse complement strand
ACGGCATCACGACCTGCCAGGACCCCGGCACCGGGACCGGACAGTGCGGGCCCGGCATCGCCAAGGGCCACCAGCTCGTGTACAGCCTGCCCTACGCCACCGGGACCAACTGGATCGCGCAGGAAATGACCCAGCTGCAGTCCAACGCCTCGCTCGTCGGCATCAAGATCAACCTCGAGCCGAAGCCGTTCAACCAGGTGACCGCCATCGGAGCGCCCAACTGCGTGGTCGCGAAGACCTCCTGCAACTGGGACATCGCCAACTGGGGCGGCGGCTGGTCGTTCGTCCCCGACTACTACCCGTCGGGCGAGACGCTGTTCCTGTCCGGCTCCGGCGCCAACTCCGGCGGCTACTCCAACCCCGAGAACGACTCGCTGATCAACCAGACGCTCACGTCGAGCTCGCCGTCGGCGCTGACCAACTGGCAGAACTACCTGTCCACCCAGCTCCCGTTCGTCTGGCAGCCCAACGGCGCCTATGAGATGACCGAGGTCGCCAACACCATGGGAGGGGTTCTCCCGCAGAGCACGACCGGCAACGTCAACCCAGAAGACTGGTACTTCACCAAGTGATCGGATTCCTGATCCGCCGGCTCCTGCAGGCGGTGGTGGTGGTGCTGCTGGTCACGATGATCACCTTCGCGCTGCTCCGGGCGATCCCCGGTAACGTCGCGATCGCCATTCTCGGGCCTACCGCCTACCGCAACCCGGCGACGATCGCCCAGTTCGACGCGACCTACGGCTTCAATAAGCCGTGGTTCGACCAGTACTTCCTGTGGGTGGGGCACCTGGCCGAGGGCAACCTGGGCTACTCCTGGAAACTCAACCAGAGTGTCGCGTCCCTGCTCGGGAGCCACCTGCCGAAGACGATCATCCTGGTCGGCATCTCCACGATCATCGCGCTCGTGGTCGCCATCCCGATCGGCGTGTATCAGGCGGTCCGGCGTAACAAGGCGGCGGACTACACGTTCACCGCGCTGTCCTTCCTGTTCTACGCGGCGCCGACGTTCTTCGTCGGCACGGTCCTCATCATGATCTTCGCCGACCAGCTGAAAATATTCGGGGCCGAGGGCCCGCAGGGCGGACTGGTTAGCGACTTCACCGACTGGAAGGACCTGACCCTCCCCGTCGTCACGCTCGCCCTGGTGACGTTCGCGCTGTTCAGCCGCTACATGCGATCGTCCACGCTGGATAACATCACCGAGGACTACGTGCGGACCGCGCGGGCCAAGGGCGCCTCGGAACGGCGCGTGCTCATCCGGCACGTGCTGCGCAACTCGCTGATCCCGATCGCGACGCTGGTCGGGCTCAACATCCCGGGCATCGTGGCCGGTGCGCTGATCACTGAGACCGTTTTCAACTATCCGGGGATGGGGTACCTGTTCTACCAGGCCGCGCAGAACGAGGATTACCCCACTCTCCTGGGCGTCCTGGTCGTGGTCGCGATCGCGACCGTGATCGGTTCGCTGGTGGCCGATATCGCGTATGCGGTGCTCGATCCCCGTGTGAGGTACGTGAGCTCATGACCATGCAACCGTCCTCGCCGGAGCCATTCGCGCCCGGCATCGACACCCCGCTGATGCCGGGGCTCAAGGGCATCGTCCCCGATGAGTTCGAGCCCGGTGATGCCGCGCCGGGAACGGTTCCTCCCGGCAAGCCGCGCAGCATGTTCGTGCGCGGCCTCGAGGTGTTCCTCGAGAACAAGCTCGCCATCGTCGGCGTGGCCATCCTCGTGCTCATGGTGCTCTTCTGCTACCTCGGGCCGTTCCTGTACCACACGGACCAGATTCACACCAACCTCGCCATCGAGAACCAGGCACCCGGGTCGGCGCATCCGCTCGGCACCGACTCCAGCGGGTACGACGTGGTCGGCCGGCTGATGGTCGCCGGCCGGGTCTCCCTGGAAGTGGGCATGGCGGCCGCGATCCTGGCCACCGTGGTCGGCACCCTGTGGGGAGCCATCGCCGGCTACATCGGCGGCGCGGTGGACGCGGTGATGATGCGCCTCGTGGACGCGATGCTGGCCATCCCCACGCTGTTCCTGGCCCTGGTCGTCGTGTCGATGTACCCCGCCACCGAGCTGGAGCTGATCATCGTTATCGCGCTGACGTCGTGGCTGACCACATCCCGGCTGATCCGCGGCGAGGCCCTGTCGCTGCGGGTCCGGGACTACGTGCAGGCGATGAAGGTGATGGGGGGTGGCGGTACCCGCGCGGTGCTCCGGCATATCGCACCGAACGCGGTCGGGACCATCATCGTGAGCGCCACCTTCCAGGTGGCCGACGCCATCCTGCTGGTGGTCGCGCTGAGCTACCTGGGGCTGGGCGTCCCGGCACCGAAGACGGACTGGGGCGGCATGCTCAGCAATGGCGTCCAGTACACCTTTGACGGCTACTGGTGGCTGATCTACCCGGCCGGTATCTGCATCATTCTCGTGGTCATCGCCATCAACTTCATCGGCGACGCGCTGCGGGACTCGTTCGAGGTCCGCCTGCAGCGCCGCTGACGGCCTGATCTAGACGAAACTGACGTACAAGGAGCCGGCTACCCGGGCGGCTCCCTCCAGATAACGCACGACGAGGACGCATGGCACCCCTGCTCGAAATAAAGGACCTGCACACCGAGATCCGGCTCCGCAGGTCGACCGTGCACGCCATCGATGGCGTCAACCTGACCGTCGAACCGGGCGAATGCCTGGGCATCGTCGGCGAGTCCGGCTGCGGCAAGACGATGACCGCCCTGTCCGTGATGCGGCTGCTGCCCAACGGCGGCCACATCACCGGCGGCAGCATCACCATGGACGGCCAGGACATCACGCACCTCGACGACGAGGCGATGCAGGACGTCCGCGGCAACCTGGTGGGCATGATCTTCCAGGACCCGATGACGTCGCTGAACCCGACCATGACGATCGGCGATCAGATCGCCGAGAGCGTCCGGCTGCACCGGGGTGCGGACAAGCAGGCGGGCCTGGAGCGCGCGGTCGAGGTGCTCGGCCTGGTCGGCATGCCTAAGCCGGCCGAGCGGATCGGCAACTACCCGCACCAGCTCTCCGGCGGCATGCGCCAGCGCGTCATGATCGCCATGGCGCTGGCCTGTGAGCCGAAGCTGCTGATCGCCGACGAGCCGACCACCGCCCTCGACGTCACCATCCAGAAGCAGATCCTCGAGCTCCTCGACAACCTCCGGCAGCGGCTCGGCATGGCGGTGATCCTGGTCACCCACGATCTCGGGGTCATCGCCGGGCGCGCCGACCGGGTCGCGGTGATGTACGCCGGCCGGGTGGTGGAGACGACTGATACCACGACCCTGTTCGCCAACCCCCGGCATCCGTACACGGAGGCCCTGTTCGAGGCGCTGCCGGACAAGATCGTGGAACCCGTCGGCGTGGGCAAGCGGCTGTACAACATCCCGGGCCAGCCGCCGGACCTGACCAGCCCGCCGCAGGGCTGCAAGTTCGCGGCGCGCTGCCGGTACGCGCAGGACTCGTGCCGCCAAACGGAGCCCGAGCTGACGGGCGACGTCCCGCTGCACGAGTACCGGTGCTTCTTCCCGGTGGGCGAGGCCGCCCTCGACGCGCCCGCTAGGGACGCGGACGCGCCCACCGTGGCCGCCGCCAAGGCGGAAGCCGCGGCCGAGGGAGCCGAAGGAACCATTCCGGTGCTAGCCAGCGCCCCGTCGGTGGCGGGCGACGGCGCCGCGGCCAACGGGACGCTGCTGAAGGTCGAGCACGTGGTCAAGGATTTCCCGGTCACCGCGGGCGCCATCCTGCAGCGCCGGGTCGGCAGCGTCAGCGCGGTGGCTGACGTCAGCTTCGAGGTGCCGAAAGGCAAGACGTTCGGCATGGTAGGCGAGTCCGGCTGCGGCAAGACCACCATCGGCCGCCTCATCGTGGGCCTGGAGAAGCCGAACTCCGGCTCGATCAACTTCGACGGCCAGGACCTGGCCAAGCTCAGCAACCGGGGCCGCCGGCAGCACAGCGGCAAGGTCCAGCTCATGTTCCAGGACTCCTACGCGTCCATGGACCCGAGAATGCGGGTCGGCACGATTCTGCGCGAGCCGCTGGTGATCCAGAAGCAGGGCAGCCGGCGAGACCAGCAAAAGCGGGTCGCCGCCATTATGAATGAGGTCGGCCTGCCGCAGGCCGCCCTCGAGCGCTATCCGCACGAGTTCTCCGGCGGGCAGCGGCAGCGGCTCGGGCTGGCCCGGGCGCTGGTCCTGCGGCCGAGCATGATCGTGGCCGACGAGCCGGTGTCCGCGCTGGACGTGTCGATCCAGGCGCAGATCCTGAACCTGATGCTGGACCTGCAGAAGGACAACGGCCTGACCTACCTGTTCATCTCGCACGACCTCTCGGTGGTCAGGTACCTCTCGGACATCATCGGCGTCATGTACCTGGGCAAGCTGGTCGAGGTCGGGCCGGCCGACGACGTGTACTTCGGCCCGGTCCACCCGTACACCAAGGGACTCATCGACACCGTCCCGGTGGCGGACCCACTGCTGGAGCGGGCCAAGGAGAGCCAGGGCGTGATGGGCGAGCTCCCGTCGGCCGTGGCCCCGCCCTCCGGCTGCCGGTTCCGCACGCGGTGCCCGCGCGCCCAGGACCTGTGCGCCGAGCAGGAGCCGCCGCTGCGGCCGTTCACCGCCGAGGGCCACCTGGCCGCCTGCCACTTCCCGCTGCGTGAACCGGAGGCGGGCGCGGGTGAGCTGGCCGCCGCCGAGCCGGCCAGCGGCAACGCCAGCAAGGCCGCGCAGTAACCCCGAGCCGGCGTCACACTGGCCGTAACTCCGGGCGGCCCGCCCAGGCCGCCCGGAGCCAGCCCAGGTCGATGTCGCGCAGGGAACGTACCACCAGCCGGCCGGGCCGCGGCGCGATGGCGTTCAGGGTCGGCACGGCCACGACCCGGCATCCGGCGGCCTCCGCCGCGGTGACGCCGGTGACGGAGTCCTCCAGGACGAGGCACCGGCGCGGGTCGGCGCCCAGCCGCTGCGCGGCCAGCAGGTACGGCTCCGGGTCAGGCTTGCCCCGCGTCACGTCGTTCGCGCAGACCACCACGGGAAAGCGCAGCCCGATCCGGGACAGGACGGCATCCACGAACCGGCGCTGGGACGAGGTCACCAGCGCGTAGGGCAGGCCGGCCGCCTCGACCTCGGTGACCAGCTCGGCGGCGCCCGGCATGATCGTGACGCCCCGCTCGCGGACCTTGGCCACGATCCCGCCGATCATCCACTCCGCTACCTCGGCCGGATCGGCGGCTACCCGGGCGCGTTCCATGAAGTAACGGACCGAGTTGGACAGCGAGCTGCCGAGCAGTTCCCGCTGGTCGGCCTCGGTCCAGCTGCCGCCGAGCCGGGCCATCACCTCGGTCTCGACCTCGAACCAGAGCGGCTCGGAGTCGACGAGCAGCCCGTCCATGTCGAACAGGATGGCCCGGGGTCCCGCGGCGCCGCTGGGCCCGGCCCCGTTGAGCCCGGCCCCGGTGGGCACGGTCCCGTGGGGCACGGCGGTATCCGGCGCGGCGGGGACCGCGATGTCGTGCGCCTTGGTCATGCGCTGAAGTATTTCGCCTCGGGGTGATGGACCACGAGCGCGTCGGTGGACTGCTCGGGAACAAGCTGCATCTCTTCGGTGAGCTCCACGCCGATGTCGGCGGGCCGCAGCAGCCGGGCCACCTTGGCGCGGTCGGCCAGGTCCGGGCAGGCCGGGTAGCCGAACGAGTACCGCGCCCCCCGGTACCCCAGCCGGAAGAAGTCCTCGATCTTGGCCGAGTCCTGCGCGCCGACGTCCAGCTCGCGCCGGATCCGGGCGTGCCAGTACTCGGCCAGGGCCTCGGTCAGCTGGACGGACAGGCCGTGCAGCTCGAGGTAGTCGCGGTAGGAGTTCTTCGCGAACAGCTCGGCGGTGGCCTCGCTGACCCGGCTGCCCATGGTGGCGAGCTGGAAGGCCACCACGTCGGTCCGGCCGGACGCGCGGGAGGCGAAGAAGTCGGCCAGGCACAGCCGCCGGTCGCGCCGCTGCCGCGGGAACGTGAAGCGTTCCCGCTCCTTTCCGTCGTCGTCCAGGATGACCAGGTCGTTGCCCTCGCTGACGCAGCGGAAGTACCCGTACACCACGGCCGCCTCGAGCAGGCCCTCGGCGCGGGCGCGTTCCAGCCACATCCGCAGCCGCGGCCGGCCGTGCTCCTCGACCAGCTCCTCGTAGCTCACACCGCCATCCCCGCGGGACGGCTTGAGGCCCCACTGGCCCATGAAGGTGGCCCGCTCGTCCAGGTAGGCGGCGTAGTCGGCCAGCGGGATGCCCTTGATGACCCGCGTGCCCCAGAACGGCGGCTCGGGCACCTCGGCCAGCTCGGCCACGTCCGAACGGGCCGTGGCGTCGCCGTCCGGCCCCCCGGCACCGGCGCTGTCCGGCAGGGAGCGCAGCGGGCGGCGGACCTGGCGGGTCCGGCGCTCGGGCAGCTGCGCCCCGGCTTCGCCCCGCTTGACCGCCATCACCGCGTCCATCAGCCGCAGGCCCTCGAACGCGTCCCGCGCGTACCGGACCTCGCCCTCGAACAGCGCGCCGAGGTCCTGCTCGACGTAGGCGCGGGTAAGCGCGGCGCCGCCCAGCAGGATGGGCCAGCGGGACGCCAGGCCGCGCGAGTTCAGCTCGGCCAGGTTGTCCCGCATCACGACGGTCGACTTGACCAGCAGCCCGGACATGCCGATCGCGTCGGCGCGCGCGTCCTCCGCCGCGGCGATGATCGCGGAGATCGGCTGCTTGATGCCGATGTTGACCACGTCGTAGCCGTTGTTGGACAAGATGATATCGACCAGGTTCTTGCCGATGTCGTGCACGTCGCCCCTGACCGTGGCCAGCACGATCTTGCCCTTGCCGTCCTCGCTGGTCCGATCCATATGCGGCTCCAGGTACCCGACGGCGCCCTTCATCACCTCGGCTGACGCGAGCACGAACGGCAGCTGCATCTGCCCCGACCCGAACAGCTCCCCCACGGTCTTCATGCCGTCGAGCAGCGTGTCGTTGACGATTTCCAGCGCGGGCCGCTGGTCCAGGGCCTCGTCCAGGTCGGCTTCCAGGCCCTTCCGCTCGCCGTCGATGATCCGCCGCTTCAGCCGCTCCCAGAGCGGCAGCGCGGCCAGTTCCGCCGCCCGGCTCTCCTTGACCGCCGCCATGTCCACGCCCTCGAACATGTCCAGGAACCGGCTCAGCGGGTCATAGTCGGGGCGGCGCCGGTCGTAGACCAGGTCGAGGGCCACCTGCCGCTGCTCGTCCGGGATCCGGGCGACGGGCATGATGCGGGAGGCGTGCACGATGGCCGAATCGAGCCCAGCCCGCACGCATTCGGCCAGGAACACCGAGTTCAGCACGGCGCGCGCGGCCGGCTTGAGGCCGAACGACACGTTGGAGACGCCGAGCGTGGTCTGCACGTCCGGGTAGCGCCGTTTGAGCTCGGCGATCGCCTCGATGGTCTCGATCGCATCCCGGCGTGTCTCCTCCTGGCCGGTGGCGATGGGGAAGGTCAGGCAGTCCACGATGATGTCCGGGCGGCGCATGCCCCAGTTACCGGTCAGGTCCTCAATCAGCCGGGTCGCGACGGCCACCTTCCAGTCCGCCGTGCGGGCCTGCCCCTGCTCGTCGATGGTGAGCGCGATGACCGCGGCGCCGTGCTCGCGGATCATCGGCATGACCCGGGCGATCCGGGAGCCGGCCCCGTCGCCGTCCTCATAGTTGACCGAGTTGACCACCGCGCGCCCGCCGAGCAGTTCGAGTCCGGCCTCGATGACCGGGACCTCGGTGGAGTCCAGGACCAGCGGCAGGGTCGCGGCCGTGGCGAAACGCCCGGCGATCTCCCGCATGTCCGCCACGCCGTCCCGGCCCACGTAGTCGACGCACACGTCCAGCAGGTGAGCGCCGTCCCGGGTCTGCGCCCGGGCGATCTCGACGCACTCGTCGTACCGGTCGGCCGCCATCGCCTCGCGGAACGCCTTCGACCCGTTGGCGTTGGTCCGCTCCCCGATGGCCAGGAACGTCGTGTCCTGCTGGAACGGGACGTGGGCGTACAGCGAGGCGACACCGGGCTCGGGGCGCGGGCGGCGCGGGGCCGGGGTGCGGCCGCCGACGCGCTGCACGACCGCGGCGATGTGCTCCGGGGTGGTGCCACAGCACCCGCCCACCAGCGACAGGCCGAACTCGCCGGTGAACCGCTCGTGCGCGTCGGCGAGCTGGCTGGGCGTAAGCGGGTAGCGCGCCCCGCTGGCGGTCAGCTCGGGCAGCCCCGCGTTCGGCATGCAGGACAGCGGGACCCGGGCGTGCGCGGCCAGATACCGCAGGTGCTCGCTCATCTCCCCGGGTCCGGTGGCGCAGTTGAGCCCGATGACGTCGATCCCGAGCGGCTCCAGGGCGGTGAGCGCGGCCCCGATCTCACTGCCGAGCAGCATGGCCCCGGTCGTCTCGATCGTCACGTGCGCGATGAGCATCACGTCGGCGGACGCCGCGGCGATCGCGCGCCGGGCCCCGATGATCGCGGCCTTGGCCTGCAGCAGGTCCTGGCAGGTCTCGACGATGATCGCGTCGGCGCCGCCGCGGAGCAGGCCGGCCGCGTTGAGCTGGTAGGCGTCTCGCAGCGTGACGAAACTGACGTGCCCCAGCGTGGGCAGCTTCGTCCCGGGCCCCATGGATCCGAGTACCCAGCGCGGCCGGCCGGGTGCGGACGCCGCGTCCACGGCCTCGCGCGCGATCCGCGCCCCGGCTTCGGACAGTTCGGTGATGCGGTCGGCGATGCCGTACTCGCCGAGGTTGGCGAAGTTGGCGCCGAAGGTGTTGGTCGTCACGCAGTCCGCCCCGGCGGACAGGTACGCGCCGTGGACCGCGCGCACGATGTCCGGGCGCGACACGTTCAGGATCTCGTTGCAGCCCTCGTGGCCCTGGAAATCGTCCAGCACGGCGTCGCTGGCCTGCAGCATCGTGCCCATGGCACCGTCCGCGACCAGCACCCGGCTGGCCAGGGCGGACCTGAGGGCACTACCCCCGCCGCTTTCCGCTGCATGTATCTCAAGCGCGTTCACCGTGTCTAGTGTACGGATGAGTCGTGCGGGGCAACACGTTCTCCAGGTTGAGGCGGATGCTGCCCGCAGGTGCGCCGGCCACGTAGGCTGGGACCCACGACAGCGCTCGGTGACCGAGCGCGTCGTGCCCGGTGTCACCGGCCCGCATACACAGGGAGGAGGGGGGAGACATCGAGTTCGATCGTCTGGGCAAGCTCACCTCGCCCGTCGCCATTGCCGCCTTCGAAGGCTGGAACGACGCCGGCGAGGCCGCGAGCGGCGTCATCAGCCATCTGGGGATCGCCTGGCAGGCGCAGCCGATCGCAGCCATCGAGCCCGAGGACTTCTACGACTTTCAGGTGACGCGCCCGGTGGTCGAGATAACGGAGGGCCGGATCGAGCGGCTCGTCTGGCCGACCACACGGCTGTCGGTGGCCCGCGCGGGCGCCGCACCCGGCCCGGCCGTTCTCGGGGAGGGCCCGGATGCGGCCGATGCGGCCGGCGGCGAGGATCGTGAGCCGGCCGCCAGCGGAACGGGCCTGGAGAAGGACATCATCCTGGTGCACGGGATCGAGCCGAACATGCGCTGGCGCTCGTTCACCAACGAGCTGGTCGAGGGCCTGACTCAGCTCGGGGTCGAGTCGGTCATCCTGCTCGGCGCGCTGCTGGCGGATGCGCCGCACACCCGCCCGGTACCGATTTCCATCGGCGCGTCGGACCCGAAGCTGTCCGCCAGCGTGACCGCGCCTTTCTCCGACTACAAGGGGCCCACCGGCATCCTGGGCGTGGTGCAGTACGCGCTGGCCCAGGCGGGCATCCCGGCCATGTCGCTGTGGGCATCGGTCCCGCACTACGTGGCCACGCCGCCGAACCCGAAGGCGACGCTGGCCCTGCTACGCGGCGTCGAGGACATCCTGGACGCTCCCCTGCCGCTGGCCGACCTGGCCGAGGAGGCCCGGGCCTGGGAGCGCGGCGTCGACGAGCTGGCCCAGCAGGACGCCGAGGTGGCCGAGTACGTTCGGACGCTGGAAGAAGCGAAGGACGCCACCGATCTGCCGCAGGCGAGCGGGGACGCGATCGCGCGCGAGTTCGAGCGGTACCTGAGGCGGCGCGGCCGCCGCGGGGAGCCGGGCGGCATCTGAGGTTAGTACGGCGGCCACGGAATGGCGGGCCAGTCCTCCGGCGGGTACGGATGCACCCGGTGCTTGAGCAGCTTTTCCACCCGGATGCCCATGGCGGCCAGTTCGCCGGGGGTCAGCCACGGGGACAGCTCGGCGGCCAGCTCACCGCTTTCCAGCAGGGCGTAGAGCCGGCGCAGGGCCTCGACCGCCCGCCGGGGCAGGCTCTTGCCGCGCCACTGCCACAGCACCGTGCGCAGCTTGTAGTCCTCGGCGAAGCAGACGCCGTGGTCGCAGCCGAGCAGGTGGCCGCCGGGCACGGGCAGCAGGTGCCCGATCTTCCGGTCGGCGTTGTTCACCACCGCGTCGAAGACCGCGAGGTCGCGCAGGCCGGCGTGGTCGGTGCGGCGGGCGAGCTCGATCAGGTCGAGCTGCGGGTCGATGTCGATCCAGAGCTGGCACATGCCGGGGCCGTACGGCCCGTCGCGCATCACGGTCGGCGGCACCACGTTCCAGTCCGCCGCGCGGGACACCACGTAGGCGGCGACCTCCCGGCCGGCCAGTGTCCCGGTGGGAAAGTCCCACAGCGGCCGCTCCCCGGTGACCGGCTTGTACACGCAGGCGGCCTGGCCGTCACCCGAGCTCACCGCGCAGTACCAGGTCTCGTTGGACGCCTCGACCAGCCGGCCGAGGATCTCCAGGCTGCCGTGGGCCAGCAGCTGCAGGGCCGCCTCGTCCTGCCCCGGTGCCGGCGGAGGCAAACCACTCCCGCCGGCACCGGGCGGGGCGGCGCGGTCCCGCCGCTTGGCCCCCGCGCGGCGGCCTGAGCCCGGCGGCCGGCGGCGAGGTGCACTCGCGAACCCGTCAAGCACTGACGCGATGCCCGTTCTGGCGCGGGCAGATGTGCCCGTCCGCGCTCAGCGGGAGCCCGCACAGCGGGCACGGCGGCCGTCCGGCGGCCACGATGCGCAGCGCCCGCTGGGCGAACGCGCGCGCGGCGCCGGGGGTGATCCGGACCCGCAGCACGCCCGGCCCGTCGGCCGGGACCTCCTCGGCCAGCGGCTCGACCGGTTCCTCGGTCACCTCCTGAGCCTCGATAACGACCCGGTTCTCATCTCCGTCCCAGGCCAGCGCGATCGCGCCGACCCGGAAGTCCTCCATCACCGGCATGTCGAGCGGCGCGTCGTCCTGCAGGCTGGCCGACGGCGCGGCCGGGACCTCGGGGGACCCGGCGCCGCGCCGCAGCACCTCGTCGAGCAGCTCGTCGAGACGTTCCGCCAGCAAGCTGACCTGGAACTTCTCCAGCGAGACGCTGGTGACGCGACCGTGGGAGGCGGCCTGGAGATAGAACGTCCGCTCCCCCGGCTGCCCGACCGACCCAGCCACGAACCTGTCGGGCGGGTCGTACATGTAGACCGGCATGTCCCTATCCTCGCGCGTCCGCGATGCGTTCGCGAACGGCAGGTACCCCGGTCTGGGCCTCTTCCGGCACGCTCGCCGGGCCGGCCCCGGCCCCGCCGCCCACCACGGCGTCACTCTCGTCCCGCCCGGCCGGACCCGTTGCGCCCGCGTCCTGGTGCGCGCCGCGCGGCATCAGGTCCTCGACGCCGCCGCCGGTGTCGTTCATCCGCAGCAGGAAGGGCCGCAGCGGCGTGTAGCGGATCACGGTCAGCGAGCAGGGATCCGCCTGGATGCGCTGGCTCAGATCGAGGTGCATGCCCAGGCAGTCGGCGATGATGCCCTTGATCACGTCCCCGTGCGAGCAGACGAGGTACGTCGCCTTGGGCCCCAGGACCTCGTTCCACTCCCGGATCGCGGCCACCGCGCGATGCTGGGTGTCCAGCATGGACTCCCCGCCGGGGCCGGGGAAGCGGACCGCGCTCGGGTGGGCCTGGACGACCCGCCACAGCGGCTCCTTGGCCAGTTTCCGCAGCGATTTACCGGTCCAGTCGCCGTACCGGCACTCGCCGAGCCGCTCGTCCTGCCGGATCTCCGGGCCCCGGCTGTCCCGGGCGGCGGCGACCGCCTCGGCGGTCTGGCGGCAGCGGTCCAGGGGGCTGGTGATGATCGCGTCCAGCGGGAGCCGGGCCAGCCGGGCGCCGAGCGCGCGGGCCTGCGCGCGACCGCGATCATCCAGCGGTATCCCGGGCGTCCATCCTGACAGGGTGTGGCCGGTGGCCGCGGTCAGGCCATGGCGGACCAGCAGAACGGTCGTCATCAGCCCGACTCTAGCCGGACCCGGGGCCTGGGTGATCCGGTGCCGGTCGGGCGACGGGCCCGGACTCACGCTGACCGGACTCCCGGTGATCGGCGCAGAGCACGAACACCGCCGACCCGAACGTCAGCCGGTCCCCGGCCTGGACGAGCACGGGGTCGCGGACGCGCCACCCGTTCAGCCGGGTGCCGTTGGTCGAGTTGAGGTCGGTGAGTATCCACCGGCCCGCCGCGCGATCCAGCCGGGCGTGCCACCGGGACACGGACAGGTCCTCGATCAGCAGATCGCACCCGCTGTCCCGGCCGATCGTGTACCGCGCGTCCAGGCCCGGGCCGGGCGGGAAGTACAGCGCGCCCGCCCCGGCCGGCGCGGCCCGGGGCCCGGACCAGCCACCCGGACGGGGCCGGCGGCTGTCGCGCGGCGCACCCGACAGGCCCTCCATCTCCGTGGCGAGGAACTCGCGCCCGCGCCGGGCACGGTCCCCGATCGCGGCGCGCAGGCTGGTCAGGGCACCCGCGCCGGGACGGCGGCGCGGCAGGTCGCGGAACAGGTGATCCAGCTGCCGGCGGTCCCGGGCGCCGAGCGCCTGGTCCATCCGCCGGATGAACGTCTCCTGGGAGAGGCGCCCGGCCACGAAGCTCTCGCCCAGCTCGCTGACGGCCTCGTCGCGTTCCTCGTCGGAAGCGCGGATGGCGTCCGGGGTGGTGGGCGCTTCCGGCGATGAGCCTCCCATAACAGGAGTATCAGTGCGCAATCCCCATAGGGGCAAGCTAAGCGCCGGATTAACACACCGGCGGCGCCCGGCCGGAGATCGCCGGGAACGTCGGGGGGCTAGGTTAACCTAGCCGGGATGTCCACCATGAGTGACGACATGACCGACGATCCGACGGCCGCCGGTACCACGGCCGGTGCCACGGCGGCCCCCGCCACGGCCGATCCCACGGCTGAGCTGTTCGGCGAGTTCTGCCTGGCCGGGCTGTGGCCGGGCGTCGGCCGCAGCATGATGGGCAAACTGCGCGCGGCCGGGATCACCGGGCCCGCGGACGTCACCGCCGGCCGCCTGGAGCTGGTCGAGGGCATCGGGCCGAAGCGCGCGGCCCGGCTCGCCGCGTCGTTCGGCCGGGCCCGCCCGGCCTACGAGACGGCCGGGCTGCTGATTCAGTGCCGCGTCCCGCCGCGATTCGCGGGGTCCGCGGTCGCGCTGCTCGGCCCGTCCGCCGCCCGGCAGCTGCGCGACGATCCGTGGAAGCTGCTGCTGCTGCCGCAGATCCGGCCCGACCAGGCCGACTGGTTCGCGCGCCAGCTGCTGGCAGGCCAGGCGAACCGCCAGGATCCACGGCGGGGCCGGGCCCTGGTCGTGCATCTGCTCGACCTCCACATCCGAGGGGGCGGCGGGGCGCGGGTCCAAGGTGCGCAGTGGG
>Ga0208586_1000529_pt1 | contig 13818 bp, 12 predicted proteins | sample NGESurshal072012_6_FD_184471 | JGI IMG/M metagenome (GOLD analysis project Ga0208586, IMG submission 184471) | Arctic peat soil microbial communities from Barrow, Alaska - NGEE Surface sample 53-3 shallow-072012 (SPAdes) | ecosystem: Environmental > Terrestrial > Soil > Wetlands > Peat ... | reverse complement strand
GGAGTTCAAAGTGGGCTTCGTTAAGCAAGGGGGAAGTGCGACTTTGAAAAATATACGAATGAGGAGTTTCGGCACGGTCGCCGCGACGCTTGTTCTCGCCGGCACGTTCTTCGCAACGGGTCCAGCGTCAGCAAGCGCCAAGACGACCTTGACCCTATGGCAGAACTACGGCACCGAGCAGAACGCCGTGGCGACGACGAACCTGGTGAAGGCCTTCGAGAAACTGAATCCGAGCATCAAGATCAACATCGTCGCGCAACCGGGAACGAGCTACTTCCAGTTGCTGCAGTCATCGGCAATCTCGGGCAAAGGACCGGACCTCGCGGTCATGTGGACCGGTGTCTACGACCTTAAGTACGCCAACGACCTCGTGAACCTGAAAGGCAACGTGCCCGCGGCAGACCTCTCGAAGATGGAGGGCCTGCAGTGGGAGGCTCCTAACTTCAACGCGAGTAAGGGTGCGTACGTAATGCCGCTGGAAACACAGTTCTACATTGGCTTCTACAACAAGTCGCTGTTCAAGAAGGCGGGCATCACCTCGGTGCCGACCGACTGGAGCCAGCTCCTCGCCGACAGCAAGGCGTTAAAAGCGAAGGGCATCCAGCCCATTGTGTACGGCAACGGCGGCCAGGCCATCAGTACGGAGTTCTACCCCTGGTACGACATGAGCTATCTGATGATCGGTGCACACTCGCTCACCAGTTGGAAGGGACTCTACGACGGCTCAATCCCCTGGACGTCGCCGGCCAACGTAACCCAGCTGAAGAATTGGGCGACGTTGGAAAAGGACGGCTACACGAACTCCGATGTTTTGACCAACACGGCGAACATCACGCAGTTCGAAAAGGGCAACGCGGCCATGATGGTCGACGGTACGTGGGACACCGCGCAGTACACCAAGACCATGGGGACCAACGTCGCGGCCTTCGTACCGCCGTACTCAGTGACCCCAATTAAGGGTGTCGTGGAGTACCCCGGCGACGGCTTCTCGGTGATGAAGAACTCGAAGTACCAGAAGGATGACTTCAAGTTCCTCGACTTCCTCACCACCACCCAAGCGGGCAACATCATCAACGCCGCCGGACTCATCCCGGACATTTCGGGATTGAAGACGACGAACCCGGTCAACCAGGAGATGTTGAACTTCGTCACGAAGGATCACATGACGCCGTACCCGATGATGGACAACTATGTCCAGGTCAATGTGGGTAACGCCGCTGACAGTGAACTTCCTTCGGTGCTCGCTGGTCAGACCTCGCCACTCGCCGCCCTGCAGAACATGGCGTCGGCGTGGCAGCAACTCCCGGCCTCACTCAAGAGCTCGACGAAGTTTTCGGGCTAACCAGCACTTGGCTGCGCGTCCCCGCCCAACGTTTTGTCTGCGTTGAGCGGGGACGCGATTGTCATCTGCCATAAGAAACTGAAAGGCAACACTGCGACATGGCCACCGTCAGCGTCAACGCACCAAAAGCGCGACGTCTGACGTTGAAGCGTCGGCGCCAACTCGCCGGTGTCGTCTTCGTCCTCCCCGCGATTGCTCTGGTCATTTGCTTCATCGGCATCCCCATTGGTCAAGACGTGTACTACTCCTTTACCCAGTGGGACGGTCAAACCGCGACCTGGATCGGCGTGTCGACGTGGTCCCAGGCATTCCACAATCCCAATCTCTGGACCGCACTGCGAAATAACGCGCTGTTGCTGCTTTCGGTCCCCTTCGCCCTCGGTCTTCCCCTGTGCATCGCGGTTCTGTTGCACCAACGCGTCGCCGGTTGGCGGATCTTTCGGACCATCTACTTCCTTCCGACCGCCATCTCGTGGGTCGTACTGGGTCTGGTTGCCGAGCGCTTCTTCGCCTTCCAAGGCACGCTCAATTCGATCATTCACGCACTCGGGTTTTCCCACTTCAGCACGAACCTGCTCGGCTACCAGTCCGAAGCGCTCCTCGCGCTCGGTATCACCTTCATCTTCACGATGGTGGGTACGAACACCATGTTGTTCCTCACGGGGCTCGCTACGCTCGACCCAAGTCTCGAAGAGGCCGCTCGCATCGATGGCGCGGGCCGCTGGCGGATCTTTCGCAACATCACTCTCCCCCACCTCAGTCGATTCATTCAACTGGCGTTCGTCATGACGGTCATTGCCTTGTTTTCCGCACTCTTCAGTCTCATCTTCGTCATGACCGGCGGAGGGCCCGGCTACGCGACCACCACAGTGGAGTACCTCATCTACCAAACCGGTTTCAACCAAGGTGACTTCGGGACCGCGGCACTCTATGGTCTCATCCTCTTCGTGATCACCGGCGTCGTGGGGATCGTGCAACTTCGACTCATCGGTTCAAACGAATGACGACCACGCTGACCCCGCCGACGGAGTCGGAGGACCACGATCAATCAATGGGGCCGGTAAAGAAGCCACGCAAGCTCGGGCGTTGGATTCTCTTCGTGGTCATGATGATCGTCGCGGTCATCATGCTGTACCCGTTCTGGGTAATGATTTATACGAGTCTCAAATCTGAATCACAGTTCCTCGCCGGCTCTGGCTTTTCGTGGATCAGTTGGTCGAGCCTGACGTCCGTGATCCCCATTGGCCAAGAGGTGCTCAGCTCAACGATCGTCTGTGCGTCGTCGATCCTTCTCATTTTGATTGTGGGACTTCCCGCCGGTTTCGCGTTCTCCAAACTCCGCTTTCGTATGTCGACGGGTATCTTCCTCGTCATGGTGAGTGCGATGATGGTGCCGCTCCAAGCCATCCTCATGACCGAATACGTCAACGTCAGTCGTCTTCACCTCACCGGTGGCTACACCGCGGCCGTCCTCGTGTACGCCTCACTGGGAACCCCGTTCTCCGTCTTTCTCTTCTCCACGTACTTTCGAGGCGTACCTGATGAGCTCATTGAGGCGGGCATCGTCGACGGACTCGGCTACTTCGGTGTGCTGTGGCGACTCGTTGTCCCCATCGCGTTGCCAGCGATTGCCACCGTCACGGTGCTCCAATTCATTCAGATCTGGGATGACTTGCTCGTTGGTCTCTTCTTCATCCAGAACACCTCGGACCGTCCAATTACCGTCGGACTCGCGGTGCTGGCGGCCGGAAGAACGACATCGATTCCTGAACTCATGGCCGGATCGATCGTCAGTGCCGTTCCCGCGATGCTCGTTTATATCGGATTTCAGCGCTACCTCGTGAAGGGACTCACGATGGGAATCGACCGATGACGCGATCGACGAACCACACAAGGAGCAGTAGCTGATGGCCGACATCACCTTCGACGGTGTCACGAAGATATTCGCAGACAAAATTCGGGCGGTCGATGAACTGTCGCTGCACGTCGCCGATGGCGAATTCATGGTCCTCGTCGGACCCTCCGGTTGCGGAAAGACGACGGCGTTGCGGATGTTGGCCGGATTAGAGGACATAACGGCGGGATCGCTTTCCATTGGTGGCGCCGTCGTGAACAACGTCTTGCCAAAGGACCGTGACGTCGCCATGGTCTTTCAGAACTACGCGCTCTATCCCCACATGACAGTGGCGCAGAACATGGGCTTCGCCCTCAAGATCCGCGGTCACTCGAAGTCCGACGTTGCAGCGAAAGTCCACGAAGCGGCCACGATTCTGCACCTCACCGACTATCTCGATCGCCGTCCCAAGGCGCTCTCTGGTGGGCAACGTCAACGCGTCGCCATGGGCCGCGCCATCGTTCGCAGTCCCCAGGCCTTCCTCATGGACGAGCCCCTTTCCAATCTCGACGCCCAACTGCGGGTGGAGATGCGTCTCGAGATCGCGAGGATTCAGCGGCTCCTCGGCGTCGCGACGGTCTACGTCACGCACGACCAGATCGAAGCCATGACCATGGGTGACCGCGTCGCGGTCATGCGCGGCGGGAAACTCCAGCAGGTGGCTACGCCGCAGGACCTCTACGACCACCCCGACAACGATTTCGTCGCCGGCTTTGTGGGATCGCCCCCAATGAATCTGTTGCGAGCCGATCTCGAGAGCGAGAATGGCGATCTCAGCGTCGTACTTGGCGCGCAACACCTCGACGTGCCCGCGACCTACCTTTCGTCGCACGACCTTCCGCGCGCCGATGGACCGGGCGTCATCCTTGGCATACGCCCCGAGGATGTCGAGGTGCTCAGTGACGACACTGCGGGCGCCCTGACGACGAGAGTCGAGCGTCGTGAAGCACTCGGGGCAGAAATTCTCGTCCACCTCTCATTGGTGGACGCGAAGGACACCACGGCGTTCGTGGTGGATAATGAGGGCGCCCTGATTGCTCGTCCGACGATGCTCGTGGCGAAGATGGGGCCACGCGCGGGCGTCACGGTCGGCGATCAATTGAACGTATGCTTCAATGTCGAGCACCTGCACTTCTTCGACGCGAACTCCGGATTGAGCCTTCGCAAACGCTCGTAGTGAAGAGCAACTAACGATTCACGAGAAGAGAAGAGGCCCCGTGACCACAGTGACCAGTACGAATCCATCGAGCGGTGCGCAACGAGACCTTGCGATCAGTGAGTCCACTGACGCCGACGTCCTCGACGCCGCGCGGCGAGCGGCCAACGCGGCAGACGACTTCGCCCATCGACCATTGAAGTGGCGCGCCGGGCTACTGCAGGCAATGGCCGAAGAGCTCGAGGCGGACGCCGCGATCCTCGTTGCGCTGGCCCATGAAGAGACCGCGTTGCCCTTGGCTCGCCTCGAAGGCGAGTTACGTCGCACTGCTTTCCAACTGCGATTCTTCGGAGACGTCATCCTGGACGGCTCATTCCTCGACGCGACAATTGACCACGCCGGAGACTCACCGATGGGGCCACTCCCCGATCTGCGTCGCGCGCGAGTACCTCTCGGGGCCGTCGGCGTCTTTGGAAGTTCGAACTTCCCCTTCGCGTTCTCGGTACCGGGCGGTGACACGGCCTCCGCGCTCGCCGCTGGCTGTCCCGTCGTCATCAAGGCGCACCCGGCCCATCCGGCGACCAGTCAGGCCACCTTCGATGCGCTGGTTCGCGGTGCGCGACGCCTTGAGGCGCCAGAGGGTCTGCTGTCACTCGTCTTCGGCTTCGATGCGGGCACGGCCCTCGTTGACGCTCCGCAGATTAGCGCCGTCGGGTTCACTGGATCTGTCGGAGCTGGTCTGGCGCTCTGGGAGCGAGCCAATGCGCGAACTGAGCCCATCCCCTTCTTCGGCGAACTTGGTTCGGCGAATCCCCTCGTCGTCACGTCCAGTGCAGCCTCAGAACGCAGCGCGGAGATTGGCAGCGGTATCGCGGGCTCGATGACGTTGGGCGCGGGACAGTTCTGCACCAAGCCCGGGCTCATCTTCGTTCCCGCGGGCGATGCCGGTGATGCGTTGGTCGCCGCCATCGTTGCTTCACTCGAAGAACTCGAGGGATTCACCATGTTGTCATCGGGAATCGCCGACCACTTTCGACGTGGCGTCGACGCCATCGCGTCACTTGCGAGTGCTCACGCCCTCGTCCAGCTGGACGAGGGCGAAGGTGCGCACACGTCGTGCCAACTCTTCGAAGTCGACGGCGACAGTTTTCGATCGCCCGGCGCCTACGCCCTGCGCGAGGAATGTTTTGGACCACTCGCACTCGTCATCCGCTACCAGTCAGAGGAGGACCTTCGCAACAGCCTGAGCGCAACGGAGCCGGCGCTGACCTTCAGTCTCTTCGCTGTTGACAATGACCCCGACGCGTCGTGGCTACTCTCACTCGGCGCCCAACGCGCCGGACGCTTGATTGTCAATGGCTTTCCGACGGGTGTTGGCGTCAGTTGGTCAATGCAGCACGGTGGACCGTGGCCATCGACAACGAACGCTACGACGACCTCAGTTGGCGCTGGCGCTATCGAGCGATGGCTGCGGCCAGTCACCTATCAGTCGGTGCCCGACACGCTGTTGCCGCCCGCGCTCCAAGAGTCGAACCCACTCGCACTTTCGAGGCGTGTCGACGGTGTCTGGAGCCCGCGCTCTTAAGCACACGGAACAGTTCGCTTCGCGACTACGCGAACTCCATCAGGCGTTGAACCGAGAATCGGTTGTAACGTTTTTGCCGGTGAGGAAACGTTGAGTTCGAGGGGACTGCGGTGATCGGTCGAACGAGTTCGAACCGTTGGATGTCGCGCGTGCCGCGTGTCGGCTACACAACACTGGTCTGCGCACTTACGCTCGACCTTCTCAACGAATCGCCCGTCTGGGGTGAGGGAAGAGTTGTGGCGGCGTCGAAGAGCGCCAACGCGACCAACGGCGGTGCACTCCTTCTCGCTATGGGCGTCGGCGTCTTGGTACTCGGCGGTGGCGGGTTCACGATACTTACGTGGTCGCGCCGAAAACGCGCTCCGCAACAGTGCGCGCTCGAGCGAGAGGCGCTTGAAGTGGCCGAACAAGCGGTCCGGTACTGGGAGGGCGCCCTCGCTCACCTCCAGCACACCACGCAAAGTCACGACGGTTCAGTGATCGACAACGGAGGTGCCGGAGGCCCGTCACGCGAGACCCAGGCTTCTCTGCTCGAGAAAGCGACGGCGGGGCACGCCAACGCACTTCAAGTCCGCGATGAGCGCCAACTCGATCTGATTCAGTGCATGGCGTCGGGCGCCGCGACGACTCCACTCAGTAAACCCGACATTTCCAAACTCGAGCCTCGCACTTTCGACGCCGAACTCTCGACGCCCCCTCCGACGACTTTCGAATGATTCGTGGATAGGCAGTCACTGGCACCACATCCCATCAGGTGATATCGGCCAAATAATTGAAGTCGAGCACTACTACGCACCACGTAGTAGTCTGACACAATGAAAAAAACGCCCGCCAACGAAGGTCTACGACGTACGAACGACCCTCCATTTTTGATTCTCACCAGCCTCGCATCCGGACCGAAGCATGGTCACGCACTCGCCAAGGACATCGCGGCGTTCGCCGGCGTCGAACTCGGACCCGGCGCGCTCTATGGAGCGATCACCCGCCTTGAAGAGCGCGGACTTATTGAACCACTCGATGGCGAGGATCGGCGACGTCCGTATCGAATCACCGAAGCCGGATCGGCGTCGTTGACCTCCGCGGTCGCGGACATGCGTCGACTCGTCGACGTCAGCACAGCACGACTCCGTCTGGCCATTGGCGGGTTTTCGTGAAACGCCGACCCTACGACGCGACACGCCTCCTCAAGTGGTACCCCCCGAGTTGGCGCTCACGATACGGCGACGATTTTCTTGCGTACGTTGACGACACGCTCGACGGCAAGCGACCGACCGTCGGCTTTGTGAGCTCGATTGCCCTAGGCGCAGTACGCGAACGGGCGCACGAATCCGGGCTCCTTGGCGAGCATCCAACGCCCGCCGTCCAATCGCGCGGCGGCTCGCTGCTCGTACTTTGTGCGTGGTCCGTATTCATGCTCGCTGGTGCCACCTTCTCCAAAACCTCCGAGCACTTCGCGAAAGCGATGCCCGCCGGCTCGAGTTCGCCGGCCCGCGTGGGATTCGACATCGTTGCGGGGTGCGGTGCACTGGGAATGATCCTCGTCCTCATCGGCGCCTGCGTCGCGCTCCCGTCGTTCGTCGCCTTCCTACGCTCTGGTGGCTGGACCGTCGCTCGTCGACGAATACTCCACTCGCTGACGCTCACCGTGCTGGCGCTCGTCGCCATCGTTCCGCTGTCTCTTTGGTCACGACACTTGAACTCAGTGCAACGAAACGGCGGTGACGGTGCGTACTCTGGCGCCTTCATCGCCTGGGCGGTCTTGATTGCGCTCACACTGGTGAGCTGGGACCGCGTCGCTTTACAGTGTGTTGCGAGGATGGCCCTCTCGTCGCGAGTCCTTCGCGTCGAAGCACTCCTCGCCACTGGGGTCTCGATACTGATGGTCACGATCACTGCCGGCGCCGCGTTGTGGTGGGTACGGGTCGGAAGCAGCGCACCGTGGTTCCTCCAGGGAACGAGCTACGGCTCCTCCGCGTCACCGTTGACGCCAAACTTAATCCTCACATTGGCCCTGATGGTGGTGGCGGCGTGCGCCGGCGCACTCGGAGTAAGTCGAATCATGCGCTCTCGGCGACACGCGTAGCCAACGCGTCGTCAGTCGTGGCCGAGAAGCCCCATCATCATCAACGTGCGAACGACCTCGTCGGCCTCGTCGTCACTCGTCGAATTCGTTGAGTCGATCCGGACCTCGGGATTGAGCGGCGCCTCGTAGGGGGAGTCGATACCGGTGAAGTTCGCTAATTGACCGGAACGAGCCTTTCGATAGAGACCCTTGACGTCTCGTGCTTCGGCGACCTCCAGGGGCGTGTCGACGTGCACTTCCACGAAGCGACCCGGTCCAACTAAGGAGCGCACTTGATCGCGTCCCACTCGAAAGGGAGAGATTGCGGCGACGAGGACGCTGACCCCGGCGATATTGAAGAGCCGGGCGACTTCACCGATTCGACGTATGTTCTCTGTCCGATCGTCATCGCTAAATCCAAGGTCGCTGTTGAGACCGGTTCGCAATGAATCGCCATCAAGGTTGTGGATGGAGAGACCGAGCGCTCGCAGGCGTTGCTCCACGCCCGAGGCGATGGTCGACTTACCCGCGCCCGAGATGCCCGTGAACCACACAACAAAGGTGGGAGGAGTCGAGTCAAGCATGTGACCTCGAGTCCGACCTTCGATGATACGACCTCGGCCACGAGCCGCACTTGAAGTATGACATTCGATGTTCACCTATTCATTGAGATGTGGTCGAGTTCCGAAATCGGTCGACGCCCAATGAAATTTACTTCACCGCGCGAACTCCATTGCACAGAACGTGCGCCGCGTATCGTGGCGTGGGCCGAGCGTTAGGTCCCTTTCGATCGCTTGGTGACTGCCCGAAACAACGGCGCGGGGATCAATTTCTTCACGTGGTCAACTCGCCCCTGCAGCGCCTGCAACTCGCGTTCGGTGTCCTCAAAGCGCTGTCGCCACATTGCATTCTCGGCAACGAGATTTGAGCTATGGGTCTCGAGGTTCGCGCTATGCGCCTCGACGACGCCAAGTCGATCGAGCGCCCAATTCAGTAAGACCCGGCGCTCTTCGAGCAGCGCTCGCTCCCACCACGCCGGCTCGAGTGACGCCTTTACGGCAAAGTGGTCGTGTCGGCCACGCCGATCGAGCAGCAGGGTGAGCAAGTCTGCAATCTCAACGGGAAGGTGTGACGACTCGACGTTGTCGTCCGCGTTATTACGCCGCAGGTCGGGACGGATTGACGCAATCGCCGATGACAGGTCGATATCTTCGGTGACGACGGTCCACGCCTGCAGGCTGTCTCGAACTTCAGACAGCACAGTCGTCGGATCGTTCACGAGGTCGGTGTAACTACATATGTGCACCGCCATCCCTTCGAGGTCACGCAGGAGCGCCCTGTTGTACGCCGCCCAGAGCGCGAGACCGCTGATCGTCGGCAGACCATTTCGATGAGTCAGTGACGCCGCGACCTCGAGAGGCTCGCGAACGATCACGATCGCGCAGGTACCCGCATCCGTGACCTGGCGCCAGAGAGGCACTAGCAGCGAGATTCGTGGGTCCTTGAGGACGTAGGCATCACCCGCGTAGACCTCAGCGAGGGCCTCGCGGGCGCGTGTCGCGTACGCCAGAGCCGCGTCGTCGTGTTCCCAGCCGGGCGCCAACAACGGTGGGCTGTCCCAACGACCTCCGTAGTGAGACAGAATCTCGTCATTCAACGACGCAATCGAGCGAAGTTCGAAGTACCCCTGGGGATTTCCTTCGTCGCCCTCCATCAAGTCGTCGGCGGGACCGGCCTCAAAGCCCATGGCGTCGAGCGCTCCGGCGAGCGCCGACGTACCGGAACGGTGCATGCCAATGACGAGAACTCCCACCTGAAAAAACTAGTTCCGTCGACCCATCGGCATCCAATTCGCTGACCGAGGCGCGTTCGACGTACAGGAACGTCGCTCACCGCGGTGCCCGACGAGGCGCTACGGTTTGTGCGCACCACCGTTGCCCACATTGGTCAGCCTCTCACGGAGCCCCATGACCCTCACCACGTCCATCGTCATCCCTGCCTACAACGAGTCGCTTCGACTCGCGGCCGGCTTCGAACGATTGGCGCCCGTTCTCGACGAGATGGGACCCGACGACATCGAGGTGATCGTCGTCGACGACGGATCCACTGACGACACGTTGCATACGGCGCACGCCGTCTACGGCCATCTCCCCCACACCCTCTTCGTGCAACAGCCCAAGAACATGGGCAAGGGAGCCGCAGTGCGCTTAGGTATTTCGGTCGCCCGCGCGCCGTACGTGATCGCCACCGACGCCGACCTTTCGATCAGGCCCGTCCACCTCCCCGACATCGTCGTCGCGCTGCACACCAGCGCCCTGGTGCCGGGATCACGCGAACACGAGGGAAAGACGGGCTACGACACTGCGCTGCGCAGTGTCGCGGGCAAAGTGTTCAACCGACTGGTCCGCCACTACACCGGCACCACGCTTCGCGACACCCAATGTGGTTGTAAAGGATTCCAGCTCGGACCAGCGAGGATACTGTCGCTCCTCGGCTTCTACGACCGGTTCATCTACGACGCCGAAATGCTCTATCTCGCCGACCAGCTGGGCCTTTCGATCACCCCCATCGACGTGACCTGGGACGACATCGCGGGGTCGTCCGTGCGCGTCGGTCGAGACTCGATTCAGATGATCCGCGACCTGCGCTCGTTCAGCCGCACCCACTACGAGAACCCGGTTGTTGAGCTGCCGCGACTCGTCGACGTCGGACTTGTCGACCAAGTGGCACGTCAGTCGCGAATGCAGGGACTCGTCGTCGCGCGCGGCGCCCTCGATTCATTGCTCGTACTGCCCCGCGATGGTGCGCTCGCAGGGCTCAACGTGGCGACTGCGCTCGGAGGAACGTTCCGCACCGCGGGGCTCTCTGAACTCAGTGGACGAACCTTCGACGCAGTCGTCACTGCGTAGTCGTCGCAGTGCGACGGTGCATCAGTGTGACGTTAGACGCGACCCTCGAGTGTCGAAAGGAATCGATTCAGCGAATCGAGCGTCGCCTTGACCGCGGAGACAAGGTCATCCTCGGAGCGCGCAATGCCGAATCGGTCCGCGTCGTTCGCGAGCGACCGTAGCGTCACAATCACGGGCCAATCGCGGCCATTCGTGACGTTGGTCACCGTCATCAATGAGTACGGCACGTCGTAACCTAGGTCGCGAAGTGCCGCGAGCGTCGCCTCGGCGCCACCGATGAGTGGTCCGCTCCCCGCCCGGCCAATCCCGGTACGTCCGTCAACGGAGAGCTGTACTTCACAAAAGCCGTCGCTCGTGTCGTAGTCGGCGCGAATGAGTGCGACGCGCGGACCCTCGCCACGGTGGTGGTCGGCCAACGCGCGGTTTGCGTCTTCGATGACGACGGCCGCTTCGGGGTAGTACAGGCTGGCGATCTGGCTGGCGGCGCTGCGCGTCGCAATCGGGTCCTTGCTGTTCGCGACGAGCGTCACCACGTCAACGTCGCCGTTGGCGTGCTTCGTGATGCCCACGTTCAGTACACCCGGGAGCGAGCGCAGTTCGAGTTCGAAGTCTTCTTCGGTTCTTGACATCATGAGATGCGAATGCCCTTCTTTTCGTAGAGACGTCCGTCAGCCAACCGCAACAGCTCACCGGGGTCGGTGGAGTCGCGCGGTGAGGTGGCCGTGCCAATCGTGAACTCGACAGGATTGCCCAGCGTGACGAGGTGACCACGGAGTCGCTCGGTGAAGCCGGAGGACTCGTGTCCTTCAGCGTTACTCAAGATGACCGCAAATTCGTCGCCACCGATGCGCGCCGCGATGTCGCCTTGGCGAACCGCTTGACGAAGGGCGAAGCCGAACTGACGCAAGAGGTGATTGCCGTATTCGTGACCGGAACGGTCGTTGACGGCCTTGAAGTTGTTGAGGTCCACGAGGACGAGCGTGAAGGCCCAGCCGTAGCGGGCACTTCGAGCGGCCGCGACTTCCAACGCTTCGTCAAAACTACGGCGGTTCGCGATATTGGTGAGTGGATCGTGTGCGGCACTGAAACGGGCCAAGTGCAGCGACATCGCTAACTGGCACGCGGTTCGAACGGCATCGCATTCGGCGCTCGGCACGTGGTCGGGCTCGCAGTAGACACCGGGTGACGCACTCAAGTGGGCCGCCATATCTGGCGTCACTGCCTCTCCACCCAATCGGAACATCTGCGTGCCGAAGGTGTCGTTCACGAGCACCACCGCGACGTCGGTCAGCTTGTGACGTTCGGCGAACAGTTCAAGGATCGCGTAGATGAAACCGACGCCGAGTTCGCGCTCGGACAGTTCGTTCAACATTGTCTGGAACAGCCACGGTTCGTAGTCCTCACCGCTCACGTCGCTGCGCTCCACGTCAGCGTGAATTGAAGAAAGCGTCGCCTCAGTTTCATCTTCCTCGGCACCTGACTGGTGAGCTGACTCGGCGGTCGAACCATTTTTTGAACTCACAGTTGTAAGTCTGCCAGTTCCAGCGGTGTCTTCTCCACGGGTCGCAAGAGTGACGACGGGACTGAGCCGGCACGAAGCATTTCGGAGAGTTCCGAGGCTGGGACTGGACGAGAGATGAGGTAGCCCTGGCCGCGGTAGCAGCCGAGTTCGAGCAACTTCTCAATGATGGTCCCGGACTCGATGCCTTCGGCGATGACGCCGAGGTTGAGTGCCGCACCAAGTCGGATGATCGATTCCACGATCGCCCGGTCGTAGTTGTCCGTCGTGATACCGCGCACGAAGCTCATGTCCAGCTTCAGGAGGTTGACGGGGAGGTTCTTCAGACCGGTCATCGACGCGAAGCCCGTACCGAAGTCGTCGAGCGCGATCTCAACGCCCAAGGCCTGGAAGCCCTTCAGGATGCGCGCAATTCGCTCGGGCTCGTCCATAACCGCATACTCAGTGATCTCAATGCACAGGCGGTTGCCCGGCACGTTGTTCTCACGCAGGCAACGTTCGACGAATTCGACGAGGTCGCCCAATTTGAAATCGGCGGGGGACATGTTGATGCGAACAATGAAGGGCAGATCTGGGTACTCGATTTCCCATATCGCCAACTGGCGGCAGGCCTCTGCAAAGACCCACCGACCGATTTCGGTGACGAGGCCGGTCTCTTCGGCCACGGTGATGAACTCGGAGGCCGCCAGGAGTCCACGTGTGGGGTGCTCCCAGCGCACGAGCGCTTCGGCGGCGAGCACCTGACCGGTGCGCAGATTGACCTCGGGCTGGAAGTGCAGGCGCAGACCGCCCATTTCAATTGCCTCACGAAGCATGAGTTCGGTGCGCGAGCGGTCGTTGACCTCTTCGCGAAGTTCCCGGTCAAAGACGACGGCCTGGTTTCGACCACGGGCTTTGGCGGCGTACATCGCGACGTCGGCCCACCCGAGTAGGTCCAGACCGCTCTGTTCGCCGAGCTCCGCCATGGCAATGCCGATGCTGGCCGTGTGCGTGACTTCCTGCCCGGCAATGGCAACGGGCTGCGCGATGACGTCCAACATTCGATAGGCCGTGGCCAGAATCTCCATCTCACTCTTGGCCTTATCGACGATGAAGACGAACTCGTCACCGCCGAGACGTGCGGCGAAGTCATTCGTTCGAATACTGGTGCGGATGCGGTCGGCGATCGTGACGAGGAGTCGGTCACCACTGCCGTGGCCCAAGTAGTCGTTCATGATCTTGAAGCGGTCGAGGTCGATCACCATCACGGCGGTTTGACGCTTCGCGTTGAGGCGCGACTTCAGCTCATGGATGAGCGCGCGGCGGTTCGGCAGACCGGTCAGTTCATCGTGGTTCGCGTTAAAACGCGTGC
>Ga0208586_1000527_pt1 | contig 13862 bp, 9 predicted proteins | sample NGESurshal072012_6_FD_184471 | JGI IMG/M metagenome (GOLD analysis project Ga0208586, IMG submission 184471) | Arctic peat soil microbial communities from Barrow, Alaska - NGEE Surface sample 53-3 shallow-072012 (SPAdes) | ecosystem: Environmental > Terrestrial > Soil > Wetlands > Peat ... | reverse complement strand
TTCGAGACGCCGCGCAAGGCGCGGCTCCTCACCATGAGGGTCTGAGTCCTCATCCAGAGGAGCATCGCGAAGCGATGCGTCTCGAAGGATGAAGCCATGAAGGGCGAAATAGCGCTAGACTAGGCTAAGTTGAACCACATCCGGCGCAAGCGGGCCTGGCTGCCGCTGCGCTGCATCGATCATGAGGACATCGCCATGACCTCCTTCCGGCGCGATTTCATCACCAAGCCGATCTTCTCCTGGGCGCGCGGCGTGCTGCCGGCGATGTCGGACACCGAGCGCGAAGCGCTGGAGGCCGGCGATGTCTGGTGGGACGCCGATTTGTTCACCGGCAATCCCGATTGGTCCAAGCTGCTTGCCAATGCCCCGGCGGCCTTGACGCCGGAAGAGCAGGCCTTTCTCACCGGCCCGGTTGACCAGCTCTGTGCCATGCTCGACGACTGGAAGATCAACTGGGAATGGCGCGACCTTCCGCCGGAGGCCTGGGACTTCATCAAGCAGAAAAAGTTCTTCGGCATGATCATCCCGACCGAATATGGCGGGCTCGGCTTCTCGCCCTACGCGCATTCCGAAGTGGTACGCAAGATTTCGTCACGCTCGCTGACCGCCGCGGTGACCGTGATGGTGCCCAATTCGCTCGGCCCCGGCGAACTGCTGATGCGCTTTGGCACCAGGGAGCAGCAGCAGGCCTGGCTGCCGCGGCTTGCCGACGGCCGCGAGATTCCCTGCTTTGGCTTGACCAGTCCGGAAGCCGGCTCCGATGCCGCCTCGATGATCGACAGCGGTATCATCTGCAAAGGCGAATTCGAGGGACGCGAGGTGCTCGGGCTGCGGCTCAACTGGCACAAGCGCTATATTACGCTCGGCCCGGTCGCGACCCTGCTCGGCCTCGCCTTCAAGGCCTACGATCCCGATCATCTGGTCGGCACTGAGGCCGAGCTCGGCATCACCGTGGCATTGATCCCGACCCATCTGCCCGGCGTCGAGATCGGCCATCGCCACCTACCGGCGATGCAGGTGTTCCAGAACGGCCCGAACTGGGGCCGCGACGTGTTTATCCCGATGGACTACATCATCGGCGGGCAGGAGCGTCTCGGCCAGGGCTGGAAAATGCTGATGACGGCGCTTGCTGCCGGGCGCGGCATCTCGCTGCCGTCGCTGTCAGCCGCCGGCGCGGCTTACGCGGCGCGCACCACCGGCGCCTATGCGCGGATTCGCGAACAGTTCAATGTGCCGATCGGGAAGTTCGAGGGCGTCGAGGAGCCGCTCGCCCGCATCGCCGGCACCGCCTATCTGCTCGACGCGGCGCGGCGGCTGACCTGTGCCGCGCTCAACCAGGGCCATCATCCCGCGGTGATTTCCGGCATCATGAAGCTGCAGGCCACCGAGCGGATGCGGATCGCGATCGACGACGCCATGGACATCCATGGCGGCAAGGCCGTGATCGACGGCCCGCAGAATTATCTCGGCAACCTCTACCGTTCGGTGCCGGTCGGCATCACGGTCGAGGGCGCCAATATTCTCACCCGCAATTTGATCGTGTTCGGGCAGGGCGCGATCCGCGCCCATCCCTATTTGCTGGAAGAGATGAACGCACTTGGCGAGGACGACCATGCCAAGGGATTGGATGCCTTCGACAAGGCGTTCTGGAACCATGTCGGCCACAGCGTGACCACCCTGTTCCGGGCGTGGGGCCGAAGCTGGAGCGGCGGCGTGTTTGCGCCGGCGCCCGAGGCGGGCGCGGCGCGCGGATTTTACCGGCAGTTGTCGCGGTATTCCGCCGCCTTCGCGCTGTGCGCCGACATGGCGCTGCTGACGCTCGGCGGCGCGCTGAAGCGCAAGGAAATGCTGTCGGCGCGGTTCGGCGATATCCTGTCGGAACTGTATCTGCTGTCGGCCGCGTTGAAACGCTGGCAGGACGAGGGCCGCGAGCCCGCCGATTTCGCCGTGCTCGAATGGTGTATGGCGAGCGGCTTCAAGACCATCGAGATCCGTTTTGCGGAAATTCTGGCCAACCTGCCCAACCGGTTTGTCGCCATCGTGCTGAAATTTCTGGTCCAGCCGTTTGGCGCCCGCGTGCTCGGTCCTTCCGATCGCGTGGTCCATCTGTGCGCGCAACTGGTGCTCGAGCCGTCGGCGGCCCGCGACCGGCTGACGCCGGACCTGTCGCATGTCGACGACGACCGCGGCATCGCCCGGCTGGAAAAGGCGTTCCTGCTCGTCACCGGCAGCGAGGAGATCGCCAAGCGGATGCGGGCGGCCCATCTTCATGACTGGCGCGAGGCGGTGAAAAAGGGAGTTATCACCCAAGCCGAGGGCGAGCAGCTCACGGCTGCGCAGGATGCGGTGTCGAAGGTGATCGAAGTCGATGACTTCGCGCCGGAGGCGCTGTCGCCGATTTACAAGAAACCCGCCGACGTGCATCAGTTCTTCCAGGAACTCGGTGAAACAAGGGCGGCCAGCTGATGGCGCGAGCGGTCTTCATCGTCGACGGCAGCCGGACGCCGTTCCTCAAGGCGCGTAGCGGGCCCGGCCCGTTCACTCCGGTCGATCTCGCCGTGCAGTGCGGCCGGCCGCTGCTGGCGCGGCAGCCCTTTGCGCCCACCGCCTTCGACCAGGTGATCCTCGGCTGCGTCAATGTCATCGCCGACGAGATGAACCCGGCCCGTGTCGCCGCGCTGCGGCTCGGCATGGGCGAGGCGATGGTTGCCTTCACGGTACAGATCAATTGCGGCTCCGGCATGCAATCGATCGACACCGCCTATCGCTATATCCGCGAAGGCGCCTCGGATCTGATTCTCGCTGGCGGCTCGGAAGCGCTGAGCTACGCGCCACTGGTGTGGCCGCAGCAGGGCGTGCGCTGGTTCGCAGGGTTTGCCGGGGCCAAGGGGATCGGCGCCAGGATCGCCGCCGCGCTGAAGGCACGGCCGGCTTATTTCAAGCCGATCATCGGGCTGGAGCGCGGGCTCACCGATCCGATCACCGAACTCAACATGGGACAAACCGCCGAAGTGGTCGGGCATCTCTTCGGCATTACCCGCGCGCAGTCGGACGCCTATGCCGCCGAAAGCCACAAGCGGCTGGCGAACGCGCAGTCGCAGGGCTGGCTCAAGGGCGAAGTCGAAACCGCCTTTGCCCGCGACGGCAAATTCTACGATCACGATGACGGCGTGCGGCCGGATTCCTCGCCGGAAACACTGGCCAAATTGAAGCCGGTGTTCGAGCGGCCCTGGGGCCAGGTCACCGCCGGCAATTCGTCGCAGATCACCGACGGTGCTTCGTGGGTGATCCTTGCTTCCGAGGACGCGGTTGCAAAACATGGCCTGACGCCGAAGGCCGTGATCCTTGACAGCCAGTGGTCGGCGCTCGATCCGAGCATCATGGGCCTCGGCCCGGTATTGTCGGCGACCGAACTGTTGAAGCGCAACGAATTGACGCTGCAGGATGTCGAGACCTGGGAATTGAACGAAGCGTTCGCCACCCAGGTGCTGGGCTGCCTCGCAGCCTGGAATGACGACAAGTTCTGCCGGGAGATCCTCGGCCTCGAGGGTGCCGCCGGCGAGATCGATCGCGCCCGGCTCAATGTCGACGGCGGCGCGATCAGCCTCGGCCATCCCGTCGGCTGCAGCGGCAACCGCATCGTGCTGCATCTCGTCAACGCCATGAAGCGGCTTGGTACACGGCGCGGCGTCGCCACCGAATGTATCGGCGGCGGGCAGGGCGGCGCCATGTTGATCGAAACGGTATAGGGAACGTCATGGATTCGAAGATCATGGATATTCTCGGCGATCGGGTGCTCGAACTCGGACCGAAGGCCGACGAGGCCGGACCCTATCGCCATTTCCGGCTGTGCTATGACGGTGACGGTATCGCCTGGCTGCTGTTCGATCGCACCGGCGCCAGCGCCAACACGCTGTCGGCCGATGTCATCGAGGAACTGGACCTCGTGCTCGCCGCGCTGGGAAACCAGCGCCCTGCCGGAATCGTCATTCGTTCCGCGAAAAAATCCGGGTTCATCGCCGGCGCCGACGTCAATGAATTTCGCGGCGTCACCGATCCCCGCAGTGTCGAGACCGCGATCGGCCGGGCGCACGCGGTGATCGATCGTCTCGAAGGCATCAAGATTCCGACCGTCGCGGTGATCCATGGCTTTTGCCTCGGCGGCGGGCTCGAAGTCGCGCTCGCTTGCCAGTCGCGGATCGCGATCGACGGCGCCCGCTTTGGTTTCCCGGAAGTGCTGCTCGGCCTGCATCCCGGCCTCGGCGGCACCGCGCGCTTCACCCGTCTCGTCAATCCGATGCAGGCGATGACGCTGATGCTGACCGGCCGGACCATCGACGCCCGGAAGGCGCGGGCACTCGGCCTGGTCGACGCGGTGACGCAGGAGCGGCACGTCCGCAACGCGGTCAAGGATGCGGTGTTCGGCCGCCTGAATCGGGCCCGGCCCGGCGTGCTGAACACGGTTCTGAATTTCACGCCGGTTCGAGGCTTTCTGGCGTCGCGGATGCGCGCCGAGGCGGAGAAGGCGGCGCCGCATGAGCATTATCCCGCACCTTACGCCCTGATCAAGCTGTGGGAGAAGCACGGCGGCGACAAGGCGGCGATGCTGGCGGCCGAGAAGACCTCGTTCGCCAATCTGATGGTGACGCCGACCGCGCAAAACCTGATCCGGGTATTCTTCCTGCGCGAGCAGATGAAGAAGCTCGCAGGCTCCGGCAACAAGGTCGGCCATGTTCATGTCATCGGCGCCGGCGCGATGGGTGGCGATATCGCGGCATGGTGCGCCGATCAGGGCATGGGGGTGACGCTTGCCGACATGAAGCCGGAACCGGTTGCGGGAGCGATGAAGCGCGCCGCCGACCTGTTCGGCAAGATCATGCACAAGCGCACCGATGTCCGCGACGCGCTGGACCGGCTGATTCCCGATCTCGATGGCGAAGGGGTCCGCAACGCCGACCTGGTCATCGAGGCGGTCCCGGAAAAACTCGAGCTGAAGCAGAAGGTCTATGCCGGGCTCGAGCCGAAGATGAAGATGGGCGCGATCCTCGCCACCAACACCTCCAGCATTCCGCTACAGGATCTGCGCACCACCCTGCAGAGACCGGAACGGCTGGTCGGACTGCACTTCTTCAATCCGGTTTCCCGTCTGCAACTGGTCGAAGTGGTCAGCCATGACGGCAGCGACCCGCAGGTCCTCACCGAGGCGCTTGCCTTTGTCGGCGCCATCGACCGGCTGCCGCTGCCGGTGAAGAGTTCGCCGGGCTTTCTCGTCAATCGCGCGCTGACGCCTTACATGCTGGAGGCGATGATGATGCTGGACGAGAAGATCGACAAGGTCGCGATCGATGCGGCAGCGAAGAAATTCGGCATGCCGATGGGCCCGATCGAACTGGCGGACCAGGTCGGCCTCGACATTTGCCTCGATGTCGGCGACATGCTGCGCTCGAAATTCGGCGATGCGCTGCCGCCGACGCCGGCGTGGCTGCGCGACAAGGTTGCCAGCGGCGAGCTCGGCCGCAAGACCGGCCGGGGCTTCTATGTCTGGAAGGACGGCAAGGCCGAAAAACCCCCCGTTTCCTCGCCCGAGGTGCAGCCGACGCCGGAAATGATCGACCGGCTGATCCTCCCGATGTCGAATGTCTGCGTCGCCTGCTTGCGCGAAGGCATCGTCGACAACGCCGACGTGGTCGACGGCGCCATGATCTTCGGCACCGGTTATGCGCCGTTCCGCGGCGGTCCGTTGAATTATGCGCGAACCCGCGGCGCCGAGAATGTGGCGTCGACCCTGCGCGCCCTCGCAGAGAAATTCGGCGCCCGCTTCACGCCCGATGCTGGCTGGGATAGTTTCAAATAGCGCCATTTCGAACCCGCCTTTTTCCGAAGAGCCCCCGATATGACCGACACCCCGGCCGTTCATGCTCCGATGAACAGTGAAATCGCGCCTTGCGGCGATCTCTGTACCCGCACGCTGGCGATGCCGGCCGACACCAACCAGAACGGCGATATTTTCGGCGGCTGGCTGCTCAGCCAGATGGACATCGGCGGCGGCGTGTTCGCCTCCAAGATCGCGAAATCGAGGACGGTCACGGTGGCGATCGAGGCAATGAATTTTCGCAAACCGGTCTTCGTCGGCGACCTGGTGTCGGTGCATGCCAATCTGGTCCGCATCGGCAAGACCTCGATCACGGCGCATCTTGAGGCCTGGGTTCTGCGCCGCAAGGAGATGCAGCCGATTCTGGTGACAGACGGCAACTTCACCTATGTCGCAATCGACGATCAGGGCCACCCGCAAGTCATCCCGCAGGACGCCCCGATCGTGACATGAATTGCCATCATGGCCGGACCCGCCGAATGAAATTTTTTGCCGTGATCAACTGTCTGCCGACCGGACCAGATGTTGGACTCGGTGGCCGGTTGATGAATCGGATGACGGTAAGGAAGTTAACCAATCCCAGCGGCGGCTACGCCCCAGATGGTTAATGTAAGCCCCATGTAAGCTTGGCGGGCTATGAATCCGCGGTGTACGCCGGAACAATCATGGGCTTGGCATTCCTCGTTGGGTTGACGCGCTTCGGCGATCGACACGGCGACGGTTCCGTCATCGGCAGGCTGCGGTCCAGCGCCGGTCGGCCGATCGCGGCGGCGGTGCTGGCCTGGCGCCCACATCAGCTCGCATGTTGACCACCTCAACGAGAGACGGCGGTATCGAGGACGTCGGGCTTGGTTTGAGCTGGGACGCGGCTACGCTTGGCGATCAGGTCGATCGCCGCGCGGCGGCGTTGTCGCAGATGGGCATCGGGCGCGGATCCGTCGTTTCCATCGGACACGGTGGCACTGCGCGGTTTTTCGCCGACTTGCTCGCGACCTGGCGTGTGGGGGCGGCGGCAGCCTGTCTCGATCCATCCCTTACGCCAGGCGAGGTTCGGACCGTCGTCGAATTTTCGAAATCGGCGGTGCTCCTCGTCGATGGCGCGGCGCCCGTCGATCGCCTTGCGGTCCCGATTGTCGATCTGGGCTGCGAACATCCGAGACGCCTCCGAGACGATACTCCGCCACCCAGACCTGAAGACCCAGCGTTGGTGCTGTTTACCTCCGGAACGACCGGCACACCCAAGGGCGTGGTTCTGAGTTTTGAGGCATTGCGGGCGCGCATCAACGCAAATATCGCGATCATCGGCAAGGCTTCGCTGGCGCGAGCACTGGTGTCGCTGCCAACGCATTTTGGACATGGGCTGATCGGGAATTCCCTGACGCCCCTGATGGCGGGGGGCGACATCGTGCTCCATCCGCTCGGCATTCCCCTGGCAAATGATCTAAGCCGCATCATCGACCAGCAAGACATCACTTTCATGAGCTCCGTGCCGGCGTTTTGGCGCATGGCGCTCACCCGCAGCCTGCGCCGGCCGGCCGGTGGCTCCCTGGTTCGGGTGCATGTGGGATCGGCGCCTTTTTCAGCGGAATTGTGGTCGGAGGTGGCGACCTGGTCGGGCGCCGAAGTGGTCAATTGCTACGGTGCCACCGAGACGGCCAACTGGATTGCCGGCGCGTCTTCGCGGGACGACGGCATCGCGGACGGCCTGGTCGGAAAGATGTGGGGTGGCGATGCGGCGGTGATGGATGAAGGCGGCTCGATACAGCATCGCGGCGCCGGAGAAATCATCATACGCTCGCCGAGCTTCATGTCAGGCTACCTGGATCGACCTGACCTCACTGCCGCCGCGCTCCATCAAGGATGGTACCGAACCGGTGACCGAGGATCGATCGATGAGCACGGCCGCCTCTGGCTTACGGGTCGCATCAAGGACGAAATCAACCGCGCCGGCTTCAAGGTGCAGCCGGCCGAGATTGATGCCATGCTCGAGCGCAATCCGGCGGTTGCCGAAGCCTGCGTTTTTGGCATCGGCGACGCGCTGGGCGGAGAGGCGGTCGCCGCCGCTATTCGGCTAAAGACCGGTGCGGCCGCGAGCCCCCACAGCCTTCAGGCGTGGTGTCTGGAGCGGGTGCGCAGAGAGGCCGTTCCCGAGCGCTGGTTTTTTGTTTCCGAAATCCCGCGTACGGCGCGCGGCAAGGTCAGCCGCGACGCCGTTCGTCGCCAGCTGGCCGAGAAAGCGGTGGCCGGCGCGTCCCATCGCGATATTGCGGCACCTGCGCCTTGCGGTGAAGATCCGGCGATCGCCGCCGTCGCCCCTACCGCCAGGACTGCGGTTGAACTCGCATGGACCGAAGTTCTCGGTCGCGACTCCTACATCGCAGACCTTGCCCTAAATCAAACCGGCGGTGATTCCCTCGACGCCATGCGGATGTGGCTCTTGATCGAAAGGACCTTCGGCAGACGTCTGCTCATGGACGTGCTCGAAGCCGATCCGACACCGAGCCAGCTTTCAGCCGCGATTGAGCGGCAACTCTGCGCGGCGGCCGTCAAACCCTCGCAGTCGGTCTTCCTGATGTTGCCGGCAGAGGGCGATTCCCCGACGCTGTCGCATTTCCGCTCGGTGCTGAAAGACCAGATCCGCTTCGTCTTGATCGAATATCCGGGTTGGCGCGAGATGATCGATGCCGGCGCCGGTTTTGAGGCCCTTGTCGACGCCGCCGTCGCGCAAATCTGCGGGCAAAGCCGCGAGAACGAGTGTTGTCTTCTGGCCGGGTACTCGTTCGGCGGCCTGGTTGCCGTGGAGACTGCGCGCCGTCTAGCCGAACGCGGCAGGCAGGTCGGCTTTCTCGGGCTCATCGACACGCGGGTTGAGAGGCCGCCGGACACCGGCGAAAAGCGAAGCGTGTCCCGGCCAATGAAGATCGTCGGCAAGATAATCTCGGCGCTGATTTTGGTTTCCGCGTTCGGACCATTGAAGATATTGGGCCGGCTGGCAACGCGGCTGCCGGCGAAGCGGGCCTTCACCATCGAATTTATGCTGAATACACGATTGCGAACGCGGTCGCTGCATCGGTTGCACCTGAAGCCGCTGGAACTGCCGATTACACTGTACCGTTCCTCGGAGCATCCTTCCACGTTGCTCGACAACGGATGGAGCGCCTATTGTGACCGGGTTGCGGTGGTCCCGATTGGTGGCACCCACCATTCGATCCTGGAGCCGCCTTTTCTTGACAGTCTGCGCAAGCGGTTTCTCGAAGCGGTGGAAGCAGCCAGGTTCAGACCAACTGAAAACTGAAATCCCGGACTATTTGTCTCGGCCTCACCAGCTGGCATGCGCCGCTTTCTGCCCTGAGCGCCTTGCTGCGGCCGGTTCGAACGTGTTGGCGTTCGGCACGAAGGGGTCGGTATGACACCTGGCGCCGGCGGTTCTTGCGATCCGTGCTACGCTCTCGGTCATGGCTGGCGCACCTGCGGCATAGACGAGATCGTTCGGCGACAATTTCGGCAAATGATCGGTTGGCCGTCCGATGCGGATGGCGGGGGAGACGCGCTGCGGCTCCGATACCGTCAGAATGATCGTGACATTGGGAAACAGCGCGAGGCGGCACAGCGCGCCATGCATATAAAGCGACTGAAGTCTTCGCGCCGCGACGACGAATATGATTTCCCGCTGCGGCCGTTCCATGATCGCCGCGACCGCGACCGACCACATCGGCGCGAAACCGGTGCCGCTGGCGACAAGAACCAGGCGGCCGGAATGCTTGGGCCGCAGAAAGGCGCTGCCCGAAGGACCCGTCACCTTGACGCGGTGGCCGATGCCGATCTGCCGGCCCAGCGCGGGGGATACGCTGCCGTCATAAAACCTGCGGATGTGATAATGCAGCAGGTAATCGTCGGAGCGACCCTCGAGCGGATAGGTCGGGCTGTAGAATCTCGCCGGGAAGTCTCGAAATTGCACCTTGCAATACTGACCCGGCAGGTAGCGAAGCGGCCTCGGCAGCTTGACGTCTACCCCGATGACATCCGGCGCCAGCCGCACGATGCGGGCCACATGAGCTGCCATCGAGACCGGCTCGGGAACGTCTTCGGTCGTGATCTCCAGATCGGAGACGATCCGTGCCTGGCAGGCATGGATCATGTCGTCGCCCGGCGCGTGGCCGCCAAAGACCTTGCCTTCGACGAGGCGAACGCGACAGGTGCCGCAAATCCCGGAGCGGCAGTCGTGCGGCAATTCAACGCCATTCACCAACGCCCAATCGAGCAGCAGCTCGCCGCAATTGGCCAGAAATGGCTCGTTGTTCACCGTCACTTTGCAGATCTTTCGCATTATTCCACCTCGAGACGAATTGGCCGGACGTGCCTTGTATGTCTGATCTGGCTGTGATCGAACGCCGCCACCCGCATGAAGACGCCGGTCTGCAGCGGGACGTCATATCGGCTGTGGGTGTCTAGTCGACGCGCCACCTCGAGCGCCCAGTGCCCGGAGGCCCAGCGGGCAGCGCATCGGATGTCGGCCCGGTCGCCGGAGAAGTCGCCGTCAATGATGACGCCGGGAATGACGGTGCCCGCGGGGATGCCGCGATCGCGGTCGACCGAATACGGCGCGGATTCCGCCGCCGTCATGAACCAACGCGCGCCCTCGCTCTCGCCGAGATCCGGATCGAGCGCAATTTCTCCCATGGCAGTGGCCATTGCTGCGAGGTCGGTGGGCAGCCGCAGCGGTCTGACAAAGCCGCCGGCCGATCCGGCGTCCGCGACAAAATTGTCGGTATAATTCGCGCGTCCCGGATCCGGGGCAAATCCGCCCCGGTAGGGCGTGAGACTTGCGGCCTGGGTCGGCGTTGGATCGAGCGGCGGGCCGAAATGGGTGTCATCCATCCAGCCCGTTGGGCCGCCGCTGGTGGCCTTCCATTCCCACACATCGGCGTAGCCGCCGTCCGTCGTAAAATGCAGGCCGCGGCCGGTCATGGTGGCGGGCGCATCGGCAATCGGATGGAGGCCGGCATGAAACGTCCGGTCGCCGGCAAGAGTCACGTTCGACGTGGTCAACAGCACCGAAAACTTGTCCTCATTGAATTCATGCTCATCCCCGGCCTCAAAGCCCTTGTGCAGCAGATGCCAACCGTCGCTTTGCTTGATCAGCGGCAATTGTTTCAGCGAGCGCGTCGGATCTTCCCAGGTGAAGAGGAAATACGCCCAGGTGCCATCGTGTACCGCGCGAATGTCGACCCGCGACTCTCCCTTGCCGTCAAAATTGTCTCCAGCATTGGTCATGACCGAGAACGGTTCGATGTTTCGCCAAACCCGATCGGAGGTGTCGCCGTCGAGGACCGGTGCGTCGGCTGCAGCGATGCGGTGGATCTTCAGGCTGTCGACGTCCAGCCAATCGGAGGCGACGACGACCGAGGCGCAGGTGATGGCCATCGCTGCGGCAACCACGAACGGATTGGATTGAAGGGTCGGGTTTCGCGGATGCGCGGTGCGGCGCTGACCTGCTCTTCGAGCGTGCGAGCTGGCGGGGTGACGCGATTCGGCCCGACCGAATGGCACCGGGCCGGGCGGCTGCGCCGGTTGCAGAGACGGATGGGAGGCGGCCTCGCTGCCGCCTTCGGTCTCCGGCGCCAACCTTTCCGATTGCTCGACCAGCAGCGTTAGCAGTTCGACGGCATCAAGCTTCGCTGGCGGGGCCGGCAGGCCCTGCGGCCTGAAGATCCGAAGCAGTTGCGAGGAGCCGCCGAGTCGGTAATGCGTCAGGACGTGAAAACCAGTGAAGGCAAGGAGCAGCCACGTCGCGTACCAGTGCAGCATCACGGCGGCGTGGCCGGCGTAGATGCCAAAATAGAGCGCGCTGCCGCTGGCAATCAGCGCCAACATGGCGACGAAGAAGCCCCAGGTCAGGATGACACTGATCGAGCCCAACCGCGCCTGTCTCCGGCCCAGAAGTCCTCGCAGACGACTTTTGTCCAGCGCGACACGACGGCTCAGGCCGGATCGGATCAAATAGATGGTATAGGCAAGCGACACAGCGACCAGCACAATGGCCGCCTGCATGTGTGATACCCAGACGCTGTTACGTGGCAGCACCGCATCGAACAGATTGAGCCAGCCCTGGTCCGGCATTTCGGTTGCGATACGCAACCCACTGAACAGGGCGACGCCGGACGCGGCGGCAAGTACCCAGTGCAGGATGATGGTGCCGTAATCCGTTTTGCGGCGCCTCATCGACACATCCCCGTGTGAGGTCGGCCGCGGCCGGCGCCATCGATCGGACGACTGGATCGAATGTGGATTGCGCAGGCGGTAGGCGAGCGCGCGCGGAATTTCCTTGCTTCGGGCTGCACGCGCTCCTGCCCGGCGGTACGGTTGTCGTGACGCAAACTAGCTCTCCCCCAGGGATGCCGACCCGCCGAAGTCGGTAAAAATCCTCTTTTGCTGTGAACGCTGTTCGAGCGCGGGAATGGTTCGATCAACCTCGTCCAGGCTGATCGAACTTTCCGACGAGCCTCCAGCGCCGCAACGGATGCGAACGGCACTGGAGACCAGTCGCTCGCCCCTATCCCCACATATGCTGGAAGTGGTGCGCCATCTCGTTCAACGCGAAATGGTGCGGGTCGATCGCCGGACCGGCGCCTGATTGACCGGCATCCGCGGCTCCATTTGATGCCGGCGTGCTATTGTCGGCGGCTGCGGTCGCCACATTTTGCACGACCGGTGCCGCGGCCGCCGTCGCGACAGCCGGCGCCGCACCGCCGCTCGGCTGTCCCGCAGCACCCGCCAACAGGTCGGTCAACAACGTTGCCGTGCCATTATTGTGCACGCCGGCGGCCTCCGCCACCGCCGAGAGGTCGGCAAAGACCGCCGAAAGGCTGTTTTGGCCGCCTCCCTGGAGAAGAGCTATCAGGTCAGTCACCAAGTGGTTCCCACCGTCTCCCGCAGCAGGTCCGCCAGTATCGGTTGGTCCGGCGGGAGCCGCCGCGCCAGTATCGGTTGGTCCGGCAGAAGCCGTTGCAGGAGCGTGCCCGCCACAATCAGGTGGTCCAGCAGGAGGAGTTGTTACGGGATTCGGTGTCACGGCCGTCGCCTGCGCCGCCGCCACCACACCTGCATAGCTTCCGCCATCCGTCATCACGTTATTGCTCCCGACGTCGGCAGAGTTCGCTGCGAGCTGGTCGGCCGCAGCGTTGACTTCCCCGGCATTGTGGGTCTGCAAACCATCGATCAGCGCGCTCGCCGCCGTCCCCGACGTGCCATCCGACCGGAATTCGTTCCAGAATCGCGCCGACCATAGACCGCCTTGAGACTGATCGAAGGCGTTCGAACTATTCGCGTAGGTCTGTATTTGCTGGACCAGGCCAGCAACGTCACCGGTGAAGCCGTTATTCTCGATCGTGGTCGCCATCTGCCCAAGATGGTTGCTGTCCTGGATCCATTGCGTAATGAAGGTCGTTTGAGCTGCATTGTCATGGAACGGCGCAGCGGGGGTGTTCAGGTCCGGGAGAGGCGTCGGGTTAAACAGCGCCTGCACACCCGTGTCGCCTTGAGCGATGTCAATGATGTCCCGATGGATATCATTGATCGAACGCCCGACATATTGTCCGAGGTCTGTTCCCAATGTAAGCGTGCCCGCCGGAGCGCTCGAATTCTCGACGGATGCAATCTCTTCATTGAGCTGATTGATGATGATGTGCGTGTGCAGATCGGAGAGGTTGTTGATCGTGGGGTCTGCCGCGCTTAACATCTGCTGTACGCCGATAAGGTCCGAGACGATCAAGTTGACCTGATCCGGGCCGACGCCGCCAATCTCACGGGTCGTTGCGTCGTTGAATAGATCCGTTGCAGTTAATGCCATTTTTATTTCCCCTTCGTGGTGCGCGTTAATGGAAAACCCCCGTGCGCGTCGCCCCGACTACACAAGATGAAGAGTTGTTTACGTTCGTGGCGCCTTTCAGCCGACAGCAAGGCCAATGCGTGCAGAAGCAAGGTGATAGGC
>Ga0208586_1000525_pt1 | contig 13900 bp, 17 predicted proteins | sample NGESurshal072012_6_FD_184471 | JGI IMG/M metagenome (GOLD analysis project Ga0208586, IMG submission 184471) | Arctic peat soil microbial communities from Barrow, Alaska - NGEE Surface sample 53-3 shallow-072012 (SPAdes) | ecosystem: Environmental > Terrestrial > Soil > Wetlands > Peat ... | reverse complement strand
CATCGGCGCGCTGGTGTTCGTGATGACCGGCTTCGGGCTGGGCTGGGTGAACGCGGCCGCGGATTACTCGCGCTACCTGCCGCGCCGGTCCTCGGGCCGGGGCGTGATCGGCTGGACCACGTTCGGGTCCTCTATCGCGCCCATCGTCCTGCTGTTGTTCGGGCTGCTGCTGGCGGGCTCCTCCGCGAAGCTGAGCGCCGCGATCGGCGCGGACCCGGTCGGGGCGCTGACCACCCTGCTGCCCACCTGGTTCCTGATCCCGTTCGCGATCGTGGCCGTGCTCGGCCTGGTCGGCGGCTCGGTGCTGGACATCTACTCTTCCGGCCTGGCCCTGCTCACCCTGGGGCTGCGGATCCCGCGGTACGCCGCCGCCCTCATCGACGGGACCGTGATGGTGCTGGGCACCATCTACGTGGTGTTCGTGGCCCAGAACTTCCTGAACCAGTTCGAGGGGTTCCTGATCACGCTGGGCGTGCCCATCGCGGCCTGGTGCGGGATCATGCTGGCCGACATCATGCTGCGCCGGAAGGACTACGCCGAGCCCGAGCTGTACGACCCGCGCGGCCGCTACGGTGACGTCCGGCTCGCCCCGCTGGGCATCATCGTGATCGCGACGGTGGTGGGCTGGGGCCTGGTCACCAACACCTACGCCGACTGGCTCAGCTGGCAGGGCTACCTGCTCGGCCCGCTCGGCCTGGGCGGCAAGGCCGGCGCGTGGGCCGGGGCCAACCTGGGCGTGCTGGTCGCGCTGGTCATCGGGTTCGTCGCGGCGTGGGCGTTCGACGTCGCGCCGGTGCGGGCCCAGGAGTCCCGGGCCGTGCTGGCGCCCGCCACCACCGCATGAGCGAGCCGGCGGGCTGCTTGGCGGTCATCGACATGCAGCGGGTGTTCGGTGAGCCGGGCAGCCCCTGGCTGGCCCCGCGGTTCGGCGAGATCGTCAAGCCGGTCCGGGATCTGGTGACGGCGTTCGGTCCCGACGTGGTGTTCACCCGGTTCATCGCGCCCGCCACCCCGGCGGGGTCCTGGCGGGCCTACTACGAGGCATGGCCGTTCGCGCTCCAGCCGCCAGACGCCCGGATCTGGGAGCTGGTGGATGAGTTCGCCACGGGCGCCGGGCCCACGGTGGACGTGGTCACGTTCAGCAAGTGGGTCCCGGAGCTGGCCGCCCGCGTCGGCCCGGGGAACCGGCTGGTGCTGGCCGGGGTATCCACGGAGTGCTGCGTGCTGTCCACCGCGGTGGCCGCCGCCGACGCGGGGATCGAGGTCCGGGTCGTCGCGGACGCGTGCGCCGGCGTGGACGACGATAGCCACGCGAAGGCGCTGGACATCCTCCGGCTGTACGCCCCGCTGGTCGAGGTGACCAGCCTGGATGCTGTGCTGGGTGGATGACCGAAATCCAGGACCGGGCGGCCGGTGCGCTGTACGGACTGGCCGTTGGGGATGCGCTGGGCATGCCCACCGAGTCGCTGTCCCGGCCGGAGATCGTGGCCCGGTACGGCTTGCTGCTGGAAGAGTTCCAGCCCGGCGCGGCTGACCAGCCGCTCGCCCCGGGGCTGCCGGCCGGGACCGTCACCGACGACACCGAGCAGGCGCTGCTCCTCGCGGACCTGGTCATCGAGGGAGACGGGGAGGTCGACGAGGCGGAATTCGCCCGGCGGCTGCTGGCCTGGGAAGAAGACATGCGGGCGCGCGGCTCGCTGAGCCTGCTCGGCCCCTCCACCAAGCGCGCGCTGTCCGCGCTGGTCGCCGGCGCTGCCCGGGAGGAGACCGGGCGCACCGGCACCACCAACGGCGCGGCCATGCGCATCACCCCGGTGGGCGTGGCCACCCCCGCCGGTGACCCCGACGTGCTCATCGGGCGGGTAGTGACGGCCAGCCGGGTCACCCACAACACCGGGGTCGCGCTGGCCGGGGCGGCCGCGGTCGCCGCGGCGGTCAGCGCCGGGGTAGCCGGCGCGACGGTGCCGGAAGCGACCGGCGCCGCCGTGACCGCCGCCGGACGGGCCGCGGGGCGCGGGCACTGGGTGGCGGCCGCCGACGTGGCGGCCCGGATCACCTGGGCCACCGGCCTGACCGCCGGGCGCCCCGCGGACGAGGTGCTGGACCTCGTGTACACGCTGGTCGGCACCAGCCTGGCCACCCAGGAGTCGGTGCCCGCCGCGTTCGCGTTCCTGGCCGCCGCCCCGGAGGATCCCTGGCTGGCCTGCCGGCTGGCGGCGTCGGCCGGCGGGGACTGCGACACGATCGCGGCGATCACCGGCGCGATCGGCGGCGCCTGCCACGGGGGGTCAGCCTTCCCCGGGGCGGCCCGGGCCACGGTCAGTGCGGTCAACGGGCTGCGGCTGGACGAGGTGGCGGCGGCCCTGCTCACGGTCCGCGGCTCGTGACGATCCAGCGGTTGCTGTACCTCGGCAACGTCGTCGTGGACATCGTGCTGGACGTGCCGGCGCTGCCGGGACGCGGCGGCGACGTGCTGGCCCGCCACTCGCAGCTCGCCCCGGGCGGCGGCTTCAACGTGATGGCCGCGGCGGCCCGGCAGGGACTGCCTGTGGCGTACGCCGGAGCGCACGGCACCGGGCCGTTCGCCGACCTGGCCCGCGCCGGGCTGGCCGCCGAGGGCATCGAGGTCCTGCAGCCGGTCACGCCGGGCCTGGATACCGGGGTCGTGGTCAGCCTGGTGGACGACACGGCCGAGCGCACGTTCGTGACCAGTCCCGGCGCCGAGGCCACGCTGACCGCGGCGGATCTGGCCGGCGTGACCGCCCGGCCTGGCGACGCGGCCGGCCTGTCCGGCTACGGCCTGGTGCACCCGAGCAACCGCGGCGCGTTGCTCGGCTGGCTGGCCGGACTGCCCGCAGCGACCACGGTGGTGTTCGACCCCGGCCCGCTGGTCACGTCCGTCCCGCCCGGCGCGCTGGACCAGGTGCTCCGCCGGACCGACTGGCTGACCTGCAGCGCGCGGGAGGCCGCCGCGCTGACTGGAGAGCAGACCCCGCTGACGGCGCTGCGCGCGCTGGCCGACCGTGTCGCCGGTCACGGCCGCCCGGGCGCGGGCGTGCTGGTCCGCACCGGACCGGACGGCTGCCTGCTGGCTTTTTCCGCAACGGAACCGCTGGCGGTGCCGGGCTTCCCCGTGACCGAACTGGATTCCAACGGAGCGGGCGACACGCACACGGGCGCCTTCATCGCGGCGCTGGCCGCGGGGGCGGATACCCCGCAGGCGGCCCGGCGCGCCAATGCCGCGGCCGCGATATCGGTTACCCGGCGCGGGCCAGCCACCGCTCCTAACGCCACTGAACTGGCACAGTTCCTTTCCGGGTCGTGATGAACACTTTCTCTGCGGTGGTGTAAGAACACGCCAATCGTGGAATAGAGCACTGCGTAATTGATCAATTACGGGGGGAGATCAATGCCGGTGCAAACCACGGCACGAACGGCCGTTCGCCGCAAATCGGCGGCGTCCGCACGTACCGGAGCGCGCAGTACTGCGGCTAAGAATGCCGCCACCAATCGGAAATCCAGGACCAGTACGAAGGTGACCTCGGCCAAGCCACAGCGCGGCCCGGCCACGGGGGCGAGGAGCATGCGCACCACAGGAGCTGCCGCGAGGACCGTGTCCTCCGCAGCCGTGAAGGTTGCCTCGTCGGCGACCCAGATGGCGGCGGCGGCCACTAAGGCCACCTCGTCGGCGAAGACCATGTCGACCGCCATGCAGGCGATGAACACCGCCACGAAGACGATGTCCGGGGCCATGCAGGCCATGAACACCGCGACTAAGGCCATGTCGTCCGCGGCCAAGGCGCTGACCGGGGCGGCCATGACGATCTCGGCCGCGCCCGCTGCGGCAGGGGCGCGGAGCCGGGCCACGGTGAAGTCCAGGAGCACGGCGAAGCCCAAGGGCGCGGCGAAGCCGAAGAGCACGGTGAAGTCCAGGAGCACGACCAAGCCCAAGACCGCCGCGAAGCCGAGGAGCACGGCGAAGCCGAAGAGCGCGGCGAGCTCCAGGACGGCCAAGCCCAAGAGCGCGGCCAGCTCGAGGACGGCCGCGAAGCCGAGGGCCGCCGCGAAGCCGAGGGCCGCCGCCAAGCCGAAGCCGGCCGCGAAGAGCAAGGCGGCCGCCAAGCCCAAGGCACCCGCCCGGGCCCGGACCGCCACGTCCCGCACCGCGAGGTCAGCGACGACGTCGAGGTCCCGGACCACGATCATGGTGCGGAAGCCGGCGACGGCCAAGTCCGCCACGGCGACCCGCCCGGGGGCGGTCGCCAAGCCGCGGACCGCTTCATCCCGGCCGGCTTCATCCCGGCCGGCCTCATCCCGCATGGTGTCATCGCGTGCCAGCTCGTCCCGGACGGTGTCATCCCGGACCACGGCCGGCCGCGCGGCGGCCAAGCCCAAGATGGCCGCGAAGCCGACAATGGCCGCGAAGTCCGCGACGGCAGTCAAGCCGCGGACGAGCGCCAAGCCCAAGTCCACGGCGAAGCCGCGGACCGCGATGAAGCCGCGGACGACGGCCCGTCCGGGGCTGGCCGCCAAGCCGGCTATGGCCAAGGCGGGCACGCCGATGAAGCCGGGCATGAAGCCGGGCATGGCCAGGCCGGCCGTTTCGCGGCCCGCCATGACGCGGCCGAGCCCGGCCCGTCCGGGGATTCCGGCCGTCAGCCCGGGTGGCTCACAGCCGGGCAACGGCACGCCGGCCGCGCCGGGGACCGACCGTTATCGCGACATGCTGGCCGGTCTCGTCCGCTAGGGCAGCCACGTCGCGCTGAGGCGGCCACGCTGTAGTTGAGCCCAGCGGCCGGCTGGCCGGGTGCGGTATCTCACCGAGGTACCGCGGAGACCCGGCCACGCCGGCCGCTGGGCGCTCTCCTGCCCGGAGCGCCCAGCAACCTATCTCTACTTAAAAGGTCTACTTCCTAGGAAAAGCGGGTACCGTGCCGGGGGACGCGTGCTGATCATGGCGCGGGCCCGGCGGTCATCCCCCGAGGAAGGTAGGCGACCATGCACATACGGTCATTAATTCGTGGCACTCACCTGGCGCGCCCCTGGCGTTCCCGGCGGCCCGGGCGGGCCATGGCGGCGGCTCTCCTCGCCGGGGCGATCCCCGCCTCCCTGGCCGTGGCGGGTCCGGCTACGGCCGCCACCCCGACGGCCCCGCCCCCGGTCACCGTGCTCACCCCGGGCGCGAACAACGGTAACGGGGACATCTTCATCTCCCCGTTCGGTGACACGTCCACCTATGCCAACGGCGCGGAAATCATCAACAATCACGGTCACGTGATCTGGTTCCACCCGGTGCCGGCCGGGCAGGAGGCGTCCGACTTCCGCCCCCAGACCTACCAGGGGCACCCCGTCCTCACCTGGTGGCAGGGCACCGGCCTGGGTGGCCTGTCCAGCGGAACCGATTACATCTACAACGACCATTACCAGCAGATCGCCACGGTCCAGGCGGGCAACGGTTACTCCGCGGACGGGCACGAGTTCCTCATCACGCCCTGGAATACCGCGCTGATCCTGGCGTACACCACGGCCACGGCCAACCTGACCTCCATCGGCGGCCCGGCCGACCAGGAAGTCATCGACGGGATCGTCCAGGAAGTCAACATCCGCACCGGCAAGGTCCTGTTCCAGTGGAACAGCGCGGACCATGTCCCCTACAGCCAGAGCGAGCAGCCGCTGCCCGCCTCGGCCAGCACCCCATGGGACTGGTTCCACGTCAACGCGGTGGACCTGGACACCGACGGCAACCTGCTGATCAATGCCCGGGACACCTGGACCACCTACAAGGTGAGCCTGCACACCGGGAAGATCATCTGGCAGCTGGGCGGCAAGGACAGCTCGTTCGCCATCAAGGCCGCGCCCGGTCAGGTGCTGGACAGCGCGGGCGAGGCGTTCGCGTGGCAGCACGACCCGGAGGCGGTCGGCCACGACACCTACACCTACTTCGACAACGAGTCGGCGGGCACCCCGGACTTGCCTTACAGCCGGGCCATTACCGTGCGGCTCAACGAGCGGGCCAGGACCGCCACGCTGGTCGCCTCCGATAACCAGCCCGAGGGCCTGCCCGCCGCGTCCCAGGGCAACGTGGAGACCACCCGGAACCGGGACCTGTTCGTCGGCTGGGGGATCCTGCCGTACCTCTCGGAGTTCAGCCCGGGCGGGCAGCTGCTGTTCAACGCCGAGTTCCCGGCCGGGGTCAACTCCTATCGCGCGTACCGCGCCCCATGGCCAGGAGGCCGTCACCGGTAGGGAGCCGGGAGCGCTTCCCGGTAGCAGGCCCTGGAGGCCCCGCGGGACATCCGCCGCATCCGTCAGCGCGGTGGATGCCCCGCGGGCGGGCCAGGCCCGGGCGAGGCTGCCTTGCGCGGACGGTTTATCCAGAACGTGAGCTGGATGAGCAGCCCGGACAGGGCCCAGCCGGCGGCCACATCGGTGAACCAGTGCCAGTCACACCACACCAGCGCGGACCCGACGCCCAGCCACACCAGCCCGAGGCCGGTAAAGGCCAGGTACCGCGTCCGGGCCGGGCGGCCGGCCACCAGCATGAGCACAGCCAGCGAGTAACAGACGCATGCGGTGCTGGTGTGGCCGGAAGGGAAGACGCCCAGGGCGCCGGGGGAAAGCGGGGGGAGTCCGGGCCCGGAACGGGCAATGAGGATCTTCGCCGGGATGACCGTGCCGAGCAGGAGCACGACGCCGGTCAGGGCGATGAGCACGGGGCGGACCGTGTGCTGCCGGATGGCCAGGGCCAGGGCCACCGCCGCGAGTATCGGCACGGCCACGCTGGTCATGCCGAGGTCGGTGAGCAACTGAGCGGGCGCATGCGGGGTGTCGCTCAGCCACCGCCACGCCGGGGAGGCCGCGCGGGGCAGCACCGCCGCGCGGATCCGCTCGTCCAGGGCCACCAGCGGGCCATGGACCAGCACGTCGATGGTGAGGATGGCCAGGATCAGGAGCAGGCCGCCGGTGATGAGCCGGGGGGACGGCGGGATCGGCCGCCCCCGCGGCGTGGCGGGCTCCCCGCCCGCCACATCCACGCTGACCTGGTCTGCGCTGGTCTTATCCACTCGCCGTGATCGTACCCGGCGAGGCGGCCCAGCTCACCGGGTCCAGGGGGGAGTGAACCAGGACCCGTCCGGCAGGACGCCCGCGAACCCGACCGTGGTGGTGACCCAGGCGGTGGCCGACCCGGCGCCCACGTTGCTCGCCCCGAACCGGGCGCCGGCCGGCACCAGGACCACGTCCCCGGCGGCGGCGTCCTCCGCCTGGCCGTCCAGGGTGACCCGGAGCGTGCCGCTGAGCATGCACAGCACCTCCTCGCGGGACACGTGGTGCGGCACGCCCTCGGTGCCGCCCGGGATCTCGATCCGCCACGCGCACAGCTCCCGGCTGCCGCGCGCCGGGCTGGCGTAGGACGTGAAGCTGGTGCCGTGCATCTGGTGCACGACCGACTCGGCGGCGTGGATGACGGGCATGGGACGTTCCTCCGGAATATAGGCAAGTAGCTTGCTCTTATGTTCAAGCTACTTGCCTAATCTGTCAAGCTGGGAGGATGCAGCATCATGACCCTCAGGCGCTGGCCGTCGGGCTGCTATCGGTGAGCCGGGCCCTGGTGGACGGGATCTCCGCCGGGGTGCGCGCCCGCGGCTTCGATGACCTGCGCCCGGCGCACGGCTTCGCGTTCGCCCGGCTCGCCCCGGATGGCGCGAGCATCACCCAGCTGGCCGAGCATCTCGACGTCACCCGGCAGGCCGCGGCCCAGCTCGTGGACGAGCTCATCGTCAAGGGCTACGTGCAGCGCAGCCGCCACCCCGACGACGCCCGGGCCCGGCTGATCACGCTGACCGACCGGGGCTGGGCCTGCACCCGGGCTGCCGAGGCGGCCACGGCCGACGCTGTGCGCCCGTGGGCGGCCATCCTCGGCGAGCAGCGGCTGTGCGCGCTGCAGGACGACCTGCTCCGCATCGCCCCGCACGGCCCGCTCCGGCCCACCTGGTAGCTGGCTTGCCTGGCCCGGAACATGCCGCCGGTTGGGACATGGTCTAGCCTGATCCAGCCCTCATGCCCACCGCAGCGATCATCATCAACCGCACCCGGGCCCGGGACGTGCCCCGGTTCCGGCGTCAGTGCGGCCTGGCGGCGCGCGCGGCGGGCTGGGAGCCTACCTTCGCGGAGACCAGCCTGGCCGACCACGGCCTGGCACTGGCCCGGGACGCACTGGCGGCCGGGGCCGGGCTGGTCATCGCGGCGGGCGGCGACGGCACCGTCCGGGCCTGCGCGCACGCCCTGGCCGGCACCGGCGTGCCGCTGGCCATCGTGCCGCGCGGCACGGCCAACCTGGCCGCCCGGGCGCTCGGGATACCGGCCCGGCTGGACGCCTCACTCGCGGCCGCGTTCGGTGGCCGGGACCGGCAGGTCGACCTGGCCGAAGCCGACGGGATGCCGTTCGCGGCCATGGCCGGGATAGGGCTCGACGCCGCCGTCGTGGACGGCACTCCTGACCTGCTTAAACGCCACCTCGGCTGGCTGGCTTACGCGGCGGGCGGAGTCACCCGGCTGGCCGGGCGCCGCCGCGTGTTCACCCTGCGCCTGGACGGCGGCCCCCCGCTGGCCCGGCTAGCCCGGTCCGTGGTGGTGGGCAATGTCGGCCTGCTGCCGGGTGGCTTCGCGCTGCTGCCGGACGCCCGGCTCGACGACAGCCTGCTCGACGTCGGGATCCTCGCTCCCGCGAGCCCAGCCGGCTGGGCCCGGGTGGCCGGCCGCGTGATCACCGGCAGCCGCCGCGACGACCTGAACCTGGAACGGCGCCAGGCCCGCCGGGTCGAGATCCAGGCCGACACCGAGCTGCCGCGGGAGGTCGATGGGGAGGTCATCACCCCCGGCCAGTCACTCACCGTCACGCTGCGGCCGGGTGCGCTGCTGGTCAGGGTGCCCGCCCGGTGAGTTAGACATCGCCAATGGAGGGAACTGCGCAGGGGGGCATGCCGTTGGCTGGTGCCCCTGCCCCCCGGAGGTGGATGACGTGGAGATCAAGATGGTGCTGTTCATGCCCCGCGACGCCGCGAGCGTGCCGGTCAGCCGTCAGGTCCTCGATAGCTGCCTGGAGACCCTCGGCGTGACCTCGGACACCCGGACCGACATCGCCCTGGCCCTGGGCGAGGCGTGCGCCAACGTGGTGCAGCACGCCGGGCCCGGGATGGAGTACGAGGTCCTCGCCACCACCCGGGACGGGCGGTGCGTGATCGAGGTGGTCAACACCGTGGACGGCGACGAGGCGGTGCCTGCCGGCCTCCCGCTGGAGTCGCCCCCGGCTGAGCCGCCCCCGGCGACCGCCGAGCACGGCCGCGGTCTGACGATCATCGATGCGCTCACCGACAACCTCCAGCTGACCGGCGACGGCCACGCCGGGACTACGGTGCACTTCGAGAAGGCCCTGAGCTGGGTGCCCGGGGCGGCCGGCGAGCACTTGTTCAGCGCCCACGCGTAAGGCCGGCCAGCGGGCGCTGGCCCGGCCAGAAGCGGTCAGCCGGGGCTGAGCGGCTGACCCCACTGGCCGCGGTGTACCAGCTCGTCCAGGCTCCGGCGCTTGATCACCTTGGCGGAGCCCCCCTTCTCGGTCGCGGGATCAGGATGACCGATGGCCACCGCGCCGATCGGCAGGTAATTGTCGGGCACTCCGTAAAGCCCGCGGAAGTCGCCGATCTGGTGCGGGGGAATGCCGAAGAACAGTGCGCCGAGGCCCTCATCGACCGCGGCGAGCAGCATGAGGAGCGCCGTAAAACCCGTGTCAATATCCCAGTAAGGCACCGGCCAGTGCGCCTCGTCGCGGTCCGTCCAGCCCTTGTCCTGGCGCGCGTAACGGTCGAGGTAGATGTCCTTGCAGGACAGCGGCACGACGACCAGCGGCGCGTGGGTGACTGGCTCGAAGGACGGTCCGGCGTTGTCCTCATCACCGTGGTAGCGCGACAGCAGCTCCCAGAACGGGCCCAGCTGCTCCGCGCCCTGCAGGGTCATCAGCGCGTAGCCCTGGCTGAACCCGGCGGACGGTGCCCTGTTCGCGGCGGCCAGGATCCGCTCAACGGAATCCTCGGCGACAGGCTCGTCTGTATAGGCACGTACCATCCGTCGCCGCCGGATCACATCGTGGAATTCCATGTCCGTCACCCTAGGGTGCCCGGCCACCGATTATCCAGGCGCGGTGGTCTAGCCGGCCGCGCGCTCCTGGAGCACGGCCAGGATGTTCCCCGCCGGGTCGCGGAACCAGGCGATGTCGGGCCCGTAGCCCCGGCTGATGCCCTTCTCGTCCTGGGCCAGCCCGTCGTACCGCTCGAACGTCACCCCTCGCGCGGCCAGTTCGTCCACGGCCGCGTCGATGTCGTCGACCGGGAAGTTGAGGATCGTGTAGTCCGCCGGGACATGGCCGGGCTTGGGGTACACGAGCGTGTCCCGGCCGCCCGCCAGATGCAGCGTCAACAGGCCGCTCCGCTCCGAGACGGCGATGCCGAGTATCTCCCCGTAGAACTTCTCGGCCGCCTGCAAGTCGCCCACGGCGAAGCCGCTGAAGGCCCTGGTGTTCGCGAACATAGCCACGCTGAAGCCCCTCTCGTTCCGTTTCCCTGGTTGAGACGATCGCGGCGGCCCGGGCTCACCGCAATGTGCCCCACGAGAGCGACACGCCGGGCCGGTGAGCGGCAGCGGTCACCCGGACGATACGCCTCGGCGGGTACCGTTTGACCCTCACTGCCCGGGGTAGCCGGTGCGTGATCTTGGCTGGATTCGGGTGTGACGCCGAGCAGAGGAGGCGGCTGTAACGGACGAGAAGATGGGTCATCGGGTGCCGTGGCCGCGAACCGCAGAGGCTGGTCCCCGGCAGAGCCTGCCGCAGCGCACGCCGGGAGCCAGCGGTACCGGGTGGCCTGAATCGGCCAGCCACGGAGCCGGCTCCCAGGAAGACCAGGCCCCGGAGTTCAGCTTCCCGGACTACATCGCGGCGGAAAGCCCGGAGCTGGCCGGCGAGACGGATTTCCCGCCGCCCCCGGAGGTCCTCGACCGCGTGCTGGACGCGCTCAAGAAGCTCAGCTAGTCCCGGAGGGCCTACGTCCCGGCCTGCATCGGGCGGGCGGCTTTGGCGTGGCGGCGGCGGGGCGCGGGCCGGCGGATTCCCGGCGCTGGCAGCCGCGGATCGAACAGCCAGCCGGCGTGCAGCCGCTGCTCGACGGCGTGGAACACGGGCGTGTCCGCGGAGTGGGACTGGAAGTCCCGGTGATCGTAGGCGGGGTGGTGGAGGGTAACCATGCCCGCAGTACACCGGGTGCCGCGCCTGCGATCGAGCATGGAACGGCTCCCGCCAGCCTTCCCGAATCCGGCGGATATCCGGCCATCGGCGGAGGCAACCGCGACTTCCCGTTCATCCCGGGATGAACGGCCGACGCGGGCCGGGCCTCGCCACCTGGAAGAATGCCGTCGTGCCTCGCCATCATCGCGGACTTTTCCGCGACATGCCGGCCGAGGTGACCATCCTCACGGCGGTCTCATTCACGGTCGCGCTCGGGTTCGGGATCGTCGCCCCGGATATCCCGGCGTTCGCCCGCCACTTCGGGGTCAGTACCGCCTCGGCCGCCAGCGTAGTCAGCGTGTTTGCCCTGCTGCGGGTGATAGGAGCCTTGCCCGCTGGCCGGCTGGTGGACCTGTTCGGCGAGCACCGGGTGATGGCGGCTGGCATTTCCGTTGTCGCGGCGAGCAGCATCCTGGCCGGATTTTCCGGATCGTTCGTGCAGCTCATCGTGCTGCGCGGGATCGGCGGCCTCGGCTCGGCAATGTTCAGCGTCAGCGCCCAGACCCTGCTGCTGGTCAGCGTGCCCGCCGAGCAGCGGGGACGCGCCAGCGGCCTGTTCTCGGGCGGGTTCCTCGTGGGCGGGATCAGCGGCCCCGCGATCGGGGGACTTCTCGCGGCCTGGTCGCTGCGGGCGCCGTTCTTCCTCTACGGCGGCATGCTCGTCGTTCCCTCGGTTATCGCCGCGGCGGTCCTGCGGGACGCGCCAGGGCGGGATGCCTGCCGCGGCGCGCGGGCGGTGTCGCCGTTCGCCGGGCTGGCGCGTGCGCTGCGGAGCCGCGCCTACCGCGCGGCAGCGTCCGCGAACCTGGCCGACGGCTTCGCCGCGGTCGGCGTGCGCAGCGCCATCGTGCCGCTGTTCGTCCGTGATGCCCTCCACCGGTCGGCGATATGGACGGGCATCGGGTTCCTGGTGGTCGCCGTCCTGAACGCCGCGGCGCTCCTGCCCGCCGGCTGGGCGGCCGACAGGTATGGCCGGCGGCCGGTCATCGTGGCCGGCTGCGCGGTGTCGGCCGCCGGCATGACCATGCTGGCGCTCCTGCCGGGGCTGTGGGGGTACCTGATCGCGCTGGCCACCCTCGGCCTGGGATCCGGGCTGCTGGACGTCGCGCCTGCGGCCATGATCGGCGACATCCTCGGTGGCCAGGGCGGCACCGTGGTCGCGTCGTACCAGATGGCCGGCGACGCCGGCACCGTGGCCGGGCCGGTGACGGCGGGGTACCTGGTGGATACCGCCTCCTACAGCGCGGCCTTCGGGCTGGCCGCCGGGGTCCTGGCGGTGGCGGCCGTCGTCGGGTTCTTCGCCCCGGAAACCCGGCCGCCGGACGCCGCGATCGCCGGGCCCGGGCCAGCCCCCGCGAGCCGGAACCCGGCGAGCCGGAATTGAGGCGGCGGACCGCGAGTAGAAGGCCGATCCCGGGCAACTTGTCGGGCATGACGACATCGAGTGAGCACACGGACCCCCCGGCTCAGGCGGCACCGGCCGGGCTGAGCCTCCAGACCGACGAGGCGAAGGCCACGGTCGCGGAGATCAAGGCCGAGAATGCTGCCCTGGAAGAGGCGGACCGGGCCGCGGAGGCGCAGGCGGAGGCCGCCGCCGAGCAGGCTAAGCAGCTGGCCCAGGTGACGGGGGAAGTGCTGGAGGAGCTGAAAGAAATGAAGGAAGGAGCCGGCCAGGCCTGACCGGCGGCGGCTGGCCCTTGAGGCGCCCTGGCCCTTGAGCGGAGAGAAGGTGGCCATACCCGGATGGCTGATCGTCCAGGGGGCTTTTCTGGCCGTGATGGTGCTTCTCGTCGTGACCCTTGCGCACGGCACTCGCCGACGCGGCCGGACTACCAGCCATCTTGATCCTAAGGAGCCAGGCATCACGTTCGGCTGGCAGGAAGGCGCCATGCGTGACCCGCGTCCCCGCCGTGATCCTGACTCCGGCGGGCGTTCCGGACCGGATTGAGGTATGCGTCCGGCGCTACGTGCAGGCCCTCCGGTCTGCCGCCGCGCTGCGCTCGATCCCACCAGTCACGCTGGCCCCTCCTGCCCACTTTTCCCGCGCACGGTGCGCCGAACCGGACAAACAACCCCGGGAAAGCGCACCGTTCGCGGGAAATGTCGGCGCCGCCCCATGATCTGAGCGACGTTCAGCCGGTCGTGGGCTCGACGAGGTCGTAGACGCGCAGATCCGGGTGGCCAACGCGCCGCCAGTTCGCCGATGGGTCGGTCTGCTCCCAGGTGCCGCGCTCATCGACGTACTGCTCGGGCTGAGCGGGGTGCTCGACGGTCTGGTCGGCGACGCTGACTGGGTCGCGGAGGACTATGCGGGAATCGTCGCCGTGGCTCATGGCCGACAGAGTAGTGGGGAGCGCGGCGCACGACGGATGTCACGGTGGATGTCTGCGGGCAGTCTGCGGTGGTGTTTGACCCGGGATATGACACTGGTGGGGCGCCTGGGGCTCGAACCCAGAACCGACGGATTAGAAGGCGGGCTCAGTGCTGGTGAAGCAGTCCCGATCCGTCCGACTCAGTTACGTCCGGCAAGGTGGTGTACTGACCGGCCCGGTTGATGGGCGTGGCGCA
>Ga0208586_1000524_pt1 | contig 13915 bp, 9 predicted proteins | sample NGESurshal072012_6_FD_184471 | JGI IMG/M metagenome (GOLD analysis project Ga0208586, IMG submission 184471) | Arctic peat soil microbial communities from Barrow, Alaska - NGEE Surface sample 53-3 shallow-072012 (SPAdes) | ecosystem: Environmental > Terrestrial > Soil > Wetlands > Peat ... | reverse complement strand
TGACATACTCGGGTACCCGCTGAGCGATTTGTGGGACGAAGCGCACGGCACGTTGATCGATGATGTCGCGCTCGAGGTGGGGATGCCGGGGATTTCGATGACGCCGTTATCGCACGGCCGCTACTGGACGGATGCGGGCTTTCAGTCGCTGGTCGGGAAGGAGCTGCGGCGGATGCTGGACGTCGCGCGGCACGCGGCTCCCTGAGCGGTTGCGAGCGACGCGCGAAAAAATCGTCGACCTGCGACTACCGCGCCGCCGGCGGGAACTCGATCGCGAGAAACCGCACCGCCGCGTGCGTGTTGTTGCTCACCGTGCACTTTGCGGTTCCTCTGAGGCGATACGTGTTTCCCGAACGGGATTGCAGCTCGAACCCCTTTGGATCGTCCGTCACGGGGCACGTGATGGACAGTGCGCCGGGGACGTCGTCCACCGCCACCAGGAGCGGCGCCGGGATAACGTAGCCGGGCCGGCCAGCGAACGGCGGGCGGCCGGTGCCAGGAACACGGAGCCTACAGCGGGAAAACTCGCCGGGACGCACGGGCGGCGAAGCCGGGGGTATAGAACCCGGGTGACGAAAGCGGAGGAAGCAAGCGCCAATGGAAGGCGGAGACGGTTGTGAACGCTAACAACGAGGCCCGGTACGTCATTGGCGTTGACTACGGCACCCTCTCCGGGCGGGCGCTCGTGGTCCGGGTCAGCGACGGCGCCGAACTAGGTACCGCCGTGCACGAGTACCGGCACGGGGTCATGGAGCGTGAGCTCGCCGCCACCGGCGAGCGGCTGCCGCCGGACTGGGCCCTGCAGGACCCGGCCGACTACCGGGCCGTGCTGCGGGTCGCGGTGCCGGCCGCCGTCCGGGACGCGGGCATCGACCCGGCCGCGGTGATCGGCATCGCCACCGACTTCACCGCCTGCACGGTGCTGCCCGCCACCGCCGACGGCACCCCGCTGTGCATGATCCCCGGCCTGGAGGGACGCCCGCACGCGTACCCCAAGCTGTGGAAGCACCACGCGGCCCAGCCGCACGCGGACCGCATCAACGCGCTGGCCCACGAGCGGAAGGAGCCGTGGATCGGGCGGTACGGCGGCAAGATCTCCTCGGAGTGGCAGTACGCCAAGGCCCTCCAGCTACTGGAGGAGGACCCCGAGCTGTACACCCGCGCGGACCGCTGGATCGAGGCCGCGGACTGGATTATCTGGCAGCTCACCGGCACCGAGACGCGCAACGCCTGCACCGCCGGCTACAAGGGCATCTGGCAGGACGGGCATTATCCGTCGCGTGACTTCCTGGCCGCGCTCAACCCGGACTTCGCCAGCTTCGCGGCGGACAAGCTCGAACACCCGATCTCGGCCCTCGGAACCCGGGCCGGTTCACTGACCGCCGAAGCCGCCGAATGGACCGGCCTGCCCGAGGGCATCGCGGTCGCCGTCGGGAACGTCGACGCGCACGTCACCGTACCGGCCGCGCGCGCCGTCGAGCCGGGCCAGATGGTCGCCATCATGGGCACGTCGACCTGCCACGTGATGAACAGCGACGTCCTGGCCGAGATCCCCGGCATGTGCGGCGTGGTCGACGGCGGGATCATCGCCGGCCAGTGGGGGTACGAAGCCGGCCAGAGCAGCGTCGGGGACATCTTCGCCTGGTTCACCGAGAATGCCGTGCCCGGCTCCTACCGCGACGAGGCCCGCCTGCGGGGTATCTCCGTGCACGACCTGCTGACCGAGGAAGCGGCCGCCCAGCCGGCCGGGGCGCACGGGCTCGTGGCCCTGGACTGGTTCGGCGGCAACCGCTCACTGCTCGTCGACCACCACCTGTCGGGCGCCATCGTCGGGCTCACGCTCGCCACCCGGCCGGCCGAGATCTACCGCGCGCTGCTGGAGTCGACCGCATTCGGGACCAGGGTGATCGTCGAATCGTTCGGGCCGGCCGGCGTCCCGGTGACCGAGCTCATCGTGGCCGGCGGCCTGCTCAAGAACGAGCTGCTGATGCAGATCTACGCCGACGTCATGCGCCGCCCGCTGAGCGTGATCGATTCCGGCCAGGGCGCCGCGCTGGGCTCGGCCATCCACGCGGCGGTGGCGGCCGGCGCGTACCCGGACGTGCCCGCCGCGGCGCAGGCGATGGGCAAGCTCCGGCGGGAGGTCTACCACCCCGACCTGGCGAACGCCGCCGTCTACGACGAGCTGTACGCCGGGTACGTCACGCTGCACGACTACTTCGGCCGGGGCGGCAACGACAGCATGCACCGGCTGCGGGCACTGCGCGACCGGGTCCTCAGCACCCGCGCGGGTGACCCCGACTCCGGTGACACCACATCCGGATCACTCGACGACGAAACGGGAGGTTACCCATGAGTGCTGCCGCTAACGGCGGCCTGTCGACCACGGAGCTCGTAGCCGAGCTGCGCGAGATCGTGTCCGACCTGCACGCCGAACTACCGCGCAACGGCCTGGTCGCCTGGACCTCGGGGAACGTGTCGGCGCGGGTCCCGGGGGCCGATCTCATGGTCATCAAGCCCAGCGGCATCGGCTACGACGACCTGACGCCCGAGACGATGGTGGTCTGCGACCTGGACGGTAACGCGGTCAGCGAGGGCTACACCCCGTCCAGCGACACCGCGACGCACGCCTACATCTACCGGCACATGCCCGAGGTCGGCGGCGTGGTGCACACCCACTCCACCTACGCGACCGCATGGGCCGCGCTGGGCAAGCCGATCCCCTGCGTCATCACGGCCATGGCGGACGAATTCGGCGGGGAGATCCCGGTCGGGCCGTTTGCCCTGATCGGCAGCGACGAGATCGGGCGCGGTGTGGTGGCCACGCTGAGCGGGCACCGCTCCCCCGCCGTGCTGATGCGCAGCCACGGCGTGTTCACGATCGGCCCGACCGTCCGCGACGCCGTCAAGGCCGCGATCATGTGCGAGGACGTGGCCCGGACCGTGCACACCGCGCGCCTGCTGGGAACCCCTGAGCCGCTGCCGCCGGACCAGGTGGACGCGCTGCACAAGCGCTACAAGGAGCAGTACGGCCAGCACTGACCCCTTCGGCAGGTCCGAACTTTAGCCAGCATGGAGCGGCCGTCACCCTCGTCACGGCCGCCGGGCTCCGCCCCCCGGGGGAGCCAGCACCGCCAGCACCCGGGCTTCCGGGACGTACCGGCCCACGGCGCGGACGTGCCCCGCTAAGTCCGTTTCGAAAGGAGATTGACATGGCTGATCGCAAGCCGCGGATCGGCATCCTCGGCATCATGCAGGACCTGTACGACGACATGATCCCCGGGATCGCCCAGCGGCAGGAGGGCTACGCCGCGGAGATCGCCAGTCAGCTGTCGGACGTCGCCGAGTTCATCCCCAGCAAGGCGATCAAGTACCGCGAGGACGCGGAGCGTGCGATGCGCGAGTTCGAGGACTCCGGCCTCGACGGGGTCATGGTGGTGATGCTCACCTACGGGCCGGCCATGCGGGTGGCGCGGCTGCTGAGCGAGTCGCGGCTGCCGGTCCTGATGGCCAATATCCAGCCGGAGCCGTCGGTCACGCCCGCCTGGGACATGGACGACATGACCTACAACCAGGGCGTGCACGGCGCCCAGGACACCGCGAACGCCATGGTCCGGGCGGGCAAGCGCTTCCACGTCCTGACCGACGACTGGAAGAGCGACAGTTTCCGGGCCGACGTGGGGCGGTGGGCGCGGGCCGCGGCGGCCGTGACCGCGTGGAAGTCGCTGAAGACCGCGATCTTCGGCTACGCGATGAACGACATGGGCGACATCCGCGTCGACGAGAGCGCCCTGGTCCGGACGCTCGGCCCGGAGATCCTCGCGGTCGCGCCCGGCGATCTGGTGCGGGGCATCCAGGACGTCACCGACGCCCAGGTCAGCGAGGTCACCTCGTTCGAGGACAAGAACTTCGAGATCGACCCGCGGCTGTCGCGTGAGGAGCGCGAGGACCACGCCCGGATGCAGGTAGCGCTGGAAAAGATCCTGAACGAGGGCGGGTTCGGGGCCTACACCGCGCACTTCGACGCGATCGGCGAGGACGGCCGGTTCCGCCGGCTGCCGCTGGCCGCCGCGTCCAGCCTGATGGCCAAGGGGTACGGGTACGCGGCCGAGGGCGACGTGCTCACCGCGTGCATGGTCTACGCCGGGCACATCCTGATCGGCGACGCGCACTTCACCGAGATGTACGCGATGGACTTCCCCAGCGACTCGATCTTGCAGAGCCACATGGGCGAGGGCAACTGGAAGGTGGCACGCCCGGACCGGCCGGTGAAGCTGATCAAGCGGCCGCTCGGCATCGGCCGGCTGGCGGACCCGCCCACGTTCCTGTTCCAGCTCCAGCCGGGGCCGGCCACCCTGGCCACGCTGGTCTCGCTGGAGGGCGAGCGGTTCCGGATGGTCGTCGCCGAGGGCGAGAACCTGGACAGCCAGGAACTTCCGGCGCTGGAGATGCCGTACGGGCAGTTCCGTCCCGCTTCGGGCGTGCGGACCTGCCTGAACGGCTGGCTGCGCGCGGGCGGCCCGCACCACGAGGTGATGAACCTGGGCCACCACGCGGCGGACTGGCGCGACTTCTGCGACATCGCGGGCATCGAGTTCGTCCAGGTCTGACCGACTGCGCCCCCACGGCGCCCCGGGGCATCCGGCCCCGCAAACCCGGGCTGTGACGGGGGTGGCGCGTGTGAGGGTCTGGGCGGGAGCGCGGGGCGGGCGCGGCGACGGAGATTAAATTCGGTTGCGTTGTCGGTCCTGGCCGTGTCACGGTCACGGGGCACGGAAGGAACCGGCTCAGCCAGGATGAGCGGCCGGTCTGAGCGAAGGGAGGCGCCTGATGTCTACGCCCGTTGCGGGCTTTATCACGCCTGCCCTGATCGCCACCTTCCTGAGGAGCACCCACCGTGCGCGACGATTCCGCACGCCAGCACGATTTCAGCCGGGGGCGCCGCGGCGGTAAGCGGCGCTTTGACGACGACGAACCGAACTTCGCCAAACGCAGCCGGCATCGCGTGGCCATGCCGTCGGTGGAGACGCTCGACAGCACCGACGGCCTGCCCGAGGGTGACCGCTGGTCGACCTGGGATCAGCCGGCCGCGGGCGAGCGCGGGCCGCAGCCCTACCCGCCCTGGCTGGTCACCGAACTAGCCGCGGTCGACACCGAGCTGGGCATCCTGAAGACCGGCAAGGAGGCCGATGTCTTCCTGCTCCGGCGCGGGGTGCCGCAGACCGGGCCGTCCTGCCTGCTGGCGGCCAAGCGGTACCGCGGGGCCGGGCACCGGATGTTCCACCGGGACAGCGGCTACCTGGAGGGGCGCCGGGTCCGCGAGTCGCGCGCGAGCCGGGCCATGGCCGGCCGGACCGCGTTCGGGCGGGAGGCGATCGCCGGGCAGTGGGCCATCGCCGAGTTCGCGGCGCTGGTCCGGCTGCACGAATCCGGTGTCCCGGTCCCGTACCCGGTCCAGGTCACCGGAACGGAACTGCTGCTGGAGTTCATCGGCGAGCCGGACGGGGCGGCCGCGCCGCGGCTGGCCGAAACCCGGCCGCCGGAGGCGCAGCTGCGCGCGCTATGGCAGCAGCTGGTGGACGCGGTCGTCACGCTGGCCCGGGACGGCCTGGCGCACGGCGACCTGTCGGCCTACAACCTGCTGGTCCACGGGGACCGCCTGGTCATGATCGACCTCCCCCAGGTGGTCGACGTGGTGGCCAACCCGCAGGGCGCGATGTACCTGGAACGGGACGCGGCCAACGTCGCCGCCTGGTTCACCGCCCGCGGGCTGACGGGCACCGATCCCGCACCGGGCGATCTCCCGGCACGGCTGCGTTACGAGGCCCGGCTGGATTAGCCCCGCGCGGGCGTACCCGGGCAGAAACGCCCAGGATGGCAGGGCGCCGCGGACACGAATGCCCGGGCGCGGCGCGCCCGGGCATTCCTGCGATCGTGCTCAGATACCGCGTGCGGCCCTGATCGTCTCCTTGAGCGAGCCCATGGTGGCCAGCACGGCCGACGGCTCGTACCCGCAGTGCGCCATGCAGTTGGCGCAGCGCGGGTCCTTGCCCCGGCCGTAGGAGTCCCAGTCGGTAGTCTCGATCAGTTCCTTGTACGTCTGCACGTACCCGTCGCTCATCAGGTAGCAGGGCTTCTGCCAGCCGAGGAGCGAGTAGGACGGGATGCCCCAGGCGGTGCAGGCAAAGTCCTGCTTGCCCTCGAGGAAGTCCAGGAACAGCGGCGTGTGGTTGAGGCGCCACTTCTTCCGGCGGCCGTCGGCGAACGCCTTGCGGAACAGCTCCCGCGTCTCGGTCACGCCGAGGAAGTGGTCCTGGTCCGGGGCCTTCTCGTAGGCGTAGGCCGGCGAGATCTGCATCTCGTCGATGCCCAGGTCGTCGTTCAGGTAGTTCAGCACGTCGATGACGGTCTGCGGGGTGTCGGTGTTGAAGACCGTGGTGTTCGTGTTCACCTTGAACCCGCGCGACTTGGCCAGCTTGATCGCCGCGACGGCCTCGTCGAACACGCCATCCTTGCAGACCGACTCGTCGTGCCGCTCCTTGAGCCCGTCGATGTGCACCACGAACGCGAAGTACGGCGACGGCTTGAACTTGTCGAGCTTCTTCGGCAGCAGCAGCGCGTTCGTGCACAGGAACACGAACTTCTTCTTCGCGAGCAGCTGGCGGACGATCTCGTCGATCTGCGGGTGCATCAGCGGCTCGCCGCCGGCGATCGAGACCATCGGCGCGCCGCACTCCTCGACCGCGCCGACGGCCTGCTCGACCGGCATCCGCTGCTTGAGGACGGTGTGCGGCTGCTGGATCTTGCCGCAGCCGGCGCACTTGAGGTTGCACGCGAACAGCGGCTCCAGCTCGACGATCAGCGGGAACTTCTCATTTCTGGTCAGCTTCTGCTTCATCAGGTATGACCCGATGCGCATGCTCTGGCGCATGGACACGCTCATGAATGCCGTACCTCCTTGGGCAGGCTGAATCGGATTGACTCCGTCGTGGTGACGCGCTCGCCCACCTCGACGGGACCGAGCCCGCCGAGCGCGTCGATGATTTCGCTGACCACGGCCGGCGGCGCCGACGCGCCTGCGGTCAGCCCGATGGTGGACACCCCAGCCAGCCAGCCGAGCTGGATGTCCTCCGGGCCGTCGATCAGGTGGGCGGGAGTCCCCGCCCTCTCGGCGGTTTCCACCAGCCGCCGGGAATTCGATGAGTTCGCCGACCCGGCCACGAGCACCAGGTCGGACTCCGCCGCGACCACGCGGACCGCCTGCTGGCGGTTGGTCGTGGCGTAACAGATATCGTCGCTGCCCGGCCCGCGGGCGGCCGGGAACCGGTCCAGCAGGGCACTGGCCACTCCCTCGGCCTCGTCCGCGGCCAGCGTCGTCTGCATGAGGTAGGCGACCTTGCCCTCGTCCGGCGGCCGCAGCGCCGCGACGTCCTCCGGCGTCTCGACCAGCACCGTCGACCCCGGCGCCTCGCCGAGCGTGCCCTCCACCTCTTCGTGACCGTGGTGGCCGATCAGCGCGACCAGGTAACCGTCCGCAGCGAACCGCAGCGCCTCCTTGTGCACCTTGGCCACCAGCGGGCAGGTCGCGTCGACCACGGACAGCTCGCGCCGCGCCGCCTCCTGCCGGACGGCGGGCGAGACGCCGTGCGCGGAGAACACCACCGGCGCGCCGTCGGGCACCTCGTCCAGCTCGTCCACGAAGATGGCCCCGCGCTGCTCCAGGTCGTGCACGACGTGGGTGTTGTGCACGATCTGCTTGCGGACGTAGACCGGCGACCCGCGCTGGGCCAGCACGCGCTCGACGATCTCGATGGCACGCTCCACGCCGGCGCAGAACGACCGGGGGCCGGCGAGCAGCACCCGCCGCGGGCCGCAGGCGGCGGCCCAGCGGTCCAGCACCGGGGCGGCCGCGCGCAGCGACCGCAGCGCCGACAGGCCCCCGGTCAGCAGGCCCGGGTGAAGCAGCGGCCGGTCTGCGGTATCGGAGATGGCCCGGATGACCGCCAGCGGACGGTCACCCGCGGCGGCCGCGAGCGGAGCCGATTCCATGTCGGCCGCCGTCATCCCTTTCTGCGCGAGCAGGTTCCGTTCGGCATGACGAACCAGATGATCGACGGTGGCGACACGGCCCGTGCGGGCCCGCAGCCCCGCCCGGCGCAGCTCACCGGCCAGCAGCGGCGCGGACGGCGCGCGCAGCGCGGGACCGTCACCGGGACCCGCGTCGCCAACGCTGGTGACCTCGGTGGCCACGACCAGGTCGCCGGGCCTGAGGTCCGGCGCCAGGCCCGCGGCCGTGCCGGTGATGGCCAGCATGCCGAACGGACCTGAGCGGAGTTTTTCCGCCTGGCCGGCGGTTCGCGGGCGCCCGTAACCCGTGCGCATGACGGCAGGCGATTCGGCACCGGTCCGGCTGGGCCCGTCCCCGGCCCGCGCACTGTCGCGCAGGCCCCGCCGGACCGCGCGCGCCTCGAACCGCAGTGGCGCGCACACGAGCAGCGGCCCCCTCGCTGGCACCGGCGGTGAGTGGATCGGCTCGGTCATCGAGTGCCTCCCGGTGTCTGCCCGGAGGTCAGGATCCGCCCGGATGAGGGTGATCCGCCCAGGGCTTCCCGCACGTAGCGGCCCAGCGCACTCACCGGGAACGCCAGCCGGTAGAGGTGATAGTTGATGTAGAAGTCACCGGGGAACCCGGTGCCGGTGAACTCCGGCTCATCCCAGGAACCGTCGGCGCGCTGGGTGGCGGCCAGCCAGGCGGCCCCGCGTTCCACCGCATCGTCCGCGCCCCCGGCCGCCAGCAGCGCCAGCAGCGCCCAGGCCGTCTGGGAGGCGGTGGAGGGACCGCGCCCGGCCAGCGCCGGGTCGCCGTAGGACCGCAGGTCCTCGCCCCATCCGCCGTCCGGGTTCTGGTGGGCCTCGAGCCACGCGACCGCGCGGCGGATGGCCGGCTTGGACGGCAGCACCCCGGCGGCGATGAGCGCCGGGACGGCCGCACCGGTGCCGTAGATGTAGTTCGCACCCCAGCGCCCGAACCAGGAGCCATCCTGTTCCTGGTGGCGCAGCAGCCAGACCACCCCGCGCCGGGCGGCCTTGCTGGCGGCCAGGCCCTCGGCGGCCAGCGCCTCGACGATGTGCGCGGTGACGTCCGCCGACGGCGGGTCGATCACCGCGCCGAAGTCGCAGAAGGGCAGCTTGGTCACGATCTCACGGGTGTTATCGGCGTCGAAGGCGCCCCACGCGCCTTCCTTGGACTGCATCCCGGCCAGCCAGTGCACCGCCCGGTCGATGGCCGGCCGCGCGCTGGCCGGGGCCGGCAGCGCGACCCGGCGCAGGGCGAGGATGGCCTCGGCGGTGTCGTCGGTGTCGGGGTAGTAATCGTTGTCAAACTCGAACGACCACCCCCCGGGAGCCAGGCCCGGCCGGCGCACCTGCCAGTCACCGGGGCCGGGCATCTCCTCACCGAGGACCCACTCGGCCGCCTTGACCATGGCCGGATGATCGGCGGGCAGTCCCGCGTCGGCCAGCCCGACCATCACCAGCACGGTGTCCCAGACCGGTGACTGGCACGCCTCGAGCCGGTGCACGGGGCCCTCGGGCGAGTCTTCCCTGACCGTGAACCGGTCCAGGCCGGCCAGGCCCCGTGCGATGACCGGGTGGTCCAGGCGGTAGCCGAGCAGGTTGAGGCCGATCAGCGAGTACACCCAGGGCGGCTGGATGCCGCCCCAGCAGCCGTCGCGCTCCTGCCGGGCGATGACCCAGTCGGCGCAGCGGCGCAGCGCGGCCTGCCGCACGGCCCGGGCCGGACGGCCCGCGCGGCCGGTCAGGGCCCGGCGCTCGTAGACGTGCATGCCCTGGTCGAGCCGGTCGAAGAGCCTGGTCCAGGAGTCACTCGGGCGGTTCTGCGGCGTGACGCCGGTGCGCAGTTCCGGGATGCCGAACGGCAGCCTGCGGACCGGGCGCTGGGAGCTGACGATCGCCAGCGCGACGATGGTCTGCCGGGCCCAGCAGCCCCAGTCGTAGATGTTGAGCGGGAACCAGGCCGGCAGGTAGATGAGCTCAGGCGGGATGACGGGCAGATCGTCCCACGGCCACTCGCCGAACATGGCCATCCAGATGCGGGTGAAGACGCGGCTCGCCTCCAGGCCGCCCTGGGCCCGGATCCATTCCGCCGCGCGGGCCATGTGCGGCGCGGCCGGCTCGTCACCGGCCAGCCGCAGCGCGACGTAGGCCTCGATCGTGGTCGACAGGTCGCCCGGGCCGTCGTAGAAGTTGGCCCAGGTACCGTCGGCACGCTGCTGGGAACGGATCCAGCGCGCCTCGGCGGCGGTGTGCCCGGCGTCCCCGGCCCCGAGGAACTCCCGCATCAGCAGGTCCTCAGCGTCCATGGTGACGTTCGTCTCGAGCTCGCCCTGCCACCAGCCCTGCTCATGCTGCAGGCTGAGCAGGTGATCACGGGCGCGCGCGAGTGCCTCCCGGGCCGCCTCGGGCGCGGGGCGCTCCGAGTCCGCGGGGCCGCCGTCCGCCGTCTCGCCGCGCGCGTGCGTGACCGTCATGCCGCTCACTCCTTCCTGCGCTCTGAACCCCGTCAACCCCGTCACCGGGCCGCTGCCCCGTCCCGCCCGCGTTCATCCCGTCCGCGTTCGTCCCGGGGGTGAGACCCGGCCGCTGTTCCCACTCCCGGCCGCCGGCTTGCCCGCCCGGCGGCTGTTACCACTGCCGGGCCGTGATGAACTCCGCGATCGCCATGAACTCGGCCCGTACGTCCTCGGGGATGTCGGCCTCGGCGAGGCATTTGCTCGCCGAGCTGAGCTGGGTGTCCGCCTCGGCCTCGGCCCAGCGCCGGCCGCCCGCGGCCTCGATGAGCCCGGCCGCGTGCGCCAGGTCCTCCTCGGTCAGTTCGTCCGGGCGGGCAAGCAGGCCGCCCAGTTCCCGGCCCTCCGGGGTACCGCTGTTCAGCGCCGCGACCACCGGCAGCGACTTCTTGCGCGCCCGCAGGTCGGACTGGACCGGCTTGCCGGTGACCTCGGGCGCGCCCCAGATCCCGAGCAGGTCGTCGGTGAGCTGGAACGCCTGGCCGATGTGGGCCCCGAAGCCGGCCAGCCCCATGGCCAGCGACGGCGCCGCCCCGGCGTGAATGGCGCCGATGCTGCACGCGCAGGCCATCAGGGCGGCCGTCTTGTCCCCGGCCATCTCCAGGCATTCGGTCAGGCCAACGTCGTCCCGCTTCTCGAAGGCGAGATCCGCGCCCTGCCCGGCGATCAGCCGCTGGACCGCGACGGACAGGCAGCGGGCCGCCCACAGTCCCTGCGGTGCGCTGTCCTCCAGCAGCAGGTCCTGCGCCAGCGCGAGCAGGGCGTCGCCGGCCAGGACGGCCGCGCCCACGCCGAACACCGTCCACGCGGTGGGCCGGTGCCGGCGCTCGGTGTCGCCGTCCATGATGTCGTCGTGCAGCAGCGAGAAGTTGTGCACGAGCTCCACGGCCACGGCCGGCGTCACGCCGCGCTCGGACGGCGCCCCGGCCGCGCGCGCCGAGAGCAGGGCGAGCGCCGGGCGCAGGGCCTTGCCCGTCCCCTCACCGGACGGGTTGCCCTCGGCGTCGGTCATGCCGAGGTGGTAGGCGGCGACCGCCCGCACCTGGGGCGACAGCCGGGAGGTGGCCGCCTCCATGGCCGGGCCAACGATGTCGCGGGCCAGCCCCACGCCGGCCGGCATCACGGCGGTCACGCGGCCGCTCCCACGTGCAGTCCCGTGCCCGGCACCGGGCTGCTCCCGCCCAGGCCGCCGAGGCCCCGTCTCAGCTCGATCGCCGCGTTCAGTCCGCTGCGCACCGCACCCTCCATCGTGTCCGGCCATCCGGTATCGGTCCATGCCCCCGCGAGCGTCAGGCCGGGCAGTGCGGTGGCCGCTTGCGGCCGCAGCCGCCCGCATCCCGGTCCCTGGCGGAACGTCGCCCGCCGCTCCCTGGTGACAAAGAATTCGCTGACCCGCGCGTCCCGCGCGCCGGGCAGCAGTCCGGCCAGGGCCGGCACAAACATGTCCCGCAGCCGGGCCGCGGGCACGTCCACGTACGGCTCCGCCGCCGACAGCGACACCGCCAGGTACTGGCCGCGGCCGCTCGCGCCAAACCCGGAGATCTCGGTCCGGTCGAACAGCCACTGCACCGGCGAGTCCACCGCCGCCGCGAACGGCAGCCGGGTCACCCGGCGGTCGTAGATCACGTGCACGTTGATGATCGGCGACGTGCCCAGGTCCGCCCACGTCCCGGACGGCACGCCCGCGCCGGCCGGCACCAGCTTGGCCGCCGTGTACGCCGGCGTCGCGATGACCACGCCGTCGGCGGCGATGTCACCGCCGCTGTCCGGGCCCTCGGCACCGCGACCGTCACCATCACCGTGGCCGTCGCCCCGGGCCAGGCGGATCAGGTACCGGCCGCCGGTCACCTTCACCGCGGCCGCCTTGACCCCCAGCCGGACCTCGGCACCGAGCCGGCGCAGCAGCGCCAGGCCCGCCGTACCGTGCAGCTCGCCGAGCGGAGCGAGCGGCACGCCGATGTCCGCGGCGTCCTTCTTGCCGAGCAGTGCGGTCTTGACCACGGTGGCGGCGAGCGCGAGCGAGGCGTCGTCGCCGTCGATGTTGAGGGAGGAGACGGTGAACAGGTCCCACAGGACCCGCCGGGTGCGCTCGTCCTGCCCGTGCGCCGCCAGCCAGTCCCCGAGCCGCTGCTGGTCGAGGGCGGGGCTGGCCGGGTTCAGCATCCGCATGGCGAGGGCGGCGCGGGTCACCCGGGCCCGTTCGGCCAGGGACAGCAGCGGGTAGCGGGCCAGCGCCGCGCCCATGTGCAGCGGGCCGGGCAGCGCGTTCCGGCGGAGCTGCGCCTGGCCGCCGGGGGAGAGCACGGTCACGTCGAACCGGTCCTGGATGCGGACCGACCCGGTCATCCCCAGCCGCGCCAGCAGCCCGCGGTAGGCCGTGCAGCAGCGCAGGAACACGTGCTGGCCGGTGTCGACCACGAGCGCCCCGCGGTTGAACGAGGTGGTGGCGCCGCCCAGCCGCGGCCGCGCCTCCAGCAGCGTGACCGCCGCCCCGGCCTCGGTCAGCGCGATGGCCGCGGTGATCCCGGCCAGGCCGCCGCCGATCACCACCACGCGCCGCGGCCCGGCCGCGGCCGGCGCCGGGGCGCTCACGGCCGTCCTCCCCGGCGGGTCAGCAGCGGGCGGGCCAGCGAGCGCAGGGCCACCACGGCCTTCTGCCGCGGGGACAGTGAGAGCCGGCCGTGCAGCACCGCGGCCGGCTCGGTCGCGATGCGGTCCAGCAGCTTCCGGTAGATGCCGGCCATCGCGCCGGTGCACGCCGCGCTGCGCCCGTCGAGCAGGGGCAGCAGCCGCATGCCGGTCGCGTACCAGTCCCGGGCGCGGTTCACCTCGAACTCGATGACCTGCACCAGCCGGGCCTCCTCGGCGGGGTCCGCGGCCGGCTCGGCGGCCGGGTCAGGATCACCGGCGGGCGGCTTGAGCGTGCACCCGAAGCGGTCGAGGTCCTCGGCCGGAAGGTAGACGCGGCCGTTGCGGTAGTCCTCGCGGATGTCCCGCAGGATGTTGGTGAGCTGCAGGGCCACCCCGAGGGAATCGGCCAGCGGCTCGGCCACCGCCATGTCGGGGGCCCCGAAAACGCCGAGGGACAGCCGCCCGATGGACCCGGCGACGCAGCGGCAGTAGTACCGCAGGTCATCGAAGGAGCCGTAGAAGGTGCCGTTGACGTCGGCGACGCAGCCGTCGATGAGCTCACCGAACGCCTGCATGGGCACGGCGAACCGCCGGCCGGCGTCGGCCAGGGCGACGAGGACGGGATCGTCCCCGGGAGCGGGGGTACCGGGGCGCGTCAGGGTCAGCACCTCGGCCCGGGCTTCCTCCAGCGCCGC
>Ga0208586_1000523_pt1 | contig 13925 bp, 7 predicted proteins | sample NGESurshal072012_6_FD_184471 | JGI IMG/M metagenome (GOLD analysis project Ga0208586, IMG submission 184471) | Arctic peat soil microbial communities from Barrow, Alaska - NGEE Surface sample 53-3 shallow-072012 (SPAdes) | ecosystem: Environmental > Terrestrial > Soil > Wetlands > Peat ... | reverse complement strand
TGGCCGCCCGCACGCTCTCCATGGCTGGCCTCTTCCCGGCAGGAGATGGCGTATCACGGGTTCCGGCCACCTCGGCGTGACCCGGCTTACTTCTTGCTTACTTGTTTTTACTATCACAGCCAGGCACCATGGATGTGAGCCGGGCCGTCACCTGCCGCCCTCCCCGCAAGGCCGGGCTGCGGCACCCGCAGCGGTCGGCCGGTCCTCGCCAGGCCCGGTGGGCCGTCACGGGACCTGGCAGGTCCTGGGCCGGTCTTGCCCGGCTGGGACCAGCCTTCCCGGACCGGCGGGCTGGATGCGGCCCGCGGACGCAGGCAGTGCTGAGCGATGGGATGAGCAGAGCCTATGGCGCCATTCAGTACCGGGACACGTGCCGGGCCGGGCATAAGCGCAGCCTGGCTCTCCGGGCGGGCGGCACCCCCCCTGCCGCCGGGCGGGCCGGTAACGGGTGCCGGGCACGCCGTCCCGCGACATCACCTGCCATGGCCGCGGCCCCCGGGCAAGGGCATCCCACGGCTGGCCATCCCCGGGCCCGCACCGGGGGATCAGCGGTCACCGTGAACGCGATCAGGGCAGGCCGGTGACCCTCCAGGCACCGGGCGCCGGCCCGCCGCCAGCCCGGCCCGATGACACGGTCACTGTCACGATCGACGGCTTCGAGATCGCTGTGCCCAAAGGCACCCTGGTGATCCGTGCCGCTGAGCTGCTTGGCATCCAGATCCCGCGATTCTGCGACCACCCGCTGCTCGAGCCTATCGCTGCCTGCCGGCAATGCCTGGTGGAGATCCAGGGCCAGCCCAAGCCCCCTCCGGCGTGCGCTACCACCTGCGCCGACGGGATGGTGGTGCATACCCAGCTCACCTCGCCGGTGGCCCATAAGGCGCAGCGCGGGATGATGGAGTTCCATCTCATCAACCACCCGCTCGACTGCCCGATGTGCGACAAGGGCGGGGAATGCCCGCTGCAGAACCTGGCCATGTCCAACGGGCGGGGGGAGACCCGGTTCACCGGGACGAAGCGGACGTTCGCCAAGCCGGTAGCGATCTCGGCGCAGATCCTGCTGGACCGGGAGCGGTGCATCTCGTGTACCCGCTGCGTCAGGTTCTCCGAGCAGATCGCGGGTGACCCATTCATCGACTTCGACGAACGGGGACCCGCTCAGTACATCGCCACCGCTGAGGGCAGCCCGTTCAACTCTTATTTCTCCGGCAACACCGTGCAGATCTGCCCGGTGGGCGCGCTGACCGGCGCCGCCTACCGGTTCCGGGCCCGGCCATTCGACCTGGTCTCCACGCCGGGGGTCTGCGAGCACTGCGCGTCCGGCTGCCGCCAGCGGACCGATCACCGCCGCGGCGCGGTTACCCGCCGCCTCGCCTCGGACGACCCCGAGGTCAATGAGGAGTGGAACTGCGACAAGGGCCGGTGGGCGTTCGCCTACGCCACCCAGCCAGACCGGCTGGCCACGCCGCTGGTCCGTGGTGCGGACGGTGTGCTTGCCCCGGCGTCCTGGCCGGAAGCGCTCGCCGCGGCGGCCCGCGGGCTCGCGGCCGCCCGGGGGCGGGCCGGCGTGCTGGCCGGTGGCAGGCTGACCATGGAGGACGCCTACGCGTACGCCAAGTTCACCCGGATCGCCCTGGCCACCAACGACATCGACATGCGGGCCCGGCCGCATTCAGCTGAGGAGGCAGATTTCCTCGCCGCCATGGTCGCCGGCCAGGACGCGGAAGTCAGCTACACCGGCCTGGAACACGCCCCGGCCGTCCTGCTGGCCGGGTTCGAGCCGGAGGAGGAATCACCCCTCGTGTTCCTGCGGCTGCGCAAGGCGGCCCGGGCTGGCACGCTGGCTGTCTACTCGGCCGCTCCTTTTTCCAGCCGGGGCCTGGCCAGGCTGGGCGGCGTGCTGCTGCCCGTGGTGCCCGGAACCGAGGCCTCGGCGCTGGAGGCGCTCGCCACCGGGCACACAGGTCACGCGCCCGCCTCCGGCTCTGCCGGGAGCCACCTGGAATATCCCGGCGGGATCTGGCGGGACGCGGCCAGGGCGCTGCGCGCCGCCGGCGCGGTCATCCTGGCCGGCGAGCGGCTGGCGGAGGTGCCCGGCGCGCTGTCCGCGCTGGCCCGTCTGACCGCGGCCAGCGGAGCGCGGCTGGCCTGGATTCCCCGCCGGGCCGGCGAGCGGGGCGCGGTCGAGGCGGGCGCGCTCCCGAACCTGCTGCCGGCCGGGCACCCGGTAGCCGACCCCGGCGCCCGGGCCAAGGTGGCGCGGGCCTGGGGAGTGGCCACGCTGCCGGCCCAGCCGGGCCGCGACACGTCACGGATCCTCAGCGCGACCGTGACCGGGGACATCGGTGCCCTGCTCGTGGCCGGGGCAGATCCCGGGGACCTGCCCGACCCCGAAGCCGCGCTCGGGGCGCTGGCGGCGGCGGAGTTCGTGGTCAGCCTGGAACTGCGGGTCAGCGCAGTGACCGACCGGGCGGACGTGGTGCTGCCGGTGGCCGCTACCGCTGAGAAAGCGGGCACATTCGTCAACTGGGAAGGGCGGCCTGGCACGTTCGGGACCGCCCTGCGCATCCCCGGCCCCGGGTCCGACCTGGGCGTGCTGGGCCGGATCGCCGATGAGATGGACATCCACCTCGGGCTGCCGGACGCTGCTGCCGTACGCCGTGAGATCGCCGCGCTTGGCTCCTGGGCGGGCAGCAGGCCTGCCCCGCCCGATGTGCCTGGCCTGCTACCCGTCCAGCCTGCCGCCGGCCAGGCCGTGCTGGCCACCTGGCACCAGCTTCTGGACACTGGGCGGATGCAGGACGGCGAGCCGTTCCTGGCCGGCACGGCACGGCCGCCGGCAGCCCGGATGTCAGCGGCCACCGCGGCGGAGGCGGGAACGGCTGGCGGGCGTCCGGTCACCGTGATCACCGGGCGCGGATCGGTGACCGTCACGGTGCAGACCGCGGACATGCCCGCCCGCGTGATCTGGCTGCCTGCCCATTCGGCCGGCTGTGAGATACGGCGTGAGCTCGGCGCCGGCCACGGCACCCTGGTGACGCTGCGGGGCGCGCGATGACCTCGCTGCCAGGATTGTCTTTTCCGGCATGGCCGGGGCAGCATCCAGGAAAGAGCCCCCCGGGCCGGGCTGAGCCGGGCTCGCGGGGATCGTGGTATCGCCGGATGCGATGCGATGGCTGAGTGACCGGCCCGGCCGCAGGGCGTGAGCGGGCTGCTGGCCGGGATGCTGCTGGCCCGCCGGGCGGGGAAGGCCAGGGCCTGCTGGCGCCGCTGCTGCCGGGCGGGGAGCCGGCGGGGCCGCTGCTGCGGCGGGTGCAGTTCTTCGTCCCTGCCACGCCGCCGGGTGGCTACCGGAAGGTGCGCTGGGCCGGGGCCGGGCGCAGGCGTTCTGCCGGGAGCGGCGGTGGCACGGCAGCGCGGCCGCATGGGGTCATCCCAGGTGCCGCCCGGAGCGGCACTCCCGTCCGCGAGCAGCCGTGGGTCAGGCTGGCTCAAGCACGGCTTCCACGGTGATCTGGGCGCCGGTGAACAGCCGCGACATCGGGCAGAGCAGCGCTGCCTCATCGACCGTGGCCTGGAAGCTGGCCGCGTCGAGCCCCGGCACCCGGCCGCGGACCCGCAGGGCGGAGGAGACGACCGTGGGCACGCCATCGACCTCGTCCAGGGTCACGGTTGCCGCGACAGCCAGCTGCTGCACAGCGGTGTGGTGCTCGCCGAGGCGCAGGGCAAGCGCCATGGCGAAGCAGGAGGAGTGGGCGGCCGCGGCCAGCTCTTCCGGGCTCGTCTTCCCGCCCGGCTCCCCGGTGCGCGCCGCCCAGGTCACGGGGAGCCCGTCAAGCGCCCCGCTTCCCCCGGCTATGGTCCCGTCTCCCCCCGCCAGCGAGCCTTCCCAGATCGTCTCCGCTGTCCGCTCTGCGATTGTCATAGCTGTCCTGTCTTCCCCGCGCTCCGCGCGTCTTCCGTCATCGGCTTACGCATGCCCCTGGCTCCGGGACCGGCACCGGGCGAGGCCGAAGGCGATCCTGAGGAGCTGGCGGGGCGAACCCGTGGCACCCGCTGTGCCTGCCGCCTCGTATTGCTGCTGTCCGGCACATCCCGGGTGTGCCACCTGCCCGGGCGGCTCTCGCGGTCTGCTGCGTGGCAGCCGGTCACGCGGCAGTCCGCCTGGTGACCTGTACCCGCCAGTGCTGCGGGCCCTCCTGCAGGTAGGCAAAGCCGTACCCGCCAGGGGAAAGGCCGTCTATCTGCTGCCACACTGGCCACGGGTCGCGGCCGGAGCGCAGCTCAACCTGCTCCCCGGGGCGCAGGCGCAGCAGCCGGTCCACGGCAGCGTCGGTCACCTGCCCGGAGGGCAGCACGTCCAGGTCGATCACAGATCCCTCGGTGAGTGGGTACCACTCGTGCCGTCTGCCCGCCGCCGTGATTCCCGGCGCCGTGCCGGGCCGGCCGACCAGCGCCAGCAATCGTTCCTCGGCGGTCAGGTGACTCCCGAGCTGCGCAAGAAGGTCACGGGTGACGGTGGCGAGCTGGGTGCGGGAGCCTGTGCCTTCTTCGGCCGCCTGCGCGAGTATGTCGGTGCCCGCGCGCAGCCGCACATGGTCTAGGGCCAGCCGGGCGAAGCCGTCAGCTTCCTGGTGGGCAGGGAACAGCCGCTCCTGGTCCGCCGCCTGGCGCAGGATCTCCGCGCGGAGGTAGCCGACCAGGGCCTGCAGCTCCCGGGCAGGCCATCGGTCCGCGGCGAGCGCCGTCAGCAGGTCCCCGGCCCGCTCGGCCACCTGCCGTAGCAGTAGCGCATGCTCGTCCGCCAGTGTCAGCGGCGAGCTGCCGGCCGCTGAGCCGGCCCGGCGTCCGGTCTGACGTTCAGGTACCTCTTGGATGATCGTCATGCCGTCCTCCTTCTCCCTCTATCCATTTTCACAATAAAATTGTAAAAATCAATGAATCTGTTCTAGGGACACTCGCTGGGCCAGGTCAGCGCCGTCATTTCCGGCAGCCGCCCGCGCCCGGCCAGGACTGACTGGCGATCCGCGGGCCGGCGGTGTGCCCAGATCCCATGAGACCCTGCGGCAGCGGAACTCGCGTGAAGCCGCCGTGGTAACGGCGTGGAGGCTGGATCCGGCCGCCGGGTGAGTAACCTCGGCTTCCCCGAGACCACTGGAGCCTTCCCGGCGGCCTTCCGCGCGCTGGCTGGCTTCGCAGGCGCACCGCAGCAACGCCGGGGATCCGGCGGCGCAGCAGGCTGGCCCGGCTGGCATGGCATAACGACGCGTCCCGTGGCGGTCACGGCGGTGCAGGCGCATCCGGCGAAGCTGCCCGTGCACGGGCATGGCTGGCACCTGCGGGCAGAGCGGCAGGCCGGGAACGGCGGCGGAGGCGATCCCCGGCACCGTGCATTGAGCGGGCGACAGGAACGTCACCCGGCGCCATCCGCCCGGCATTCGATCTTTACCAATTCGCCAGCTGGGAGATAAGCCGGTGAGCGCAGTCGCAGTGGCTGAGGACCGTCCCCCGGCCGCGATCTGTGACCCGGCGGTGGGCATCGGCCGTGTGGCGGCACCTGAGCCTGGGCTCGCCGCTGCGCGGTTTCTCCGCCTCAGACCCCCTCCGGCTGCTGGCCCGCAACCTGGACTTCTGGCTCCCGCCGGTCACCACCGTGATGAGGAACTCCTGCGTGACCGCCCGGTCATCGGCGAGGTTAAAGAGGGACCCGTACCGCTAGAGGACAGGGCCATCCTGGACGGAGCGGTGGTGGCCGGCGCCCCGGCGGGCGGGGGCCTGTAGTGCGGCGAAGCCGAGGCCGCCGGCTTGCGGCGGACCGTCGAGGCGGCAGACCGCGGGAACGGCTGCGCGGGATCCTGGGAAGCTGTGCGCTCCGCGGCTGGAGACGGGCTGGCGTAGCCAGGCTGTGTTCGGCAACGCCGGGGTGGTCGCACGTGCCGTCCTGCCTGCGCACGGAATCTGGCGGACCGCGTCACGGGCGGCGGTACGCGCCGGGTTTCGGCTCCTTCCCGCTGCTGGTGGCCGCGGCGCTGGTCGCGGCACGCGGGTCAACCCGGCAACCGGCCCCCCTCCTCCCTGTCGCGGCGGAGGCCACGGACAGGAGCCCGAAGCCGCTGGGCCAGGAGTGAGCCGCACATGCCCAGGAACACCACGACCCACACAGTGAAGGCCACCCACGCTTCGTCCCCGCCGAGCGCGACCAGCCACGGCACGTGCACAGCTGTTCCCAGCACGCGGCTCGCCACCCCGTACATGCCGACCGGGAACACGATGCTCCACAAGACCGGCTCATACCGCAGGCGCACGCGGCGGATGAGGTGACGCCAGGCGCCGACCGCGATGAGCGGCGGGATGAGCCAGGTGCCGAACGCCCACGCCGCGACCGACAGCCCCGCGATCACCGGCCGTGCCGCCACGATGAACGTGTCCGGTGGGAGCCGCAGGATCTGCGCGCCAGCGAGCACGCTGATGGCGGTCGCACCCATGAACACCCAATATGGCGGCGTGACGTCGGCCGGCCTGGCGCCGAAGAGCAACAGTGCGGCCAGCACCAAGGTGGCGACGATCAGGTAAAGCACCATGCCCACCGACCAGCACGCCACGGCGAGCGCGGCGAGCGCGGCCGAGGGCGGCAGCGCGGCAGCCGACACCGCAACCGACTGCGTGCCCACCACCCACAAGAACCACGTCCCGTTGGCCCCGGACAGGGCAGGCTGGGGGCCCTGGCCCTGCCGGGCGATGAGCGCCGCCGGGATGCCGTAACCGAGCAGCAGCCACGCCAGCCCGGCGATCACCAGGAGACCAGCCGTGATTCCCGAGAGGTTGTCGGCGGCGAGCCCCGCCCCGAGCACGTTCGAGCCAGCGACGAAGGTGAAGAACGCGAACGCCTTTACCGGGTCCGTGGCGTCGGCGAGAAACTCCCGCCGGTAGCGCGCGAACCGCCACCCGTAAGCCACGACCAGGACCACGTAGGCCGCCGCGGCCACAGCCAGCAGCACACCGGCCAGGAGCGTGGCCCCGTCCAGATATGTGGCTCGCGACACGATGCCGGTAGCCATCACCAAGGCGAAGTACCCCGGATTCAGGTCACGGAGCCCGGGGCAGCCGGGCTGCCCCTCCATCACCGGGCAGGCACCTCATCCACGGGACCCACGCCTGCGGCTGAAATCACGTTGCCCCGGTCGGGTGCTCCACCGCCTGCCAGAACAGCGACGGCGCGTCAGGGAAGCGCGTGCTGGGGCCGCGCTGATCACCACCTGATCGTCCTGCGGGAAGGCATCTGCCATCATGCCGGGATCCTCCTCGAGACTGCCGCGGTGAAGGGCGGTCTCGCACAGTGGTATCACGCGGATGACTGCTGTCACCTCCGCGGCCCGTGATCATTGCCTTGACTCAGGATGCTGCTGGGCGAGGTGACCGCAGGATGGCATGGGGGCACACCCGGCGTGGTTTGCCTGCCGGTGGCCGGGCCGGGAGACTGCGGGCATGGAGAAGTTCTCACTGGATGCCGTCGCCCGGGAACAGGCCAGGCGGGCCGCCGCCTCTTCGAGCGGGCGCAGCGCCGAGACCGTGTATGGCGGGCACGAGCACGCGCTCCGCCAGACGGTGCTCGCCCTGACCGCGGGCTCATCGCTGGATGAGCACGAGAACCCCGGCGAGGCGACCGTCCAGGTCCTGCGCGGCCGGGTCCGGCTGACCGCTGGAGAGGTTACGTGGGAAGGCCGTTCCGGTGACCTTTTGGTTGTGCCGGTCACCCGGCACGCCCTGGAGGCTGTCGAAGGCTCAGTGGTTCTGCTGACAGTCAGCAAGGCAACTCAGGCCGGTCATCCCTGAGGCGAGACCCGCCACTGCACGCTGCTCCCGGTCTCGGTCCGGGGTCCGCTGGGCGTCACTTCGGCTTGAAATCCCGGCGGCGTCTTACGCGGCGCAGGTCGCCGGGAGCTCCGGCGGCAGGCTCGTAGCAGCTGAGCCCCCGCCAGGGGGGTGGCCCGGCTGTCACCACGGGTCACCTGGGCCGGGCGGGCGGCGGTTCCCCCGCGCTGCCGTTTGCCGGGCCGGCGCAGTATGCATCGTGGCCGGGGACCTGGCGGCCGTGGCCACCGCACCGGCGCCATCTGAGCATGACTCATGGGCCGCTGCCTATCTCGTGCTGGTCTGCGGCGTGCCCCAGCTCGATCCTGGCATCAGGCAGGCGCTGCTGGCGCCGGGAACCCCGTCGCTGCGGGTTCCAGCCGTGGGGCCGGACGGAACGCCGGCAACGCAGCAATCCTGGCCGGCACCCTGCCCGGGTCCCCGCCGCGGCGGACACCGGCGGGCGGCTTGTCCTTGTCCTGGCGCTGCTGGTCGCCGCAGTATGAGGCGCGGGACAGCGCGCCGCCTGGCCGCTGCACCGCTACCGGCTCCTGGTCACGCTCGTGCTCATGAGCACCCCGGTCGGGCTGCCGCTCGCCAGTGTCCGGCTCCGCTGAACCCCGGCGGCTGATCGCCCTCGCCGCCGGCAGGCTACTGCCGCGATCATCAGGCCATGAGGACTGTAACGGCGGGACCGGGCCGACGGGGGAGCACTGGCAGGGGACCCGGGAGACGCCGCCTGCGTGCGCCCAGCCGCTACGCGGTGGGCCTCTCCCGCCGCGAGCAGCGGCCCGACGGCGATGACCGTAAGGTCTGAGGGCACCGATAGCCGCCTGCAGGACCGCCGCGCTGCAGACACTTCGCCGCGCCACGTAAGTCGGACCGCGGTGGAGCACGGTCCAGGCGCTCTGGCGAGATGACCGGCGACGCTGCAGCTGACCTTCAGCGGTCGGCGCCACGTTTGGTCATCTGCGGGTAGCAAGTCCTGCGAGCTGCGGGACTTGCCTATGCGACTGATCTCTGCACCCCAGCCCCCGGTTCTAGCCGCCCTTCGGATTTTCCGGTTGGTTCATCAGTACTGCGCAGCGAGGGCAAACATGGCCTTATCGACGCCGGGCGGGCCGGGTCCGGGGAAGGCATCCTCGCAGCAGATCCTCTTGGCCGGCACACCGGCTCTGACCGCAGTTCACGCCTTGTATTTACACGCAGACATTTGTTTAAAATGTATCCTCTGCATGTAAGCAGAGGGGAGCGGCGCCATGCCCGACCACGAACTCGGCGTGCGACCGCGGCGCAAGCCGGACGAGCATCCAGGGAACTTCCAGGCACGCGCCCGCTCACGGTCGAAGATCCTTTCATCCTCGGCAACAACCATCCCAGACCCCTGCGCTAGGAGTCCGGCGCGGACCACATCGGCGGCTATGGCCGGGGCTACCTCGGCAAGGGACCGGCAAGCGGCGGATCCGGATCAGCACCTCACCGCTACTCCTCTGCCGCGGATTCTCACCGCCCGCACACGCCGTCACCCCCGAAGCACACACCCCGGGCGCCGCAGGCGCGATGTGGAATCTGCAGACGCGCCAGCGCGATCTGGACTCCAACGTCATCCGCATGCAGCCCGGCGCCAGCATCGCCGCTCTCTCGTTCTCGGCGCCACCGTGCGAAACAGCAGAGAGCTATGAACGGGCCCCACCCCCACTCTTCCGCTACAGGTGGACACGCTCGCCGCATGCTCCCCCCCTGGGGGGCGGGGACGGGCTGCCAGAGTGTTGTCCGAGCCACTATGGCCGGTCTGGATCTTGGCCGGGCGGCGCTCACGAGCAGAGCTGAGGTTCTCGTATGTCGCAGGTGAACTCACCGGATGCCGTCCCGGCCGGCCGGGACGGCGACGCCGGGCGGGATCCGGGGGGACTCGCGCCGTTGCTGCCGGGCGGCGAGCCGGTGGAGGGGCTGCTGCGGCGGGCGCAGTTCTTCGTTCCGGGCGAGCCGTCGGGCGATTTCCGTGAGGTGCACCGCAAGGGCGGCCGGGGCGCGGAGGAGTTTTACCGTGAGCGGTGGCGGCACGACAAGGTGGTGCGGTCCACGCACGGGGTGAACTGCACAGGGTCGTGCTCGTGGAAGGTGTATGTCAAGGACGGGATCATCACCTGGGAGACCCAGCAGACCGACTACCCGTCGACGGGCCCGGATTCGCCGGAGTATGAGCCGCGGGGGTGCCCGCGCGGTGCGTCGTTTTCCTGGTACACCTACTCCCCGTCCCGGGTGCGCTACCCGTACGTGCGCGGAGCACTGCTAGAGATGTGGCGCGAGGCCCGGGCCCGGCTGGGTGACCCGGTGGCCGCGTGGGCGGAGATTACCGCGGATCCGCAGCGCACCGCGCGGTACAAGGGCGCCCGGGGGATGGGCGGGTTCGTCCGGTCGTCCTGGCCGGAGGTCAGCGAGCTGATCGCGGCGGCGCACGTGCACACGATCGGGGCTTTCGGCCCGGACCGGGTCGTGGGTTTCTCCCCGATCCCGGCGATGTCGCAGGTGTCCTACTCGGCGGGCACCCGGTTCCTGTCGATGATCGGCGCGACGATCCTGTCGTTCTACGACTGGTATGCGGACATGCCGATCGCGTCCCCGCAGGTATTCGGCGACCAGACCGACGTGCCGGAATCAGCAGACTGGTGGAACTCCTCCTACCTGATGATCTGGGGCACCAACCTGCCGATCACCCGCACCCCGGATGCGCATTTCATGACCGAGGCGCGCTACCGGGGCCAGAAGGTGGTGGTGGTCTCCCCCGATTACTCCGATCACACCAAGTTCGCCGACGACTGGCTGGCCGCCGTCCCGGGCACCGACGGCGCGCTGGGTATGGCGATGGGCCACGTGATCCTGACTGAGTTCTTCCGGGACCGGCAGGTGCCGTACTTCACCGACTACGTGAAGTCTTACACCGACCTGCCGTTCCTGGTGACCCTGCGCGAGCGCGGGGACGGCTACGTCCCCGACCGGTTCCTCACCGCCGCGGATCTCGGCCATGCCGGCCAGGATGCCGCCTGCCAGACGGTGCTTCTGGACTCGGCGACTGGTGAGCCGTTCCTGCCGGGCGGCACGCTCGCATCGCACTTCTCCGAGGCCGGGCAGGGCCGGTGGAACCTCAATCTCGGTGAGACCGACCCCGTCCTCACGCTCTACGGCACGCACGAGGACGCGGTCGCGGTGGACCTTCCCCGCTTCGACGTGGGCGAGACCGAGGGCGGCGGTGTCATCCGCCGCGGCGTACCGGTCGTGCGCGTCGGCGGGAAGCTGGTAACCACCGTCTTTGACCTGCTGATGGCCCAGTACGCGGTGGGCCGCGACGGCCTTCCCGGGCAGTGGCCCGCCAGTTACGACGACCCGCAGCCTTATACGCCGGCGTGGCAGGAGGCGATCACCTCGGTGCCCGCGGCCGCTGCGGCCCGGATTGCCCGGGAGTTCGCCCGCAATGCCGAGCTGTCGCGGGGCCGCTCGATGATCGCGATGGGCGCGGGCACCAACCACTGGTTCCATTCAGACCAGATTTACCGGACGTTTTTCACCCTGACAATGTTGTGCGGCTGCCAGGGTGTGAACGGCGGCGGCTGGGCCCACTACGTGGGCCAGGAGAAGGTCCGCCCGCTTACCGGGTTCCAGACGGTGGCGTTCGCGCTGGACTGGCAGCGCCCGACCCGGCATATGACCGGCACATCCTTCTTCTACCTGCATTCCGACCAGTGGCGGTATGAGAGCTTCGGCGCCAGCGAGCTGTCCAGCCCGCTCGGCCGGGGTCTATTCACCGGCCGGGCTTTCGCCGACACACTCGCCCAGGCATCGCGGATGGGCTGGACCCCGTCACATCCGGCATTCGACCGCAACCCGCTCGACCTGGCCGGCGAGGCCGCCGCCGCGGGCAAGCCGGTGGACGACTATGTCGTGGAAGAGCTGACGGCGGGCCGGCTGCATTTCGCCGGCGAGGATCCCGACGACCCGCGCAACTTCCCGCGGGTGATGACGGTCTGGCGGGCCAACCTGCTCGGCTCCTCCGGCAAGGGCATGGAGTACTTCATGCGGCACCTGCTCGGCGTCGAAGACGCAGTGCGGGCCGGCGAGTCGCCGGAGCGGCTGCGGCCGAGCGAGGTGACGTGGCGGGAGACGGCTCCACGCGGCAAGCTCGACCTGGTCACGACCGTCGACTTCCGGATGACGAGCACCTGCAGCTACTCCGATATCGTGCTGCCGGCGGCGACGTGGTATGAGAAGCACGACATTTCGACGACCGACATGCACCCGTTCGTGCACTCGTTCAACCCGGCGATCGCGCCGCCGTGGGAGACCCGCACCGACTTCGACACGTTCCGGCTCATCGGCGAGGAATTTTCCCGGCTGGCCGCCACCCACCTGGGCACCCGTACCGACGTGGTGGCCGCGCCCCTGCTGCACGACACGGCCGACGAGATGGCCCAGCCGGGCGGGGCCGTGCGTGACTGGAAGCGCGGGGAGTGCGAACCGGTGCCGGGGGTGACGATGCCCCGGCTGGCCGTCGTCGAGCGGGACTACGGCGCGGTGGCGGAGAAGATGGCCGCGCTCGGCCCGCTGGTCGACACGCTCGGCACCGGTGTCAAGGGCGTGACCTGGAAGCCAGCCGCGGCGGTCGACCTCCTCGGCCGGACGAACGGGCGGGTCCGCGGCGGGGTGGCCGCCGGGCGCCCGTCGCTGGCCCGCGACGTCCACCTGGCCGAGGCGATCCTGGCGCTCTCGGGCACCACCAACGGCCAGGTCGCCGTGCAGGCCTGGCGGGAACTGGAACGGCGCACCGGCGTGGATCTAGCCGACCTGGCCGCAGAGCGCGCCGGGGAGCGGATCAGCTTCACCGACACGCAGGTGCAGCCGCGCGCGGTCATCACCTCGCCGGAATGGTCAGGCAGCGAGACCGGCGGGCGGCGCTACTCCCCCTTCGTCGTCAACGTCGAACGCAAGAAGCCCTGGCACACACTCACCGGGCGGATGCACTTCTTCCTCGACCATGACTGGATCGCCGAGTACGGTGAGTGCCTGCCTACTTACCGTCCGCCACTGAACTATCTTCGTCACTTCGGCGAGCAGGGCCTGTGCGAGCAGGATCGCCCGGAGATCACCGTCCGCTACCTGACGCCGCACTCGAAGTGGTCCATCCACTCCGAGTACCAGGACAACCTGCACATGCTGCGGCTGTTCCGCGGCGGCCCGGTGATCTGGATGAGCCCGGGCGACGCGGCCAAGATCGGGGTCGGCGACAACGACTGGATCGAGGCTTACAACCGCAACGGTGTCGTGGCGTGCCGGGCCGTGGTGACGCACCGGATGCCCGAGGGGACGGTGTTCATGTACCACGCGAAGGACCGGCACCTGATGACGCCGAAGACGGAGATCTCCGGCTGGCATGGCGGGGGCGACAACTCCCTCACCCGCCTGGTGGTCAAGCCCACCCACATGATCGGCGGGTACGCCCAGTTGTCCTACGGGTTCAACTACTACGGGCCTACCGGAAACCAGCGCGACGAGATCACCGTGATCCGCCGCCGCTCCCAGGAGGTGCAGTACTGATGCCGGGGCCGGCTACGGCTGCGCGAGTGGAGGGAGGCAGTTGATGCGGATAATGGCGCAGGTCGCGATGGTGATGAACCTCGACAAGTGCATCGGCTGCCACACCTGCTCGGTGACGTGCAAGCAGGTCTGGACGAACCGGCCGGGCACCGAGTATGTCTACTTCAACAACGTCGAAACCAAACCGGGTGTCGGCTACCCGCGCCGGTATGAGGACCAGGAGCAGTGGCACGGCGGCTGGACGCTGGACCGCAGGGGCCGCCTGCAGCTCAAGGCGGGAGGGCGGGCACGCAAGCTGGCCTCGATCTTCTACAACCCCGACCTGCCCACGATCGATGACTACGGCGACCCGTGGACCTACGACTACCAGACCCTGATCCAGGCCCCGCCGGGCACCCGCAACCCCAGCGTCCACTCGATCTCCGCGCTGACGGGCAAGGACATGGACGTCAAGTGGGGCAGCAACTTCGACGACGACCTGGCCG
>Ga0208586_1000521_pt1 | contig 13942 bp, 16 predicted proteins | sample NGESurshal072012_6_FD_184471 | JGI IMG/M metagenome (GOLD analysis project Ga0208586, IMG submission 184471) | Arctic peat soil microbial communities from Barrow, Alaska - NGEE Surface sample 53-3 shallow-072012 (SPAdes) | ecosystem: Environmental > Terrestrial > Soil > Wetlands > Peat ... | reverse complement strand
TGACCATCGACGGCAAGCGCGTCAACATACCGTCGTACCGCGTTCGACCCGGTGAAGTCATCGCTCTCAAGAGCGTCACGCGCGAGAACTTCAACGTGAAGCGCAACCTCGACGTTTTGGACCGCACGGTTCCCGGTTGGCTCGAGACCGGCGACGGTGGTTTCAGCGTCACCGTGCGCATCGTCCCGCAACGCGAACAGATCGACGAGTCGATCAAGGAGCAGCTCATCGTCGAGCTGTACTCCAAGTAACCCAACCTTTCCCAGACCTCAAGGAGTCCCCATGTTGATCATCCAGCGCCCCACCATCGAAGCCCTCGGCGACGAAATAAACAACCGTCAGTCCTTCGGCATCGGGCCACTCGACCCCGGCTTCGGCCACACGCTCGGCAACTCGCTTCGTCGCACGCTGCTCTCGTCGATCCCTGGCGCCGCGGCGACGCGCGTCAAGTTCGACGCGGTCTTGCACGAGTTCGGCGTCATCGAAGGCGTCAAAGAAGACGTCCAGGACATCTGTTTGAACCTGAAGGACCTGCTCTTGCAGGTGCACAGCGACGAGCCCGTCATGCTTCGCCTCGACAAGCGCGGCGAAGGCCCGGTCACCGCGTCGGACCTCTCGACGACGGCCGACGTGGAGATCTTGAACGGTGACCTGCACCTGGCGTACCTCACGAACGCCAAGAGCGCGTTGACCTTCGAGCTCACCGTCGAGCGCGGCAAGGGTTACGTCGGAGCCGAGGGCAACAAGGGTTCGTCGACCATTGGCGTCATTCCCCTGGACGCGATCTTCACCCCGGTTCGTCGCGTCAGCTTCGAGATCGAGCCCGTGCGCGTCGAACAGTCCAAGGACTTCGACCGTTTGGTCATCGAGATCGAGACCGACGGTTCGATCAGCCCCCGTGAGGCGCTGGCCTCGGCCGGCAAGACCCTCGGTTCGCTGGTGGAACTGATCGGCAACTTCGACGACGAAGCGCCGGCCCTGGAGTTGGGCGACGTCGGTACGGCCCAGGCCGCCGCCAGTGAGCTCGACATCCGCATCGAAGAACTCGGTCTCACCGAGCGTTCGCGTAACTGTCTGAAGCGCGCCGGCATCAACACCATCGCGCAGCTGGTCAACGCCACCGAGCGCGACCTCACGTCGATCACCAACTTCGGTGCCACCTCGCTGAAGGACGTCAACGACCGCCTCGAAGAGCGCGGCCTCTCCTTGCGAGTCGAGGACTGACCGTGCGCGGTACTCCAACCAAAGGCAAGCGATTCGGTGGCGACTCCGCCCACCAGAAGGCGATGATGGGCAACCTCGTCGCTTCGATGATCGCGGCCGAGTCGATCGTGACGACCGAGGCCAAGGCCAAGGCGCTGCGCCCCATCGTCGAGAAGGTCGTGACCGCGGCGAAGAACTCACCCGAGGGATCGGTCCACGCGAACCGTCGCGTCGTGGCCTTCATTCGTGACAAGGACATGACGCACAAACTCTTTACCGAGATCGCTCCGCGCTACAGCGATCGCCCGGGCGGCTACACGCGGATCTTGAAGCTCGGGCCGCGCCAAGGTGACAACGCCCCGATGGCGCGCATTGAGTTCGTCTGATTCACCGTTAGACGTTCAACGTTGGCGTCTGGACCTGGCCTACGACGGCAACGCGTTTTCCGGTTTCGCCTTTCAACCTGAGTTCACCACCGTCGTCGGAGTGCTGCGCCAAACACTGGCCAGCACGCTGCAAATCGACGAGCCCTTGGTCATTGGTGCCGGACGCACCGACGCCGGTGTGCACGCCTTCGCCCAAGTGGTCCACGTTGATTTGCCGGTGACGCTCTTCTCGACGAAGCGCGGCCCCGATGCGGAACGACTGATGCGATCGTTGAACCAACAGCTGCGAGGACGGATCAAAGTGCTGGACGCGCGTCCGGTCGAACAGGGCTTCCACGCTCGCTTCTCCGCCACCTGGCGCGAGTACCGCTACCTGGTACTCGAGACGTCGCCGCCGGCGTTGGGTTTGACCGACCAGTGGTCGTGGTCGGTCCAGGGCCCGTTGGATGTCGAGGCTATGAATCGCGCGAGCGTCGAGATTCTCGGTCTGCATGATTTTCGCGCTTTCTGTCGGCGACCAACAAACTCGCTCGCCGATGAGCCGCTGTTGCGACGTGTCATCGACGCGCGGTGGGTTCGACTGGCCGACGAGTGGAACCTCACGCCCGATGGTTCGCCCACCTTGCGGTTCACCATACGCGCGGAGTCGTTTTGCCACAACATGGTGCGCTGTCTCACTTCGGTGTTGGTCGAGATCGGTCAAGGGAAACTTACGGACACGACTATCGCCGAACGCTTCGAGAGCCTGAGTCGCGACCACCTCCCGTCACCGGCTCCGGCCAGCGGACTGGCGCTGATGGCCGTGGGCTACGAGCAAGGTGACTCCGCTCGGTAGGCTTTCGCGAGTGACGACACAACCATCCACCTCAGGCTTCGATCCCAACGATCTCTCTTCGAGCGTTCGGCCTCAAGACGACCTCTTCCTCTACGTCAACGGCAGTTGGCTAGAACGAACGGCCATTCCCGAGGACAAGGCCCGCTACGGCACCTTCAACATCCTCGCCGACGACGCCGAACTGGCGATCCGCGAGATTCTCGAGGAGTCCCGGACAGCTCCGCAGGGCAGTGAAGCCCGAAAGATCGGAGACCTCTTCTCGAGTTTCCTCGACGAAGAGCGCGTCAACGCCCGCGGTGCCGGTCCGCTCCTGGAGCGCCTCGAGCAGGTCGAAGCCGTTCAATCGATCAATGATCTACTGGCTCTCGTCGGCCGACTCCAGCGGCGGGGAGTCGGCGGTTTCTACGCGGTCTTTGTGGACAGCGACCCGGGCGACCCCGAGCGCTACGTCACGCTGTTAGAACAAGGCGGCCTCTCGCTCCCGGACGAGAGCTATTACCGCGAAGAGCATTTCGCGCCCATTCGTGAAGCCTTCGTGGTGCACGTAGGACGGATGCTCGAGTTGGCCGGACTGAGCGACGCCGCTACGCGAGCACAACGGATCTTTGCCCTGGAGACGAAGATCGCCGGTGGCCACTGGAACAACGTCGACTCGCGCGACAGCGAGAAGACCTACAACTTGAAGATGTGGGCCGCAGCCTCGGAGCTCTTCGGTGACGTGCCGCTCGAGGTGTGGCACAACGGTCTGGAGGCGCCGGTCGGAGCCTTCGACGAGGTCGTCCTTCGCCAGCCCAGTTTCACGAGCGCGCTCGGTGAGCTTTTCATCGAGTCCAACCTCGACGCCTGGAAGGACTGGCTTACGTGGCAGATCGTGGCCGGCGACGCGCCGTACCTCTCCAAGGAGTTCGTCGACGAACACTTCGACTTCTACGGCCGCACGCTGACCGGGGCCGAGTCGATCCGTCCGCGATGGAAGCGCGCCGTCGCCCTCGTCGAAGGGGCCATGGGCGAGGCGATCGGCAAGATCTACGTGGAACGCCACTACCCACTCGAGGTCAAGGCCCGCATGGACGTACTGGTCGCCAACCTCGTGGAGGCCTATCGACGAAGCATCACCGACCTGGAGTGGATGGGGGAGGCGACGCGCCGACGCGCCTTGGAGAAGCTCGACATGTTCACACCGAAGATCGGCTATCCGGTGCGCTGGCGCGATTACTCGACGTTGCGCGTCGAGGCGAATGATTTACTGGCCAACGTTCGCGCAGCCAGCGAGTTCGAGTTCATTCGCAATCTGACCAAGATCGGTCAACCGGTGGACCGTGACGAATGGTTCATGACGCCCCAGATGGTCAACGCGTACTACAACCCCGGCTTCAACGAGGTCGTCTTTCCGGCCTCGATCTTGCAGCCTCCCTTCTTCGACGCGCAGCGCGACGAGGCCGCCAACTACGGAGGCATTGGCGCGGTGATCGGCCACGAGATCGGCCACGGCTTCGACGACCAGGGATCAAAGTTCGACGGCTCGGGGCGACTGGCCGACTGGTGGGAGCCATCGGACCGGGCCGCCTTCGAAGTTCGCACGAAAGCGCTCATCGAGCAGTACAACGCGCTTTCTCCGATTTTGACGCCCGGTCTTTTCGTGAACGGCGCTTTGACGGTCGGCGAGAACATCGGGGACCTGGGCGGTCTGGCCATTGCCTGGCAGGCGTACCAGATTTCGCTGGGCGGCGACGAGTCACCGGTGATCGACGGGCTCAGCGGTGCCCAGCGATTCTTCTTCGCCTGGGTCCAAACCTGGCGCCAGAAGTCCAAGAAGGAAGAGGTGGAGCGACTCCTCGCGTTGGATCCGCACTCGCCCAACGAGTTCCGAGGCAACCAGATCGTTCGCAATATCGATGAGTTTTACGACGCCTTCGCCGTGACCGAGGGCGACGCGATGTGGTTGGCCCCGGCCGCGCGCGTCACAATCTGGTGAACCGGTCTAATGACCCTCGATGCTCGGCGGCGGAGTGACTGATTCGATCGCGACGCCCAGTCCGCGGCGCGGCGCGATGACGGCGTCGATCAGACCGTAGGCGACGGCCTCCTCGGCCGTCATGAAACGATCGCGGTCGATGTCGTGCATCACTTCGTCCACGGAGCGACCACTGTGGTGAGCGATGATCTCGGACATTCGTCTCGTCAGTGACAAGACCTCGCGCAACTGAATCTCCATATCGCTGGGCGCCCCGCGGGTCCCAGCGTTGCCTTGATGGATCATGATGCGAGCGCTCGGCAGCGCGAACCGCTTGCCGGGCGCCCCGCCGCAGAGCACCATCGCGGCGGCGGACATCCCCATCCCGACGCAGACGGTCGAGACGTCGGGACGAATGTGTTGAATCACGTCGTAGATCGCCATGCCGCCGTAGGCGAGACCACCGGGGGAGTTGATGTAGAGACTGATGTCGCGATCGGGATCGTCCGCTTCGAGATACAACATCTGGGAGATGATCAGATTGGCGACCTGATCGTCGACCTCTTGGCCGAGGAAGACGATCCGCTGGCGCAAGAGCATCGAGAAGATATCGAAGGCCCGCTCTCCCCGGCTGGACTCCTCGAGCACCATCGGAACCAGTGAATGTCGGATCTCCCGCGGAAGAATTTCGGTCATACCATCCCCTCGCCTCGCCATTATCGCGCTGACCTCAAGTGCAATCAATTAGTTGCATGATAGCGCCGGGCGCCAGTCTGTGCAATAGAGTGGTTGCATGACAGATACCGTGCACCGAGAGTTGGATCTTCCCTGTTCGCCAAGTGAGGCCTGGGAGCACGTCATCGATCCGTCCTGGTTGGGCGACGACGGCGAGGTGCCGATCGTTCCCGGCGCCGACGGCTGGATCAGTGAAGGCGGCGACGTTCACTACCTCATTGTCGAAGAGGTCGACGAAGAGAATCGACTCGTCTATCGCTGGGCGACGTTTACCGACGCGCCGTCGCGCGTGGAGATCGAACTGACGCCCACGCTCGAAGGGACCCGAATCTCGATCTCGGAGTCACCGATCGAGGTGAGGGCCCAGTCGAGTCTCGTCCTTCGATGAGTGACGACGTGTCGGTGGTCTTCGCGGCCCTCTCGGATTCCACGCGCCGCCGTCTCTTCGAGCAACTCCTCGAGCAGCCGCATGGTCGAACGGCGACGGAGCTCGCCGATCACGCCAGCGTGTCGCGTCAGGCCATCGTGAAGCACCTGCAACTACTGGCGAACGCCGGTCTCGCCGTGGCCGTTCGCGACGGTCGCGAGGTTCGCTACCGCGCCTCGACGGACGCGGCGCTGCACGCGTCCGCGTGGCTCAGCGTCCGGGCGAGCGCCTGGGACCGACGTCTCGCGGCGTTGGAAAAAGGTGTACGCGATGCTCGAAATTCAAAGTCGCCCACGTCGCGCCGTCGCTGAGCTTCGATTTCGAGTGACGAATGGAGTGAAAGCTAGTAAACGGTGAAGGTTACAACCGCTGCTACGAAGTGGGAGGGACGTAATTCCGAAGTATGAATTGTCCTAGTAAGGGAACTGCGAATGTATATTTGCCAAATCGGTTTTTGTAAACGAGACCCTGTTCCCCAAGCCGTACCAGCATCTGACTAATTTGGCTTGGTGAAAATCCTTTGACAAGAAGTTCGTGTGATCGGGTAGCCAACTCCTGAATCGTGAACTCTTCGTCTGGGTGATCTAGTCCAGCGATAACCCACAGCAACTGACGTTGTCGATCGGCAACCTTTGCCCATCGACCCGCAAAAAAGTCGGTGTCGAGCTTCCGTTGAATCGCGTCAATGGGAACCGAAGGTGGTTCGTTTTTCGAAATTTGTTGGATCCATACGTCGTAGACCTCGCGGCAAATGAATTGAATGAAGTACGGATATCCGTCTGCCTCGCGGCAAATGGTGTCCACGGATTCATCACTCAGGACGACTGGGCAGTTTGCCTTCTTGATTGGAACGAGGATTGCCTCTCTACTCTCGGTATCGCTCAGACGTGAGACGGTCACAACTCTGAACATTCGCTCAGAATAAGTACGAGCCTCAACAAGTTTTGGAAACAACGTTGGGAGTCCTGTCAACACCAACATGAAAGGAATCCCCTTTTTCTGTATTGATTGAAAGACGTCTAATAGAACCGAGAGAGGAAATTGGTCGCCAGAGGAATTGTCGGAGAGGTTTTGCGCTTCGTCGTAAGCAAACACAACTCGCTGTTTGCTTTGGTTCTGAAGATGAAGCCACGCAAATTCGAGCACCGCCTTGATTTTGTCCGCAACCAATCCAGGTGTGGAGTTGTGAACGGACACCAAAACCTCATAGTTCAGCGGAACTTGGATAGGGTCGCTGGACTTGCCGAATCCCACTTGCGGCGTCGGTGGAGATTCGATTGTCAAAGATGCCGTAATAAGAGCCAAGTCGGCAAGAATCCTTGTGGCGAGCATCGCCTCGCTTACCATCGCGGACTCTGTCATATCCGTGCCGGCCCACAGCCAACCAGCTTTTATTGCGCGTGGCTTAAAGGTCTCCAGGAGAACCGTTTTCCCTACGCCGCGCAAACCGGTTAAGACAAGATTCTCTAAAATCGTTGCCTGTTCGAGTAGTTGATCGAATTCTTCGTATTCTTGGTGCCTACCCGCCAAATACGGCGGCATGTGTCCCGCGCCCGGACGGTATGGATTTTCAAATGGAGCCAATCCTTCAGTCACTCGGTCACCTTTCCATCGAGTTAGTTACTGGTATTAATTTATATCAGCGTATAAATTAATACGCAACATATTGAAGTAGGTTATTTCGTAAATTATCGGGAATTGGCGGTTAATTGACTGGATCACAACTGCCGCGATTTGCCCTGAACGCTTATTATTCCTAGACTTAAGAGTCCTTCGGACCCGGTTTGGTCCGTTCACAATCGTTTATGGGAAGTTCCGTGCGCACATTTTCGCCAAAAGTCAGTGAGATCACCCGCGAGTGGCTCGTCATCGACGCCGAGGGTCTCGTCCTGGGTCGCCTGGCGACGGTCGCCGCGTCGCTGTTGCGCGGCAAGCACCGCGTGTACTTCGCCCCGCACGTCGACTGTGGCGACAACGTCATCATCGTGAACGCTGACAAGGTGGTCCTCACGGCCAACAAGGCCGCGCAGAAGTTCGCCTATCACCACTCGGGCTACCCGGGGGGCCTGCGCGCGACGTCCTGGCAAAAGCTGCTCGACGAGGACCCCGTCAAGTTGGTCTTCGACGCGGTGAAGGGCATGGTTCCTAAGAACCGCTTGGGCCGCGAGATCATGGGCAAGCTCTTCGTCTACTCCGGCGCCGAGCACCCGCACGCCGCCCAAACACCTACGCAGTACGACGCCTCGGCCATCCGCCGCGCTTAAGGAGAACGACGTGCCATTACCTCTCACCCAGACGACCGGTCGGCGCAAAGAGGCCGTCGCTCGCGTGCGCCTTCGTCCCGGCACCGGCACCATCACGATCAACAGTCGGGCCTTCGACAACTACTTCACCTCGGCGACGCACCGTCAGATGGTGATGGAGCCGCTTCGCCTCATCGACGCCCAACAGACCTACGACATCGATGCCACCATTGAAGGCGGCGGCATGGCCGGTCAGGCCGGCGCGCTCCGACTCGGTATCTCGCGTTCTCTCCTCGAGATCGACGAGGCCGTTCGACCGGCCCTGAAGAAGGCCGGTCTCCTCACTCGTGACTCGCGCAAGAAAGAGACCAAGAAGTACGGTCTCAAGAAGGCGCGCAAGGCTCCCCAGTACTCGAAGCGGTAGGCGCATGACCGTGCAATTCGGCACGGATGGCATTCGTGGACGAGCCTCCGACGAGATCACCGAAGACCTGGCCTACCGACTAGGCCGAGCCGTCGCCGCGGTCTTCAGCGCCGTCGTCTTCGTCGGCTACGACACGCGCGAGAGTTCACCGCTCTTGGCGAAGGCCGTACTCGCCGGTCTTCGCGACGGTGGCGCGCATGGCATCAACCTCGGCGTCTTCACCACGCCCGGCGTCGCGGTGATCGCCCAACAGCGCGGCGGCGTCGGCGTCGTCGTGTCGGCCTCGCACAATCCTTATTACGACAACGGTCTGAAGGTTCTCGGCCCCGGTGGCGGCAAACTTGACTACGCCACCGAACTGGTCGTGGCCGAAGCGATGGATGCCGCCGCGTCCGCAGTGAGCGACAACTTCGACGAGTTCGAGGTTGACGAGTCGGCGGAGCACGACTACGCGCATCACCTGCGCTCTCTCGTGCCGACCGACTTCTCGTCACTGCACATCGTGCTCGACTGCGCCAACGGCGCGGCCAGTCACGTCGCGCACGAGGTCTTTGAATCGACCGGCGCTCGCGTCACGACCTTCCACGACCAACCGAACGGTCACAACATCAACGAGAACTGTGGCTCGACCCACATCGAAGACCTCGTGGCGCACGTGGTGGAACTGCACGCCGATCTCGGCCTAGCCTTCGACGGCGACGCCGATCGCCTCATCGCCGTGGACGCGGGAGGACGGGTTCGCGACGGCGACGACCTCATGATCCTCTTCGCGCGCGACTTCTTCGAACGTAACGCCCTGGGCGGGGGCTTGGTCGTCACCTCGATGAGCAACCTGGGTCTGCATCGTTCGATGGCCGACGCCGGGATCGCCGTCGTCGAAACCGACCTCGGCGACCGTAACGTCTTGATTGAGTTGGAGGAGAAGGAGTGGCCCTTCGGCGGCGAACAGTCCGGTCACCTCATCTTTCGCTCTCTCGCCCCGACCGGTGACGGACAGCTGACCGGTTTGATGCTCGCCGACCTCGTCGTGCGTCGCGGGCCGCTGGCCGAACAGGCCGACGCGGTATGGCAGCGCGTGCCGCAACGTCTGATCAACGTCACGCGTGACGAGTACAACGACGACGCGGTTCTCGCAATGTTCGAAGAGATTCGAAAGGACTACGGCATCGAGATCGACGACGTGCGTCTTCTCATTCGACCGTCGGGCACGGAACCGGTAGTGCGCGTGATGATCGAAGCGTTGGACGAGGACTTCGTCAACGACTTCACGAAACGGATCCAAAACTTCTTCCGCTCGTAATCTTCGCGGGAAGAGGGCAAAAATGGCCCGAGTAGGCTGGCTCCATGTGCGGCATTATCGGGGTCGTAGGATCCGACGACACGCTGGCGACGCTGCTCGAGGGCCTGACGCGCTTGGAGTACCGCGGCTACGACTCGGCCGGTATCGCCTTGGTGCGCGCCGGCGAAACCTGGCGGGCCCGCACCGCCTCCGGCACCGAATCGGTCACGGCCCTCAAAAAAGTCTGCCTCGACGCCCCCCAGGGCTTCACCTCCGGCATCGGCCACACCCGTTGGGCCACGCACGGAGCGCCCGAGGCCGTGAACGCCCACCCGCACCTGGACTGCTCGGGCAATGTCGCCATCATCCACAACGGCATCATCGAGAACCACACGGAACTGCGAGAGGACCTGGAAAAGCGCGGTCACGTGTTCACGTCGGTCACCGACTCCGAGGTGCTGGCGCACTTGATTGAAGAGTTCCGTTCCCAGGGACTCGAACTCATGGAGGCCGTTCGCCAAGGCCTCTTAGTGGTGCGAGGGGCGTTCGCGCTCGCTGCGATGGACGCGACCGAGCCGAACGTCATCGTCGCGGCCCGGCGGATCTCGCCGCTCGTGGTGGGCACGGCGCCTGGCGAGACGTATCTGGCGAGCGACGTGCCGGCGATCCTCGACCGGGCCTCGGCCTTCTACGCGGTCAACGACGACGAGATCGTGCGTCTGGGGCCGGAGGGCTTTCGCGCCGTCGACCTCGAGGGCGCGCCGGTCCGGCTCCACCAACTGTCGATCGACTGGGACCTGGAAACCGCCGAGAAGGGCGGCCACGACGACTTCATGTCCAAGGAGATCAACGAGCAGCCCGCCGCGATCCGCTCGACGCTCCTGGATCGCCGACGCAAGGACGGCACCATCAACTTCGACGAGATGCGCATCGGTGACGACGAGCTGCGCGAGGTGAAGCGCGTCTGTCTGGTGGCGGCCGGTACGTCGTTCCACTCGGCGCTGATCGCCAAGTACGCCATCGAAAAGTGGGCCCGCCTCGGCGTGGACGTCGACATCTCGAGTGAGTACCGCTACCGCGACCCCATCGTCGAGGTGGGCACGTTGGTGATCGGGGTCTCCCAGAGTGGCGAGACCATCGACACCATCCAGGCCACGCGAGAGGCCCAGCGCCGGGGCGCGCACGTGGTCGCCATCTCGAACATCGTCGACTCTTCGATGGCGCGAGAGGCGGACGCCGTGATCTACACCCGCGCCGGTCTCGAAGTCTCGGTCGCCTCGACCAAGGCCTTCGTGGCCCAGGTCGCAGCGTTGGAACTCTTGGCGCTGCGGCTCGCGCAGCTTCGCGGCACGCTGCCCGAGTCTGAGATCGACGGGTTATTCCAGGGTCTCGGCGCGGTCAGTGCCCAAGTACAGACCGTGCTCGATCGTCGCGAGAGCGTGGAACTCGTGGCGAAGGAACTGATGGGCGCGCACGACTTCTTCTTCATCGGCCGCCACGTCGGCTTTCCGACGGCGCTCGAAGGTGCTTTGAAACTGAAGGAGCTGACGTACCTGCACGCCGAGGGTTATCCCGGCGGCGAACTGAAGCACGGTCCGCTGGCGTTGATCGAACCGGGCGTGGTCGTCATCGCCATCGCGACCGACCCGGCCATGCACGAGAAGATGCTCTCCAACCTCTCGGAGGTGAAGGCCCGCGGCGCGAGCGTCGTCGCTGTCGCGACCGACGACGACGAGCTGATCGAATCGGTCGCCGACTTCGTGCTGCGCGTGCCCGCCACCGAGCCGATGTTCACGCCGATGGTTGACGTCGTTTCCCTGCAGATGTTCGCGTACGCCGTGGCGCGTGGACTCGGTCGAAACGTCGACCGGCCACGGAACCTCGCCAAGACCGTGACGGTCGAGTAGTGGCCATAGTCGGCGTCGGCATCGACGTGGTCGACGTGCCCCGTTTCGAGATCGTCCTGGGACGCCGGCCGCGAATCGTCGAGCGACTTTTCACCGAGGGCGAGCAACGTGACGCCCGCGGCAAAGCCGAACGACTGGCCGCGCGCTTCGCCGCCAAAGAGGCGGTCATGAAATCGCTCGGCGTCGGTGCCGGTTCGGTGCCGTGGAAGTCGATCGAGGTGAAGCGCGCTCCCAGCGGAGCGCCCTCGGTCCTGCTGCACGGCAAGGCGTCGGAAATGGCCGCCGCGCGTGGCGCCGACGAGTTCGCTATATCTCTCACGCACACGGCGATGACCGCGGCGGCGTTCGTCGTCGCGAGCTCGAAGGACCCGCGTGCAAGCTGAGGGCGTCCATCGTCCGGCGTGGGCGGAGATCTCGGCCTCGGCCATCGCGCACAACGTGCGCGCGCTGAAATCCATCGTCGGGGAGAGTCTGTTCTGCGCCGTGGTCAAGGCCAACGGCTACGGACACGGCGCCGAACTGGCCGCGAAAGCCGCCCTGGTAGGCGGGGCCGACATGCTCGCCGTCGCGATCATCGACGAAGGGATCGAACTGCGATCGAGCGGCGTCACCGCACCGATCCTCCTGCTCGCCGAGGTCCCGCCCGACACCATCGACGCCGCGCTTCGCCACTCGCTCACGCTCACCGTCGGTTCGAGCGAGGGCGCTCGGGCTATCGCCACCTGCGCCGTGGCCTTAGGTGGACGTCACGCGGTTCACGTGAAAGTCGACACCGGCATGCACCGGATGGGTGTGGCGCCCGAGGACGTGGACGACGTCGTGGACATCCTCGAAGCGTGCGGTGCGATCGACCTCGAGGGGATCTACACGCACTTCAGCGTGGCCGACGGATCGAGCGCCGAGGACCGGGCGTTCACTCGAGATCAGATCGCGCGCTTCGACGAAATCGTTGCGGGACTGGTGAAGCGCGGCGTTACACCTCGAATCGTGCACGCCGCCAATAGCGCCGGCGCCCTCGGTTACCCCGAGGCCCGTTGGGGAATGGTGCGCGTCGGTCTCGCGCTCTACGGTTACCTGCCCGAAGCGTGGCTCGCCTCGGCGCTCGAAGTAGTCGATGATCGGCTGGTGCCCGCACTGACACTGCGCGCCAACGTCGTGGCCGTTCGACGCGTCGAGGTCGGGGAGCGCCCGAGCTACCGTCGACGCCGGGCCCTGGAGAAATCTGCCACTATTGCCACGGTCCCCTTCGGCTACGCCGACGGCTATCCCCGTCGTCTGTTCGACGCCGGTGCCGAAGTACTGATAAACGAAAAGCGGTACCCCTTGGCCGGGATGGTCACGATGGACATGTTGGTGGTCGACTGCGGCGATGACGTCGTCGAGCCCGGCGACGAGGTGGTCCTCTTGGGTCGCCAAGGTGACGAAGAGATCACCGCTGACGAGTGGGCCGAGCGCGCGGGCACCATCTCGTGGGAGATCCTTTGCGGCATCGGCGCACGCGTGCCCCGTATCCTCGTGGGCTGAGATGAGTCGCGACTTAACCGAGCTCCCGACGTGCACGCGCTGCGCGCTGTCGGAGTCTCGTCAACGCGTCGTCGTGGGCTCCGGACCATTGAGTCCGGCCCTGTTGGTGATCGGCGAGGCACCCGGTCGCGACGAGGACGAGGGTGGTGAGCCGTTCATCGGTCGAAGCGGGCGACTGCTCTTCCAGCTCATCGAAGAAGAGGTCGGACTGGTTCGCGCCGAATGCTTCGTCACCAACGTCGTCAAGTGCCGACCCCCGGCCAATCGGACGCCGACGCGCGACGAACTGACGGCCTGTCGCCCGTGGCTCAGCGAGCAGTTCTTGGTGGTGCGCTCGCCGCTGGTGCTCGCCCTGGGCAACACCGCGGCGCGATCGGTCTTCGGCTTCGAGCAGGGCATCGGCATGACCCACGGACGAATCGTGACCCTCGGCGGCGGACGGGGAATGGCGACCTACCACCCGGCCGCCGCGCTCCGCGGCGGGGAGAGCGTGGTCAACGTGATGCGAGCCGATCTGAGAATTCTCAAGACCCTCGTGGCGACGCCGTGAGTTGGCGGCGACTCTGCGCTACGGCCGAGGACACCATCGCCGCCGGCGAGGCGTTCGCCGAGACGCTCTCGAGCGGCGACATCGTCCTGCTCTCGGGGACCTTGGGCGCTGGTAAGACCACCTTCGTGAAGGGCGTCGCGATAGGTCTCGGGGTGAGTGAACGAATAACCAGTCCTACTTTCACCATGGTGCGAGAGCATCGGTGCTCGAACGATCTGGGTATCGAAACCCTTCTCCACAGCGACGTCTATCGCGTGGATTCGCTCGACGAGGTGCTGGATCTGGCGCTGGGCGAGCTGGTCGAGGACTCCGCGGTCGCCTTGGTGGAGTGGGGGGAACTCGCGGCGTCGGTCTTCGGTCGCGACGTGATGACGGTTGATTTTCGCGTCGAAGTCGACGACGCGCGAATCCTCACCGTCGACGGGGACCTGGCCCGTGCTCGGATCGCGCGGTTGGATCGGTGGGCGTCGTGAAT
>Ga0208586_1000520_pt1 | contig 13974 bp, 11 predicted proteins | sample NGESurshal072012_6_FD_184471 | JGI IMG/M metagenome (GOLD analysis project Ga0208586, IMG submission 184471) | Arctic peat soil microbial communities from Barrow, Alaska - NGEE Surface sample 53-3 shallow-072012 (SPAdes) | ecosystem: Environmental > Terrestrial > Soil > Wetlands > Peat ... | reverse complement strand
GATGAGGCAGCGGGGGCTGCGGCCGAACCCGACCAGGACACCGTGGCTGCGGCTACGCCCGATGAGGCAGCGGGGGCTACCGCCGAACCCGACCAGGACACCGTGGCTGCGGCTACGCCCGATGAGGCAGCGGGGGCTACCGCCGAACCCGACCAGGACGCCAGCTCCCAGGACGGCAACGTGACCGTGGCCGCCGAACACGCCACCGAGGCAGTCAACGGGAAATCCGTTGCACCCAACGGCCTTGCAGCGGAAAAAAGTGGTGAGCCTGACGTCGTGGCCGCCGATTCTGCTGCGGGGAAGCCAACCCGCTTCCGCGATACCGCCTGAGCGCGGACGGGGGAGTCCCGGCCAGGGCCAATCCAGTCTCGCCGGTGCAGATGCCACTTCATGGCCTGTTCATCTGAATTACGCCGCAATCTCACCCGTATAGATGAGCCACGCAGCGGCGGCGCACGGCACTCTTGCATCAGAAAATGCGTCGAAACGGGACTAGCCTAAAAGTTAGAACATCATGTCAGGAACCGTGTCAACCGTCTGGGGTGACGGCACGTCTTGCTTTAGTCGGGTAGGAACCGGATCGCACCCTTTTCTAACTGACAGTAATCGTCTGTACACAAAGGGTTACTAAGCGAAGGGGACCTTGCGTGACCAGCCGTCAAGGGTGACGGCCACGTAGTGGAGGGGGACTAATAATATGGGGATAGTTGTGTTCCCAGAGGGTGACCCAGTCACGAATGGAAAGCCCTCTGTCAATGTTTCTAACACTATGAACGGGACCGAACATCAATCATCGGTGCCCAATCAGCGCAAATATCGGCCGGTAGGTGCGGAATTCGCCATAGCCCCGACCGTGAGCGTTGTCATACCCGTCAAAAACGAAGCGCGTAACCTGCCAATCGTCTTTCGAACGGTACCGGCCTGGGTCGATGAGGTAATTCTTGTCGACGGGCGCTCAGTAGACGACACACTCGCCGTCGCCCGGCGGTGCCGCCCGGATGTTAAAATCGTTAACCAGCCCGCGACAGGTAAGGGCGATGCCCTGCTGGCCGGCTTCGCCGCGTGCTCCAGCGACATCATCGTCATGATCGACGGCGATGGCTCTACCGATGGTGCCGAGATCGTCCGTTTCGTGGCTGCACTCGTCGCCGGGGCCGACTACGCCAAGGGATCACGTTTCGCCAATAGCGGCGGCAGCGACGACATCAACCTGGCCCGACGCTTGGGCAACCGGGTCCTCTGCGGCATGGTTAACCTGGCCTTCGGCACCCGCTACACCGATCTGTGCTACGGCTACAACGCATTCTGGGCGCGGCATTTGCCTGCCCTGGGCCTCGATTGCATCGGGTTCGAGATCGAGACCATGATGAACATCCGCGTGGCTAAGGCCAACCTGCGCATTCAGGAAGTACCAAGCCACGAGTTCCGGCGCGTGCACGGAGTCAGCAATCTTCATGTCTGGGTCGATGGCTGGCGGATCCTCAAGGTCATTACCGTGGAGGCATTCCGTCACCGCATAACGCGGCGCTGGAGCCGCAAACCGCTGACCGCACAGGTAGCGACTCAAGTAGTGGAAGTAGACCGTGCTGTGCCTACGGCGGCGGTAACTGCCGACGCGAGCCAGGACTGACGTGACCTCCGCCCGCAGTATTTCGGTAGTAATCTGCGCGCATACCGACAAGCGGTGGCATGAGACATGTGCAGCCGTGGAGTCGGTCCGGGCACAAAGTTTGCCCTGCCTGGAAATCATTCTCGTCGTCGATCACAATCCTGCTCTGCAAGCCGCCCTGGCGGCCGAACTGCCTGACGTCATCGTGACCGCGAACCGTGAAGCACGAGGCCTGTCGGGCGGGAAGAACACCGGTGTCGCGATCGCCCGCGGTGACATCGTGGCGTTCCTCGACGATGACGCGGTCGCCGATCAGGACTGGCTGAAATACTTCGCCGACTCCTACAGCGACCCCGCCGTCATGGGAGTTGGCGGCCGTACCCTGCCCAACTGGCAGGCGCCGCGCCCGGGCTGGTTTCCCGAGGAGTTCGCCTGGGTGGTGGGCTGCACGTACCGCGGGATGCCGGAGGTCCGGGCGCCGGTCCGCAACCTGCTCGGCGGTAACGCGTCGTTCCGCCGGGAGGCCTTCGAGATTGCGGGCGGCTTCCAGAACGGAATCGGCCGCTCGGCGGGCAAGCGGCCGCTCGGCTGCGAAGAGACCGAGTTCTGCATCAGGGTCAGCCAGCGGTCCCCGGAATCAGTCTTCCTCTTCGACAACCGCTCGGTGATCTGGCATCTGGTGACCCCTGAACGGTGCCGTTTTTCCTACTTCCGGTCCCGCTGCTACGCCGAAGGCCTGTCCAAGGCCCTGGTCACGGCCAGCGTGGGCGCGGCAGACGGGCTGGCCACCGAGCGACGGTACACCACGAGAGTGCTGCCGCTCGGCGTGGCGCACGGGGTGGCCGATGCGGTGCACGGTGATCTGCCCGGCCTGGGCCGGGCCGGAGCAATCGTGGCCGGCGTCACCACCACGGCGGCGGGTTACGCGGCCGGCTGGATCCAGCGTCGCGTGACCAAGCCGCCGGGCGCGGGGAGGCAGAGCACTGGCCAGTCACGCACGACACGGGGGCCAGCATGACCTCGGGAGCCCGCGTGGCACCGGCCCTGGGACCGCCCGTGCCGATTCTCATGTACCACGAGATCGCCCCGGCCTCGGAGACCAGCAGCCGGCTGGCAGTCCCTCCGGAGGCCTTCGCCGAGCAGGTCGGCTACCTGCGCGACGCCGGCTTCGAGACGGTGACGGCGGCCCACCTCGCGGAGATCATGGCCGGCAGACCTGGGCGGCTCCCGGATCGGCCGGTCGTCCTGACCTTCGACGACGGGTTCGAGGACTTCCACCGCCGGGCCATGCCCATGCTGGAACGGGCCGGCTTCACGGCCACAGTGTTCGTCACCACGGGCTGGGTCCAGGACGCCGGGTCGCACGCGGCCACGCGGCGGCCCGGGCGGATGCTCAGCTGGAGCCAGATCGCGGAGGCCGCCCAGGCTGGCATGGAGGTCGGGGCGCATAGCTGGCAGCATCCTCAGCTGGATCAGCTGCGCGGACTCGTGCTCCGCGAGGAGCTGTACGCGAGCAAGGCGCACCTCGAAGACCAGCTCGGCGCCCCCGTCCCTGGTCTGGCCTACCCCTTCGGCTATTCGAACTCCAGGGTGCGGCAGGTGGCCCGCGACGCGGGCCACGACTACGCCTGCGCGGTCAGCAACACCATGCTGAACGGCAGCGCTGACCTGCTCGCCCTGCCCCGGCTCACGGTCCGCCGGTCCACCAGCCTGCAGACCTTCCAGCAGCTCGCTCAGGGCCGGAACGTCCCGGCGATCTTCCTCAAGGACCGGGCACTCACCAGGGGCTACGCGATAGCCCGCCGGGCCCGGGCGAGAGTGGGTGGCGTCTCGCGTGACCAGTAGCACCGCGCCTCCCGCGGGAACGCCCGGCGACCCGGGCCGTCCCGACCGGGGCAGGCAACCCCGGCACCGGAGCGCCCGGCACCGCTCCGCCCGGGCCTGGGGTGCAGCGCGCCGCGTCACATCGCCCCACCGGCACCGCAGCACCGTTCGGCCGGGAGGGGCAGGCCCGCCGCCGCCCTCCGGCGTGAGCCCGGGCCCGGACGCCGACCCGAGGCCGGCGTCCTTCGCCGCGCGGCAGCTGACCATGGTCCGCCAGCAGCTGGCCGACCCTCTCTCCCGCAACGGATACGCGCTGGTCGCCAACAGCGGGGTGACCGGGGTCTTCGGACTCGTCTACTGGGTCCTGGTCGCCCGCCTGTACCCGACGGGCGTGGTGGGCCGCGCATCGGCGGCCTACGCGGCCATGAACCTGCTGGCAGGCTTCACCGCACTCAATTTCAACGGCGTGCTCACGCGGTTCATCCCGCAGTCCGGATCGAACACCAAGAGGCTCGTTACCCAGGCCTACGTCGTCAGCGCGCTGGCTTCGGTCGTCGTGGCCATCCCCTTCCTGCTGACGATTCACCGGTGGGGGCCGTCGTACGCGGAACTCGGCAGCCCGATCACCGGGATGTTCTTCATCGGCTGCGTGGTCGTCTGGGCGGTCTTCACCCTCCAGGACAGCGTGCTCGTCGGACTGCGCAACGCGGTGTGGGTGCTATTCGAAAACGGTCTTTTCGGCGTCGTCAAGATCGTGCTGCTCGTGCTGTTCGCGGCGAGCCTGACGCACCTAGGCATCTACCTGTCCTGGATGCTCCCGGCGCTGGTGGCCGTGCCGCTGGTCAACGCGCTGATCTACGGGCGCCTGGTACCGCGGCACGCGGAGGCGACCCTCGACTGCGTCCCGCCTTCGAACCGCCAGATGGGCAGGTTCCTGGCCGGTGACTACTCGGGATCGGCGTTCCTCCTCGCCACGACCAACCTGGTGCCGGTCCTGGTCGCGGTCCGGATCGCTGACGTCCGCCTCACCGCGTACTTCTACATGGCCTGGCTGGTCGGCGGGGTCCTGGACCTGGTCGGCGTCAACATGTCCATGTCGCTGACCGTCGAAGGGGCGTTCGACGCGTCCACCCTGGCCGTCAACTGCCGCAAGGCGCTGCGGAAGATAGCGGTGATCCTGCTACCGTGCGCGGCCTTCGTCGGCCTGTTCGCGCACGTCGGAATGACCCTGTTCGGGCCCGGTTACGCAGAGTACGGTGCACCGGTCCTCGAGCTTCTGGCTGTCGCCACGCTGCCCCGCGCGATGACCGAGCTTTACCTGGGCGTGCTCCGAGCCCAGAGCCGGACCTCCCTGGTCGCGATCATCCAGGGGACCCGCTGCGTCCTGATGCTGGGCCTCACCGTCTTCCTCGCCGGGGCGATGGGGCCGGTCGGCGCGGGGCTGGCCGCGCTCATCAGCCAGGGCTCGGTGGCCCTGCTGATCATCCCCGGCCTGTGGCGGGCCCTGACCGCCGACCGGGCGCCGGCCACCGTCCCCGCCGCCGAAGCCACCGGCCCGGGAGTTACCGGGCCATGACCAGCCAAACCCCGCAGAAGACCATCCTCCTGGGGCGGCCGGGTCTGCTCGCCACGGGGCCCATACGCTGGCCCACTCTGCCCGCCGCGGTCATCGGCGTGCTGGGCGCGGCGGGCTTCGTGCTGTTCTTCGCCTCGCTGCGTCATGTCCCGCTCAGCCAGATGAACGGGCTCGGGTTGCTGTCCGTGCTGCCGCACGGCGCGATCGCCGGGGTGATGATCCTGGCCCTCGCCTTCATCCTGACGCTCGCCCAGCCCCGCCAGCACCCCGTCATGCTCGCGGTGGGGCTGGCCGGCCTGGTCATCTGCCTGGACGGGATGACCACGTTCATCGAGCCCGAGCCGCGGTTCCCGACGGCGTACCAGATCGCCGGCTTCATCCAGTACATCAGCAGCACCGGGCACGCTACCCCCGGCCTGGCCGCCTACTTCAGCTGGCCTGGCTTCTTCGCGCTGGTGTCGCTGGTGACCGGAGCGGCCGGCACGCACGGCCTGCTGGGTCTCATGCGGGTGTGGCCGATGATGATCGACCTGCTCTGCCTGCCGCCCTACTTCCTGATGATGCGCAACCTGCGTATCTCGTGGCGGGCCCAGTGGGTGGCAGGGCTCCTGTTCACGGTGGGGAACTGGGTGGGGCAGGACTACTTCTCGCCGCAATCCTTCAACTACGTGCTCTACCTGACCTTCCTGGCCATCCTGGTCAACTGGTTCACCGAGCCGCGGCTCAGTGCCCACCCGCACGTCATCGTCTCCGGGCTCAACCGGCTGCACCGCCGCATCTTCGGGATCGTCCGGCCCGGGGAACTCGCGCCCCGGCCCACGAGCACCGGCCAGCGGGCCTTCCTGCTGGCCGTCCTGATCGCCATCTTCGTCGTGTCCACCATGAGCCACCAGCTGACGCCGTTCTACCTGGTAGGTGCCTGCGCAGCGCTGGTTCTCGTGCGGCGGGCCACCCTGCGGGGACTGCCGGTCCTGTTCGGCGTCATCCTGATCGGCTGGATCAGCTTCGCCGCCGTGGACTACTGGTCCGGCCACATGTCCAACATCTTCGGCGGCTTCGGCAACCTCGGGGCCAACTTGACCAGCAGCGTTGGCGGCCGGCTGATGGGCAGCACGGCCGTCCACCTGGTCACGCTGCACGGCCGGGAGGGCGTGGCCGGCGCGATCGTGGGGCTGGCCATCCTGGGGCTGCTCCGACGGAGGTTGAAGGGGTTCGACGACCGCATCCTGCTGGCCCTGTTCTGCATGCCCATCCTCTCGATCGGCCTGCAGAGCTACGGCGGGGAGATGGCGCTGCGGATCTACCTCTTCCTGCTCCCGGCCGCCTGCGTCCTGGCGGGCTGCTTCTTCTTCGCCGACCCCAAGGTCGGCCGGGCCAACTGGCGGGCCCTGCCGCTGCTGGCCCTGTGCGCCGCCGTCCTACCGATCGCCTTCATCCTGGTGCGATTCGGCAACGACGCGTTCGAGCAGATCCCGCCCGGTGAGGTGGCCGCCAGCAACTGGATCTACTCCCACGACGCGCAGGGGGCGCGCATCCAGTGGCTGAGTTCCTCCCCCAAGGTCGACAACACACCTGAGATGCCGTGGTCATACAAGGACATCAGCAAGGTGCTCTACCTTCCCGTGCAGGCACCGGTGAACCCGGCGAGCGTCTCCGGACTGGTGTCTGACCTGCGCAGCTCCGGGCCGGGTACGTTCCTGATCGCCACCCGCACCCAGGAGGTCTATCTGGAGCAGGCCGCCGGCTACCCCGCCGACTGGGGTAGCCGCTTCAACGGGCTGATGCGCGCGGCACCCGGCGTGCGGGTGGCGTACGCCAACAGCACAGCCACTGTCTACACGGTCCGGTGGCCGCCCGGCGCCCGGCCGCGGCCGCTGCCCGCGAACGGGGGGCGGGGCTCGCCCACCACGATCGTGAGCGTGCTCGGCCTGACCCTGCTCTTCGTGCTTATCGCCGTGCTCACGGCGGGCGAGTTCTGCCGGATCGGCCTGCCGCGGGCCAGGAGGTTCATCCGTCCGCTCACTCTGGTGTCGGTGCCGTTGCTCGTACTCGTGCTCGGCGATGTGATCTTGCGTTTCGCGGGGGTAACATGAAGACCACAGACCAGCAGCGCCACGTTCCTGCGCTGATCCTCAAGGTCGGCCACTACCCGCTGCATTCCGGGGGAGTGGGCGCGGTGCGCACCCTGGGCCGGTACGGCGTTCCCGTCTACGTGACCAGCGAGGACCGGTTCACCCCGGCTGCGGTGTCCCGCTACGCTGCGGGCCACTTCCGCTGGCGGGCGACCGGGCATGAGGACCCCGCCGACCTGGTGGACGGGCTGACCTCCATCGGCCGGCAGATCGGGCAGCCTTCGGTACTCGTCCCGGTCGACGACGAGGCGGCGGTGCTCATCGCCGAACACGCCGACGACCTCTCCGGCCACTTCCTGTTCCCGCGGATCCGGCCGGGCCTGTCCCGTCAGCTCGCCAGCAAGCACGAGCTGTTCAGCCTGTGCCGCCAGCACGGGGTGCCGGCGCCGGAGTCCGTGTACGTCTCCTCGGCAGAGGCCGTCGCGGCCTTCACCGAGACGGCGACCTTCCCGGTGGTGGCGAAGAACGCGGAACCGTGGGTCCGCCGCCGGGCACCCGCGGTGGACGGCACGACCGTGGTCCGGTCCGCAGCAGAGCTGACCGCGCTCGCGGCGGCGGCCGGTGACTCCGCGACGTTCATCCTTCAGGACTACATCCCGCACGAGCAGGCCGAGGACTGGATCGTGCACCTGTACTGCGACTCCGGGTCGAACTGCCTGGTGCTGTTCACCGGGGTCAAGCTCCGGTCCTGGCCGCCGAACACCGGCGCCACGGCCTCCGGGATCGCGGTGCCCAATCCGGCGCTGGCCGACCTGGCCGGGCGCTTCTGCAAGGCGGTGGGCTTCCGCGGGGTGGCGGACCTCGACGTGCGCTACGACCGACGGGACGGCCAGTACAAGCTCGTGGACTTCAACCCGCGCATGGGGAACCAGTTCCGCCTGTTCCAGACGGTCGCAGGCATCGATGTCCTGCGCGCCCTGTACCTCGACATGACCGGCCAGCACGTGCACCCGGGTGACCAGGTCAACGGACGCCGGATCGTCGTCGAGCACATAGACCTGTTCGCCCGGATCGGCCAGCGGGGCAGCGGCTACGCGCCCTCGTCGGCACCGGACCGGGCGAGCAGTACCGAGTTCGCCTGGCTGGCCGCCGACGACCCGCTCCCGTTCGTCGCCATGCTGCCCCGGTTCGCCAGGCTTGCCCTTTCCGACATCACCCGCCGTCAGCGAGGGGTCTGGCGACGTAAGACAAGTGAAGAACGGAGTACACAATGACTAGCAGCACTCCAGCCGTTGTTATCGGGGCCGGGCCCTACGGGTTGTCGGTCGCGGCCCACCTCCGCGCCCGCGGGGTCAAGGCCCGCGTCTTCGGCGAGATCATGTCGAGCTGGCGCAGCAACATGCCCGCGGGCATGTGCCTCAAGTCCACGCCCGACGCCTCCAGCCTGGGCTCACCGGCGCCCGGCTTCACCCTGTCGGACTACTGCGCCAGCGAGGGGATCCGGCCCCTGGAAGGCCACGACGTGGTGCCCATCCAGCTGTTCACCCGCTACGGCCAGTGGTTCCAGGAACGCCTGGTGCCTGACGTCGAGGACGAGACCATCCGCGAGCTCCGGCGTACTGACCGCGGCTTCCACCTGGTGCTCGGCTCCGGCGAGGAACTCCTGACCCCGCGCGTCGTGGTGGCGACCGGCATCACCGGCCTCGCCTACGTCCCGGAAGAGCTGACGTCGATCGCGCCCGGCGGCCCATCCGCCGGCGGGCCGGTATCGCACAGCTCCCAGCACGACAGCCTGGCGGGCTTCCGCGGCGCCCGGGTGGCCGTCATCGGAGCTGGCCAGTCAGCACTGGAGAGCGCGGCCCTGCTGCACGAAGCGGGGGCCGCGGCTACGGTGCTGGCCCGGGGGACCGCGCAGTTCGGCACCCCGCCCGTGACGCCGACCAACCCCTTCCTGGCCAGGCTGCCGCAGCCGCACTCGCCGCTCGGGCCGACCTGGCGGATCTATCCGTTCAGTCATGCCGCGGGGCTGTTCCCGTACCTGCCCGCTGAGACGCGGCTCCGGCTGGTGAAGCGAGTCCTCGGGCCGCTGGGGGCCTGGTGGCTGGCCGATCGCGTGGTCGGCCGGATCCCGGTCCTCAACGAGCACGCCGTGCGCGGCGCGACCCGGGACGCCGACGGGATCGAGCTGAAGACCTCCTGCGCCGACGGACAGCACGGCACGCTGCGGGTCGATCACGTGCTCGCCGCCACCGGCTACCGGGTGGATCTGGCCAAGCTGGGCTTCCTCGGGCCCGAGGTGCGACAGCAGATCCGGCTGACCGGCGGGTTCCCGCAGCTGTCCGGCTCCTTCGAGTCCTCAGTGCCCGGCATGTACTTCGTCGGCCTCCCCGCGGCCGCCACCTTCGGGCCGCTCATGCGGTTCGTGTGCGGCGCGCAATTCGCGGCAGGCCGGGTGAGCGCGGCCGCCTCCGGCTCGAAGTAACCGGATGCCGGTGACGAGCCGGCCTAGAGGAAGGGCCAAGACCGTGCAGATATCCGTGGTTCGCCCGGAAGAGCTGGGCCCAGCCGAGGTCGCGGCGTGGCAGGACATGCAGCGCCGCGACCCTGCGCAGGGCAACCCTTTCCTCAGCCCGGAATTCGCGTCCGCCATCGGCCGCTTCCGGCCGGACGCGAGGGTGGCCGTCCTGTCCGACGGGCCGGCCGTCACCGGCTTCTTCCCGTTCGAGAAGCGGAGGCTAGGGGTGGGCGTGCCGATCGGCGCCGGGCTCACTGACTGCCAGGGCCTGGTGCATGCGCCGGGGTTCGAGTGGGGTGCGCGGGACCTGCTGCGCGGGTGCGGCGTCTCCGCCTTCTACTTCGATCACCTGGCCCAGGAGCAGCGCCCGTTCGGGCGCTGGGTCGCGGCCACCGACCCTTCCCCGGTCATCGACCTGACCGATGGTTTCCCCGCCTACCAGGCCAAGCTGAACACGAAGTCGCCGCAGTTCCTGAAGGATCTCGCGCGCCGGGGCCGGAAACTGGGCCGTGAAGCGGGCCTGCTCCGTCACGTCGTCGACTCGCGGGATCCGGCCGCGCTTCACGCCCTCATGGGCTGGAAATCAGATCAGTACCGGCGGACGGGCCGTACCGACCGCTTTGCCCGGCCCTGGATCGTCGGGCTGATCAATGACCTCTTCGAGACCCGCGGAGATCATTTCGGCGGGCGCCTTTCAGTGCTCTACGCCGGGGACACCCCGGTCGCCGCGCACTTCGGCGTCAGGTCGCGACACTACCTCGCGCATTGGTTCCCCGCCTACGACCCCGGGTTCGGCAAGTACTCACCAGGCCTGATCCAGCACGTCCGGATGATCGAGGACACGGCGCCGACCGGGATCACCCTGATTGACATGGGCAAAGGTGCCAAACGCTACAAGGAGACGCTCAAGACCAGCGACCTGTTCGTCTGCGAAGCAGCAGTCACGGGGAATTCGCCGCTGGCCCTGGCCCACCGGGCCCGCATCGCCCCGAGCCAGTGGGCGGTGCGCACGATCAGGGCGCACCCCGCCCTCTACGAGCCGGCCGACCAGCTGCTCAAGCGTTACGGCCAGATCCGCACCTCCGCGTCCTCGCGGATGCCCCGGGCGGTCAGGTCCCCGGCGAAATCTGGACGGCGCCAGAATGCTGGGTGAGCATACCCACGCCGGTGATGGCGTTGCCGGAAGATGCGACGACCAGATGATGGGCGCCTGCCTCGAAGGAAAGCCCGACATCTGTCCCGCCGGCCCCGCCGATCACGTTTCCGGTAACCGACACGCGGCCCGTACCGGAATTGGTCTTGAGGATCGCGATGTACACGTGCTGCGCCCCGCCCCGTTCTCCCAGGTCGTTGAACACGCTGTTGCCGAAGATCGTGGAACCGTCCCCGTCCTGGACCGAACCGGCAATGCCATACCAGGTGCCCGAGGACTGCCTGCTCGCGAAGTCCTCGATGAAGTTCCCGGAGATCGTGGTCCCAAACAGGCGCCCGGCCATGATCCCGTTACCCGCGTCATTGTAGAGATGATTACCGGATATGTTCCAGCCCGCCGCGTTCTCCATCGCGACGGCAGCCTGGCCAGACGAGGCAATCTGATTATTCGTGAGGTACCCATCGGTCACCGCGTTACCGTTGTCGATGACCTCGAAGCCGTTAACCCTGCTGCCGACGATGAAGTTATCCGAGAACCGGCTGTTCACGCTGGTGTTCCTGATAGTGCCGCCATTGGCGGTCTGGCTGGTGTCGACGATCCCGGAACCACCGCAGTTGGTGACATCAGTCTGCTCGACATCGACCTGCCAGTTCAGCACGACGATTCCATTGGTCCGGCCCTGGCCCGAGCAGGAAACGGTCAGCTGCTCGATGGTGAGCGGCGCCCCGGTCGTAGAGCCGTTACGCACAAAGCCCGCCGAAGCCATCATGTAAGGCATCGGCCCATCCTGCCGGAGCATAGTGGCAGTGCGGCCATCCCCCGTATAGGTGCGGTTGGCCAGCAGGATGATGCCGTGAGTAAGGAGGCAGGTTCCGCTAATTTCGATCACTGCACGAGCCGGGCTGGCGTCGATCGTGTGCTGCAGGCGGTCCGCATCGGACGCCGTATCGGCGCAGGTAACGTAGTACCCGCCGGGCCGTCGGGCCACACTCGCCGACGGTGCGCTGCAGCTGGCCGCCAACACCGAAATGGCAGTCAGGAGCGCCGCGCCGAGGCGTGCTCTCACCAGGGGCACCCCGTTGCCCAGGCCGGCGATACGAAGCGGCGGCTCCCAGGCTTCGCGCCACGCTGGATCCGGGCCGCCGGCAAGCCCTCGCCGTGCCTCATCCAGACCGATTTCACGTGTTACACGATACCGGCTTCGCCGGTGGTAGGTGTCAAATGGAAACTATGAACAATCAAAATCGGTCCAGCCTGTCCTACAAACTAGCGTTCGCGATGCGGCACCCGGACCAGATCCCGCCCTACATACGCCGCGTCTGCGTCGATACCTGGCTGCGGTCGAAAACCGACGATCACATCAGCTACTACCGCAAGATAATGAAGTACAAGGCGGCCGCGCATGGCGTCGAGGTGGCGGTGGGCAGCCGGAGCTACGACCAATGGCTCGAGTTCGGCCAGATGCAGTTCGATTACCTGGTCAAGCACGGACTCAAGCCGGCGGACCGGGTCCTGGAGATAGGCTGCGGCAATCTGCGGGCCGGCCGCCTCATGATCGATTACCTGGATACCGGGAATTACTACGGCATCGATATATCGGGAGAGATCCTGACGTCAGCCCTGAAGGTGCTCAGTGAGCAGGGACTGCAGGATAAGCTGCCCCGGCTGACGCTGACCGACGACCTGACCCTCAGTTTCCTGCCCGCCGACTACTTCACCGTCGTGCACGCCAACAGCGTGTTTACGCACTGTCCGATCGGGATTATCGACGAATGCCTGGCGAACGTCGGCCGCATAATGGCGCCCGACGGCTTCTTCGATTTCACCTTCTACTCCCATGGCGACCAGGACTATCAGGTGCACCGGGAAGACTTCTACTACCGTCCGGAAACCCTGCTCGCCCTGGCTGAGCGGCACGGGCTCGACGCGCAGATGCTCGATGACTGGCACGACCCATGGGATCACCAGCCGAAGATGCGGCTCACCAGGCGCCCGGGACCGCCCCGCGAACGCTAAGGCCCGCGGGGCCGCCCGGCAAACCCTCAACTTCCCAGCAAGGAGGACAGAGATGCGCGTACTCGTGACGGGCGGCGCTGGTTTCATCGGCTCGCACCTCACCGATGCGTTCCTGGCCAGAGGCGACGACGTGATCGTGGCCGACGACCTCTCAGCCGGACGGCCCGAACGCCTGGACGACCAGGTCGAGCTGCACAAGGTAAGCATCTGTGACGCGGCCTCGCTGAGCGCGGTCGTGAGGCAGACCAGGCCCGAGCTGGTCTGCCATATGGCAGCCCAGATCGACGTCCGGCTCTCGGTCGATTCACCGGCTCAGGACGCCGGGATCAATGTGCTGGGGACCGTCAATGTCCTCGAAGCGGCCCGCACCGTAGAAGCCCGCGTGCTGTTCGCGTCCTCGGGAGGAGCCATCTACGGGCGGGACTCTCCCATCCCCTCACCCGAGGACATCCTGCCGCTGCCGGAGTCCCCGTACGGCGTGGCTAAGTACTGCGCTGAGCAGTACATCGGCTTGTCCAACCGGCTGCATCACACCAGGCACTCGATCATGCGGCTCGCCAACGTATACGGCCCCCGGCAGGACCCCAGCGGCGAGGCAGGGGTTATCCCGATCTTCTGCCGGGCCGTGCTGACCGGGACGCGTCCCACGATCTACGGCGACGGAACCCAGACCCGGGACTACGTCCACGTCCGCGACGTGGTCCGCGGCTTCCTCGCGGCGGCGGCCGACCACCGGCCCGGCATCTGGAACATCGGCACCGGTACCGAGGTCAGCGTCCTCGACCTCGTGGAGATCATCGCAGGGGCGGCCGGCCGGACCGTGCGCCCGCAGTTCAGCCCGCCGCGCGCGGGTGAACTGCAGCGCAGCGTGCTGGCCGTCGGCCGGGCGGCGCGGGACCTGGCCTGGACAGCGGAAATGGCGCTCGCCGACGGGATCAGGGACGTCTACGGCTGGATCGAGGCGGGCGCAGCCGTCCGCGCGGCGCTGCCCGCAGCCGTCTGACCCGCCCGAGCACGGCACCCCCGCCAGGCCCGGCACCCCGCCGGGCACGGTCACGCCAGGCCCGGCGGGGTGGCCAATATCGTTGGCTAACGGCGGTCAGAGCGGCGAGACTGCCTGGCATGCTGCTGAGCATCACGCTGACCGAGCCGCCGGCCACGGATCTGGGCTACCTGCTGCACAAGCACCCGGACCGGCTGCAGAGTTTC
>Ga0208586_1000519_pt1 | contig 13992 bp, 16 predicted proteins | sample NGESurshal072012_6_FD_184471 | JGI IMG/M metagenome (GOLD analysis project Ga0208586, IMG submission 184471) | Arctic peat soil microbial communities from Barrow, Alaska - NGEE Surface sample 53-3 shallow-072012 (SPAdes) | ecosystem: Environmental > Terrestrial > Soil > Wetlands > Peat ... | reverse complement strand
CGAGCATCCTTGGAAGAGAAAAACCGTAGACGTCGGCGTCAAGCACCCCCACGTCGAAGCCGCTCTGAGCGAGTGCAATAGCGAGATTGACGGTCACCGAGGACTTTCCGACGCCGCCCTTGCCCGATGAGATGCCGAGGACCCGCGTCTTTGAGAGTCGGTCAAGGAACTTGGGCTTGGGATCGCCGCCGTGGTCGTGCTGCCCCGGACCTGGGTCGCCGGCCATTTCACCGCGAAGGAAGTTGCGAAGTCCGAGGAGCTCCTCTTCGTCCATGGAGCGCACCACCACCGTGGCGTCGGGCGCGAGATCTTTAATTGCCGCCTCGAGGAGTGGAAGGTTGGGCCATCCGGTGACCGGCAGCACCAGTTCAACGCGCAACGCACCGTTGACTTCACTGACGGCGCCGAGAAATCCCAACTCGTCGAGCGTGCGTACCAGTTGCGGTTCGACAATGGCGCTGAGTTCGCTGCGCGAGGGACTGCTGGGTGTCACGGATTTCCTTTTGAGAGGGCCTCATGAGGTTACCGGCGCACACGGCCCACCTGGTCCTAGACTTTCTACGTGTCAACGACGACCCATGAGAACGAGTTAGACCCCGCGCTCTTTACCGCGACGGTCACGAGCCTGACGCACTCCTTTGGCGACAACACACGCAGAAAGATCTACCTCTTCCTGCGTGAGCACCCCGGTTCGACCGCGACGGAACTCTCCCGGCACTGTCTCGTGCATGCCAACGTCGTAAGACACCACCTTGAGCGCCTCACCGAGTCGGGCTACGTGACATTCGACAACGTCCACAAGACAACCGTCGGACGCCCCGCAAAGGGCTACCGCGTCGTGGACTCAAGCCTCGCCATGGACGGATCAATGCGCCGCGACGCCCTCTTGGTTGCCCTCTTGGAGATGGCACTCGAGCGACTAGGTCCAGAGGCCTCCGAGGCCATGGCCCACGACGTTGGCGTCGAATATGGACGCACGCTCGCCGGAACCGTTGGTTCGAGTGAGCCCAACCCCACCCTCAAGGCCGCGATGGCGTCAATCGCCGGCATCCTCACCGCGCATGGTTTTGCCGCCCGAGCGGAAGAGAACGACCTCGAACAGTCCGTCGTGTCCGACAACTGTCCCTTCGGGACCGCGGCGGTGCATCACCCCGTCCTCTGCGCCGTCGACCGGGGATTGATCGCCGGAATGCTCGACGGCCTCGGCGCTGAGCGTCGCAACGTAACGCTCACCTCGCGTGCTCGTGGCGACGACACCTGTCGCGTCACCGCGTAGGGTCAGCGCTTCGCAAGGATTGAATTGACTCGCCCGGTGGTGGCCAACAATTGTGGAAGCAGCGTCTCGCGCAACTCTCTGAGATTGGTCCTGCCGACCGGCGTCGAGATATTCATCGCGGCCACGGTTCGCCCGGTGCCGTCACGGATTGGCGCCGCAATCGAACGAAGGCCAATTTCGATCTCTTGATCGTTGAGGGCCCAACCTCGCTTCGCAGTCTTCTCCAGTTCGGTCAGTATCTCGGCCTCGCTGTGCAACGTGAACTTCGTGTGCGCCACGAGCTTGGTCTTCGACAGGTGTCGACGTTGCTCCTCCACCGGCAACGCCGCGAGCAGGACGCGTCCGACCGACGTGCAGTACGCCGGAAGTCGACTGCCAACCGAGAGCGACAGAGTCATGATGCGCGACGTCGCGACGCGGCTGACGTAGACAATGTCGTTGCCGTCGAGCACCGAGATTGACACCGCCTCTTTCACTTTGTCGCTCAACTCTTCGATGAACGGTTCGACGATTGCTCGAAACGGAAGGGACGTCAAGAATGAATAGCCGAGTTCGAGCACGCGCGGCAGCAGATAAAAGTCGCGATCGTCCACGCCGACGTAGCCGAGCATGACGAGCGTGTGCAGTAGTCGTCGACAGGCCGCACGACTGTAGCCGGTGTGTCGCGCAACGTCACTCAGTTTTTGGCGAGGACGCTCTTCGCTAAAGGATCGAATGACTTCGAGTCCACGCTCCAAGGACTGCACGAAGTCACGACCACTGTCCTCCATGTTCCTCCGCTCGATCAACTGCGCAGTTGATGCCAGTGCACCACATGTTCGCACAACGAACATCTCGTCGTTGCGTAACCCCGCCAAGTTCCGGTGCGGACAAAGCACTGTTCGCTAATGTGCGAGCCCAAGCTTCTTTAGGAACGGCTCCGCAATCGCCATTTGACCGGCCGATGGTTTGAGTCGCAGAAACTCCTTGAACTCAGTCGTGGCCACCTTCTGATTACCCGGCGTCGCGTCGGCCACGATCGCAAAATACAGGCGGGGCGCGGCATTGCGCGGCGACACGGTGATGGCCTTCTCCAGATATTTGATACCCAACTCGACAACGGTGGCCTTCTTCGCCGCGCTGCCCGCGGTGAAGTCAAGCCAGCCGGTCTCGGTGAGTGCAGTCACATTCTTCGGATCAAGGGTCAGCACTTTCTGATACGCGTTGAGCGCAGTCACGAATTGACGGCTGTGGACTTCCGCCTCCCCCTGCGTGAGGAGACGGGCAATGAGTTGAGACTGCGTGAGCGATATGGATCCGTCACCGGAGTTGCCCTCCTGGCGCGGTGACGTCGCAGAATAGAGCGTGTAAGCCAGCACAATCGCGAAGCAGACGAGCGCCACGACGAGCCATCGGGTCCGTCGGATTCGCCGGCGATGCGCGACAGGCTCGGCCTCATCACGTTCGCTTAGTTCACGTCGGGTCTTCTCGAGCGCCGATTGCTCTCGTTGCGTGATTGCGTCGAACTGCGTATTGGTGAGCTCCCCGGCGGCGAACTCTTTCGCGGCGTCGGCCATCGACGCCTCTCGAAGCGCAATCTCATCGCGCAGTTGGGCGACGTCGCGGCTCATCGTCGCCTCACGAGTCGCACACCGGCGACGACCAGTGCCACCAGCACCAGTATCGGCACCAACCACAGGAGCGAGCCGACTCCCGACGTCGCCGGACTGAGCAGAATCGACGTACCGTAGGTGGCCTCGAGCGACGTCAGAATCTTGTTATCGGACTCTCCCGCCTTCACGCGACGAGTAATGTCCTCTCGGACCGCAAGTGCGGACGTTGCGTTACTCTGCGCCACCGACAGATCGTCGCACGCGGGACATTTGACGAGTGTCTCCAGGTGCGCAATGCGACCCTGTGCGCTCGCCGTGCTCGGCGCGGCAACGAGCGCCACGGCGAGGACGCAGAGAAACGCCAGACACCAGAGTCGAAACGACTTGACGATGTTCATTGCAACACCTTCGCGACGACGGCGGCCAACTGTTTCGCGTTGGTGGGGCCGAGGAGTGTCGCGGCGACCTTGCCCTGACGATTGATCACGAACGTGGTGGGCGGACTATCAACGCCGAAGTTGTTGGCAATGACGCCGCCGGGGTCGACGATCGAGGGGTAGAGCGAGCCGTAGTGCGCGGCAAAGCCCGTGGCTGACGACACGGTGTCGTCGTAGACAACACCGACGACCGCGACACCCTTGTGACGCTCGGTCCACGCGTACGTCGAGAGCTCGGGCGCCTCCTGCTTGCAGGGCCCGCACCACGAGGCCCAAAAGTTGACGACCACCACCTCGCCGAGTTCACTCTTCAGTGAGAACGTTCCGCCCCCGAGTTCGGTCCCGGCGACATTTGGCGCCGGTTTACCGAGCAATGGGCTCTGCGCCACGGTCGCATCGCTCGGCTGACGCGTCGCGAGAAATGCAGAGAACGCAATGACGACCACGAGCACCGACAGCGAGACGATCATCACCGTGCGTTTCACGCCGCGTCCACTTCGTTGTGTCGGCGCCGTACAAAGGAGAGCCCCGCGCCCAGACCGAGCAGGAGGCCGCCAATCCAGAGCCACGCCAGGAGCGGCTCCACCGTCACGCCCAGCACCACCGATCCGGCCGGCAGATTCCCCTCGACCTGCGCCCCAGACGTCGCACCGTTGCCACCGACCGCGTCGAAGGTCACGTAGACGTCGCGCTCGAGATTGGAGTCAATGGCCGGTGTCCCGACGCTCTGGTCGCTGCGCCCGTGGTAGGTGGTAATCGCTGGCAACAGGGCGTGATGATCGACGTCTACACGGAGTTGTGTCGCCGTTTCGAGCGAATCCTTCACCGTTTGAAATCCCTTGAACGTCACGTACTGACCCGACACGACCGTACTCTGACCAGTCGCCAACGTGACTTCGTTGCGGGTCGTATACGACGTCGCCGTCACAATCGCCAGTGCCATGATGACGACCCCGAGGTGCACGATCATGCCGCCGGCGCTCGGTCCACGAAGAGCGTCCCACCACGGCTGGCTGCGCCGTCTCGCCGTGACGAACGCGCCGCGCAACGTTCGCAACGCAGCGCCGCCGGCCGCGGTGGCGAGGAAGTACGCGAGCAGGACCATGGGCCTGCGCACGTCGAAGAGCACGAGCGCGACGACGACGAGCAACGACGTCCAGGCGCTCACGCGAACGCGCGACCACAACACGCCCACGTCGAGCGTTCGCCAACCAACGAGGGGCGCCAAGGTCATGAGGACCAATAAGACAATGCTCATGGGCACGGCGACCGTCGCGAAGTAGGGCGTACCAACCGTCACCTGACCACCGTTCACGGCCTCGTAGAGCAACGGGAAGACGGTGCCGAGCAACACGACGACCGCGAAGCCGACGAAGAGCACGTTGTTGGCAATGAAGAGTCCTTCGCGCGAGAGCGCCTGATCAACGCCGACCGGCGAGCGCAGCCGATCACCGCGCCACGCGAGCAGACCAATGCCCAGGACGACCGTGACGGAGAAGAAGCCAATGAGAATCGGCCCCAACGTGCTCGACGAAAAGGCGTGCACGCTCTGCAGGACGCCCGAGCGAGTGAAGAAAGTTCCGAGAATGGTCAGCGAAAAGGTGGCAATCGCGAGCGAGAGGTTCCACACGCGGAACAGTCCCCGCCGGTCCTGCACGATGACCGAGTGAATGTAGGCGGTGCCGGTCAGCCAGGGCAGCAGCGCTGCATTCTCGACGGGGTCCCATCCCCAGAACCCGCCCCACCCGAGCACCTGGTAGCTCCACCAGGCGCCGAGCACGATGCCCACCGACAGCACACCCCAGGCCAGCACCGTCCATCGGCGTTGCTCGAGCGGCCACCGGTCGTGCACGCGTCCCGTGATGAGCATCGCAATCGCAAAGGCGAACGGGACGGTGAAGCCGACGAAGCCGGCGTACAGCAGTGGGGGGTGAATGGCGACCAGAGGATTGTCTTGCAACAGCGCGTTCGGTCCGGCGCCCTGGAGGATCTTGGCTCCGTTGTGAATGAAGGGGTCGGCCGGTCCGCACATGAGTCCGATGAAAAAGGTGCTGACGCCAAAGAGGACGACCGTCGCCCATCCCACGACGCGATCGTCGCTTTGGCGACGGTAGAAACGGAGAACAACCGCGATAAGGGCCGCCAGCAGGAGCGCCCATAACAAGAGCGATCCCTCGAGGGCCGACCACATGCCAGTAATCGAATAGAGGAGTGGCGTAAACGTGGCATTGTTCTCCGACACGTAGGCGAGCGAGAAGTTGTGCGTGATCAGCGCGATCTGCATCACTGCGACGGCTGCGCCGACCCCGAACAACGAAACAAGCGCCCAGCGAAGTGAACGCGAAGGCCTACCGGTACGAAGTGCGATCGCCTGATGGATGATGCCCCCGATGGCACCGGCGAACGCGAAATACAGGGCGACGCGCCCGAGCCACGTGAGGGTCATCGCGACGTGCCGTTAGGAGCCTTGACCCGCTTGGGATGTTGGGCAATGTACGTCGAGGTGTGCTTCACGAGAATCTGCGTCCCGTCGAAGGTCGTCGAGCTCTTCGTCGTGAAGTGACCTTCGACGACGACCGGGATGTTCGCTTGGAAGAGCTGCGGCGGCGTGCCGTTGCTCTTCACGTAGACCTCGTGGGTTCCCGAGCCGGTCAGCCAGAACGAGGCACCACTCGACGTGCGCACGATCGTGTCTGGCTTTACGAGTCCTTCGAGTCGGATCGTCGTCGTGCCGATTTTGGCTCGACTCGCGAAGACCTGGTCAACCGTGTCAAAGTAGTTCAGCGAATGCAGGAGACCCTGACTGAGTAGCGCCGCAATTGCGGCGGCGATCACGAACAGCACGCCGATTGACCGACGTCGACTCGAACGCTTCGACGCAGGCGGCGCGACTGGTGAGAGATCGAGATTCGTCTCAGTCACTACGTCGCCCTCGCCACCAGATTGACAGCGCATAGAGCGCCAGCCCCCCAAAGGCAAAGGAATAACCGGCCGCGACGTACCCCATCAGTGCACTCCTTCGGCGCGGCGTCGCTCGAGCGCGACTTCGAACGTCTGGGTCTTGGTCGCATCGCGTTGCACTTCAAGGCGGTAGCGCGCGCGTAACAGCCACACGTAGGCGAGGCTGAAGGATACAAAACTGAGCAGCAAGGTCCAGAGCATGCTGCCATGAACCTTGAACTGACGGTTCGGTCCGAGCAACGTCGCGCCCTGATGCAACGTGTGCCACCACTGGACCGAGAAGTGATCGATCGGCACATTGATCGCGGCGAGAATGGCGAAGACCGCGCTGCGGCGCGCCCGCAGTTCAACGTCGTCGTTGGCTCGCCGCAGTGCGAGGTATCCAAGCGCGAGCACGCCGAGGATCGCCGTTGAGGTCAGACGCGCGTCCCACGCCCACCACACACCCCACGCCGGTCGGCCCCAGATAGAACCGGTAATCAACGTAAGGATAATGAAGACGAGGCTGACCTCCATTGCGCAGTGCGCGACGCGGTCCATGACCATCGAACGCGTGCGGCGCCAGAGATACAACGCGCTCGCGATCGTCGCGGTCCCAAAAGAGAGGTAGAGCGCCACGGTCGCAATCGCCGGATGCACGTAAAGAAGTCGGGCGAGATTTCCCTGGACCTTGTCCGGCGGCGTCACCCAGATGCCCAGCCAGATCGTGAGTCCCATCGTCACGATCGTCGCCGGGCCTAGTAGTCGTTGGGCGGTCAGTTTCATCACGATTCCTCGAGAACACCGTAAAGGAGAATGCCCATGCCCAGGTATACGGCCAGGGCGACGACTGAAATGACCCACCATTCGAGTGCGCCGCCGTGCAGGGCCGCGCTGTACGAGCGCTCTCCCGCAATCAATAAGGGCGCGAAGGCCGGCAGGCTGAGGACGGGCAGCAACGTCGCAGCAGCATTACCACCGCTCGTGAGCGCCCCGTAAAGGGTTCCGGCGGCCGCGATGGCGCCCAGAGTGACCAGGATGCTTGGCGCGGCCACCAGGGTGCCGTGAAGGGACGTGTGTAACACCACCACGCTGCCCGCGAGCAGCACCACGGCGCTCAACCAGAGTTCGATGGCGAGGGCGAGGGCCTTGCCCAAGAAGACACCAGCCGGGTCCAGACCGAGGGTCGCCACCGACGCCCTCGTGCCCGCGGACGTCTCAATCGCGTGACTGCGATTGATCATCAGCAGCGCCACCAAGACGACGACCAAATAGAACAGTCCGGGCGCGGCGCTCGAGTGACCTACCTGTTCAGGTCCGAGCGCGAGTCCGCACAGTAAGAGGGCCATGACACCAAAGGGCACGACCTGCCACAACAACACGCGACTGCGCACTTCAATGCGAAGGTCCTTCGCGGCGACGAGCAGGGCAATGCCGATCATGGCGTCACGACCCGCCCGCCGACCATCGTCACCGTTGCCGGCGCGAGCAGTGCACTGCGAAGTGGGTCGTGGGCGCTCACGACAACCGTCGCCCCGCGTTCTATGACCTCGCCGAGAAGCGCGTCAAAGAACGTCCGGCCCTCGTCGTCGAGCGATGCGTACGGTTCGTCGAGGAGCCAGAGCTGCGGACGACGAAGCAACAGCCACGCCAGCCCCAGTCGTCGTCGCTGTCCGGCCGAAAGCGCTTTGGCAATTGTGTCTCGGCGACCTTCGAGGTCCACGCGTGCGAGCACGCTGGGCAGATCGTCGAGTGGTCGGGCGAGCGCCTTCGCGGCAAAGGTCAAATTCTCGGCGACCGTGAGGTCGTCGTAGAAGGAGCCTTCGTGACCGAGCCATCCCACGTGTCGACGAAGTAGTCGACGGTCATCAGTTGCCAAGTCAAATCCGAGGACGGTCCCCTCTCCGCTCGTCAGACCAATGAGTCCGGCTAAGAGTTGCAGGAGACTCGTCTTACCCGCACCATTGGCACCAACGAGCACCGTCAACGACGATGGTGCGAGTTCGAGGTCGACCCCACTAAGGAGAGGGAAGCCGTTGGCCATCGAGACAGCGCTTCGCAGTGTGACGACGGGAAGACCCTCGAGTGTCATCGCAGGACTATCGCGCGAGGGCGTCGATGTCCGCGGCCACCATCATCTGGACGAGACCGTGGAAGTCAGTCTCGGTCTTCCATCCCAACACTTCGTGCGCCTTCGTCGCGTCACCAACGAGCAGATCCACGTCAGCCAAACGGATGAACTTTGGATCGACGACAACGTAGTGCTCGTAGTTGAGCCCGGCGGTATCAAATGCGACTTCACAGAGATCTCGGACAGAGTGCGTCTCTCCCGTCGCGACGACGTAGTCGTCCGGTGTGTCTTGCTGGAGCATCGCCCACATTGCGCGCACGTAGTCTGCGGCGAAGCCCCAGTCGCGTTGCGCGTCGAGATTCCCTAGACGCAGTTCGGTCGCCACACCGGCCTTGATGCGAGCGACGCCATTGGTCACCTTGCGCGTAACGAACTCGAGGCCACGTCGCGGCGACTCATGGTTGAACAAGATGCCCGACGAGGCGTGCAGGTCGTAACTCTCGCGGTAATTCACGGTGATCCAGTGGCCGTAGACCTTGGCGACGCCATAAGGACTTCGGGGATAGAACGGCGTCAGCTCGTCCTGGGGCACGGAGTGGACGCGACCGAACATCTCTGACGAGCTCGCCTGGTAGAAACGAATCTCCGGGTCGACGATGCGAATGGCGTCGAGAATGCGAGTGACGCCAAGCGCAGTGATCTCTCCGGTGAGGACCGGTTGCGTCCAGGACGTCTGGACAAAACTCTGGGCCGCGAGGTTGTACACCTCGCTCGGGCGGAAATCTCGAAGCACGTTAATGAGCGATACTTCGTCCACGAGATCGCCCGACACGAGCGTGATTTGGTCCTGAATGTGACTGATTCGCTCGATCGTGAGGGTCGAACTGCGTCGAATGAGCCCGATGACTTCGTAGCCCTTGGTGAGCAGGAGTTCGGCGAGATAGGAGCCATCCTGACCGGTAATCCCCGTTATCAGCGCTCGTTTGGCCACCGGCAGTCCTCCAGAAAATGGTGCTGACTTCTCGTCACCACCGCCAACAACCTTACTAGAGGCGGTCGATCGCGCTCATCTGCGTACGTAGCCTTAACCGATGGCACGCGTCGCGGTGGTTAGTTTCCGACTCGGTGGAACCGATGGTGTCGCCATCGAAGCGCAGAAGTGGATCGACGCGCTGGTGATGCTTGGCCATGACGTCACCACCGTCGCCGGTGAAGGCAGTGCCAGCGTCATTCTTCCCGGTCTGGCGATTGGTGCACGACAGCCACCGACGCTGAACGAGATGCAGCTTGCCCTAGGCGACGCGGACCTCGTGGTGGTCGAGAACCTCGCATCACTCCCACTCAACGTCGGTGCCCGCGACGTCCTCTGGCGCGCGCTCGAGGGGCGTAGCGCACTCTTTCATCATCACGATCTCCCGTGGCAGCGCCCACGCCTCGCACATTTAGAAGGTCCTCGGGACGCCGACGGCTGGTATCACGTGACAATCAATGAGCTCTCGCGACGCGAGTTGCATGATCGCGGCATCGAGGCAATCACCATCATGAATTCCTTCGACTGCGCTCCCCCGCTCGGTCGACGAGAGGAGGCGCGCGACAGCATCGACGTGCACAGCGAGCGACTCGTGCTTATGCCCACACGCGCAGTGCCGCGCAAGAATGTCGCCGGAGCACTGTCACTGTGCGAAGCGCTCGACGCAGTCCTATGGCTGCTCGGTCCGGCCGAAGATGGTTACGACGAAGAACTAGACGCACTTCTCAACTCGTCACACGTTGGCGTTCGGCGCGGTGCTCGCGAGGACATTGACATCCATGATGCCTACGCGGCCTGCGACCTCGTGGCGATGCCCTCCACGTGGGAGGGGTTCGGCAATCCGGTGCTCGAATCGGTGACGCATCAACGCGCGCTCGCGCTCTACCCCTACCCCGTCGCGAAGGAAATCACGGCGTACGGGTTTCGCTTCTTCGATTTGGTCGACGTCGCCACCATCACGGACTTTCTTTCGTCGCCCGACAGGGATCTCCTTGCGAACAACCTCACAATCGCCGAAGCGCACTTCAACGTGGTGACGCTTCCAGGTCGTCTGCAAGTGCTTCTGGCATCTATGGGAATCGTGTGAGGCCAACTAACCTCTAACGACATGGTGATCCAGGACGACCGACCCCAGCACGCCGAGCGGCGCGAACAGTTGTTGCGGGTTGCGACGTCGATCTTTGCCGAGCGTGGCTTCCAATCGACCACCATGGATGACATCGCGAAGGAGGCCGGCTTCACCAAACCGATCCTCTACCAGTACTTCGAGTCCAAGACCGTCCTCTACCACGAGATCGTGGCGCAGCTCGCCGACTCGTTGCTCTCGTCATTGAAGGAAGCGGTTAGCGCTGCCGAGTCACCGCGCGCGAAAATCGAAGTGGCGTTCCGCGTCTACTTCGAAATGGTCGTGAGCGAGACCGACACGTTTCGCATTCTCTTCATCCACTCCCACGAGGGCGACACCGCGAAGGAACTGCGCGCGCTCGAACTCGGCCTCATCTCCTTCGTCATTCCCTTCATGGACGCGTCGTTCAGCGATGAACACCGAAGACAACTCGCGGGCGGTGTCGTCGGCATCGCCGAAGGTGCCGCCATTGTGTGGCTGGAGCAGCAAGAGTCCAAAGGTTGGCCAACGCCCGCGCCCGGCGCGGCCGAACGGCTCGCCGCACGCAGCGCCACGCTGGCGTGGGGCGGACTGCGTACTGTCCACGAGGAGGACTAGGACCGAGGGTCCTCTCCGACCAGCAGCGCAAACGCCTTCGCCAGTTCCCAGAGTTGCGACGCGCACGCGTCGTAGACGGCCTCATCGCCACCGGCCGGATCGAGCACGTCGAGCGACGGCGATGGTTCGAGGCTCGCCACGACGCGCAGTTGGTCGTTTACGTCGACGTTGGGTGGTGCGCTTTCTACAAACCGCACCAGTTGGACCGTCTTGTTGCCGGCGCCGACGAAGTGCGTGCGCACGTAATGCACGTGGCCAGCCTCGCTCGCCAGAATGACATCGGCCCACGCCGCATCCTCCGCGTTGAATTGATGGCTTCGGTGGGCACCGTAGCGTGGCTGACCGAGCGCGTCGATCTTGAGCAATGCGTCGCGTGTTCGAGAACTCATCGCCGAGCCCTCAACGACGTGGGTACCCGCCGTGCGAATCGACCACTCCGCGCCGGTGCCCTCCGCGAGCGTCGCGAGCATGTAGCCGAGCATGACAGAACGCGCGACGTTGCCCGTGCAGAGTGGAACGATGTTCAACGAATGTGGACGCTCGAGATGGCGCGCGAACTGATCAGGCACTGGAACTCTGGTCCCTTCGAAGATGGAGTGGATCTTAGGGTCGTTCGATGAATCTACGCGCCAGTTGACTTTACGAAATTTTCCGCCGTTCCGCCCACGCGATGGGCATTGGCGTCCGCGCCATGTCCTCGGCCTTTAACTCCAAGATTCAGCGCCCAGTTGAGCGAACTGTCTATTCAATTTTCCTGACCGGACGACTTATTTACACAAAGTGGCTTTGTACTCTACGAGGCGGCCATGGCGGTGACAAATACTCTACGTATGGATCAAAGGGACCTGGCTGAATCGGATACGAAAAAACGAACACCTTGCTTCATTGAGGACTTTGTCGACGTCGCCAGTCCGTTCGAGACACTTCGCGCGCGCTTTAGCGGTGATGGTCAGTGGCTCGCGCCGCTCGCGACCGTCGCCACGCAGGACGGAGATATCTTTCAAATGCGCATTGGTCCATCGTGGGCCGCAGGAATCGTGACCCGTGAGGTAAACGTCACATTCTGGCCACCTCGCCAGCGAGGATACGGCTTGGCGCGATCTCTTAGTTGGACACCAAACGATTGGCAATTTCTTTTCCCGTTGCTTGATGGTGATTTGGAACTTGCCCCTATTGGTCCCGACGACTGTCGTATCTCCTTGGCCGCTACCTACACACCGGCGTTAGGAAGATTCGGCGCTCAAGTTGACCGTGCCCTGTTGCACCACGTGGCCGCGTCAACTGTGCGCTCGTTTCTTACGCAGATTGCAACAAAACTGCAAACCAACATTGACGGAGCGTGAGCAGTTGATGTTGGTCGCGAAAGCCAATTAATTTTCGCCTCTGGGCTACCTGATGTGCACACCCGAGATTGCGCGAGCGATGATCAGTCGCTGAATCTCACTGGTCCCTTCGAAGATGGTGTAGATCTTGGAGTCACGGTGCCATCGCTCTACGGGGTACTCGCGGATGTAGCCGTAGCCACCGAGTATCTGGATTGCCTCTTCGGTCACCTTGACCGCCGTTTCGCCGGCGTAGAGCTTGGACATCGAGCCCTCACCGTTGAGGAACTTCTGGCGCGTCGCGGCCATCCACGACGCGCGCCAGATGAGCAGACGCGCCGCGTCGATGTGCATCTTCATGTCGGCCAACTTGAACGCAATGGCCTGATTCTCAATAATCGCGCGGCCGAACTGCTTGCGCTCCTTGGCGTAGTCGAGGCTGTACTCATACGCCGCACGCGCGATACCGAGCGCCTGTGCGCCGACGGCCGGTCGACTTGCTTCGAACGTCGCCATCGCGGCCTGGCTCTGCGAGCGCTTACCTTCGCGAGCGCGAGCGAGTTTCTCGTCCAACTTCTCTTTGCCACCGAGCAGGCACTTGCCTGGGATTCGGCAGTCCTCGAGGACGACCTCGCCGGTGTGGCTGGCGCGAATGCCCATCTTCTTGAATTTCTGGCCGAGGCGGATGCCCTTGGTCTTGTCGGGCACGATGAATGATGCCTGTCCGCGACTGCCGAGTTCGGGCTCAACGGACGCCACGATGACGTGGATGTTCGCGATGCCACCGTTCGAGATCCAGGTCTTCGTGCCGTTGAGGACCCACTCGTCGGTCGCTTCGTCGTAGACGGCGCGCGTGCGCAGCGACGAGACGTCGCTCCCGGCGTCAGGCTCTGAGACACCAAAGGCCGCCAGTTTGATGTCGTCGGGCGTTCCATAGCACTGGGGAACCCACTCCATGACCTGTTCGGGCGTCCCGTTGGCGACGATGGCCGCCACTCCGAGCGAGGTGCCCATGAGCGCCATCGTGAGGCCGGCGTCGCCCCAGGCGAGCTCTTCAGTTGCGATCATCAACGAAAGTCCGGTCTTATCCGTAAAAGCGTTCATCATGAAATCGAGTGAATAGATGCCGATCTTGGCGGCCTCTTGGATGAACTCCCACGGCGTCTCTTCGCGCTCGTCCCATTCAGCCGCGATTGGCCGCATCTCATTCACGGCGAATCCATGGACCCAGTCCTGCATTGTTTTCTGGTCGTCGTTTAGTTCCAGCGAAAAGTCGCCCATTGCGTGTCCTTACCTCGAGTGTGGTTACCCTCGGGTAACCACCACGTACACTACGTGCGTTATCGGGGAGAAAAGGAACAACCGCCGCCCGAAGGCGGCGGTTGTCTACTACTAGATGATTTGGTTAGTTCAAGATGACGCGCTTGGCGAGTGGTCCGCGGTCGCCCGGCTCGATGTCAAACTCTACAGTCTGACCTTCGACGAGCGTCTTTCGACCTTCACCTTGAATCTCCGAGTAGTGCACAAAGACGTCGGGCTGGCCATCGACAGCGATGAATCCCCAACCCTTTTCGTCGTTGAACCACTTGACGGTTCCTACA
>Ga0208586_1000517_pt1 | contig 14026 bp, 11 predicted proteins | sample NGESurshal072012_6_FD_184471 | JGI IMG/M metagenome (GOLD analysis project Ga0208586, IMG submission 184471) | Arctic peat soil microbial communities from Barrow, Alaska - NGEE Surface sample 53-3 shallow-072012 (SPAdes) | ecosystem: Environmental > Terrestrial > Soil > Wetlands > Peat ... | reverse complement strand
ACGACGGCCTAGCGCGGGCCCCGGCCGGCCCCGCCTGGTGCCGTTTCACCGGGTCACCAGAAGGGCAGATCTGGTGACAGAGCGGGTGCCCCTCCCAGTTCGCCGCAGGGGGACACGCGCTGGCCGTATCGACGACCCGCCCGGACGACACGATCACCGCCCGGACCTGGCTCGCGCTGGCGGCTATGGGTCTCGGGGTCTTCGTTATCGCCAACGATTTCACCGCGCTCAGCGTGGCCATTCCCCGGATCGAGCAGGAGCTGCACACCACGCTGAGCCGGGCCCAGTGGGTGATCAACGGATACGCCCTGCTGTTCGGGGTGCTGATCGTCACCGGGGGCCGGCTGGCCGACCTGCTCGGCCGCAAGCGCATGTTCATGGCCGGCGCCGCGATCTTCGCCCTGTTCTCGCTGCTGTGCGGGGTGGCGCCGGACGTCGGGCTGCTCATCGGGGTTGCCGGGCTCGGCAACACGGTCGGCCCGCTGCTAGGCGGCTGGCTCACCGACGTGGCGACCTGGCGGCTGGTGTTCATCGTGAACCTCCCGGTGACGGCGTTCGCCGTGCTGGTCACCCGCCGCTGGGTCCCGGAGAGCCGGCCCGGCGCCGCGGAGCACGGCATCGACTACCCGGGGGGCGCCCTGCTGTCGGCGGGGGCGACCGCGATCCTGATCGGCCTGGACCTGGCCAACGCCGACGGATTCACCAGCCCGCTCATCCTGGCCCTGCTGACCTGCGGCGTGGCCCTCCTGGCCGTGTTCCTGCTCGCCGAGCGCCGCCTGGGGGCACGGGCCCTGGTGCCCGCCGACGTGCTGCGCAGCCGGGTGTTCGCGGCATCCTGCTCCGTGGTGCTGCTGATATCGGCCATCTACTTCGCCGCGCTGCTGTACCTGCCGCAGTACATGGAAGTGGTCCTGCGCTACTCGGCGATCAGGTCCGGTGCGGGCCTGCTGCCGCTGATGGGCGTCTACGCGGTGACCTCGTTCGTGGCCGGGAGCCTGTACGGCCGCCTCGGTCCCCGGGTCACCGTGGCGGCGGGCGCGGGCCTGCTCGCGGCCGGGATATTCATGCTGTCCTTCCCGGCCGGCAAGACCTCCTACCTGCCCCTGCTGCCCGGGATGTGCGTGCTCGGCCTCGGCGTCGGGCTCTTCTACTCCGCGGTGACCACGGCCGCGGTCACCGCGCTGGGACCCGTCCCGGTCCAGCCTGGCCGGCGGCATCGTCTACATGTGCCAGATCGCCGGGGGCGCGATCGGCCTGGGGCTGAACACCGCGATCGTGCTCAGCGCGGCCACGCTGAGCCAGGGCATCACGATCGCGTTCGTTCCGGGCCGACGCCGCCCTGGCCCTGGTCGGCTTCGCCGTCGCGCTGGGGTTCGTGCGCGGTCCCCGGGCGTCGCCCGCGCACGCCGCCGTCCCGGCCCACCACCGGGTCCAGGCCGGGCCACGCCGGGCGCGGGCGGGACCAGGCCAGGCGGGACCAGGCCAGGCGGGACCAGGCCAGGCGGGACCAGGCCAGGCGGGACCAGGCCAGGCGGGGCCGGCCCAGCCTGGCATTGTCACTATGTGAGACCTGGAACCGCCGGCTGGCGTGCCACGATCGGGCGGGCAGACCACAGTGGTGCCGGCAACCCGGAACGAGGACACATGAGCGACACGAAACCCGCATCGCCGCAGCCACCGATGCTGACCGTCGCTCTCGACCTGCCGTCCGCGCAGATCCTCGCCGACCAGGCGTCGATCATCTCCGATCTCCAGTTTGTCGTGGAATGCTGCATGGGGTTGCTCAGCGAGCTGGACAAGCCCGAGGAAGACCGGGACTCGGTGGTGCCGCAGGCGCTGTGGTCGGCTGCGCTCGCCTCCTACTCGCGCTGTTTCAGCAAGGGCAAGCGGTTCGGCCTGGGACCGGATGACATCACCAGCCTGCCCCTCGAGGGCGAGGTCATGACGTTCCACAAGTGGGCCCTCGAGCAGCGCACCAGGCTCACCACCCACCCGGCGGACCCGTTCGAGGCGGCCAAGGTGGGGGCGGCGCTGGCGTTGCCCGGCCAGGGTAAGCGCCGGGTGGAAGGCATCGCGATCCTGACCAACAGCCGCGTGCTGGTCGATGACACCGGGGTTCGCCAGCTGGGCGCGCTCGCCGCGGCGCTGGCCAAGCAGACCGCCGAGCAGGCTCAGGCGCAGCAGGACACGGTGCTGGAGGATGCCCAGCAGCTCGACCTGGACATGCTCTACCGGCAGCCGCCGCTGAGCAGCGCGCACCCGCTGACGAACCTGCCCACGCTCCCGCAGCAGCCCGAGCCCTCCACCAAGGGCTGACCCCGGTGGAGTGGAGGCGGGCGGCAGCCGGGCTGGCCCGCGGGTAGCCAGGCAGGCCCGCGGTAGCCGGGCTCGTCCGCGCGGCGGCAAGGCGCCGCCCCGGCCCGGGCGCTCTCCGACGACCACGTGGGCACCAGCTGCCTCTCTGGCCCCGCAGCGTGGGCGGCGTGTGCATGAATCCCCGCGTCCGGGGCACCCATGGATCCTTAACGGCCAGGCTGGCGGGCCCGCGCTGAGTCGAGTCCGCTGAGTCGGCGGCTCTGAGCCGACGGGCGCTCGGAAGAGGAGGCCACGACCATGGCTGACGCGCAGCCGCAGACCGCCGCACCGTAAAACCTGGGTGACGGCCCGGGCCGGTTCCACCGCACGCTGGGGGTGCTCCCCGCCACGGCGGTGAATATGACCCAGATGTGCGGGATCGGGCCGTTCATCACGATCCCGCTGATCGTGGCGGCGATGGGCGGTCCGCAGGCGGTCCTCGGCTGGATAGCCGGCGCGATCCTGGCCCTGGCGGACGGGCAGGTCTGGGCGGAGCTCGGGGCGTCTATGCCCGGGGCGGGCGGGACCTACCTGTACTTGCGGGAGGCCTTCCAGTACCGGACCGGCAAGCTCATGCCGTTCCTGTTCATCTGGACCGCGATGCTGTTCATCCCGCTCATCATGTCTACCGGGGTGATCGGGCTGGTGAGCTACCTGCGTTTCTTCTTCCCGCACCTGTCCTCGTGGCAGGGTCACGTGATCGGCCTCGGCGTCACCGCGCTGATCGTTGTCGCCCTGTACCGCCGGATCGAGCGGGTCAAGGTAATCACCACCGCGCTGTGGGTGGTCATGCTGCTGGCGGTCGGCCTTACGATCGCCGCCGCGTACAGCGGCTTCCGCCCGTCGCTCGGGCCGAAACAGGTACGGGAGGAATACCTGGCCGCGCAGCCGTAACGTTCCCGGGACGGTCGCGGCGTAGCGTCGCTTCGGTGGGGGAGGCGCAGCCAGGAAGGGGGCGTCTTCAGGGGGTATACGACGTGCGTCTTCTCCGCATGCCATGCGTGCGCTGCCGCGCCTAGGGGCGCGGCGAACCTCCCAAAGGGAAAGAGAAGAAGATGCGCAAGAGTCCATTCGCTGTGGGCACCGTAGCCACGCTGCTGGCGTTCGGCGGCAGTGCCGCGGTGGCGTCTACGGCCCAGGCATCCACGGGGAACACCGCCTACGTCTCGCCGTCCGGCAGCACGTCCGGTGCCGACACCTCGTGCACCACCGCCGGGTACGCGAGCATCAGCAAGGCCGTCGGCGCGGTCAGCGCCGGCGGCACGGTCGTGGTCTGCCGGGGTGTCTACCACGCCCAGGTCGTGGTGGCCAAGCCGCTGACCCTGGCTGGCCAGCCCGGTGCGGTGATCGACGCACAGGGACAGAAACCGCTGAAGATCGGCAAGACCAAGCTGCCCGGCAGCGTCGGCATCGGCGTCCTCGGCACGCACAATGTCCGGGTCAGCGGGTTCAAGGTCAGGAACGCCGGCTTCGACGCCATCCTGGTCGGGCTGAGCTCGAGGGTCTCGGTGTCCCATAACGTCCTGCGGAACAACGGCGACGTAGGCGTGGACCTGAACGGCTCGTCCTGGTCCCAGGCCACCGGCAACGTGTCGGAGAACAACATGGGCGGCGGCTTCCTGGTCGCCGACGACGTGGGACCCAACAGCCACAACGTGGTCGCCTGGAACCTGGCCAGCCACAATCCCGGCGGGTGCGGGGTCATCCTGGCCGGGCACAGCACCGCCGGGGTGACGGACAACCTGGTGGCGCACAACGTGCTGACCTACAACGGCACGCTGAAGTCCACCGGCGGGGGAGCGGGCGTCGTGATCGCCACCGAGGTTCCGGGTGAGACGGTGGCCGACAACACCGTCGCCGGCAACCTCATCTACGGGAACGGTCTCGCGGGTGTCACCATCCACGCCCATCTGCCCAGCCAGGACCTGAACGGGAACCGGATCACCGGGAACGTGATCGGGACCAACAACACCCTGGGTGACCCGATCCAGCTGGCCACCTCGCCCACGTCCAAGAAGAACGTGGCGGTGCCGGACACCCGGACGACCGGGATCCTGGTCGGCTCGGCCAGCCCGATCCATGTCTGGATCGGCGGCAACCGCATCGCCCGCAACCACTTCGGGATCTTCCTCGAGGGAGTGGGCCAGGCGGTGCATGCGACGCTGCACGGCAACCAGTTCCATCGTGTGTTCAGGCCGGTGAAGTCGGTCATCGTGCACTGACCTGCGGAGGCTGAACCCGCGCCGTCCCCGGGCCCGAGGCCCCGGGGACGGCGCGGGCCGCGGGGGCCGGACCCGGCCCGGGCCCGCTGATCGGGTAGAACGGGTAAATGCCGGAGCTTCCCGAGGTCGAGACCGCCCGCAGCCTGATCGCCGACCAGGCGCTGAACCGGACGATCACGGCGGTCGACGATGCGGACACCTACGTCACCCGCCCCCACCTTCCCGGCCAGCTGCGGGATGCGCTGATGGGGCGCACGCTCACCGCCGTCCGCCGGCGGGGGAAGTCCATCTGGGTCGAGACCTCCGGCGTGATGGGGGACCCCGCGCCCGGACCGGATCTCGGCATCCACCTCGGCATGAGCGGCCGGATCGTGGTCACCGCCCCCGGCGGTGCGGCCGCCGAGGGCGGCGGGCCCCGGCGCCGGGACGCGCAGCCGCGCAAGCCCGAGTGGGACCGCTTCACGCTCGAGTTCGCCGACGGCGGCCACCTGGCCCTGTTCGACAAGCGCCGGCTGGGGCGCGTCCGGCTGAATCCTGACATCAACGCGCTCGGGCCAGATGCCGGGAAGGTCACCGAGGACCAGTTCCGGCACCTGCTGAGCAAGGGCACGATCGCGGTCAAGGCCCGGCTGCTGGATCAGTCCAAGATCGCCGGGGTCGGGAACCTGCTGGCCGACGAGGCCCTCTGGCAGGCCAGGATCTCCCCGGCGGCACCCGTGAATAGCCTCCGGCCCGCGGACGTCGACCGGCTCCACCACGCCCTGCAAGCGGCGCTGAAATCGGCCGCCGCCCACGGCGGTGTGCACACCGGCGAGGTGATCCCGTTCCGGCACGCCGGCGCCCGGTGCCCGCGCGACGGCGCCGAGATGAAACACGGCACCGTGGGCGGCCGCAGCACCTGGTGGTGCTCCCTCGAACAGGCCTGATGTGTGTTTCCTGGAACAGGCCTGATGTGACAGCCTGCAGCCTATGAGCGCGAGCGTGGTGAGCCCGGTGTTCGTCGGGCGCCAGGACGAGATCGCCGCGCTCACTGCCCTGCTGGACCGGGTCCAGCGGACCCCGGCCCAGCCAGAGGCGGCTGACCAGGCGCGACCCACCGCCCAGCTAGAGGCCGCCGCCCAGCCAGAGCCCGCCGCCGGGATGCTGGTCGCTCAGCCGTAAGGCCCGGTTCCAGCCGCACGGCCCGGCCCGGCAGGGCCGGGCCGCAGCCGTGGTCTCAGATGTAGAGCCGGGGAAGCGTGATGGCGAACCGGGTGTGTCCGGGCTTGCTGCCCACTTCGATGCTGCCGCCGTGCGCGGTGGTGACCGCGTCCACGATGGCCAGGCCCAGGCCGGTGCTCCCGGCGGTCCGGGAGCGGGACGAGTCCCCCCGCACGAACCGCTCGAACAGCATGGGCTGCAGCTCCGGCGGGATACCGGGCCCGTCATCGGTCACGCTCAGTTCGACGGTGCCCGGCTGGCCCCCGTCGGCCAGCGCGACGGTGACCCGGGTGCCCTTCGGGGTGTGCTTGGCCGCGTTGCTCATCAGGTTGGCCAGCACCTGGTGCAGCCGGTGCTCATCCCCGCGGACCAGTACAGCCTCATGGGGGAGTTCGAGCACCCAGCGGTGATCGGCCGAGGCGACCCGGGCGTCACTCGTGGCGTCGATGGCCAGCCGGGACAGGTCCACCGGCTCCCGGGCCAGCGGCCGGCCCGCGTCCAGCTGGGCGAGCAGCAGCAGCTCGTCGACCAGCACGCTCATCCGCTCGGACTCCGACTCGATCCGGTGCAGCGCGTGGGCGATGGCGGCGGGATCCGCGTCCGGATTGCGCAGCGCGAGCTCCGCGTAGCCGCGGATGGCGGCCAGCGGGGTGCGCAGCTCGTGGCTGGCGTCGGCGGCGAACCGGCGCAGCCGCGCTTCGCTGGCCGCCCGGCGGGCCAGCGCGCTTTCGACGTGACCGAGCATCCGGTTGAAAGCCTCGGCGACCTGGCCCGCCTCGGTGCGTGGGCTGGTGTCCGGGACCCGTTCGGGCAGCGTGACCTCGCCACTGGCCAGGGGCAGCTGGGTGACCCGGGTGGCGGTGGCCGCGACCCGGCGGAGGGGCCGCAGGGAGAGCCGCACGAACCCCGTGCCGATGAAGCCCGCCAGGATCAGTGCGACCAGGAATGCCGCCAGCTCGGCGATTTCCACCTTGTGCAGCGTGGATTCCATGGTGGACAGCGGGAGGCCGGTGATGAGCAGATCACCGTCTCGTCCTTTGATCGCCGTGAGCCGGTAGTCGCCGCCGATGGAGGCGAGGTTCTCGGTGTAGTACCTGCCGTCCGGCGGCAGCCGGGTCAGGATGGCCTTGTCCGCGTCAGACAGGTGGCTCTGGCCGTCGATGATGCCCTGATCGGTCACGACGCCGTCCTTCACCCGGGCGCCGAATGTCCCGGCGTTCAGGCCCGGGGTCTTGTTGCAGTTGGTGACCGCCGCGCCCTGAGGCGGCGGCGGACCCTCGTCGTGCTTCTCTTCCATGCAGGAGGCGTACCGCCCGCCCGCCGTCTGGAGCTGGTAATCCAGCTGGTTGAGCAGGGTGTGACTGAGCACGATGTAGGTGACCAGGCCCACGCTCGCGCAGGCCAGCGCCAGCAGCGCCAGCAGGCCGGTGATCAGCTGGCCGCGCAGCGAGCGGGTCGCGAGCCAGCGGGCAGGCCGGTCTCGCCTGGAGATGTGCAGAACGCGCGGTGCCTGCACATCACCCATGACTAGCACTATGGCCGGCGATGCTCGGCGAAACTTCTCGTTATCTTCTGTGCCGCTTCTCAAGATGCGGGAGGACGGCGGCGGGCAGCGGGCCGGCCGCCGCGGCCCGTGCCCGCTGGACGTCCCGGGCGAATGGGCAGGCGAAGGCGCAGGTTAAGGTGCAGCCTATGGAGGCGGAGCTCAGGGACGCGATCGCGGCGAACCTAGGCCGTTTCCCCCGTATCGAGGCACCCGCCGACGGCCTCAAGGCCGCGGCGGTCGCGCTCTGCGTCGTGATCCAGAACGACCTGCCCGCGCTGCTGATCACCAGGCGGGCGCCGACCCTGCGCAACCACGCCGGGCAGTGGGCGCTGCCCGGCGGGCGCCGCGACGCGGGGGAGTCCGCTGAGGACGCGGCGCTGCGCGAACTGCGCGAGGAGACGGGCGTCGAGGTCTCGCCGGACGCGGTGCTGGGCGTGCTCGACGATTACGTCACCCGGTCGGGTTACCTGATGACCCCGGTGGTGGTGTGGGGCGGCCAGGTCAGCCCGGACATGAATGGCCCGGAGTCCGAGGTGGCCCAGATTCACGTCATCCCGCTGGCCGATTTCGACGTCCCGCCGCGGCTGCTGCGGATCCCTGAATCCGAGGCGCCGGTGATCCAGCTTCCCCTGCTCGGCCGCTTCGTGCACGCCCCCACCGCGGCGATTATCTACCAGTTCTGCCAGGCGGGCCTGCACGGAAGCATGATCAGGGTGGCGCACTTCGAGCAGCCCGTGTTTGCGTGGAAGTAGCCAGCCGCCTGGAATTAGCCAGCTCAGCGGGCCGGGGCCGGCGCGTTGATAGCCTGCATCGAATACCCGGCGGCGTGCCGCCGTCGGCGTTACCCGGGAAGGTTGCCCATGCCGGCCAGGAGATCGTCGGGCGCCCCCGCCGCGCCGGGCACTTCTGCGCCTGAGACCGCCCCGCCTGACACCGCCCCGCCCGAGACCGCCCCGCCTGACACCGCCCCGCCCGTGCCAGCGTCGCCCGCCCTGTCCCGGCGGCACGCGGCCGGGGCCCCGAGCGCCCGCGGCCTGCTGTTCACCCTGCTCGGCGAGTTCGTGCTGACCACCGACGGGACCGCCTGGACGTCGGCAGTCCTCGCCGCTTTCGGCCGCCTCGGCATCGAGGAAAAGGCCACCCGCCAGGCGCTGATGCGCACCGCCGCCGCGGGCTGGCTCGAGCCTGAGAAGCTGGGCCGCCGCACCCGCTGGCGGCTGACCGGGAGCGCGCGGCGGCTGCTGACCGACGGAGCGGAACGCATCTACTCCTTTACCGGGCCCGCCGAGGAGTGGGACGGCCGCTGGCTGCTGGTCTACGCGCGGGTCCCGGAGAGCGACCGCCGGGCCCGGCACGTGGTGCGCAGCCGGCTCAGCTGGGCGGGGTTCGGATCACTGGGCGCGGGCCTGTGGATCAGCCCGCATCCTGACCGCGGCGCCGAGGCCACCGGGGTGCTCCGGGCGGCGGGCCTCGCCGGGGACGCCCACGTCTTCGTGGCCACCCGGTCCGGGCTCGGCGACGTCCGGGCGATGGTGGCCGCCGCCTGGGACCTGGCCGCGGTCGAGGAACAGTACGAGCAGTTCATCGAGGAGTTCCGCGACCCGGCGCCCGGTGACGTGCTGGCCCGCCAGGTCGAGCTGGTGCACACCTGGCGGCGCTTCCCGTCGATCGACCCGGCGCTGCCCCGGGAGCTGCTGCCCGCCCGCTGGAGCGGGCTGGAGGCGGCCCGGCTGTTCGCTGACCGGCATCAGCGGTGGTCCGGCGACGCCCGCTTGGAGTGGAAGCGGCTCAACGACCTCGGCTGAGCCCCCTGCCCGACTCCCCGCTGGGCGGCCCGCAGCCGGGTCTTCCCAGCAAAATGTCTACAAGGTACCGTCGGCTCCAGATCTCACTGTCGAAGATCGAAGGGGCCCGATCGCAGATGGCCGCCCGGCTCGCAGGATCGTGGATCGGCTACCAGGCGCGGGTGCGGCCGGACCACACCGCGGTCGCCGACCTGGCCACCGGGCGGCGGCTGGGCTACCGCGAGCTCGACGACCGGATTGCCCGGCTGGCCGGCGTCCTGGCCCGTGAGTACGGCGTGGCCCCGGGTGACCGCGTCGCGATGCTCTCCCGGAACGGCACCCAGGCGATCGAGCTCATGTACGCCTGCGGCCGGATCGGGGCGATCTTCGTCCCGCTCAACGTGCGGCTGCCGGACAGCGAACTGGCCGCGCTCGCCACGGATGCCGACCCCCGGTTGCTGGCCGGGGAGGCGGACCTGCTCGGCCGGGACGTGGCCACCGGGCTGCCCCGGCTGGGCTGGGCTGGCCAGCCCGGGACGGGCGGCTACGAGCCGGCCATCGCAGCCAGCGAGCCCGCCGCCCCCGTCCCGGTGGACGCCGATGACCCGTGGGTGATCATCTACACCTCGGGCACCACCGGCCGGCCCAAAGGCGTGCTGGTCACCCACGCGGGCTCCGAGGCGACCATGCTCGCCGGCTGCGTGGCCGGCGACGTAACCCCCGCCTCGGTGTGCCTGACCGCGCTGCCGGTCTGGCACGTGGCCGGGCTGAACCTGTTCGCCAACCCGGCGCTGTTCATGGGCGGGACGGTGCTGATCATGCAGAGCTTCGAGGCTGAGGTGGCGCTCGGCTTGCTCACCCGGGCGCAGGAGCCGGTCACGCACTTCTGCGGAGTCCCCGCGCACTACCAGTTCATGGAGGCCGAGCCGGGATTCGCGGCGGCGGACCTGCGCGGCTTCGTGGCCGGGGTGGGCGGTTCGCCGGTCCCGGCCGCCCTGGTGGAGTCGTGGGCCCGGCGGGGCGTGGTGCTGCGCACCATCTACGGGATCAGCGAGGCCGGGTCGACGGTCACCATGACCCCGGTCACCATGACCCCGGTCACCATGACCCCGGCCGGCCCCGCGACCGGGGAACCGGGCGACGTGGGCGTGCCGATGTACATCAGCGGCGGCGAGAACGTCTATCCCGCCGAGGTCGAGGAGGTGCTCTACCAGCACCCGGCCGTGTCCCAGGTCGCCGTGGTAGGCGCGCCCGACCAGCGCTGGGGCGAGTCGGGGGTGGCCTGGCTGGTCCTGGGGCCCGGCGCGGCGGCCCGGCCGGAGGACATCCGCCGCTGGGCCCGTACCCGGCTGGCCGCCTTCAAGGTGCCGCGCGACGTGCGGCTGGTCGACGAACTGCCCCGCAATGCCACCGGCAAGGTCCTCAAGGCCGAGTTGCGCCGCCGCATGGCCTTGGACGGGACCGCCTCATGAATGCGCCGCCGGCGGACTACACCCTCAAGCACGCCGAAGGGATCGACTGATGGAGAAAGACGCCCCGGCCCTGTCCGGGCCAGGTTCGGCCATGATCACCCGGGCGCTCGGCCGCGCGTGGTCGCTGCCGCCCCGCCGTAACCGGGTGGCCGTCACCCGGAACCTGAGCGTCCCGATGTCGGACGGCACGACGCTGCAGGCCGACCACTACTTCCCGGTCACCGACCGGCAGGCGGCCACAGTGCTGGTCCGGACCCCGTACGGAAGGGGAATGCCCTTCAGCCTCGACGTCCGCTTCCTCGCCGAGCGCGGGTTCCACGTCCTCGTGCAGAGCTGCCGCGGCACGTTCGGCTCCGGGGGCGAGTTCGACCCCATGCGGCACGAGGCCGCCGACGGTCAGGACACTGTGGCCTGGCTGCGCCGCCAGCACTGGTTCGACGGGCGGCTGGCCACCTACGGCGCCAGCTACCTGGGCTTCGTCCAGTGGGCGCTGGCCACCGACCCGCCGCCGGAGCTGCGGGCCGCGGTGGTCCTGGTCGGCCCGCACGACTTCAGCCAGGCCGCCTACCACCACGGCGCGTTCGACCTGCAGAACTTCCTGGGCTGGAGTGAGATGGTGGCCCACCAGGAAACCACCCGGACGCTCACCGGCCTGTGGCGGATGGCCACCACGGAGCGGCGGCTGCGGCCCGCGCTGAACGGGATGCCGGTCACGGCCAGCGCCCGTGACCTGCTCGGCACCGGTGCCCCGTGGTTCGAGGGCTGGCTGGAACACCCCGATGTGACGGACCCGTTCTGGGCCCCGCTGCAGTGCGGAGCCGCGCTGGAGCGCACCACGGTGCCGACCCTGCTGGTCGGCGGCTGGCAGGACCTGTTCCTGGCCCAGACCCTGGAGCAGTACCGCATCCTGTCCGGCCGGGGCGTGCCCACCCGGCTCGTGGTCGGGCCCTGGACCCACCTGGACGTGGGGATGAGAGGTGGCGAGGCCATCGCGGAAAGCCTCGCCTGGCTGGACCGCTACCTCGGGCCCCGGGCGACGGCAGAGGCGGCGGACGACGGCAGCCACAGCGGCCCGCCGGAGAACTCGGTGCGCGTGTGGGTGGGCGGCACGCAGGCGCCGGGCTGGCGCGAGGTCTCCGGCTGGCCCCCCGCCGGCCCCCGCGAACAGCGCTGGTCCCTGGGCCCGCAGGGCAGCCTGAGCCCGCAGCCCGCCGGCAGCCCCGGGAGTGCCCAGTTCCGCTACGACCCCGCCGACCCCACGCCTTCGGTGGGCGGGGCCGTCATGACCCTGACCGCGGGGGTCCGCGACAACCAGGCCGTCGAGCAGCGCGCCGACGTGCTGGTGTTCACCAGCGAACCGCTGGTGGAGCCGGTGGAGATCCTCGGCGAGGTGGCCGCCGAGCTGTCGGTGACCCGGGACAACCCGCACGCCGACCTGTTCGTGCGGCTGTGCGACGTCGACGCCAAGGGCCGGTCCCGTAACGTCTGCGACGGGATCGTCCGGCTCACCGCGAAGGACCCGGACGACGGCCTGGTCCGGGTGTCACTCATCGGCGTGGCGCACTGGTTCGCACCCGGGCACCGGCTCCGCCTCCAGGTCGCCGGCGGTGCCCACCCCCGCTTCGCCCGCAACCCGGGCAACGGCCAGGTGGAGGCGGCCGCCCGGGATCTCGTGCCCACGGTGTACCGGATCGACCTGCCCTCGTCGGCGCTGCTGCTGCCGGTCACCGGATGAGCTGCCAGAAATATGCTACGGATGATTGACGTATTCGCCATCGAACGTAGAACATAGAAGGACTGCGGCCCAGCGGAAGGATGATCATGACCGGCGAGGCCAGAGTGGACTTCCGCACGCACCCCGGGCAGTACCGGCACTGGCGGCTGGAGTGTAACGGCCCGGTCGCCACGCTGACCATGGACGTGGACGAGCAGGGCGGCCTGGTGCCCGGCTATGAACTCAAGCTCAACTCCTACGACCTGGGCGTGGACATCGAGCTGTACGACGCGGTCCAGCGCCTGCGGTTTGAGCACCCCGAGGTCCGCGCGGTGGTGGTGACCAGCGGCAAGGAAAAGATCTTCTGCGCGGGCGCCAACATCCGCATGCTGGCGGCTTCGCCGCATCCCTGGAAGGTCAACTTCTGCAAGTTCACTAACGAAACCCGCAACGGTATCGAGGACGCCAGTGCGAACTCGGGCCAGACGTACCTGGCCGCCCTGAACGGGACCGCCTCGGGCGGGGGCTACGAGCTGGCGCTGGCGTGCGAGCACATCATGCTCATCGACGACCGCTCGTCAGCGGTGTCGCTGCCGGAACTACCGCTGCTCGGGGTGCTGCCGGGCACCGGCGGGCTGACCCGGGTGACAGACAAGCGGCACGTGCGCCGCGACCGTGCGGACTACTTCTCCACCAGGTCCGAGGGCCTCAGCGGCAAGAAGGCGGTCGCCTGGCGGCTGGTGGATGAGGCCGTGCCCCGGGCCCAGTGGGACCAGGTGGTCCGGCAGCGGGCAGAGGAACTGGCCGGGCGCTCCGGCCGTCCCGCCGGCTCGGCCGGCATCGAGCTGACCCCGCTGGCCAAGACCGCCACCGGCGAGGAGATCTCCTACCGCCACGTGACCGCCCGGCTGGACGGCGCGCGGGGGGTAGCCGAGATCACCGTGACCGGCCCGGACGGTGGGCCGCCGGCCAGCCTGGACGCGCTGCACGAGCAGGGCGCCGAGTTCTGGACCCTGGCCGTGACCCGGGAACTGGACGACCTGATCCTGGACCTGCGGACCAACGAGCTGGAGCTGGGCACCTGGGTGCTGCGCACCCAGGGCGACCCCACCGCCGTGCTGGCTTATGACCAGTTCCTGGCCGACCATCACGATGACTGGCTGGCCGCCGAGATCGTGCTCTACCTGAAGCGCACCCTCAAGCGGCTGGATGTGACCAGCCGCAGCCTGCTCGCGCTGATCGAGCCGGGCAGCTGCTTCGCGGGCTCGTTGCTCGAGCTGGCGCTGGCCGCGGACCGCTCGTACATGCTGTCCGGGGTGTTCGAGGAGATCGACCCGGGCGCCGATCCGGCCACCGTCACGGTTGGCCCGGCCAACCTCGGGCCGCTGCCCATGAGCAACGGCCTGACCCGGCTGCAGACCCGGTTCTTCGGCGATCCGGACGCGCTGGCCGGGGCGGAGAAGCGGTCCGGGGAGCCGCTGGAAGCCGAGGAGGCTGATGGGCTGGGCCTGGTCACCTTCGCACCCGACGACATCGACTGGGACGAGGAAGTCCGCATCGCGGTCGAGGAGCGGTCCAGCTTCAGCCCGGACGCGCTGACCGGGCTGGAGGCGAACTACCGCTTCCCCGGTCCTGAGACCCTGGAAACCAAGATCTTCGGCCGGCTGACCGCCTGGCAGAACTGGATCTTCTACCGCCCGAACGCCTCGGGCCCCGACGGCGCGCTGCGCAAA
>Ga0208586_1000516_pt1 | contig 14033 bp, 17 predicted proteins | sample NGESurshal072012_6_FD_184471 | JGI IMG/M metagenome (GOLD analysis project Ga0208586, IMG submission 184471) | Arctic peat soil microbial communities from Barrow, Alaska - NGEE Surface sample 53-3 shallow-072012 (SPAdes) | ecosystem: Environmental > Terrestrial > Soil > Wetlands > Peat ... | reverse complement strand
CACCGTGCACGAACAACGTCAACGGCATGCTGCCACTTACTTATCGAGCTCGGCCAACACTTCGCCGATTATCTTCGTCATCTTGTGCGCGGGAATCGGCTCGCCACCTTCGGCTTCAGCCACCTCATTGGAGAACGCTTCGACCGAGTGCACTCCCCCGATCAACACGTGTCGTAGGGCTTCACCGCTCGCTTCCGAGTCGTCAATGTCCTTCAACGCTTTGGCAACGTCGTGGTCGGGCGACTCCGCCACCACGTGCACGACTTCCATGGCGTTCTCGCGTCCAGTTGCCGTCGAGACGGCCGGCTCGCGATCGGGATTCTGTTGCAGATCCCACTCCGCGAGCGCTTCGTTGTAACCACCTTCGCCGGGGTGCAGCACGCGCGTCGTGGGCGCAGCAACCGCCTCAACACTCTCGTCGGTCGTGCCCTCGGTCGCCTCGTCGTCGTGGTGACGAACTTCGGGAATCGGCACTACCAAACTTCCATCAGGATTACGAACGATTTCCATAGTGACCCCCTGCGAGCACCCCTGTGAGTTCTCGCACTCCCAACTTAAAGGTCGGTCACGAAGGACCAACCGGGTCGACAATGATGGGGTTAGCCACACCGCCCGCCCGAGTGAACGGAGTCTCGCGTTGAAGTTAACCGTTGCCTTTGACCGCACTATTGGTCGCGCCTCGTACCGCGTTCATCTGCGGCTCTATCGACTCACGCGGGGCATCATCGGGCATCGAAGTCCCGCCGGTCCGATGCTCATTCTTGAGTCGATCGGTCATCGTACCGGCATCGTTCGATCCAACCCACTGCTCTATGTAGCGCGCGAGGGCCGTTACTTTGTCGTCGCCTCCAACGGGGGCCGCGCAAGAAACCCGGGCTGGCTCTTTAACGTTCGCAATCACGAAGTGGTGAAGGTGCAGGCGGGCTCGAAAAAGTTCAACGCTGTGGCGCGAGAACTGAATGACGATGAACGAAACGCAGTCTGGCCAATGCTGACCTCCTCGTACGGAGGTTGGGCCCATTATGAGACCTTGACCGACCGCTCGTTACGTGTCATCGAATTAACGCCAACGTCGTAGTTCGTCCTACAGCGATGGAGTTGGACGTCGTCGGCCCAATCATCCAAGCGTGCCCGCCGCACGTCAATTCGTCTGAAACCGTGTCCATCGCTCGACGTTCATTCAATTTAATGACGTTGCGCGTACGACACAACGTCGTATTACGTTGCGGTTACTTGCGGATGCCGGCAATCACGAGGTTGAACATACCGTCGACGCGCTGATCGTCGCGGGCCTGTTCGCTAGCCAAGACAATGCCGTGCATCAATCGAAGGACGTCCACCATGTCGATGTCTTCACGGACGTATCCATCGTCTTGCGCGTTGCGAAGCAACACGGCTCCCGCGTTGCGCATATCAACGCAGGCCAGCTGAATCTCCGAACCTTCGGTGTGCTTCGCGTTCATGACGGCGGCACCCATACTACGGCCGTGCGCGCCAAAGTCCATTTGCAGCCGAAGCCACGCGATGAGTGCGTCGAGCGAGGCCGTTTCATTCGCCAACGCCTCGGCACGTTCCTTCAACTCCAGTGCCTCGTCGAGGAACGTCGCTTCGAGGAGATCCTGGCGAGTGGGAAAATGGCGGTACAACGTACCGATGCCGACGCCGGCGTCGCGGGCAATGTCTTCCAGGACGATATTGCCGCCCCGTTCGGCAACGGCGGCTCGGGCAGCGGCCAGAATCAACTCGTAATTACGCTGTGCGTCCGCGCGGCGCGGACCCCTGACAGGCGCTTGACTCATTTGGCTCCTCAGACTGACCCTCCAAAATAATTCTTGAAATAAGACTTGCAAACGGAGGGCACCTCCGTATAGTATGTGGAGGCACCCTCATGTTAGGCCCTCCGGTGGTCGAAAACAATGCAATTGTGAAATAAGGGTGCGAATCAAGCAAATCCCGGACTATTCCCCCGAAAGACCTCAACCAAGGAGTCAACGTGCCTCTCACCTCTCACGCCCAAAAACGAGCGTCAACAATCGCGCTCGCGATCATTGTCACCTGCCAACTTATGGTCGTCCTCGACGCGACCGTCGTCAATATCGCCCTCGTTCCGATCCAACACTCGCTGCACTTCAGTCCGGCCGGCCTTTCGTGGGTCATCGACGCCTACAGCATCGCCTTCGGCGGGCTTCTCCTTCTCGGAGGTCGAATGGGCGACGTCTACGGACGCCGTCGAATGCTCATGATTGGTCTCACCATCTTCACGGTCGCTTCCCTGCTTGGAGGACTCGCCACCACGGCCACCATGTTGCTCCTCACTCGTGGCATCCAGGGCGTCGGTGCGGCATTAGCTGCTCCGAGCACGCTCAGTTTGATTAGTGCCACCTTCGAAGAGGGTCCGGCCCGCAACAAGGCGCTCGGTATCTTCACGGCGGTGTCGGCTGGCGGCGGATCACTCGGTCTGATCCTCGGAGGGGCACTGACGTCGTGGGTCTCGTGGCGATGGGTGATGTTCATCAACGTGCCGATTGGCATTGCAATTATTTTGCTCGCACCCCGCTTCGTTCCAGAGCCTCCGCGCAACGGTGGAACGCTCGACGTGACCGGCGCGGCATTGGTGACCGGCGGACTGGCGAGTCTGATCTACGGATTCATCCGTATTGCCGAACACGGCGCTCGCGCAATGACGCTCGGATCCTTCGTGCTCTCCCTCGTGCTGCTCGTGTCATTCGTTCGCGTGGAACGACGTCGTAAGCAGCCGCTTCTACCGATGCACATCGTGACGGACCGCCTACGCGGACCGGCCTATTTCGCGATGTTGCTGGTGCCGGCGACCATGTACGGTGTCTTCTTCTTCGTCAGTCAGTACCTGGAAGGTGACTTGCACTTCAGCGCAATTAAGGCCGGACTGGCGTTCCTGCCCCTTACCGGTCTGATCTTCACGAGTTCGAGGATTACACCCCGCCTTGTCGCACGATTAGGCGCTCGCCCAATCTTGCTCTTCGGCCTGACCACGCTCGCCATCGCGACATTCTGGATCTCGAAGGCAACGCCGTCGGAAGGGTACTTCGGGGGCCTCTTCGGACCCCTCGTCCTCTTCGGTATCGGTGCCGGCTCGACGTTCCTCCCTCTTAGCGTCACCATTCTCTCGGGCGTACCCCGAGCGGACTCTGGCGCCGCGTCGGGCATGCTCCAAACCATGCAGCAGACCGGTGGTGCGGTGGGCGTCGCCGCGCTCTCGAGCATTGCGGTCGCTCACGGACGTGCGGACGCGCTGTTGAGCGGCTCGGGCATTGTGTTCGTCGCGCTCATTGTGGCCTACGTCGCCATACGTCCCCAGCGCGCACTGGCCGCAACCGCCGAGGAGAGCGCCGAAGAGGCCATCGCGCTCGCCATGGTCGAATAGATCTCTGTGGAAGCGACGGTCAGTCGTCGCCGTGCAAAGCGCGCAGTTCGTTACAGGGCCCCTCTTTTTGAGAGGGGTCTTGTAACGAAAAACGCCCACTTCGGTACAGTAAGTAGAGCGGTTCCCTGCCTGCCGCCATCGGCACCACGAGTGAAGGAGTAGACGTGAGTATGACCTACGAAAAGGATCCCGCGGCGATCGAGAAGTTGAGCCCGCACCAGTACGACGTGACCCAGAACGCAGCCACCGAACCGGCGTTTCGAAACGAATTCTGGGACCACAAGGATGCCGGCCTGTACGTGGACATCGTGTCGGGCGAACCACTGTTCACGTCGACCAAGAAGTTCGACAGTGGCTGTGGTTGGCCGAGCTTCACGACGCCGATCGTGAAGGAGAACGTGATCGAGATTACGGATCAGAGCCACGGCATGACGCGAACCGAGGTTCGCTCCAGTCACGGTGACAGTCACCTCGGACACGTCTTCAACGATGGGCCGGTCGAAGAAGGCGGCCTGCGTTACTGCATTAATTCGGCCGCACTGCGCTTTGTCCCGTTCGCCGACCTGGAGGCCGAAGGTTACGGCGAGTACGTCAGCCTGTTCGACACTGCAGCACCGAGTGAGGGGGTCACACGATGAGTAACGAGACCGAAACCGCCGTTCTCGCCGGAGGATGCTTCTGGGGCATGCAGGACCTGATCCGAAAGCGTCCCGGCATCCTTTCGACGCGCGTCGGCTACTCCGGCGGCGACGTGGCGAACGCGACGTACCGCAACCACGGGAGTCACGCCGAGGCGATTGAGATTGTCTTTGATCCTTCGGTCACGACGTACCGCGATATCCTCGCGTTCTTCTTCCAGATCCACGACCCGACAACGAGTAACCGCCAAGGTAACGATGTCGGCACCAGCTACCGGTCCGCAATCTTTTACGAGAACGAGGAGCAGCACCAGACCGCTCTCGACGTCATTGCCGACGTCGACGCGTCTGGACTGTGGCCCGGAAAGGTCGTCACCGAGGTTGATCCGGTCGGCCCCTTCTGGGAGGCCGAGCCCGAGCACCAGGACTACCTACTCAACTACCCCAACGGTTACACCTGCCACTTCCCCCGTCCCGGTTGGGTACTTCCCCACCGCGACCGCGTCGATTCGTAATTCACCACACAGGGTCGCAGCTGAGTAATCGCCAGTGCCGGCGCCACCGACGGCGTCAGCGCAACCGACAAATACAGAAGAGCCAGTCGTCGAGTTCGCTCTCGACCCGCCGAAGTGCGACGAGTTCCCACGGCGACGCCGCGAGGTACGGATGCAAACTCTCGTCGCGCCAGTACGTGAAGTGACGCGGCAGGTTGAACCGCCTTGAGCTCCACTCGTCACCGTCGCCTTCTTTCAGCGTGAAGACCAGGAATCCGCCGCGTCGAACGCAGAGCGACGTTCTCACCAACACGTCGCGAAACTGTTTCCGGCTGAGGTGAAGGAACACGGCATTCGCGAACACGCAGTCCCATGGCCCGCCAAGATCGTCGGTAAGAACGTCAACGACCCGTGCGTCATGACCGGAGGCGCGCAAGATTTCGACAAAGGAGCGCGTCGCATCGGTTCGTTGCACGCGCAAACCCCGCGACTCAAGGACGTCAGCTTCCGTGCCTGCGCCGCTCCCAATTTCGAACACGGTCGCGCCGGTTGGCAGCATGGCGGCAATCTCGTCGATTAGTTGGACGACTTCGCTCCAGGCGCCGGTTTCACGGTTCCGACGGGCGTATTCATTGGCCGCAATTTCATACGTGTGGAGCGTCAAAGCATTATCGTCCGGTTCTGAAATATCCACGTCGTCATCCTCCCAGCGGACCCGGACGACTGCAACGGGTACGACCACGCGAGGACGCCGGAGAGCGATTCTCGACGCGGTCAACCGGCAGTGACGTCCACGTCGTGGGTGGGAGACCGATACGAGCGCCCGTACCCCGAATACGTGGCGAACAACTGATTCCTACCGATCGGCGGATTGGAGAGGGTCAGCACACATTCGCCGAATGGATTGGGATGACACGTGACGAGTCGGGGTCCAAAGTGCACCGACACCGTCGTCGACGGATAGATCCCTTCGGAGTTCGCAATGACGCCCGTCACCTGCACGACCGCCGACGCCCCACCCGACACCCGTGGGGCCGTCGCGTCGAGCGCCCACCTCGAGACCGGAATGACGAACTCAGGATCGGTGGGCGCCGAATACCCGAATCGGTTGATCGCCTGTGTGCTCACCCAATAGACCTGATGATTCTGCAGTCCCCTGATGATGCAGTTCGGCTCGAAGTAGACCGGAGCTCGGCAGTACTTCGAACGTACCCCGTTCGAAATGGTGACGCGGTAGCCCTCGACCTTCGCACCGCCAGGACTCGCAGGCGGGTGCATGTACGTCCACACTTCGCCGTTGCGCACGTTGCCCGATACCTGTTGCGGTGGCGACGGAACAACCGCCGCGCAGTTGGCGCCGGTTCGCGTCGAGGCAATATCACCGGCCACGTCAACCGCGACGTACGATCGAGCGCCGTAGCCCACCGCAGTCCACTGCGACTGCGTGGTCGTGGCGACGGAACTCCCCGACCACTGTTCGCCAATTGATGACGAGATGATGGGGTTGATCGTGCCCGCTGACTCACCGACCGCCACGAAGAGTCCGCAGCCGAACGTGGCGCCGTCAATGCTTTGTCCCGGTGCGAACTGGTGGAGCGCCCAGACGTAGCCGGCGACCGAAGTCGCGACGTAGCCCGCCCCGGACTGCGTGCCGAACGCCACGAAGTTCCCATTACCGAAGGTCAGGGCCCCCAAGTGCAAACCACCGGTGGGTGCCCGCACACCGCCGGTCAGCGGTGCACGAATGAGGCTCCAATGGCGTCCATCGAGCGAGATCAACACGTCGCTCGCCGCAGCGTCAACGGCGATGAAGCGACCGTCGGCAAAGGTGATGGAGCTGAAGCTGTCCTGTGGCCGCCAGAAGATTCGAGTCCACGTCACGCCGTTCGGGGACGTCACGACAGTGCCGACTGAACTTACAGCCGCGAAGAGCCCCTCACCGTAGGTGACGCCCGACCACTGACCGTGAAGAACCGGATGGCCGGCCTGTTGGGGAGTCCCTGGCGGACCCGTGACCGTCGACCACGACACGCCGTCAGATGAGATCATCTCGTTGGGGACCACGTTCGCCGAGGAGAGTGCAATGAAGTGGCCCGCCCCGTACGTCGCCGTGTGCCAGGACCCGACCGGCCCCATCTGCTCGGTCCACGTGGACGCGTTACTCGAGTTCGCAATGGCTCCCGACGGACTCAACGCAATCCACTGGCCGTGAAGAAACACGACCGCCGACCAGCCACCGACGGGCGGCGCAACCTGGGCCACTGTCCACGTCGTGGCGCCCGACGCTGACGTTGCCGTGGCGGCCATTGGCAGGTTCACACTGGTGATGAGCGTCGCGACCAGCGCCACCGAATAAAGGAGTGTCCTTCTCGTTCGGACCATGTGTCCCTTCGTTGCTCGGAGCGCCATTCTCCCAGATGCAATGCACCGGAGGCTCTACGCAGACCCATAACCGACCCAATTCAAGGAAGAGCCACGGCGTTGACGGTCTCGTCAAAGACGACCGTAGTCTGGCTCTAAATCGAAGTTCGACGAAGTACGGGCGAGTGAGGACGTGGGTGTCGCAATGTTGGTCGCCGTGATCATTCTCGGTCTCATTGGTCTCGCTATCTACGCACTGGCTCGAACCTCGAAGGTGAAACGCACCGGTGGTACGTCGCTGCGGCGAACGGCCTCGAGCCACGTCAACGCCAACGGCTCGCCGAAGCGCAGTTACGTTTCAATGGAGGCGGCCCGCGACGCGGCACAGAAGCAAAGTGCTTCAACGAGCCATTCCATGAGTGCCTATAAGTGCGGAACCTGTAAGCACTTCCACATCGGACACTCCTGACGTTCGTGCGGACCGTCCTCAAATCCCGACGTGGCCGATCTATCCAAGTGTGGAGAGCACGTTTCGGGTCACCTGTTCAATCTGGGCATCGCGTTCGGCGAGGCCGTGTGCCCAATCGGTTGACCCCGACGTGAGGACCGTCGCTCCCGCGTCGTTCGTATAGACGCCCAATACCGCGTGCCCGTGTCGAATCTGGTCCATCGCGGCGGAATCACGCGTCCCAAAGACACGAGAGGCGATGTACTCCAGTTCGCTCGGTTCACCGGGCTTTGGCGGACGTGGCGAGGTCTCGCGGGTGAAGTGCTGCGTCGGGCACGTGCCGAGAATTTCGAACGTTGCCGGGGTGCCGTCTTCTCCCGTTGCGTACGGAAGCCCGTTGCGGTAGGTAAACGCGCACCCGTCACATTCGTAACCAACAACGGTCGCGTGCGAACCAAGTACGTCGCCGTAACTCAGTCCGGTGTCGTCAAAGATCCAGTGATCGGCGCGGTGCACCGTATAGCCACCGAGTCCGGCCGGCACATTGCGACCAATACGGTGATAGCCACCGCGAGTGAAAGTGACGCCCGTCATGGAGTTTTCCGGTCGACCGACGATTACGTCGGACCAAAAGGTCGTCACTTCGGTCTCACGCGGCGTCCCCATGAGCGGGTCGTCTTTGAAGAATCCCTTGTAGCCCACCATCACGTCACGATCGCTACCCTCCACGCGGACCTGCCACAACGACGTATTGCCCGAAAAGAAAGCCGCGTTGCCACCTCGTGCGATGAAGCGTTCGACCGTGTCGCGCATCCCCTTCGACCAGTACTCGTCGTGGCCGACCGACAGGTACAAACTCGCGGTTTCGAGGACTTCGGGATGCTCTTCCAGGTCAGCGTTCGTGCAGACGCCAATCGTAAAACCTTCACGCTCGGCCCACGCGATGAAGGGTTGCTCCCAGTCGGGCCATCCTGCCGATCCCGCGTAGTCCGACAAATGATTCAATTGGATATATCCGACGTGGCTGGCGTTCTGGGGATCGGGAGCGCCAGTTCCCGTGACGCGACGGCCCTTACCGAGTGGTTTGTGAAGGTAGCCCGCCGACATCGGACGTTGCATTGAAACGTGCGTTCCACCGGTGTAGAGATTGGTCCCACCAAAATCGTTGTACGCGTTCCAGGTGTTCGTAGCCAGCGCGAGGACGATCCGCTCAGGGGAAACGGGTCGAACAACGAAGAAGGCATAGTCTCGGCGAACCTTGTCGCCTACCTCAATCTCCATGACCACTTCGTAGTAGCCCGAGCGCCACGCAGGGTCAACATCAACGGTGAGGGCCACGGGCCAACCGCAACCCGTTGACGAAGCGGTGACGGGAGTCTCGTGTTCGTCCGTCGTAACCGACGCCGAATCGAACACCACGTCTCGTCGGCCTCCCACGCGAGCGATCTCGACGCGAACAGGTCGTGCGCCCGACGACGACATGTGTAGGTCGACTTGTTCACCCGGACGAACTGACTGCGGCCAGCAATAACCTTTGATTGTTTCTCGAGCCATCGTTCGACTGTAACTGGGGCCGGTCAGGGCCTGCCGTTACGTGTGCACACGACCGTCATCGGACGTTGCATCTAACTAACGTCACGCCGTTTGAGCAGCCCCACCCCGATGATGGCGAGCACGACGGCCCACGCAATGACGACGGCCGTGCCCGCATTGCCGGGCAGCAGCTTGTCTTCAATCGGGCCCATCATCGAATCCGACGCGTGAACCGGCAGGAAGCGACCGATCTTGGGCAGAAATCCAAAAACGAGGTTCTCCACGACGAAGCCCCATGCGAGCAAGGAGATCACGGCGCCGACTTGATTGGGGACGATCGAGCCGATCGCGACGCCGATGGCGCCCCACAACGCCGTGCCGACAATTGCCCCTACGATCAATTCGATTTCATTGGCGCCGGTCATGAAGATGGGAACTCCCCGGATCTTCAAGATCATCAGGCCGATCGAGAAGACCAGTCCCTCACCAACGACCCCAAAGACCAGACCGGACAGGACGCCAGCCGCGATCTTCGTTGCGAAAAGGCTTCGTCGATCTGGGTTGAACAGTGATGTCGGCCGAATCGTCCCGAACCGGTACTCGCTCGTGAAGAGCATCACGCCCGCAAGGGCGGCGAAGACACCCGCGATGCTGCCGAAGCTGAGCAGACTCGCCTGTTCCTGTTCGGTTACGAGTTGATTCAAGGGCGACAACGTGCACGTCAGTATGGTGAAGAGCAGCGCGAGGGCGATCAGTCCCAATAAGAGGCCGATCGTCGTGCGCGTCGAGCGTATTTTGAGCAGCTCGGCTCGCAATTGGTTCATTGTGGTGCCGTCCCTGACGTCAAGTCGAGAAAGACCTCTTCCAACGACGAACCTTCGGTAACGAGTTCATGGATTGCGACGCCTGCAGCGAGCGCGACGTCGCCGACGTGCTCCTTCGTCGTTCCTTGGGCCAAGAGCGCGTGGTCATTACTTGTGGACGTAACGATTCCTTCGCGCTGCAGTGCCGCGGCCAAACTATCGAGGTGCGGACTTTGCACCCGCACGACGCCGCCCACTCTGGCCGTTAACTCATCAAGTGTCGATTCGGTGACGAGCCGTCCATGATTGATGATGAGGACTTGGTCGACGGTTTGGGCGATCTCGGCGAGCACGTGACTGGAAATGAGTACGGTGCGTCCGCCCGAGGCAAAGTCTCTGAGGAAGTCACGCAACCATCGCACGCCCTCGGGATCGAGTCCGTTGGCCGGCTCATCTAAGACGAGCAAATCTGGATCACCGAGCAGCGCCGCGGCGAGTCCCAGGCGCTGACGCATGCCGAGTGAGTATCCCTTCACTCGGCGCTTCGCCGCACCCTGAAGCTCCACCAACGCGAGGACTTCGTCCACGCGGCTGTCGGGGATGCCGACCGACCAGCTGAGCGTTCGAAGATGATCCCTTCCCGACCTTCCCGGGTGAAAATCGGTGGCCTCGAGCACCGCACCGATGCGTTGAGCCGGCGTCTTCAATTGATCGTAAGGACTTCCAAAGACGGTCGATTGACCACTCGTCGGCCGAGCGAGACCGAGCAACATTCGTAAGGTCGTCGATTTTCCTGCTCCATTTGGTCCGAGGAACCCCGTAATCGTTCCCGCCTCGATGGAGAACGTGAGATTGTCGACAGCGAGGACTTCGCCGTAGCGCTTACTGAGCGAATCACTTTGAATGACGGAGGTCACGTGCTCGCTTTCGCTGGTGGGGATACGGTGAGTGTAACCCTTCATCTCATCGGTCGGATTCCGAGTGGTACTGCTCTGGGGTACGACGTCGATGGCTGGAGGTCCGTTTACCTCAGAAGAGGAACGGCACGAGCATCTTCGTTGAACGTCGGTACGCCGGGTACGTTTCAGGGAACTGCTCCGCCATGTAACGTTCCTCGACGTTCGCGCTGTAGGTGAAGTACACCCCGGCAAACAATGTCGGTACAATCCACAGCCACATGAGCGCGATCGCGGAGCCCACGCCCGCTAGGAGGATGCCCGAATAAATCGGATGGCGAACCAGCCGATAAGGGCCACTGGTGACAAGCTCCGGTTCGTCCTTGCGCGACATTGGCGTGCCCCAGTTGCGCCCGATATGGACGCGAGCCCAAATCGCGAACCACAGACCCAATGCGAAGAGCGCAAGCCCGACCGCGGCTCGCCAGGGGTCCGTATTCTGCTGACTGTGTCGAAAAGCTCCGACTCGAATCAAGAGGATCACCGCGACGAAGATCACGCCGCGAATCCGTAACTCACGAGACCACGCGACGTGACTTCTTTTCGCCGCGAACGCCATGACGAGCCAATAGATCCAAAACGCCGACCAGCCAATGGTGAAAATGAACTCGACTGCGTGCATGTGCTCAATACTTCCATCACCGAGCTCTGGAATTGCCACGTTTTAACTTGAAAAAACCCCGCCTACGCGCTCAGCTATTTCGCGGCAACGCGAAAGTGCGTGCCCGCCCCCATCGCGACGTGGTCATTCGGCCACCTCGTAAGGCTACAAATCATTCGGTCCCTGTATTGCTGTGTCTGCGCTCCAGGGTCGGGAAAGTAGAACAAATAGCCATAACCCGTACGCATGGCGCCGCGAAAGCGATGTTGAAAGTCCGACAGACATATTCGGCGCGCGTCCTGGTTAATGATCGATTGCGCAGGTGGTGTGGAGCCCCAGCCACCGCGCGTCACAACGTACACCTCCATGTTGTGGTGAGGGTCACTGCAGGGGACGACCAGAGGGTGCTCACCATTTGTGGACGTCGAAATGGCACACTCTCCGGCGCGAAGACTCAAATAAAAAGTGCCGGCGCCACTCGCAGACGAAACGCCGCCCAACTGCGGCAATACCGCGACGAGTACCAGAACCACCACGCCCAGAGAGCTCCGGGCACTTCGGTGAAGTCGCATTGCACCTCCTACCTCGACGACCACTCCTAAACCAATTGCGGGTCTCGACCGATTGCGACATTATGGCTCCGCGCCGCGTAGTGCGCAACTGATTTCATTGTCCGAGACGTTGTCGGAGGTCATTGAGTCCCGGCCGTCGGTCGTGACGTAGCTGGACCACCTTCGGGCATTCCAGGGAAAACGAACTCCAAAGGTCGGTGACTTCGTTGTGCCACTAGGAGCCAACTAAATGCAAATAGGGCCTCTTCCTCTCAGAAGAGGCCCTATCGGACTTGGTGGCGGGGGCAAGATTTGAACTTGCGACCTTCGGGTTATGAGCCCCATCTGGACCGTCCAGGCCGTTTTGACCAGTCCGTCTGAGTCCGTAGTAATCCCCCTCTACCAGGACTTTCACAAATCCTCTGGCTCTGACCTGGGCCGACGAAACAACGTCCAGTCATCATTTTTTGGGATTTTTCTGGGATGGCCTATGCGGGCAGCCTGTTGTGGGCGGCGTCGATGGCAAGTTTCCACAGCCAACCTGGACAGCAGAGTTGGCAGAACGGTCGCCCCCGAGCCGCTCCAGGTCGTCATGTTGCTGGACTTCGGGCCTTGGTCAAACCGGCGGATAGATGTGCGGGTTGATTACGGTTAGAACCTATCTAAGACCGTACTGATCGGTACCAAAAGGCGGAGAGATAACCGTGGATGTGACCGAACCCGAAGAGCGTGAGATACGCCACTACGTCGAGACACAAATGTCTGATCGAGAAGACGAAGTCCGGCTTGTCCAAAGAGTGGGTAGGCGGCGAGTTGCGGGTTACACGCATGACTTGTACGACGTGTGGATGTCGAAGGGCGACAGGTGGTGGGTCATCACCGGTATGACAAACCTTTATTCCCAAGAGGATTTTCACGACTTAGACCAGGGTCTTTACCTTTCACCTTGGCCTCTGTGCTCTGCTTCGCGAGAGTTTCCGAATCGAGACCGATGAGGAGTCAAAAGAGCACATCGGCCGCGCATGGCGTCGCTACGCGAAAGCGATTGACTCCATGAGTGAGGCTGAAGAGGCCGAGGACTTCCAGGCGGTCGGAATACATTGCCGCGAATCGCTGCTGGCACTTATCCGTGATCATGCAAAGGCGGAATGGCTTACAGGAACCGAGACGCCTCCAAAAGTGGCTGACTTCGGTAGCTGGTTGGAACTCCACACGCAAGCCTTGGCTGGAGGGAGGTTGCGTCCCTACCTTCGGGATTTGGCCAACAGGACCTGGGACCTCGCGGTCTGGCTGCAGCACTACGCAGATGCGACGGAACTCGACGGCGAGATTGTCCTCGAAGCCACTGCCCACTTTCTTCGCATGTTCGCTCTGGCCGTCCGCAGATACCAACAAGGGTCGTCTCGGCGTTGCCCCTCTTGTGACTCATACCGACTTGTCCAAGACGGCGATGTTGACGAGCACGACGGACTCTTCGGTTACGCCAGTCACGAGGTCTGTTTGGCCTGCTGTTGGACCTCTGGACAGACGTTTGAGCCCTACTCGGCTGAATGGCTTGAGCGGGCCACGGAGTACCTCGAAGCTGACGCCGAGGGTCACCCCTCTATTGGCGCGAGCGACGCTCTCGGACAGTCTTGCGGAACCGATTTCACAAATGGAACCGGATCTGATCTGGACCGCTGACGCGACGCGACCGGTCGTGGTCCGCATGTTCTGGCGGTCTTGATAATCACGCTTCGCCAATTCAACAACGGGCGTTCGCGTGCCATTCCAGTTATGGGAGCTGCTCGATCATCTCAGACACACTGGAAACGACCGCGTAATCAACTCCGATTGCTGCAAAGTGCCGCTCGGCGCATTCGATCTTCACGTTTTCGTCATGACGTCTCTGATCGGGATCCAGCGAGCCCTTCGTCTCGCGTACGAGGTAGACCCGATCGGTGGCCTCGAAGACGATCGCCCAGTCGGGGTTATACAGACCGATAGGAGTGTCCACCGTGAACCAGGCGGGAAGCTTCATGAAAAACTTCACATTGTTGTTGTCGTCCAGCCCCTTTGCGAATCTCTTCTCGACCTCGGAGTCGATCTCGACGTGGTCGAACAAGGTCTTCGTCGCGCTCTGAACCTTGTAGAGCCGGGCCGCGTACCGTTCGATCTCCTCACTGGCGTCGGGTTCGAGGCGGCGCATCTCCCAGTGGAGGCCGGGTATGGGCTGGTACGTGATGCCGTGGACCATTTGGATTTT
>Ga0208586_1000515_pt1 | contig 14039 bp, 11 predicted proteins | sample NGESurshal072012_6_FD_184471 | JGI IMG/M metagenome (GOLD analysis project Ga0208586, IMG submission 184471) | Arctic peat soil microbial communities from Barrow, Alaska - NGEE Surface sample 53-3 shallow-072012 (SPAdes) | ecosystem: Environmental > Terrestrial > Soil > Wetlands > Peat ... | reverse complement strand
AGTCCTTGCGCCTCTGGTAGGGGCGTAATAGGACGCGTCAGCGTCGCTGACGCGTCTCTCTCTCTCTCTCTCTCTCTGGCCGGCACGGCTCTCAGCTAGCCGCAGGCCAGACTGTCGTTCCCACCGGTCCTCGTGGCCGGGTGGGTTTCTCTCGTTCTTCAGCCGCCGTAGGCCTTGCGCCTTCGGTGGTTTTGCCATGCCCGCCCGTGCCCTTCGGGGTGCGGTCCCGCGGGTCTATTCGTGTGGATCGCTCTTTCAGGAGGGGATGGACTGATGCTTCGTAGACGCTTTACCTATTCGAATGTTGTTGCGACGCTGGCGCTGGTGTTTGCTATGAGTGGCGGTGCGTATGCCGCCAGTAAATTCTTGATTACGAGCACGAAACAGATCAAGCCTAGTGTGCTTGCCTCTTTGAAGGGGAAGGCTGGGGCTAATGGTGCCGCTGGGGCACAGGGGCCTGCTGGTGCTATTGGGCCTGCTGGTGGCGTTGGGCCGCAGGGGCCGGCTGGGACGCCGGGTGCAAATGGAGAACCTGGGGCGGAAGGTAAAGCCGGTAAAAACGGGACGAACGGGGCGGCTGGGAAAGAAGGGTCTCCGTGGACCGATAAAGGGACGCTGCCCGCAGGAGCTACTGAGACCGGTGTCTGGTTTATCGGCCCCGCGCCAGAAGTTGGCCATGTCTCAATTATCAACTCGACCATCTCCTTCCCGATCCCGCTTGCGGCCGCGATTGGGAAGTCAAACGTTCATTTCTTCGAAGGCGTCGCGCCGGAAGGGTGCTCGATCGAAGCGGGTCTTCTGAAGGCATCTCCTGGCAATCTTTGTATCAAGCTCAACGGCAAACTTGAAGGAGGCTTGCTAGCAACGCAGTTGGCGGGTCTGAATCTCGAAAAAGAAGCGGCAACGTTTGAAGAAGGAGCGGGCAAGACCGGCATGTTCCTTCAGGCCCAAGCTGTAGCCGAAGGTTTCGAGGCAGCCGGCACCTGGGCGGTAACCGGTTAGTTGTGGGACATGCCATGTCGAGTCTTGCCCATTTCGGAAAGGGAAACAAATGATCTGTGCTCGTAGCCAGTTGCGTGTAACGCTCTGCTTCGTCGGGATCGGCATGGCGCTTGCGCTGTTGGCGGTGCTGTGCCTGGGTGTTGCTCCTGCCTTGGCGGTGCGTGGCCACGTGTTCACCGGCTCGTTCGGCTCGCCTGGTTCTGGCCCCGGCCAGCTTGGTGAACCCGCGGGGATCGCGATCAACGAAACTACGGGCGACATCTACTATCTGGATAAGACCAACAATCGCGTCGAGATCTTCAACTCGACCGGGACGAAATTCGAAGGGGAATTCAACGGTAGCGGTCTCGGCCTCGGCATTCTCGGTAGCGGCTTGTTGTTGAACGAAGGCAAGGTTGCCGGCAGTGGCGGGCTGCCCGAAGAAGTCCCATCCGGGCGATTCGATGAACCTGTAGGGATCGCAGTCGACAACGATCCAAGCAGCCTCTCGCATGGGGACGTGTATGTAGCGGATACTAGGGGCCATAAACGCGGCGCATTCGGAGAAGAACTGCAGGTGGTAGACAAGTTCAGTTCGAATGGGGAATATATTGGGCAGATCACGCGCAACCCGAATGGCGAACCATTCAGTGAAAACGGCTTCAGAGATGTATACGCTGTGGCGGTCGACCCGCACGGGGAGGTTTGGGTCGAGGAGCAAAATTTCGGCAGCTCTCCCCAAGAGGCCGTGAACTACACAAACGACGTGGCGAATGCGTGGATCGGGTTTCGTAGTAATAAGGGCGCTCCGGGTTTCTTCGAGGCAGGCGACCCGACGAAGGCATTTGCCGTCGACTCGGAAGACAATTTCTATGTGAACCTAACTGATGCTAACCGCGGCGGCGAAGACTTGCTTGTCAAGGACAACGCGCTCGGCGAATTGCTTATCGCGGAAGTGGACGAAGAACAACCGACTGGCGTAGCGGTCGAAGCTTCGAGCAACGATGTGTACATCAGTCATCTCACGAACGTTGACCGTGTGGATCCCACCGGCAAATCCCTCGAAAAATTGACTGTTCCGGGCGAGCATGGTTCGAGCGTGGCGGTTGACGGGGCGACGTTGACTGTGTATGTCGTTGATTCCGCGACCGGTGTGGTGGACATGTACGGACCTGAAGCTCCTGGGGCGCCGACTGTGAATGCGGGCAGCGAGTCTGTGAAGGACGTGACCGCCACGAGCGCAAGTTTCAGTGCCGAAGTGAACCCGCGTAGCGAACCGAATGAAGAAGCCACTTCTTACAGCTTCGAGTATGGTCCGTGCGATACGCCGACTACGTGCGCGTCGAGTCAGTATGTGGATAGTGTGCCGGTGCCGGCTGGGATTCTTGCGCCTAACTATGAACCGGATGTCGTGGGCGCACATCTCCAGGACTTGGTGGCGCATACCGCCTATCACATGCGTTTGGTCGCGCACAATTCGCATCCGGGCGTGGCCGAAGGCGAAGAACTGACGTTCACCACACAGGCGACGGGGGCGTTTTCGCTGCCTGACGGACGCGTTTGGGAAATGGTGTCTCCTCCCAACAAGTACGGCGCGTTGATCCAGGCCGGGGAAGAATTGGCGCAGGCAGCGGTCGTCGGGGATGCGATCACGTACAATGCGGAGGCCCCGATCGAAGCGCAGCCGCCGGGCAACACCGACAGTTCTGTGCAAGCGCTGGCGGTCCGAACCGCCGCTGGGTGGGTGTCGCGAAACGTCAACGTTCCGCACGAAACCGCGCCGGGTGCGGAGACGACGGCTGAATACCCGTTTTTCTCCGCGGACCTCTCGCTCGGTTTGCTGGAAGCGCCCGGTGCGTTCGTTCCGTCCATCTCGGATGAGGCGTCTGAACAGACGCCGTTCTTGCGCTCCGATTTCCCTGTTGGCGACCCTGCGCGTCTCTGTACGAGTTCGTGCTACACGCCGCTTGTGAGTGGTGCGCCCGGATTCGAAAACGTTCCGCCGGGGACTGTCTTTGGCGCGTCCGACGACACTGGTGGAGAATGCGTGATAAGGAAATGTGGTCCTAGATTTGTGGGCGCCAGTTCTGACCTGAGTCATGTCGTATTGGAATATCCGTGGGCGCCACTGGTCGAAGATGCTCCGGCTGGCAGTCTGTACGAGTGGGCCGACGGACGCTTGAGGGTTGTCAGCATCTTGCAGGACGAAACGTCGGTAAGAGGCATGCTCGGCACGCCTGGCCTAGGGACGGCCGCCCATAATAAAGTCGGGAAAGCGGTTTCTGCGGATGGCTCGCGGGTGGTTTGGTCCAATGGCACTCATCTGTATCTGCGCGATATGGGGAGGGGGAAGACGGTTCAACTCGATATGGTTCCGGGTGGGAAACCCGTGTTCGAAACCGCGTCCAGTGACGGTTCGCGGATTTTCTTTACCGATTCGCCGGACCTGTACGAATGCGAAATCGTCGAAGAAGCGGGCGAACTGAAATGTGTGCTCACCGATCTCACGGGCGGTGCGGGTGAGTCTGCCGGCCTGATGGGAAGCATCTCCGGCGCCTCTGAAGACGGTTTGTTTGTGTATTTCGTCTCGGGCGGCGCGTTGATGGGTGCGCGAACGGACGAACGTGGCGAAGCGGCGGTCTTGGGACAGTCGAATCTCTATGTGCGCCACGCCGGCGTGACTAGTCTGATCGCGGTCCTTTCAAGCGAAGACAGTTCTGACTGGAGTGTATTTTTGAATCGACTGACCGCACGCGTGTCGCCCGATGGTCATTGGTTCTCGTTCGTCTCGGATCGTCCGCTCACCGGGGTCGACAATCGCGATGCGCTCACAGGCAAGCGCGACGAGCAAGTGTACTTGTATCACGCTGGTGGGGGTGGTGAAGGTTCTCTGGTTTGCGCGTCGTGTGATCCGACCGGTGCCCGGCCTCACGGGGTCAAATATGGCGGCTCCGAAAATGGCTCAGAAGGGCTGGGACCGGGATCCTTGGAGGACTTTGAACAGGGTCAGAGTGTTGCCGGTGTGCTGCCTGGTTGGACGACACCGTTCTACCAGTCGCGCTATTTGTCGGACAGCGGCCGCGTGTTCTTTGATAGCTTCGACGCGCTCGTTCCGCAGGACACCAACGGCGCTGAGGATGCGTATCAGTTCGAGCCTGCGGGTATCGGCGGGTGCACCGGTGCGAGCGCGACGTTCGTGGTGGCCTCGGACGGTTGTGTCGGTTTGATCTCCTCGGGTACCTCCACGGAACCCTCGGCGTTTTTCGACGCGTCGGAGTCCGGTGGCGATGTTTTCTTGCTCACCGCGGCGCAACTGTCTCCGTTGGATATCGATACCGCGCTGGATATCTATGACGCTCACGAATGCGGCGCCGGTGAATCGTGTTCGCCGCCGGTGCCTCAGCCTGTGCCGGCATGCGAAGGCGATGCGTGTCAGAGCCCGGTCGCCGCGCCGGAAGACCCGACGCCCGGATCGCTTACGTATAAGGGGCCCGGCAACCCGCCGGCACCTGCGGCGGGAGGGAAGCCGAAGGAAAAGGCAAAGGCGGTCAGGTGCAAGCGGCGTTCTGTCGAGCGTCAAGGCAAGTGCGTGAAGGTGAAGGTCAAAAAGCGTGTCAAGAAGGCCAAGCGGTCGAATCGGAGGGGGAAGTAGGATGCGACGGATCATTTCCACAACAATCGTGTCCCTCCTGGCTATGGTCATGGTGGCGTTGTGCTGCTCCTCCGCCCTTGCGAATGAGCCGTGGTGGCACCTGACGTCCGGTTCGCGTCCCACGAACCTCGCGCCGGAATCGGAAAGCGAGATCGTGGTCACAGCCGAGAACGTCGGCGACGCCGGCATTGATGGCTCAAAGACACCGGTTACGGTCACCGACACCCTTCCCTCCGGCCTTGAAGCGTTGGCGATCGAAGGTGGCTCGACGGAGAACGTGAACGCCATGGATGCAATGTCGTGCTCGCTTGCAGGGCTCGCATGCGTCTATGAAACGGCGTTCCAACATCCTCTTGAACCCTATATGGATCTCGAAGTGCGGATCAAGGTCAGGGTGTTGCCGGGAGCTTCCAGCGGCGAAGCGAACCGGGTGAACGTGACAGGCGGCGGTGCGCCCGTGTCTTCGCTTTCTCGGACCGTGAGCATCAGCGAAGAACCCACCCCCTACGGGATTGAAGACTATGATTTTCGCCCCGAAGAAGCAGGCGGAGCTCTGGCCACCCAGGCTGGGTCCCACCCGTTTCAGGTGACCGGGACGTTCCTGTTCAATCAGGGACCTGATGCCAACCCACCGCCCTCACCGCATTTCGAACGCTTTGCCGGCAAGCCCGTAGTGCAGCCCGCGGCGCTGAGCAAGGACGTGTTCGGCAAGCTTCCACCGGGACTGCTCGGCAACCCTCGACCGTTCCCGACTTGCACCCTGGCACAATTCCTCAAATCGGGCACCAATACCGAAGAAAACGGATGTTCCGCACAGACGGCGGTCGGGGTGGCGACGGTTACCATCGACGATCCCGGTGCCATCGGGTACAGCACCTTCATCGAGTCGATCTATAACCTCGAACCGTACACCGGTGAGCCCGCCCGCTTCGGCTTCTCGATCCAGCTCGCAAACGTGTTCATAGTCCTTGACACGTCTGTGCGCAGTGGACCAGACGAAGACTACGGCGTCACCATCAGCTCCACCAACATCCCCCAGACCGCCGGCCTGCTCGGCACACAGTTGAGCTTCTGGGGCGTGCCCGGCGATCCGATCCACGACAGTGTTCGTGGTCAGGCGTGTATCCTCGAACACTACGGGAACACCACTCATCTCCCATGCTTGCACACCGAAGCGGTGCATCCACCGTCGTTGATGACGATGCCGACCTCCTGTGACGGTCCGTTGCAGAGCAGCCTCGAAACCGACTCCTGGACGGAACGCGGCAAGTTCGTACATGTGCCTACGGCTGAACCATTGCAAGCTCTCGATGGTTGTAACAGGCTGCCATTCGGCCCGATGATGTCTGCGGAAGCAACAACGGACAGGGCCTCGGCACCAAGCGGCCTGAACTTCAACCTCGACTTCAAAGACGAAGGTTTGACCAGCACCGAAGGCCTCGCACAATCCCAGTTGAAGGACACGAGCGTCCTGTTGCCCGAAGGACTGACCATCAACCCCTCGGCCGGTGTCGGACTGGGTGGTTGTACACCTGCTGACTACGCGCGGGAGACCGTGAACTCTGAAGCTGGTGCGGGTTGCCCCAACAATTCGAAGCTCGGCACGGTCGAAATCGAAACGCCACTCTTGGCGCAGAAGATCCACGGCGCGATCTACATCGCCCAACCCTACGAAAACCCGTTCAAATCGTTGGTTGCGCTGTATGTGGTCGCGAAGAACCCGGAAACAGGGATCCTGATCAAACTGGTGGGTAAGGTCACACCGAATCCTGTGACCGGCCAGTTGACGACGACGTTCGAAAACACTCCACAACTCGCGTTCAATCACTTCAACTTCCATTTCCGCGAAGGCCAGCAAGCACCACTGATCAGTCCGCCGACGTGTGGGACGTACAACACGACCGCGGTGTTGACGCCGTGGTCAGAACCAACCGCTCCGTTGACCGAGACCTCCTCGTTCTCGGTGACAAAGGGCTACGACGGTGGCGCATGCCCTGCGGGTGGTGTCCCGCCGTTCAAGCCAGGCATTACGTCGGGCTTGATCAACAACAACGCCGGTGCCTACAGCAGCTTCTACCTACACCTGACCAGGACGGACGCCGAACAGGAGATCTCAGGCTTCTCAACCAACCTCCCCTCCGGCTTGACAGGCAACCTGTCCGGGATCCCGTTCTGTCCCGAGGCAGACATCGAAGCCGCACGCCATAAGACGGGCGCCCAGGAGGAAGCAGCACCTTCGTGTCCGGCATCGAGCGAAGTAGGCCACACACTTGTCGGTACGGGCGTCGGCGCTGTCCTTGCATACGTGCCAGGCAAGCTGTATTTGGGTGGCCCGTTCCACGGCGCTCCGTTCTCGCTGGTGTCGGTGACGAGTGCTGTGGTAGGCCCGTTCGACCTTGGGACCGTGGTGTTGCGGTTCGGGTTGAACATCGACCCCACCACAGCCCGCGTCAACGTGACGCCCACCAGTTCAGAACCGATACCGACGATCCTTGACGGGATAGTCACCCACGTCCGCGATATCCGCGTCTACGTGGACCGGCACAACTTCACGCTGAACCCGACCAGCTGCAACCCCCTATCGATCGCAAGCACCTTGAACAGCGATCGCGGCGCGTCGAGCACTGTCACGAGCCCGTTCCAGGCCTCGAACTGTCAAGCGCTCGCGTTCAAACCTGGCTTCAAGGTGTCCACGAACGGCAAGACCTCACGTAAGAACGGCGCGAGCCTCACGGTCAAGCTGACCTATCCCAACACGCCCCAAGGCACCCAAGCGAACATCGCCAAGGTCAAGGTAGACCTGCCAAAGCAATTGCCGTCACGGTTGACGACGCTGCAGAAGGCGTGCACGGCAGCGCAGTTCGAAACGAACCCGGCGGGTTGTCCAGCAGACTCGATCGTCGGCCACGCCAAGGCAGTCACGCCCTTGATCCCAGAACCGCTGACTGGACCAGCGTATTTCGTGAGTCATGGTGGTGCGAAGTTCCCCGAACTGATCATCGTGCTGCAGGGCTATGGCGTGACTATCGACCTGCATGGCGAAACGTTCATCAACCCTGCAGGCATCACCAGCAGCACGTTCCGTGCAGTCCCAGACCAACCTGTGGGCAGCTTCGAACTCACATTGCCCCAGGGTCCTGATTCGGCGCTGGCGGCGAACGGGAACCTGTGCAAGGCGAAACTGACGATGCCGACGATCTTCGTCGCACAGAATGGCAAGGAAGTACACCAGACCACGAAGATCACGGCGACGGGCTGCCCCAAGAAGAAGGCGAAGGCGAAGAAGGCGGGCAAGCGTCATAAGGGGCAAGCGCACGGGAAGAAATGAGATGCCTGCCAAGCCACAGACGCTCGCTGGGGGGGCGAAGGCGCTAAACGGACACAATCAGGTCGCCGAGTTGCAACGCGCGCGGATGCTCACCGCAATGCTGCAGGAGATAGACGAGCGCGGCGCCGCGAACGTGTCGGTCGGGCATGTCGTTGGCCGCTCCGGCGTGTCGCGCCGCACGTTCTATGAGATCTTCGACGATCGCGAGGACTGCTTTCTTGCCGCGTTCGACGACGCGTTGAAGCGTGTGGCCGGTGCGGTGGTCCCTGCTTATGAGCAGTCGGGCGCGTGGCGCGTGAGGATGCGCTCGGCGCTTGTTGCGCTACTGGGGTGTTTGGAGCACGATCACGCGACGGGGCGATTGTTGATCGTTGAGAGCTTGGCGGCGGGACCGGGTGCGCTGGAGCGGCGCCGGGATGTGCTGGCGCAGATCGTGCCAATCGTCGAACAGGGCTCGCTGGAGGAGGCGGCGCCGGGCGATCCGCCGGCCTTGACCGCCGAGGGGATCGTGGGTGGCGTGCTGTCGGTCTTGCACGCCCGACTCACCGACAAGGACGAGACAAGCCTGCTCGACCTGACTGGCCCGCTGATGGGCATGATCGTCTTGCCCTACCTGGGGCCGACAGCTGCGCGCAAAGAGATCCAGCGCCCCGCACCACGACGAGCGGCCGACCACAAACCCGCAATACGCACCGACCCCCTACAGGACCTCCCGATGCGCCTCACCTACCGCACGATGCGCGTACTCATCTCCGTCGCCACTCACCCCGGCAGCTCCAACCGCACGATCGGCGAGAACGCCGGCATCGCCGACCAGGGCCAAGCATCGAAGCTGCTCGCCCGCCTGCACCGGCTCGGCCTGATCGAGAACAAGGGCGGCGACCCGGCGCGGGGCGAGCCGAACGCCTGGGTGCTCACCAGCACCGGGACGCAGGTGCATGACTCGATCGCCGGGCTCGGTACGGCGGCCGCTTGACGGGTCGAGTTTGCCGGGGCTCGTCGTGAATCATGTGGGCTCACCCCGCGAGGAAGCGGGCGGCGGCGGCGCGGCGCTCGCTTTCTGAGACGGACAGGCCGGCCTCGCCGTCGGGCAGGGTCACGGCGCCGGAGGGCTTGAGTATGTGGGTGGGTGGCGTGCCGCCGATCGCCAGGGCCCCGAACAGGCCGAGCAGGCTCGTACCGGACATGTCGGAGATGATCGCGGGCGGTGCGTTCCAGGCGATCAGGGGCATGCGCACGAAGCTCGAGAAGGACGCCAGGCGCGACTTCATGTCGTTGAACAGGGCCTGCTGGTGTTCCTCTCGCTGGATGTCGGTCTCGTTTGGTTTGCACCTGTTCTCGCGCGTGCGGGCGAGCGCCAAGGCCTGCTTGCCGTTGAGGCGGTGCGTGCCTTTGCTCAAGCGCAGGGTGTAGCCGCCGTTGCGAAAGCCGCCGCTGATTTCAGAGACGATGCAGCCGCCGCTGTAGTCGACGCCACCCATCGCGTCGATCAATTGGGGGAAGTTTTCGAAGTTGACTTCGACCAGGTGGTTGATCGGGATGTGCACCAGTTCTTCGACGACCCTGATCGAGAGGGCCGGGCCGCCGAAAGCGTAGGCGGCGTTGATCTTGTTGAGGCCGTGGCCGGGGATGTCCACGACCGTGTCCCTGGGGATCGACAGCCGTGCGGAGTGCCCGCCGCCGGTCCTGATCAGCATGATCGTGTCCGAGCGGCTCGGGCCCGTCGTGTTGGCGCCCGGTTCCCGGGAGCCCTTGGGGCGGCGGTCGGAGCCGAGCACGAGGATGTTGTTGGGCGAGGTGAGCGGATAGCCGGCCGGCTTCAGCGCGGCGGCCACGTCGGATGGGGGAGGCGTGCGCTCGAAGTGGGCGCTGATCAGGAACAGGACGAAGGACAGTGCCAGCCAGGCCACGACCAGGCCCAGCAGGTAGAACAGCATGCGCCTGGGTCTGGTGTGCTTACGCCAATCGAAGCCGCCGGCCCCACCGGTCCCACCCACCCCAGGCGGCTCGCCCGGGCGGCGGGGCCGGCGCGGGCCTCTCGGCGGCAGGTCGCGCACCACGGTGTCGCCATCGCGACCGCCGCCGATGCGCGGCGCGGCGCGATAGCGCTTGTAATTGGGGGACGGCGGTTCGGGTTCGCGGGTCACGGCCCCTATCTTTGCCGCACGAGGCCCCGCGAGGAGGCAGTTGCAAGGAACATCGCCCGCTCAGCAATCGCCGAACGGGTTCTCGACACGCACGCCGGCGTAATCCTGACCGTCGTTGAGGTCCTCTGAGAGCACCACTTGACAGCCGAGCGCGCGGGCTGCCTCGAGGATCGCGGCGTCCCAGTAGGAGATGGCGAATCGCTGCTGGGTGGCCATCGCCGACACCACGATGCTCACCGTCGTCTCCTGGATGGGAAAGCGCCGGAAAGTGTCGACCAGCGCGGCGGCCTGCTCTTGTGTCAGGCGATCGGTGCGCGTCTCGCGTGTGGCTTGTACATAGAACTCCTGCAGCACCTGCGCGGACAGGCCGATTTCTCTACTCGACAGGATCTCGTTCGCTCGGGCCGCCTTTGCGCTCTCCTTGGGGTCGCGGGAGATCGCGTAGAGCAGGACGTTGGTGTCAGCGAACCGCACGACTGTGTAGCTCGTCGCGATCGAGGCGCTCGCGGGCGCTGAAGCTGACGATCTGCTCCTGGACGCTGTGCTGCTGGGCCTCGAGCCGCGCGAACCCGTCTTCGCGCTCGGAGAGCGAGCGCAGGTAGTCGGCGACGAGACCGCTCACCGAGCTGCCTCGCTCCGCCGCGCGGATGCGCGCAGCTCGGTAGACGTCCTCTGGGACCGAGACGGTGATGTTGGCCATGTGACTCACAGTATCACAGGATCACAGGTCGCTCGCGCATCTGGCTATGAGTCGCCTTGCGGCGACAGCACTGCCAGCCCGGCGGCGGTCGCCCGCTCGATCAGCTCTTCGTCGTATGTGACGATCTCATCTGCGCCGACCCTGAGCGCGACGGCGAGGTGGATGGCGTCGTTGGACCGCAGCGGCGCGTGGGTGCCGCCGGCAAGCAGATCCCCTCGGGTGAGGTCGATCAAGCTCACGGATTCGAGCACGGTCCCCACTGCCTCCAGGTCGACGTCTTGGGGGTGGCGCCCTGCGGCGCAATGCATCTCGGTGTGCAGCAGCCACGAGGAGACCAGTTGGCGATCGTCCCGTCCTGCCAGCTCCTCGGTCAAGGCCTCGGATTGGGGCTCGTCGAGGACGAGCTTCATCGCGGCCGAGGTGTCCAGGTAGCTGATGCTCACCAGCGGCCACGTACGTCGGCCACTATCGCCTTGCTGGTCGCGGTGCTGGGGCGTCGACTGATCGACCGCAGGCTGGAGGTGGGGTTTCGCGCCACGCGCACCTGGCCTCGGGAAGCGAGGTCGGTGAGGGCGTCGGCGCCCGGCGGGACGATCAGCGCCGCGAGCTGCCCGTTGTTGGTGACCTGAATCGTCTCCCCATCGGCGACGTGACGCAGGATCTCCCCACTTTGGTTGCGCATCTCTCGGTGCGTGACGGTCCTCATGTCGCACAGCGTAGCACGGGCGGCAGCATGTCGTTTGCCTCGGCCTCTGTCAGCCCGCCCGCCGCCAGCGCGCGTTGCGTCCCTTCGCCACGGGCTCGATGAGGCCCTCGTCGCGGAGGCGGGCGAGGGTCTTGCTGATGTAGGACTGACTTGCGGTGGGAACCGCCCCTCGGACGTCGGCGACGGTGAACTCGCGGGCGATCGAGAGCTCGATGAACCGGCGGATCGCCTCACGCTTGGAGCCGCGGCCGCTGATGGCCTCGACGCTGTCGGTCAGCTCCCGGTAGGCGGCGGTGAGGATGCCGAGGAAATAGCGCAGCCATGGGGTGATGTCGTGGCCGTCCTCGTGCCAGCCGTGTCCGGCGGCTTGCAGCGCGTCATAGTAGGTCTCGCGCGTGTCGTTGACGAGTCGCTCGAGGCTTACGAAGCGTCCCACGTCATAGTCGGCTTGGTAGAGCAGTAGCAGCGTCAACAATCTGCTGATGCGCCCGTTGCCGTCTGTGAACGGATGGATCGCGAGAAAATCGAAGACGTAGCAGCCGATCAGCAGCAGTGGGTGGTGCTCGCCCGACTCCGTGGCCGCGGCGAAGCGCTCGTGCAGCTCTCGCATGGCGGCCGGGGTCGCAAGCGCGGGGAGGGTCCGAAACCGCACGGTCCTCGCTCCATCGGGTGCGACTTGTTGGATCGAGTTCTCGACAGTCTTCCAATGTCCCGCCGGGAGATTTGTGAATTGGTAGAGGTCGCGGTGCAGCTGCTCGACCACTGGTGGGGTGAATGGAATGTGGACAGCGTTGGCGTCGATCGTGTCAAGGACAGCCCGATAGCCGGCGATTTCCTGCTCGTCGCGGTTGGCGGGCTTTGCGTGGTGGGCGACAAGCTCCTGGATGCGCGCTGCGGGCGCGGTGATGTTCTCGATCGCGTTCGAGGATTCCACGCTCTGGATCCGGGCGATCTCGATGAGCGTTTTGAGCGCCTCAGGGCGACTCTGGCGCGAGGCGGCCCGGGTCCCCTGCATGTTGTCGATCCGACCAAGCGCCACGGCCATAGAGCCGGGCAACATGCCGATCTGGCGGTCTAGGGTTCGGAAGGTGTGCACTGGAGGTGGGATGGGAGAAACGTGGCACTCGACTCTATAAACATAGCATTTCCAATAGGATAGTACTATGTTTACGTCTTGCCGATCGTCTCGCGGACGCCTCGCTCGTGGTCCTGGCAAACCGCTGGCAGACCCGTCGCCTGCTCACGCTCGACGAACGCGCTTTTCGTGCGGTTACCCCACTGCAGGGAGGGGCCTTCGAGTTGCTGCCGGCGGATGGGTGAGGGCAGCCTATAGTCCACCGATGCCTCCCCCGAACGGTGCAACAGGACGCCTGGTGGTGTGCCCGACGCCGATCGGCAACCTGGGCGACATCACCCTGCGCGCGCTGGACGTTCTGCGCGAAGCGGACACGATCGCTTGCGAGGACACGCGGCGCACGAAGGTGCTGCTGGACCGCTATGAGATCGGGGGCAAGCTGGTCAGCTTCCACGAGCACAACGAAGACGCGCGCGCGAGGCAGTTGATGGAGGGGGTTGAGGGTGGGGATTTGGTCGTGCTGGTCTCGGACGCGGGCATGCCATTGGTCTCGGACCCTGGGTATGCCCTCGTGCGTGCGTGTCTGGAGAGGGGCCTCGATCTCGAGGTATTGCCGGGGGCGAGCAGCGTGACGACGGCGCTTGTCGCCTCGGGCCTGCCGGCTCAGCGGTGGCGCTTCGTGGGCTTTCTGCCGCGCAAGCGCGGAGAGTTGGAGCGAGTCTTGGGGGAGTGCGGGGAGACGCTCGTGGCGTTCGAGTCGCCGGGGCGCCTGGCCGCCACGCTCGGAGTCCTCGCCGCGCTTGACCCGGACCGGGGGGCGGCCGTGTGCAGGGAGCTGACCAAGCTGCACGAGGAAGTGCGGCGCGGGACTGCGGCCGAGCTGGCTGCTTATTACACCGAGAACCCGCCGCGCGGGGAGATCGTGCTCGTCGTGGGCGGCGCCGCAGAAGGTAACGCCGATCGCGAGCAGGCGCTGGCGGCAGTGCAAGCGCTGGTCGACGCGGGCGCGCGCGCGAGACCGGCCGCGAGCGTGGTGGCGAAGCTGACGGGTGTGAGCGCCAACGACCTATACAGCGCCCTGGTGTCCAAGCAGACTTGACATCTTCTCAAGGGGACTTGACATGAGGGACCGCCGGTGGTATGTTGCGGCCAGCGCTTGTCATTCCACCCATTCGCAGCTCCCCCGTGGAGCCGCACCGGTGAAGAGTGCAGGCGAAACATAAGGTCGGGTCGGGGTCGGTCTTCGTGGTCGACACCAACACAGTTTTGACGGGGACCTTGGGAGAGGGACCTGCTCGTTTTTTGAGAGGGAGTTGTTTTTCGCGTGGTTTCTTTTGGGGATAACGCAGTAGGGAGTCCTTGCGCCTCTGTTGGGGGCGTAATAGGACGCGTCAGCGTCGCTGACGCGTCTCTCTCTCTCTCTCTCTCTCTGGCCGACACGGCTCACAGC
>Ga0208586_1000514_pt1 | contig 14061 bp, 14 predicted proteins | sample NGESurshal072012_6_FD_184471 | JGI IMG/M metagenome (GOLD analysis project Ga0208586, IMG submission 184471) | Arctic peat soil microbial communities from Barrow, Alaska - NGEE Surface sample 53-3 shallow-072012 (SPAdes) | ecosystem: Environmental > Terrestrial > Soil > Wetlands > Peat ... | reverse complement strand
CCATTTCAGTGATATCGGCGCGCGCACCGTTCACTCGCGCCAATTCGTACCATGCGAGTATCTCGGTGGCGCTACGACAGGTGGGCACGTCTTGTTCGGGAGCTCCCCAACGTGCATTGGGCGCAAGTAACTCACTCATAACGTCGAGATCGATCGATTCCATCGCGTAACGAACACGCGCCACGAGCGACTCCATCGTTTGGATCGGCGTAGCGGTACAACAACACGAAGGATTGTCACATGGAAGCAGTCGAATGACTCGCACACCGCTGCAGCCACACTCCACACACGTCGTCGTCACCATCACTATCTAACTGCAAACCGTGCGGCGTGAAATTGCCAATTGGACGAATTGCGACACGAGCGCTGAAACACCCGTTAATTAAGGTGATTTGGCTGCTTTTCGCTGTTTCGAGGGCGTTCAGAACGTTACGATTCCTTAACACATAAATTTCGAAACCGGGCTTGACCAGTAGTTTTGGAATAGAGATTTGGCCCGAAACGGTGAAATCTTATGGCAAATCCCATTATTTGCCTCGTTTTGCGTAAAGATGGCTCCGGTTGCTGGGAACACTCCCAGTCCGATTCAACGAAGAGTAAGGAGTCGACCGGTGAACAAGGCCGAGTTGGTAGATGCGATTGTTGCCGAAAGCGGCGCAAACAAGAACACGGTAGCTGAGGTCCTCAAGGCCCTTGAAGATGTTGTGGTATCGAATGTTTCAAAGGGTGAGAAGATCGTTCTGTCGGGCTTCCTTTCATTCGAGCGTGTTGCCCGCAAGGCCCGCACGGCCCGTAATCCCCAGACTGGCGAAGCCATTCAGGTGAAGGCTTCCAATGCTCCGAAGGTCTCCATTGGCTCCACCTTCAAAAAGGCGGTCAAAAGCGCGTAGTTCTCGATCTTAACAAGAAACCCCCGGGCGAGGCCCGGGGGTTTCTTGTTTTAGGAGGAAAACTCAGCCGACGAGAACATCAACCAGCTTTCTGCCGCCTCGGTAGCCGAATTTCACGGTTCCTTCAGCGAGCGCGAACAGGGTGTCATCTTTGCCGATGCCGACATTGCGCCCGGGGTGGAACTGGGTTCCACGCTGGCGCATGATGATGCTTCCCGTCTTTACAGCAGTTCCGTCGAAGGTCTTCACACCCAGTCGCTGCGCGTTGGAATCGCGGCCGTTCCTGGTGGAGCCGCCACCTTTGGTCTTGGACATCGGTTCCTCCTAGGCCTTGGGCGAGATCTTGGTGATCTCGACGCTCGTGTAGTGCTGACGGTGACCCCATCGCTTTCGCTGGATCGACTTCGCCTTGTAGGTGAGGGCCCGGATCTTCGGCCCCTTCTCCTCGCCGAGGATCGTGCCGGTCACCGACGCGCCCTTCAGGGCCGGTCCGGCGACGACGGAGTCGCCGTCGACCAACAAGACGGGCTCGAACTGGATTTCGGCGCCATTCTCTTCCGGGCGCAGATCAACGCGGACGACTTGGCCCTCGGTGACGCGCTCTTGAGATGTGCCTACACGGATAACGGCGTACATAGGGATTCAATAGTAGCCGAAGACGTGAACCGCTCGAACCCTACAGACCGGTCTCGACGACGAAACCGCGTCCGTCACAGACCGTGCAGATTTTCGACACGGACTCCAAGAGCCCCTCGTTGACCCGCTTTCGCGTCATTTCCACCAGGCCGAGTTCGGAGATGTCGAAGACCTGGGTGCGGGTCTTATCGCGTGAGAGGGCCTGGCGCAGCGCCGAGGCGACGGCCTCGCGGTTGACCTTGGACTCCATGTCGATGAAGTCGATCACGATGATGCCCCCGATGTCGCGCAGCCGCAGTTGACGAGCCACTTCTTCGGCCGCTTCGAGGTTGTTGCGAAAGACGGTCTCTTCGAGATTCGTGGTGCCGACGTTCTTTCCGGTGTTGACGTCGACCACGGTGAGGGCCTCGGTGCGCTCGATGATCAACGATCCCCCCGAGGGCAAGAAGACCTTGCGATCGAGGGCCCGGTGGAGCTGTTCGTGGACGAAGTAACGCTCGAAGAGGGGTAATTCCTCGGTGGCGCGGTCGTAGTACTCGATGCGATCGGCCAACTCCGGGTTGACCGCGAGGACGTACTCGCGGACCTTCTCGTAGAGCTCCTGATCGTCAATGAGTACACCGCGGTAGTCATCGTTGAGCTCTTCGCGCAGCACGCGAACGGCCAGATCGAGGTCGCGATAGACGAGACGCGGTTGATTCGATTTCGCGACCTCGGCTTCGATGGCGGCCCACTTCTCCGCCAGCGAACTGACGTCACGAGCGAGGTCGTCGGCGGTGACGCCTTCGGCCGCGGTACGGATGATGATGCCGTGGCGTTCGGGCTTCACGTCGTCGATTATCTTGCGCAGTCGTCTACGTTCGCCGTCGGGCAGTCTCTTCGAAATCCCGATGGTGCTCGAGTTGGGCACCAGCACCGCGAAGCGACCCGGCAGCGAGACCTCCTGGGTGAGGCGCGCGCCCTTGGCGCCGATGGCGTTCTTGGTCACCTGACAGATGATCGTCTGCCCGGACTTGATCATCTGTTCGATGCGCTTGTCGTTCGAAGAGGTGCCCTCGACGTCGTCCATGTCAAAGGAGATGTCGCCGCGATAGAGCACCGCGTTCTTCGGAATGCCGATGTCGACGAAGGCCAGCTCCATCCCCGGTAAGACGTTTTGGATCCGTCCGACGTAGATGTTGCCGTCGATCTGGTTGGTCTCGTCGGCCGCCTTGGCGACGGTGTATTCGACCATGGTGCGACCTTCGAGGGTCGCGATGTGCGTGGCCTCTTTCGTGGAGTGGACGCACATGAGGTAGCGACCCTGGGCGCGCGTTCGACGTTCGCCGCCGCGGCGTCGCTTTACCTTGCCCCGACCGGCCGCGCTCTCGTCGCCGGCCGCTTCCGGGGCCGAGGCCTCGACCGGAGTGTCGAACGAACGATTCGGGTTGCGGGGCTGGCCGCCTTGGCCGCCTTGACCTCCTCGACCACGACCACCGCGGCGACGTCGATTGCCGCCGCCTTGACCTTGTCCACTTTGACCTTGGCCCTGACGGGCCGGGGTTTGACCGTTTGGTGACGTGGCGGCCGACCCTGGTCGGGTATCGCCAATCTGTGGTGCCGGTCGAGTGTCGCCTATCCGAGGGCTAGACGATGATGCGGGTTGAGTGTTGGTTTCGTCGCTCACGACGGGTACTCCTTGAGTTCTTAGGTAGGGGGGCGCAGTGCGCCGCGCTAGCGGGGGTTAATACGTGCCGAAGGGTTCGAGCGACGTAGGTGTTGGGAGTTGTGGCGTGACAGGTCAACAAGAGAGAGGCCATCCAAATAAGAAATAGGGTCACTTCACTGCCGTGTACCACGAGTAGTCCTCAATGCCTGCAGGAGCGGAGTGCGACTGCACCGCGCAACTGCTGCGTTCTTTTCGCGCCCCGCACCTTTTGCACAGAAACGCCCAACGACATCAGGTTACTCGCCGAGGCGTCTCGACCAGCGCTTCGACCTATTTATGTGTCGTCGTGGTCGTCGGAATCGTCGTCGACGTCGTGGTTGTGGTCGAGCGCGGCTTGGTGGAAGTGGTCGTGGGGACGGTCAACTGCTGCTTGAGCTTGACCGGGCCGATCGGATGGGCCACTAGATAGTTGAAGGCCCGAGCGACGACCGGGGCCGCGGCGTCGGCGCCGTAGCCGCCCTCTTCGATGACACAGAGCACCACGTACTTCGGGTGCGTCGTCGGCCCGAACCCGACGAACCACGAGTTTGGTTCTTTACTGACCCCGCCGTTGCTCGCGGTGCCGGTCTTGCCGGCGATCGGAAAATTCGTCAGCGAAAAATTGATGTTGGCGTGAAACGGCGCGTACGCCGTCCCGGCGGGGTTCATCACGACCCCTTCGAGCCCCTGAAGGATGGGGTTGCGCACACGCGGCGTAAGGCTGACGTGACCGAGGACCCGCGGGCCGTATCGAAGGACGGTCTGACCGTGCGCGTTGACGATGGCGGCCGCGACTTCGGGCGCGTAGCGGGTACCGCCGTTGGCGAACGTGGCGTAGGCGTTGGCGAGGGCGAGCGGGGTCAGCGCGGTCGTGCCCTGGCCGAAGGCCATCTCGATGTTGTCACCGGTGTACCAATTCACGTTGGGGAATGAACTGGGCGCTTCGGCGTGGAGAACCTTGCGCACTTCCGGTGAGTCGACGCGTCCCACCACCTCATTGGGAAGGTCGATGTTGGTGTACTGGTCAAGACCGTATTCGTGCGCGACGTTCTGGATCGGCGTCTGTCCGTACTTGGCCTGCTGGGACCAAAAGAGGTATCCCAAGTTGTAGAAGTAGTAGTCCGATGACTCGGTGAGGGCGGAGGTCAGGTTGACCTCGCCGAGACCGGTCGTCTCGTCGTCGTGAAAGACACAACCTTTGGGATTCGTGTGACAGCCCGGCACTTTGAACTGACCGGTGTCGTCGATCAAGACGTTGGGCGAAAGGACGCCGGTCTGCATCTCGGCGGTCGCCGAGATCAACTTGAAGGTGCTACCGGGCGTGTAGAGACCCTGGATGGCGTAGTTGTTGAACGCGCCGACGGCGAGAAGGTGGTGAAACTGTGCCTCCGAGAGTCCGTTGACGAACGACGAGAGGTTGTAGGACGGATAGCTCGACATGGCGAGCACCGCCCCGTTGTTCACGTCCATGACCACCGCGGCGCCGTTGATGGCTGCGGGCAGCAAACCCGAACGCGGGTCCGGGACCGTTCGATCGTGCAAGATGTCAGCCTTTAGGATTCCATCGAGAGCCTTTTGCAATCCGCTGTCAATATTCAGTACGACCGAGTCGCCGACCTTGGGCTGGGTCGTCTTGAGCGTCCCGATCACGTTGCCGGTGGCGCCGACTTCGATCGTGCTCGTACCGTCGTGGCCGCGCAAGTACTGCTCATAGAACGACTCGATGCCGGATTGACCGATCGTGGAGTCGGTCTGGTAGCCGGCGCCGGGGTGCGCCTTGATCTCGTTTGACGTGATAGGTCCCACGTAGCCCAGTACCTGGGACCCGACGTTGCTACCCAACGGATACGTTCGCTGAGAGACGTCCAACACGGACACGCCGGGAAACTCCGCGGCGTGCAACTTGATGAACTGGACGATGTTGGCGGGCGCGTTGGCGAGGATCGGCGCCGGTTGATAGGGGCTGTAAGCCTGGTTGGCCAGGTCGCTGACAATTTGACCGACGCTCTGTCCGGTGAGCGACGCGAGCGTGCCCTCGATCTTCGGATTCAGCGTCGCCTCGGCGCGCGAGAGCCGGATCTCGACGGTCGTCACGTTGTTGACCAACGGCTTGCCGTTGCGGTCAAGGATCAGACCCCGCGACGCCGGTATCGTCGCCACGTGCAGTGAAAGTGCGTCAACCTGAGAGACGGACTGCTTGTGGTCCTTGATCTGAAGTACGTACAGCCGCGCGACGAGCAACAAGAACAACAAGAAGAAGAATCCGCCAATCACGTACCATCGACGCTCGGGACGCAGTTTGACGTCGCCGGGCGCGGCCACCAGGTCGCGAATGCCCACCGGTTTGGGCTCGTTGATCGAGCGGCCCTGCCCGCGAAGGGGATGGAGCGAGACCCACGGTCGCCACAACCTCGAAAAGCGCGAACCCGACGGGCGATCACGCCACGAGCCCTTCACCGGCGGGCCCGGACTCCCGAGCGTCCAACCATGCGCGCGAGTCGCGAGACCGGACGGGCCAGCACGAAGAAGGCGATCGCGTTCACGACCATGGAATTGATGAGACTGCCGTGCCACAGCGAGAAGTTCAAAACACCGAAGCCTCCGACCGTGAAAATGAACGGTGCGACGCCGCCAGCGCCGGCCGCCAGGATGGGTGTCACCCACCACGCCGCGGAGTCCAGGTCCCCGACGCCTTCTTTGCCCAGTCGCGAGGCACCGTAGGCGAGCATGACCCCCACCATCGCGGTAAGGCCAAATGGGGTAGTCGCGTGGGTGTCGAAGAACACGCCCCCCACCGCCGCCGCCCAGATGGCCAGTGTCGTGAAGCCGGCGAGCCCTAACGCGAAAGGCCAGAGCCACACCAACATGAACACGACGCCGGCGAAGCGCCAAGTCGAGAAGACCGAGAGCTGTATCCCGACCATGAACATCGTGACGACCGTGACCGGTATAAGTGCCCGAGTCACGTGGAGGGCTCCCACAGCACGACGTCGAGGTAGACGAGGTTTCGCAGGTCCGCCAGAGGCTGCAGCGACAGATTGTAAGTGGCCGCGCCGGGAGTGAGCGTCACCTTCGTGACGCTGGCGACCGGCAGGCCGGGGGGAAACAGACCACCGTCGAGTCCGTTCGTGGACAACACGATGCCGGCGCGCACCGAGGACGTGAGCGGCACCGCCGTGGCGCCGAGGCCGTTGTTGACGCCCTGGCCGCTCACGATGAGCGTGGTCTTGCCCGATCCGAAGGTGGCGCCGATGAGGGATTTCACATCGGTGATCAGGCGAACCGTCGCGCCGTGCGGGGTCGTCTCCGTGACGAGGCCGACCAGTCCCCCGTTAGCCACCACCGGCATCCCCACCATGACGCCGTTGTCGCGGCCCTTGGAGATATCGACCGTGGCGGCGAAGTTCGTCGGCGAGAGCGCCGTGACCTGAGCTGCGACCGTCGGCAGCGAGCCCACGAAGGGCACATCGAGCTGCGTGCTCAATTGCTCGAGCTGCCGATTTTCCGCCCACGTTTCGTTCGCTCGCAGTTCGGCCCTGCCCAGCTCGTAGCGGAGCTTCTGATTCTGCGCGACCACGTCGCTGTAGTTGATCGCCCCGGCGAACATATGACCGATGGGACGCGCTATTTCATTGACGGTCCAACTGAAAGGCGAAGTGACGAAGTTCGCGGCCGTGCGCAGCCCCGAGACCACGCCGCCGCTGAGATAGAGCACCACCAGGAGGACCGAGACGCCGGCGCCGATCGTCCACGTACGACGCCTCGTCCGATCGGTGGCCACGGGTTAGCGCGAAGGACTGGTCTTCAACATGCGCGCGAAGACGTCGAGTTCTTCAAGGCACATGCCGCTTCCTAGAGCCACGCAGTTCATTGGTTCATTCGCCACGATGATGGGCATATTGGTCTCGTACTCCAGTCGCGCGGCGATGCCGGCGAGTTGGGCGCCGCCACCGGTCAAGACGATGCCCTGTTCCATAAGGTCCGACGAGAGTTCCGGCGGCGTGCGGTCGAGCGTCACCTTCACCGCGTCGACGATGGCCTGCACCGGCTCTTCCATGGCCTTTCGGATCTGTTCGGTCGAGATGATGACCGTCTTGGGCAGTCCGGTCACGAGGTCGCGACCACGAATCTCGGCGCGCAACTCCTCTTCGAGCGGGTAGGCCGAGCCGAGTTGAATCTTGATCTCTTCCGCGGTTCGCTCACCGAGCGCCAACTGGAACTCTTTCTTCACGTAGGCGATCAACGCCTCGTCGAGTTCGTCACCGCCCACGCGGATCGACTGACTCGTCACGATGCCGCCGAGGGAGATGACCGCGACCTCGGTCGTGCCACCGCCGATGTCCACGACCATGTTGCCGGTCGGTTCGTGAATCGGCAGACCGGCGCCGATCGCGGCGGCCATCGGCTCTTCGATGATGTAGGCCTTGCGCGCGCCGGCGAACTCCGCAGCCTCCATGACGGCGCGCTGCTCGACGCCGGTGATACCGGACGGCACGCAGATGACCATGCGGGGTTTGGCGAAGCGTCGTTGGTGGACACGGTGGATGAAGTAGCGCAGCATCTTCTCGCAGATTTCGAAGTCCGCGATGACGCCGTCCTTCAGCGGACGGATGGCCTGGATGTTGCTCGGAGTACGTCCGATCATGCGCTTGGCCTCGGCGCCGACGGCCAGGGGCTTGCCGTCCTTGACGTCGACGGCGACGACCGATGGTTCGTTCAAGACGATGCCGCGGCCCCGGACGTAGACCAGCGTGTTCGCCGTTCCGAGGTCGACGGCCATGTCACGGCCCAAAAGTGAGAAACGACTATCAACCATAAAGACCCTTTAATTAGTGACGACGAAGCCCTCTTCGTCTACAAGGCTAGGACACGAGGCCCACTCGGGGCCACTAAACGTCGTTAGACCAGATGAGGGAAGAAGATTTCTATCTCGCGTTGCGCGGACGCCGCCGAGTCTGAACCGTGTACGAGATTCTCTCGCATCCCGATCGCGAGGTCACCGCGAATGGTTCCCGGGGCGGCCTCCTTCGAATTCGTCGATCCCATGAGACCACGTACGACCTGCCACGTGTCCTCGGGACCCTCGACGACGAGGACCAGTGCGGGACTTTGCGTGATGAACTCCACCAGCTTTTCGTAGTAGGGCTGACCCTGGTGTTCGACGTAGTGGCGCTCGGCCGTCGCTCGCTCGATGGAGCGCAGCTCGGCCGCGACGATGCGCAGTTGCTTGTCCTCGAGGCGGCCAATGATCTCGCCGATAAGACCGCGCGCCACACCGTCGGGCTTCACAATGAAAAGCGTTCTCTCCACGACGGACCAATCTAACAGCCGCTAGGTCAGGTGACGAGAACGCACGCGCAACACCTCGCCACGCACCTCGGCGACGAGATACAGACTCCCAGCCACCACGATCAGGTCCTCGTCGGTCGATCGCTCTCGCGCGTGCGCCAACGCCGCGGTGGCACTGGGGTGCTCGTACGCGACTCCGCCGTGACGACGTACCGCGTTGGCGACGTCGCTCGCCGCGACCGCCCGCGGAGAGTGCGGCGCGCAGCAGTGGAACTCGGTGAAGCCGAGGGCGACCAGTGGTTCGACCATGTCGTCGACGTCGCGACCGCTCAGCATGCCCAACACGCAACGTCGCTCCCCCGTGACGTAAAAGGCGCCGTCGAGTGTGGCGACGAGCGCCCGGACGCCGGCCGGATTGTGTGCCCCATCGACCACGATCATGGGCTTGCGCGAGATGAGTTCCATGCGACCCGGCATGTGGAAGGTGGCCAAGGTGGAACTGACGATCTCTTCACCGAGTGCGCGCCCGAGGAATGCTTCGGCCGCGACGATGGCCGTGGTGGCGTTGACGCCCTGGTGAATTCCGTGCAGCGACACGAGAATCTCCTCGTACCGCGCGAAGGGGGTGCGCACGGTGATCGCCCGGCCGCCGAGCGCCAGTTCGTTCTGCTCCAGGGCGAACGTGTCACCCAAGAGCCACAGGGAGGCGCCCAGTTCGTCGGCGCGACGTTGGGCGATCTCGACCACGATGGCGTTGGTGGTGGCGACGACGGCGATCGCGTCGGCGCGAAAGATACCCACCTTGTCGCTCGCGATCTCCGCGATCGTCGTGCCCAACACCGCCGTATGATCCAGATCGACGTTGGTGAGCACGGCGACGTCGCCGTCGATGACGTTGGTGGAATCCCATGTGCCGCCCATGCCCACTTCGACCACCGCGACGTCGACGCCTTCGTCCGAGCAGTGCAGGAAGGCCGCCGCGGTCAAGAGTTCGAAGCGCGTGAGTGCGATGCCGCTCACCGACTCGACGTCGGCTAGGCGCTGGAGCAGCCCAATGAACTCCTCGTCGTCAATCGGCTCACCGTTCACGGCGATTCGCTCATTGACGGCGTGCAAGTCGGGACTGGTGAAGGTTCCCACTCGCAGTCCGGTCGCACTCAACAGCGCACTAATCAGGGTCGTGGTAGAGCCCTTGCCGTTCGTGCCGGTGACGTGAATCGTCGGATAGTCGCCCTGGGGATCGGCGAGTAACGCCAAGGTGTCCACGATCGGCTGCAGGGTCGGGATCTCTCGTCGGTTCGGGGCGACGCGTTCGTAGTCGACGTGCGACTCCAGCCAGGTCAGCGCTTCGACGTACGTCCGAAAGCGCACGCGTTAGCTCGCGCGACGGGTGCGCGTCGCCTTTCGCAATTCGTAATCGGGGGCGACCTTGTCGCGCACCGACTCGGTGGTCACGACGCACTTGACGACGTCGTTGCGTCCGGGGACGTCGAACATCGCTTCGAGCAATACGTTCTCGAGGATGGAGCGCAGTCCGCGCGCTCCGGTGCCGCGCTCCAAGGCCAAGTCGGCGATCGCCTCGAGGGCACCTTCTTCGATGATCAGTTCGACGCCGTCCATGGCGAGTACCTGTTGGAACTGCTTGACCAGTGAGTTCTTCGGTTCGGTCAATACCCGAATCAACATGTCGCGGTCGAGCTGTTGGACGGCGCTCACGATTGGAAGGCGTCCGATGAACTCGGGGATGAGACCGAACTTGACGAGGTCCTCGGGCAGGGCGTGACGGAAGAGTTCGATGTCCCCCTTGCGCTTGGATTCGACCGGCTGATTGAAGCCCATCGACTTCGTGCCCAGTCGACGTTCGATGATCTCTTCGAGACCGGCGAACGCACCGCCGACGACGAACAGGATGTTCGCGGTGTCGATGGTGATGAACTCTTGGTGCGGGTGCTTACGTCCGCCTTGGGGTGGCACGCTCGCGACGGTCCCTTCGAGGATCTTCAAAAGCGCTTGCTGCACCCCTTCTCCGGACACGTCACGCGTGATCGAAGGGTTCTCGGCCTTGCGCGCGATCTTGTCGATCTCGTCGATATAGATGATGCCGCGTTCGGCGCGCTTGACGTCGAAGTCGGCGGCCGACAAAAGCTTCAAGAGGATGTTCTCGACGTCCTCACCGACGTAGCCGGCCTCGGTTAAAGCGGTGGCGTCAGCGATGGCGAAGGGGACGTTGAGCATCCGCGCCAACGTCTGGGCCAGGAAGGTCTTACCGCAACCGGTAGGCCCGAGGAGCAACACGTTCGACTTGGCGACTTCGACGTCGTCGTCGTGGAGTGGACCGGTTTGGATTCGCTTGTAGTGGTTGTAAACCGCCACGGCGAGAATCTTCTTGGCTTCAATCTGTCCGATGACGAACTCGTCGAGGAAGGCCGAGATCTCGCGCGGCGTCGGGAGGTCGTCCAGAACGAACTCGGGACGATCCCCAAATTCGTCGGCGATGATGTCGTTGCACAAGTCGATGCACTCGTCGCAGATGTACACGCTGGGTCCCGCGATGAGCTTCTTTACCTGTTTTTGACCCTTCGCGCAGAAGCTGCACTTAATAAGGTCGTTGCTTTCACCAAACTTCGCCACTGATTTCCTCCGACATGACCTCCGTCGCGACCATCCTACGAGGCGGCAGAGTCAAACCTCGGTACCTAGAGTCGGGCCGTGATTACTTCGTCAATGAGTCCATATTCCACGGCCTCGGCGGCGCTGATGATGAAGTCACGATCGGTGTCTTTGGTGATGCGCTCGACCGACTGGCCGGTGTCTTGAGCCAGCATGTCGTTCAACATGTCCTTCATACGCAAGATTTCACGTGCTTGAATCTCGATGTCCGACGCCTGTCCTCCGACCCCGCCCCACGGTTGGTGCAACAACACGCGCGCGTGCGGCAGGGCGAAACGTTTACCCTTGGCCCCGGCGCCGAGCAACACCGCGGCGGCCGAGGCGGCCTGTCCGAAGCAAAAGGTCGAGACGGCCGGCTTGATGTACTTCATCGTGTCGTAGACCGCCAGCAGCCCGGTGATGTCGCCGCCCGGGGAGTTGATGTAGAGGTTGATGTCCTTGTCGGGGTCTTCGGATTCAAGAAAGAGCATCTGCGCGCAGATCAGGTTGGCGATCGTGTCGTCGATGGGCGTACCGAGGAAGATGATGCGCTCACGAAGAAGGCGGCTGTAGAGGTCGTAGGCTCGCTCGCCCCGGTTCGACGATTCGACGACCGTGGGGACGAGGTAATTCTGGGCTTTAAAGTAATCGTTCACCTGACTACCTTAGGCGTCGGACTCCGCTGATTGGTCGGTCTCGTCGTCGATCTCGGCGTCGACGCCATCCTCGACGGACTGATCGGCGCGCAACATTGCGTTGTCGATCTCGACGCCTTCGGGGTCTACGTAGATCACGTTCTCGCTCAACCACTTCGACGCTTTCATCTTGGAGACCTCGGCGCTGAAATTCACGACGCGCCCGGAGTCGCGAAGATTGTCGCGCAGGAGGCCCGCGGACACGCCCATCGACTCGGCGGTGCGCTCGAGCTCTTCGTCGATCTCTTGCGGTGTCGCCTCGAGGTGCTCGGCGGCGACCAGTGATCGCATCGCGAGGTCGACGCGCACCGCGCGCACGGCGTCTTGGCGCAACGTCGCGAGCAAGTCTTCGGGGGTCTGGTTCGTCACCTGTAAGAACATCTCCAAGGTGAGTTTCTGCGCGGCTAGTCGCTCGCCCAGGTCGTGGAGTCGTTCGTTGGTCTCGGCGCTGATCAGCACCTCGGGCGCCGCTTCTTCGGCCACCAATTCGCTCAACGCCACCAGCGCGGCGTCTCGTTGTGACATCTGCGCTTCGACGATCTTGCGCCGGCGCATTTGCACCAGGATCGCCTCGCGCATCTCCTCGGCGCTCGTCCACTCGGAGTTCTCGGCGACCCACTCGTCGCTCAACTCGGGCAGCACCCGCTCTTGTACCTGCTTCAGCTTCAACTCGTAAGTGGCGACGACGCCATCGCCGGCCGGCGCGTTCATCCGGAGGTCTTCGCCCGCCTTGAGTCCGAGGATGAGTTCGTCGATGCCTTCGGCGATCGAACCGGTCCCCACGGTGTACATGAAGTCGGTCATGTCGAGCGGCTCGGCTTCAGTGGCGATCTGTTGGACGTGCACGTCCATGGTCACGAGGTCTCCGGTCACGATGGGCCGGTCGACCGGATTGAGTACGGCGTCGGTTTCGAGGTACCGGTTGATCTGGGCATCGACCTCACCGTCGGTGACGACCGGCGAAGGAATGGTGACACGAAGTTCACGTTGGCCCCGAATCGAGATCTCCGGACGAACTTCGACCTCGGCTTCGAAAGTGAATTGACCTTCTTCCTCGCCGGCGGTGATGTTGATATCGGGCTGACCAATGGGATCGATGAGGGAGTCGGCCACGGCGCGCGCGTAGAAGTCTGGCAGCGATTCGCGAATCGCCTCCGATCGAAGGACCGAAGGGCCGCCGATATTGGCGATCAGGACGTTCTTGGGGACCTTGCCCTTGCGAAAGCCCTTCACCGTGACCTGCTTGGCCAGGGTCTTGGCGGCGGCGTCAATCGCTTCGTCCATCTCGGCGTCGTCGATTTCGACGGTCAGCATGACTTTGTTGTTCTCTAAGAGGGTGGTCGTGGCGCGCATAGGAGATGCCAGCCTAACCGGAGCGACTGTGGATGCTTTAGATCATGATGACGAGCGAGTCGGCGAACGAGCGTGCCAAGTCGTGATTCCCACGAACCTGCGTCGCCGACGCCGCGAGGAACGCGGCGGCGCTGATGCGCCCGGCCGCGCGACGCCAGAAGAGGGCCACCGGAGTCGTAATCTCGAATGTCGGAGCGTCCGGGCTGTCACTTAGCGCGACCGCGCGACCTTCCCTCACACCAATCAACACCGATCTCGCGAGGCGTCCGCTCAGATTGATTCGCACCAGCGTTCCGTCGGGCGCCTTCAGGCGCTTGCCGACGATGTAGGGCAGGCCCGACTCGAATCGGTTGACGACGATCTCTTCGCCTGGTCCGTGGTCGTCTTCCGGTTGCAAGAAAGCGTCGCGGATGTCCTGTAAGTGGATCCAACTATCGACGACGCGCGTCTCTTGAAAACGATGGTACGGACGCTCGCCTTCCGGACTCCAGCCGATCTTCTCCCATCCGGCGTCGTCGAGTGTGCGTAGCGCGGCGATCGAGCGAACGCACTGGACGCGCAGTTCGTCGAGCACTTCGAGACCGGGGGCGATGCGGTGCTGCGCTCGGCCTGCCGCATGTCGCTGGAGGGCATCGTCTCCAAGCGGCTCAACGCCCCCTACCGCTCGGGACGTGGCGAGGACTGGGTGAAGTCCAAGTGCCGGGCCGGCCACGAGGTGGTGATCGGCGGCTGGACCACCACCGGTCCGGCGTTCCGGTCGCTGATCGTCGGCGCCTATCGGGACGGCAAGCTGATCCACCTCGGGCGGGTAGGCACGGGGTACAGCAAGGACAAGGTCGACAAGCTGCTGCCGGCGCTGAAG
>Ga0208586_1000513_pt1 | contig 14088 bp, 11 predicted proteins | sample NGESurshal072012_6_FD_184471 | JGI IMG/M metagenome (GOLD analysis project Ga0208586, IMG submission 184471) | Arctic peat soil microbial communities from Barrow, Alaska - NGEE Surface sample 53-3 shallow-072012 (SPAdes) | ecosystem: Environmental > Terrestrial > Soil > Wetlands > Peat ... | reverse complement strand
CTGTGGTCGTTGCTCGCGGGACTCTTCGCGCTCAACTTCACCTTCACGGTCTTCATCGTGGCGCTGCCGAGTGTCGCGTCGCAGTTCCACACGACGGTGACCGTGCTCACGTGGACAATGGTCGGACCGCTTCTCGCGTACGGTCTCGCCGCGCCAATCCTCGGTAAGACCGGCGACATCTACGGTCACCGACGTCTCTATCTCTTTGGACTGCTGGGCGCCATGGTGTCGGCCCTGTTGACGGCGCTCGCTCACAACGTCGACATGCTGCTCTTTGCGCGCACGCTCGACGGCATTCAGGGCGCCGCGACCGGGACGGCCTCGGGGGCGCTCATCAACTCGGTCTTCGGTCGCGAGGAGCGTGTGAAGGCCATGGGGTGGTGGAGTCTCGTCGGCGCAGGCGGACCGGTCATCGGCGTCTCGCTCGGCGCACCCATCATCGCGGCCTTCGGATGGCGAGCGCTGTTCTGGTTCCAACTGGTGTTGATCGTTGTGGCGTTCTGCGTGGTCGTGGTCGTGTTGCCCCGACGACGCGGTCTACCCGAGGAGGAGGCCGAGAAGAAGGCGAGGGCCCGTGAGGAGTTCAAGAACATGGACTGGCTCGGCAGTTGGTCGCTCTCGATCGCCGTCACCACACTGATGCTCGGACTCTCCATTGGACCGAGTATTGGCTTCACCAGTTTCTGGTGTCTCGCCACGTTCGGGCTCTCGGTGGTGATGACGATCCTCTTCGTGCACCGGATTCGAACGGCCGAGCATCCACTCATTCCCGCGCACTATTTCCGGCGACGGAACTTCGTCATGCCGATGGTCTTACGCGCCACGGCCAACTTCGCCTACTTTGGAGCGTTCTTCCTCTTTCCCCTCTTGATGGAGGAGGGCTACGGCTACTCCATCCCGCGTGTTGGGGCGCTCGCCATTGCCCGCCCGATTGTGTTCTCACTCTGTTCGCCCCTGGCCGGCTACGCCGCCATCCGCATTGGCGAACGAGTGAGTGCCATTGCCGGTGCGTCGTTCCTCACGGCTTCGCTGGGTCTCTTCGCGCTCCTGCACCCCAGTTCGGGCACCTGGCTGATCGCGATTGCGCTCGGGCTGTCGGGACTCGGCATGGGCGTCGCGATGCCGTCGTCGAGCTCAGTGATGGCGAACGAGGTGAAGTCCAGCGAGTTTGGCGTGATGTCGGCGGCGCAGATGTTGGCCATGCAGGTCGGCGAGGTCGCCGGTATTCAAGTCCTCGAAACCGTGCAGCAGGCACTCGTCCATCGCCGAGGACTGAGTCACGCGAAGCCCGGTCCGGCGCTGCTCGCGACGTTTCATTTGCCGTTCCTGATTGGTGCCGGTGTCGCCGCCGTCGGGCTCGTGTCGTCGCTGTTCATCAGCTCCATCAAACGTGAACGCACGAAACGCTCATTCGCCTTCAAAAGGTAGGCTCTGAGCCTATGAACGTCGACGTGATGCCAGGATGTGAAGCGTTTTCAGCCAACGGAAGTGCCATGGGCGTGCTGGTCCTGCACGGCTTTACCGGCAATCCCGCCTCGATGCGTTCGATTGCGCAACGGTGCGCGAACGCCGGATACACCGTCGAACTTCCCCGTCTGCCCGGACACGGCACGTCGATCGAGGACATGATGACGACGACGTGGGCCGACTGGTCGGGAGCGGCACTCGCCGCCTACGACGACGTGGCGTCGCGCACTGAGCGCGTCGCCGTCGTGGGCCTGTCGATGGGCGGGGGACTGGCGGCGTACGTCGCCGAAGAGCGTCGCGAGGTTGCCGGTTGCGTCTTCATCAACCCCCTCGTGCAGTCACCGGGACCGGAGATGGAAGCGGGACTCGCGCAGTTGATCGAGGCCGGCGTGGAATCGATCGAATCCATTGGCTCGGACATCAAGAAGGAAGGCATCAGCGAGGCCTCCTACTCCGCGACTCCGCTCGGTTGTGTGGCGAGTCTCTTCGACGGCGTGAAGTCGGTACGGGCCAACCTCTCGAAGATCGTCGCTCCCAGTCTCTTGTTGTCGAGCCGCGAAGACCACGTCGTCACGTCCGATAATGGCGACGCCATTGTCGAACGGTCGTCCGGTCCCGTCGAGCGACTCTGGCTCGAGGAGTCGTATCACGTGGCGACAATGGATAACGACCAAGAGGCGCTCGAGAGGGCGACCATGGAGTTTCTCGCGAAGGTGCTCGTGTGAGCGAACCTCTTCGTCGTGAGGACGTCGCTCACGTCGCCAAGTTGGCCCGGCTCATCTTGAGTGACGAGGAACTCGACCGATTCACCGAACAGCTATCCCAAGTCCTCGAACACGCGAATGACATGAACGCGCTCGACCTCGCGGACCTCGTCGCCACGGCGCACCCCTTCGGGATTGTGAACGTCGTGCGCGAGGACGCCATCCGGCCCAGTCTCGACCACGACGTCGTGATCGCGATGGCGCCCGACGCGCAGGACGGTCGTTTTGCGGTACCTCGAATACTGGGCGAGGCGCCATGAAGAGCGCCGCCGAAATCGCGCGCGACGTTCAGAGTGGCGCGTCGAGCGCCGCCAGTGAGCTGAAGACGGCGCTGACGCAGATTCACGCGCGCAACGAAGAGCTGAACGTCTTTCTCTACGTCGACGAAGAGGGCGCGATGAGGTCCGCCGCCGCGGTCGATGAACGCGTAGGTCGCGGTGAGGACGCCGGTCCCCTCGCGGGCGTGCCAGTGGCGCTGAAGGACAACCTCTGTGAGGTCGGGATTCCCACCACCTGCGCGTCCAAGATCCTCAAGGGATGGCGTCCGCCCTATAGCGCGACGGTGATCGACCGTCTGCTGGCGGCCGGTGCGGTGCCGGTCGGCAAAACCAACCTCGACGAGTTCGCCATGGGTTCGTCAACGGAGAACTCGGCCTTCGGTCCCACGCTCAATCCCCTCGACACGTCGCGCGTGCCCGGTGGCTCGTCCGGCGGATCGGCGGCCGCGGTCGCGGCCGACATGACGCCCGTCTCGCTTGGCAGTGATACGGGCGGCTCGATTCGCCAACCGGCGGCGTTCTGCGGACTCGTCGGCATGAAGCCCTCCTACGGGCTCGTCTCTCGCTACGGACTCATTGCCTTCGCGAGTTCGCTCGACCAAATCGGCCCGTTCGCCGCGAACGTGATGGACGCGGCACTCGTCCTCGAAGTAATAGCCGGACACGACCCATTGGACTCGACCTCGCTCGCCGAGCCGGCACCGTCGCTCGCGAGCCACGTCAATGACGGCGTCGCCGGCAAGCGAATCGGTCTCGTTCGAGAGCTGATCGACGGCGCGGACGAGGACGTCGTGACGTCGGTGGAACGTGCGGCCGAGGCGATGAAAGAGGCCGGCGCAACGATCGTCGAACTCTCGGTGCCGGAGTTCCGTTTGGGCCTCAGCGCGTACTACTTGATTGCGCCGGCTGAAGCGTCGAGCAACCTCGCCCGGTTCGACGGCGTGCGCTACGGACTTCGTGTGGACGGTGACGACGTGACCGCCATGATGGAAGCGACGCGCACCGCCGGCTTCGGCGACGAGGTGAAGCGGCGAATCATGTTGGGCACCTACGCCCTCTCGGCCGGTTACTTCGACGCGTACTACGGTCAGGCCCTGAAGGTGCGCACGCTCACCATCGACGCCTTCGACCGCGCCTACCAACAGGTCGACCTCATCCTCGGCGCCACCACTCCGTCGGTCGCCTTCACATTCGGTTCCAAGACGAGCGACCCCATGGCGATGTACCTCTCGGACGTGTTCACGATTCCGAGCAACCTCTCGGGCGAGCCGGCCATCTCGGTACCCTTCGGTACCGGTGAGGGCGGTCTGCCCGTTGGCGTGCAACTCCTCGGTCCCGGTCGAAGTGAGGGTCTCCTCTTCGCCGGCGCGCGCGTCCTCGAGATTGCTGACGGGCGACCATGACGTTGCCACGCGACTGGGAGATGGTGGTTGGACTCGAAGTCCACACGGAACTGAAGACCGCGACCAAGATGTTTTGCGGGTGCGCGAACAGTTTCGGTTCCGAGCCCAACACGAACGTCTGCCCGATCTGTCTCGGCCTACCGGGCTCGCTGCCGGTGTTGAACGCTCGAGCGGTGGAACTCGCCATGGCGATCGGCACGGCGCTGCACAGCACCATCTCGCCCTCCACGTTTCACCGCAAGAACTACTTCTATCCCGACATGCCCAAGGACTTTCAGATCAGTCAGTACGACCTGCCGATCAACGTGGGCGGTTACCTCGATCTGCCCGACGGCTCGCGGGTCTCGATCGAACGGGCCCACCTCGAAGAGGACACCGGCAAATCAACGCACCTCGGTGGCAGTGGACGAATCCACGGTGCCGATCGTTCGCTGGTGGATTACAACCGCTCGGGCGTGCCACTGGTCGAGATCGTGTCCGGCCCCGACATCCGGTCCTCGGCGCAGGCTCGCGACTACGCCGGCGAACTCCGTGGCATTCTCATCGCAACCGGCGCGTCGGACGGGCGGATGGAAGAGGGCTCGATGCGCATCGACGCCAACGTCTCGGTCAGGAAAGCCGGTGAGTCGTTCGGGACCCGCTGCGAGATTAAGAACCTGAACTCGCTCCGAAGCCTCCAGCGCGCGATTGACTACGAAGCGCTGCGCCAGATTGAGTTACTCGAAGAGGGTGGGCGAGTGCGACAAGAGACCCGTCACTGGGACGAGAATCTCGGCACCACGTCGACGATGCGGGTGAAGGAGGAGGCCGACGACTATCGCTACTTTCGCGAGCCGGACCTCGTCGACCTCATTCCCGACCAGGCCTGGCAGGACCGAGTGCGCCGCGCACTTCCTCCCATGCCCGCCGAACGCCGCTCCGTCCTCAGCGCCCGACTGCGCGAACCGAGCGAATCGCTGCTCGACGCGGTGTCGGTGGTCGTCGACCTCGGATTGGATCCTTACGTCCAGGGCGCCCTCGACGCGGGCGTGGCCGCGGAACTGGCCCTGCCGCGCGCGGCCAACGAACTCGCGGCCGGGATCGACGGACTGGGCAATCTCTCGTTCGACGCCTTCAACGAGACACTCGCCATGGAGCAGGCCGGCGAACTTTCCGCGACCCAGGCGAAGACCGTGCTCGCCGAGCTCCTCGCCCACGGCGGCGAGCCCCGGGCGATTGCCGCGTCGAAGGGATTCGAACAGCTCGAGTCCGGTGCGCTGACGGCGCTCGTGGCACAACTGATTGACGAGAATCCCGACGAGTGGTCGCGGTACCGCGACGGTGATGAGAAGTTGGCGCAGTTCTTCATTGGTCAGGTCATGAAGCTCACCAAGGGCCAAGCGAACGGCAAAGAGGTCATCGCCGAACTGCAAGCGAAGCGATAGCCGCGGTTCGATCAGAGCGAGCCACTAGGTTTTGGCAATGCGTCGTTCCCTCCTCGTGATTCTCGCCGGCGCCCTAGTGAGCGTCGGCGTCGCGACGATCGGTGCCGCCGACACCACGACGACGACCACCTCGCCCATCACGACGGTGACGGTACCACCGGCACATCGCCGCATCGCCGCCCTGACGGGACTGCCCGATCCGACGGCGGTCACCCAGCGTCGATCAGCACTCACAATCAAGATCGACAATACGCAAGAGGCGCACCCCCAGTTCGGCACCAATGTTGCCGACGTCGTATACGAAGAGATCGTCGAAGGTGGCATCACCCGGCTCGCCGCGATCTTCAACTCGCACCTACCTCCCGAAGTCGGACCGGTGCGATCGGTTCGACGAACGGACCGTCAAATCGTCTTTCCGATCGGCGGCATCTTCGCCTTTTCCGGAGGAGCGCAGTACGCCGTGAAGAGCATCGAGACCGCGCCGGTGAAATTAATCGACCAGTCCAACGCCGGTTCGGCGATGTTCCGCGACCTCTCGCGACCGCCGCCCCACAATCTCATAGCGAACCCGACCCTGCTCATGAAAGAGGGCGGCAAGGTGCACCCGCCACCGGCGCTGTTCACGTACGTTCCGAAGTCGAGTGCGCCGCAGGGGGCGCCGGTCGGATCGTTCAGCGTGAACTTCGCCGCCGGGTACGAGACGTCCTACAAGTGGAATACCACCACCTCGTCGTGGGTGCGTTCGATCTTCGATAAGCCCGACGTGACGGCGGCCGGCAAACAGGTGTCGCCGACCAACGTCGTGGTGATGTTCGTCAACTACCTGGGCGGCGTGGGCGTCGAGGGTTCGTACGCGCAGATGGTCGGACACGGTCCCGTCGACATCTTCTCCGACGGCCGCTTGCAAAAGGGCACGTGGTTCCGCGCGAAGATTCGATTGAAGACCGCCTATCGCTCGGCTTCGGGCAAGGTGATCGCACTCCGCCCCGGACAAACGTGGGTGGAGCTCCTCGCGACGGGCGAAACGGTCAGCGTCTACGCGCCCAAGAAGTAGGCGACGAGGCGTCCGGGCGACCACGCAAGTTTTCGTAGACTTTCCACCATGACTATCCACCCCACGCCACGAAGCACCGACGTCACGCTCGGTAAGAGCCGCGCGCCCGCGAGGGCGATGTTGCGCGCCATGGGCCTCACCGACGAGGACATGAGCAAGCCCCAGATCGGCGTCGCGTCGAGTTGGAATGAAGTCACGCCGTGCAACCTTCCCCTCGACCGCCTCGCCAAGCGGGCGAAGGTCGCCGTTCGCGACGCCGGGGGGGTGCCGTTCGAATTCGTGACGATCGCGGTATCGGACGGCATCTCCATGGGCCATGAGGGCATGCGCGCCTCGCTCGTCTCGCGCGAAGTGATCGCCGATTCCGTGGAGTGCGTCATGCACGCCGAGTCGTTCGACGCCATGGTCACGCTGGCCGGCTGCGACAAATCACTGCCCGGCATGTTGATGGCGGCCGGACGGCTGGACGTGCCCAGCGTCTTCCTCTACGGCGGTTCGATCATGCCGGGTCACCTGGACGGCAACGCGCTCGATATCACGTCGGTCTTTGAGGCCGTCGGCGCCAACGCCGTGGGCGCAATCTCGGACGACGAACTGTTCGCCATTGAGTGTGCGGCCTGTCCCGGCGAAGGAAGTTGCGCGGGCATGTTCACGGCCAACACCATGGCCAGCGTCGGCGAAGCGATTGGCATGTCGTTGCTGGGCAGCGCTTCGGTGCCCTCGATCGACCCTCGACGCGACCAGTTCGCCTACGACTCGGGTCTCGCGGTCCTCAACCTGCTGGATCGAGGGATCACGGCTCGAACAATCATGACGAAGAAGTCGTTCGAGAACGCCATTGCCGTCGTCATGGCGCTCGGCGGATCGACGAACGCGGTGCTGCACCTCCTGGCGATCGCTCACGAATCGCGCGTGGCGTTGGAACTCGACGACTTCAACCGAATTGCGAAGCGCGTGCCGCACATTGCGGACACGAAACCGCACGGCAAGTACCACATGAGCGACCTCGATCAGATCGGCGGCGTGCCGGTGGTGCTCGCCCATCTCCTCGAGCAGGACATGTTGCACGGCGACGTAATGACCGTCAGTGGAAAGACGATGGCCGAGAGTCTGGCGGACTATCACGCGAACGCTCCCGACGGCGATGTCGTCCACGACGTCGCAAAACCGATCCACGACCGCGGCGGCATTGCGGTGTTGCGTGGAACGCTCGCACCCCAGGGTGCCGTGGTGAAGGTCGCGGGCATCGACCAGATGCAGTTCAGCGGTCGCGCGCGCGTCTTCGATGGTGAAGAGGCGGCCCTCGCGGCGATCCTCGCGGGCGAGATTGAACCCCAAACCGTGCTCGTGATTCGGTACGAAGGACCCAAGTCCGGACCGGGAATGCGCGAGATGTTGATGGTCACCGGCGCTATGAAGGGGGCCGGTCGCGGCGGCGACTGCGCGCTCGTGACCGACGGAAGGTTCAGCGGCGGTACGCACGGATTCTGCGTCGGCCACGTGGCGCCGGAATCGCTGGACGGTGGTCCGATCGCTCTCGTGCGAGACGGCGACGTCATCAACATCGACGTCGACACGCTGTCGATTGACCTCGCAGTGGACGCTGACGAACTCGAAGAGCGCGCCAAGCACGTACCCGTCTTCGTGCCCCGCTACACAACGGGCGTGCTCGAGAAATTCGCCCGATTAGTTCAGGGTGCCGAAAAAGGTGCCGTTACCACGAGGTAATCGCCTTGTGCTGTGTCGATTCCTGTGCAAAGATGAGTGCGTGACGACCCGTTTTGAAATTCTGGTGGTAGTAGTAGGCGCACGGCGCCAGTAGTCACGCTCACACGTACTCTGGAGGCCTCCCAAGAAAGGGAGGCCTTTTTGCTTATCTAAGGACAAAGGATCATGGTGCAACTCACAGGGGCGCAAGCTCTTATCAAGAGCCTCGAACAAGAGGGGGTTGACACGATATTCGGCCTGCCCGGGGGCGCCATTCTCCCCGTCTACGACCCGCTCATCGACTCCACGATCCGCCACATCCTCGTACGTCACGAACAAGGGGCCGGTCACATGGCCGAGGGTTACGCCCTGGCCACGGGACGACCCGGTGTCGCCATGGTGACGAGCGGTCCCGGCGCGACCAACATCGTGACGCCGATTGGCAACGCCCACATGGACTCGACCCCGCTGGTCGTCATTACCGGCCAGGTCGCCACCGCCGCCATCGGCACCGACGCGTTCCAGGAGTGCGACATCACCGGCATCACCATGGGCATCACGAAGCACAATTTTCTCGTGCAGTCGGCCCAGGAGATTCCCCGGGCCGTCGCCGCGGCGTTTCACCTGGCGACGACGGGACGTCCCGGTCCGGTCCTGATCGACGTACCCAAGGACGTCACGCAGTCGATGATGGACTGGTGGTACCCGGCGACCGTGGAAGAGTACGACCTGCCCGGATACCGACCGGAGGTCGAGCTCGATGGCGAGACCGTGGCGCGCGCGGTGGCCCTCATCAACGACTCGGAGCGGCCCCTCCTCTACGTGGGCGGCGGCACCCTCAAGTCCAATGCGGCGAACGAACTTCTCGCCTTCGCCGAGCGCACCGGTATGCCAGTCGTCACGACGTTGATGGCACGGGGATCCTTTCCGGACTCGCACGAACAGCATCTGGGGATGCCCGGCATGCACGGCATGTACACGGCGGTGACGGCGATTCAGAAGTCCGACCTGTTGATCTCGCTCGGCGCACGCTTCGACGACCGGGTGACCGGCAAGATTTCGGCGTTCGCCGCCGACGCCAAGGTCATCCACGTCGACATCGATAAGGCCGAATTCAATAAAGTACGCCGGGCCGACGTCGCGATCCAGAGCAATGTCGCGGCGGCACTGGTCGCCCTGGATGCGGCGCAGGCGATGCCGCGAAACCTCGACGTGTGGTGGAAGACCATCAATACGTGGCGCGATCAGTACCCGCTCGTGTACGACGCGCCGCAAGCGGACGGACCGCTTCGCCCCCAGCACGTGATCGAGGCCATTGCCGCCAAGGCCGCTCCGGGCACCATCGTCTCGTCCGGAGTTGGACAACACCAGATGTGGGCGTCCCAGCATTGGAAGTTCGAAGAGCCCCGGACGTGGATCAACTCCGGCGGTGCCGGCACGATGGGCTTCGGCGTGCCGGCCGCCATTGGCGCCAAGGTCGGCCAACCGGACCGCACGGTCTGGTGCATCGACGGCGACGGCTGTTTCCAGATGACGGCGCAGGAGTTGGTGACCGCGAGGTCCGAAGGTATTCCCATCAAGGTCGCGATCCTCAACAACGCCTACCTCGGCATGGTGCGCCAGTGGCAAGAGATGTTCTACGAGGAGCGCTACAGCGAGGTCTACCTCAGTGCCGATCTGCCCGACTACGTGAAGTGGGCCGAGGCCATGGGATGCGTGGGACTGCGCGCTCGCACGCTGAAGGAGATGCACGACGTCATTGACCAAGCCAACGCCATCAACGACGTGCCGGTCGTCATTGACTTTCGTACGGACGCCTCCGAGAAGGTCTTCCCGATGGTGGCGTCGGGTGCCAGTAATGACGAGATCATGGTGCACCCGTCCCAGCGAGGGGAGTTACGGTGAGTCCCGAACCGTATCTCGGCGACACCGCCCGTACGCCAATCCGTCACCACATTCTGTCGGTGCTGGTCGAGAACAAGCCCGGTGTGCTCGCCCGCATTGCCGGTCTCTTCGCCCGACGGGGCTTCAATATCTACTCGCTCGCCGTCGCGCCCGCGGAGAGTCACGCCAGGTTCTCCCGGGTCACCATTGTCGTGGACGCCGAATCCGCACCACTCGAACAGATCGTGGGCCAACTCGACAAGTTGGTGAATGTCGTGGCGATTTCCGACCTCTCGCCGCGCGACGCGTTAGAGCGTGAACTCCTGATCGCTTCGGTTCCCGTGGACGATGGGAGTCGTCTCGCCGTGCTGGACACCATCACGCGAGGCGGAGCGTCAATCGTCGACGTGGGTGCCACGTCCGTGACGGTCATGTTGGCCGGCACGCCCGGCGCGTGTGACGAACTGGAACGCTCATTGGAGGACTTTCGCGAGGTCGAACTCCACCGAACCGGTCGCGTCGCACTCCCTAGACTTGGCTAACCGACTTCACCAATAACCCCCAACCCAGAAGGACTCTCCATGACCACGATGTACTACGAAGCTGACGCGAAGCCCGAGCTCTTGCTGGGCAAGAAGATCGCCATCCTGGGCTACGGTTCCCAGGGCCACGCGCACGCGCTCAACCTCCACGACGGCGGCTACGACGTCCGAGTCGGACTGCGTACTGACTCGTCGTCAGTGACGAAGGCCGAAGATGCCGGCCTGAATGTCCTCTCGATCGCCGACGCGTGCGCCGAAGCCGACGTGATCATGGTGCTCGTTCCCGACACCGAACAAAAGCGCACGTACGACGCCGAGATCGCACCCCACCTCACCAAGGGCAAGTGTCTACTGTTCGCTCACGGCTTCAACATCCGGTTCAATTTGATCAACCCCCCGGCCGACGTGGATGTCGCAATGGTCGCGCCCAAGGGACCCGGTCACCTCGTTCGTCGCACCTACTTAGAGGGCGGCGGCGTGCCGTCGCTCATTGCGGTCCACCAAGATGCGACCGGTCAGGCTCACGACATCGCGCTCGCCTACGCGCACGCCATTGGCGCGACGCGCGCCGGCGTGCTCGAAACGACCTTCACCGAAGAGACCGAAACCGACCTCTTCGGTGAGCAGGCCGTCCTTTGCGGCGGCGTGTCGGCCCTCGTGCGCGCCGGCTACGAGACGCTCGTCGAGGCCGGCTATCAGCCCGAGAGTGCGTACTTCGAGTGCCTCCACGAACTTAAGTTGATCGTCGATCTCATGTACGAAGAGGGCATTACGGGCATGCGCTTCAGCGTCTCGGACACCGCCGAGTACGGCGACCTCACACGAGGTCCGCGCGTCATTAACGAGTCCGTGAAAAAGGAAATGAAAAAGATCCTCACCGAAATTCAAGACGGCACGTTTGCCGCCGAATGGATTCTCGAGAACGAGATTGGACGTCCGCGCTACCGCGAACTTCGAGACGCGGGCAAGAAGCACCCCATTGAAGACATTGGCAAGAAACTTCGTGCGATGATGCCCTTCGTCTCCGCCGGCAAGCAGAAGGTCTCCGAGATGTCGGGCGGCGACACCGACTGACGAAGCCTTCACGAAGACTTCGGAGGGGCGCACAATCTGACCTCGTATTGAGTGAAGGGTCTTCGCCGCAGCTTTACGATCACAGTCAGTACGGGGCACTTACTTGGACGTGCTGAACTGATCGTGTGGAACCAATTACCAGAGCGCAGTTAGATCGAGCGAAGCTTCTGGTCGGGAGTGTGCTGACGGGTGTTCAGTACCGCGAACCAACCGGCGATTTGGCGCTCAATGGCCAATGGGACTTCGACGTCGCTCACGTCACCCAACTCGGCGTCCAGCTCACCACCGACTGGGGAGTCATCACTCTGGTCTCCTCCAACGAGTTCACGGAAGGAGGATTCGAGCTCGAACTTCTGGCACAATCCCCAAGCGATCGTCAGCGGCCCGTCGAAGTGATGTCAATGAATGATGAGCTCCCTTGGAGTGGTCTCGTTGGCTGCACGATGTCGTCGGCCAAAATACATTGGGTCGATTCCGCGGTCATTGTTGGCCTTGACGGTAAAAGAGTTCACGTATCGCACCACTTCGACGTGGAGGGCGCGAAGCCATTCGCGGCGCCTCTGTCACCCTTGGCCCTCGAACTTCACTTTGACAATGGCGGGAAAGTACTTCTCGTGTCCGGCGAATGGAATGGGCTGACACTTCCAATCACTGAAAATGGTGAAGGAATCTCAATTTTGTGGGATGCCGCTTACTTTGGCGCGCTGGTGCCACAACTTGCTCGGGGTTTAAAGAAGTCGTGGAGGGCGAAGTGATCTCGCCAAATGGACGACGTTCAATCTTGGGCGCCCAAAAGGTAGCCCAAGGAAACCTTCACGTTCCGGCGGATTTGCTACTCGCGACGGGTTGACAGCACGCAGAACTCGTTGCCTTCTGGATCGGCCATTACCACCCACGAGGCCTTTCCCTGACCTACATCGATCCGACGTGCACCAAGTTTGAGCAGTCGTTCAACCTCGACGCTCTGGTCGTCTGGTCGAAAATCAAGATGAAGCCTGTTCTGCGCGACCTTCGGACTTGTCGCCTGTAGGAAGACGATCCCCGGCACGAAATCGGGATGGGACCGAATCTCAATTTCGTCGTCGGAGTCAATGGTGAGTACCCACCCCAAGGCCTTTAACCACCAACGCGCAAGATCTCCGGGTTTCATCGCCTGAATCACAACCTGTTCCCATTCCACGGCCATTCCAGAACCTTAGGATCAATTTTGGAGACAGCGAGACAGCGAAAGATTCGTTGAAGGGCGCAATTGATTGAGGACCAACATCACCACTCTGAAACGTCCACTCGCGAACTTTGACGCCACTATTGGAAGCGTGACGATCGGTGTCGAGAGATGATACGCATTTCTGGGTGCTAGCACGAGTCACTTTTCGTTGGTGACACGAAGGATTCGGTCACCCGCATCGCAGAGACTTGCCTACAGGGTGGAGGAGGTCGATGGGTCCAGTCGGGGTGGTATTTCGAACCGAGTTTTTTCGGCGCTGGGCGTCGTGGCTTGCGCTGTCACTTCTCGTGGCCCTCATCGGCGGAACCGTACTCGCCGGTGTCTCAACCGCTCGACGTACGTCCTCGGCCGTCTCTGACTTTTCCCAGCGCTATAGCTACGACGTGGAGGCGTTTACCACCTCACACTTCGCCAAGAACTATCTCCGACTGCCGTTCGTATCCGAACAGACCATTGACGTCCTCTACTCCGCCGGAAATGGCACCGCGCAAGGGCACTTCGTATCGAATAAGTACCTAGGCGTGGAGGCCTTACCAACATCGCACGAAGCCAGCACGATCAAGTTGCTTTCCGGTCGTCTGCCCACTGGTGTGCATGACGCGCTCGTCGGGTTCTCGATGCAACAACAGTTCGGACTCAAGATCGGGTCCATCGTTACGGTGCCGTTCTACCGAAAATCTCAGGCCCAAGAATTGGTGGGGACCAATTCGTACGTCATACCCCACGGTCCCCGAGTGCGTTTTCGAGTCGTCGGATTCGAAGCCAGTGTGAATGACTTTCCGTCGAGCTCTCCCGGTTACTCGCTCTTCACGAGCCCGGCGTTCGATCGGAGCCTGGGGCGCACCATGTTCTCCAGTGAACTCGCCCAGTTGCGTCTGCGCCACGGTGAGAACGACATCGCGCGTCTACAGGACTTCGTCAACCACCATCCCAGCTCGGGTTTTGCCTACCTCATCAATGAAGATTCGGACGTAGCGTCGATCGCGCAGTCGATTCAACCGCAGGCGACCGGGTGGTGGCTGTTCGCACTCTTCGCCTTGATGGCCGGCATGGCGTTGGTGGGCCAAGCATTGTCTCGTCAAAGTCTCATTGAGCGCGAGTCCTACCCGACTTTGGCCACGCTGGGCATGCGGCCGCGCCAGCTCTTCGCATTGGGTATGGTGCGAGCGGCCGTCGTGGGCTTCACGGGCGCCGTGCTGGCGGTGGCACTGGCCTTTTTGGTGTCGCCACTGACCCCGGTGGGAGAGGCCAGAGCCGCCGAAC
>Ga0208586_1000511_pt1 | contig 14141 bp, 16 predicted proteins | sample NGESurshal072012_6_FD_184471 | JGI IMG/M metagenome (GOLD analysis project Ga0208586, IMG submission 184471) | Arctic peat soil microbial communities from Barrow, Alaska - NGEE Surface sample 53-3 shallow-072012 (SPAdes) | ecosystem: Environmental > Terrestrial > Soil > Wetlands > Peat ... | reverse complement strand
ACCTTCTCCATGCGGGCGTACCTCCATCGCTTGGTCTTGTCAGGACAAAGCGGAGGCTACGCCCGCAACATCAAATCCCCCGGCTCATGAGACGCGACCTGAACGCCAATCCGGAGCGTTTGTGGCACCCGACGGTGTGGGCAGGCTGGACTCAACTGGTCCTTGCACACGTCGCTCTCCGAGAGGCGTTCATGTGGTCCGGGTAGTTGGCAACACCCCGGAAGTGTTCGTCCGACATAGGGCTGACCCAACGCCTCTCTCGTCCATTGGGAGAATCGCTTCCCGTGGTGACGATCGTCTGCTCGGACAAGCGTGGCGGCCGTAGCCTTGTCGCGGTCTCTCGGGGAGAAGCTCGGGAGACGCCTTATCCGCATAGCGAAGCAGCAGTCTGACACGCTGGCACGTGGACTAATGCTGCTCGTCCAAACCGAGCATCTCATGCGGCGGCTGTGAGACGCTCCCTTTACCCAAAGCAGAAGTCTGCTCGGGCTCCTCGCGAGTATCTCGATCGCGAGTACGAGGCAGTGGCCGGCCCAGTGGGAGTAGTTAGGGCGATGGCAAGCTGGACTAGCTGTGACCGGTCGACTGTACGCGCACGCTAGACGCACGCCTCGATCCCGTTTACGACTGCCTGGATGGTGTCGACTGCACCAGCAGCGAGGCCATCGGATATTGGCCATCGCAGCCCCGGCTGGGTCGGATCCAAGTCGGCCTCGTGTGCAATCTTGTGTCGGCGATCTACGATGACTTTGATGTCTGCCTTAACGGCCTGCGGGCCGGCGTGCCCGGTCTGAGACGCGACAGCAGTCCACAGCTCCACACCCGACACAAGTCGCAACGCATCCGCGATGTCCTCCGCCTTGAGAAACGGTCGGTGCCCGTGCTTGTCTCTAATCGCCTCCTCAAACCAATCTGTGCCCGCCGCAGGTGCCTGCCCCTCAAGGACCGCAGACATCGACATTTCGAACCTCAGGAAGGCAGCCGTCCTGGGCCTGGTCCCACTCAGCGCGTCCAGCATGCCTTCTCTCACCCGCTCGTGGACAAAATGATCAAGCGCGCTGACGACCATGACGATCGCAGCGCGTTGAATGTCGCCGACATCTACCGCGCTCGTGGTCGTCGCATCGACGGCCCGCGCCAAGGCCAGAAGATTTCGCACGTACCCCAGGTTGCTGTTGAAATGATCGATGGCTGCCATATGCCTATCCGGTAAGACAGCGGGTCCGCTCTCCCATCTCCTGAAAAATGCTCAAGAACTCGTCTCGCGATTCCTCGCTCTTCTGCAGCACCATACCCACTTGGTTAATCTGCTCAGCCGTCAACGCGTAAATAGGCGTCTGGTGGGTCTGCGACGCGGCGATCAACGAGTTGAAGTCTGCGACGACACCGAGAGTTAGGTCTTGGTTGACTCCGCACCTCCGGTAGCGGGCGGCGTCGAGAAGCATGTCCTCGCCCTTCAAGGCCGGAAGAAGCGTACTCGAGATGCGGTCCTGAATTTCCAGGATCCACTCGGCAAATGCCCTAGATGGCGCCCCGCTACGGGGCCGATACTTCTGGATAATCGTACCAAGGAACTTGCTGTGCGGTTCAGGAAACGGGTACGCGGCGTCTCGCAGAATCGGGTTGTCCGCCGCCCGGCGTGCCCACTGCTGCCAACGCGGGATGATGTTCGACAACGAGTCAATCGCCATCACCGAGAAGAAGTCCGGGTTTGTCGGCACTATGAAGTAGTCGCTCGTGGCAAAGAGGTTCTGGTTAATCGCGCCCAGTCCCGGGCTCATATCCACTAGAACGAAGTCCGCGTCATACTTTTCGGCAGTCTTGTCAAGAAGCCACGTAATCGCGCCCGGGAGGTTTCGTAGTGTCTGAATCGATCCTGACAGCTCCTGAGCAATGCCAAGAGTTACCTCGTACTCGGCGAGGCCGACGTGTCCCGGAAGCAAGCGGAGCCCGTCACAGCCCGCAACGTCCATACAATCCACCCCCTCGACCGCTCGCGGCTGCGACTCAAAGGCGGGCGCGAGTGCCGCCCGGATATTGCGGTCAGGGTGCCGTTCGTAGAGTTGCTCAAGCTCGGTCGGGCCCCGGTATCCTAGAACCATTCCCGTGAGGTTGCATTGGGGATCTGCGTCCACAATTACGACGCTGGCACCTTCGCTGGCGAGCATCCATCCGAGGTTGAACGTAGTCGTCGTCTTGCTGACGCCGCCCTTGTGATTGAACAGAGAAACCTTTGCAGTCATGTTGGCAGCGCACTCTTTCGCGTCGGTATTGGGCGGGGCGGATTAGTTCCCGCAGAACGATAGCCATGCTAGTTACGGGCGGAAGCGCATGGGGCTGTACTTGGGTGAACTGGATGAGAGGGTTCGGGGCCGTCTCGGCCACGGCCCCGAACCCGAGTTCGAGGGGCGGGCGAGCAACTACCAGGGGCATGGTGAGCGGACGTGGTCGAGGCTTTCTGAAAGCTACGGGCACGCCCACCCAATCCTATCCAAATCGGTCGCACCTAAGAGCCGATGAGCGCGATTAGCGATCGAGCTCGACGCGCGCCCAGCTCGAACCTGTGCGGATGTCAAGATCGCGTGCGTGCAGGTGCAACCGCCGGCCATCCGATTATGTATTGTCCCGTGCCCTCATGACCAGCTTCGAGTGCGATACCCGACGAATTGTGCGCCTGATCGGAATGCGGCTTGGGCTTTGGCACGCGGTCTTGGTAGTTAGCCTCGTCCTCATGGCCGGCGGGACCCTGGCATCGCCGGCTTGCGCCGTGACGGTTGACGAACCGACCGTGCTGGGGCCGTCCGGGTCGGTCCACCACTCCAATACCGGCGGCTACGATGGGGGCTACGACTGGGTTGAGACGCAGGGAATCGACAACCCTGAGGTCAATGCCGCCCAATGGGAAACACCACTGAGCGAAGGGGCCTACCAAGTCGAAGCATGGATACCAAAAGAAGCCGGCACCACCTACGCGCGCTATGAGATCACCCATGCGGGCCTCTCAAGCGAAGTCCGTCTCCGCCAGTCGAACTTCGCCAACGAATGGGTCATCCTCGGCGACTATGCGTTCAACGCCGGGCAGGCGTCGGTGCGCTCCACCGACGCGGCCGGCTATCCAGGCGAACAGCTGGCGTGGAGCGCCATCCGCTGTATGCCGCTGGAGTCGATTCCGCCCAACATCGAAGTCAGCGGCGCGACCACCACGATCAACGAACCACTGATCTCCGGACCCGAAGAATTCGTCGTGCGCTTCGCCGGCGTTGGCTATCGCGGGGACCTGCTGCGCGCTTATGCCCAGGGCGCGGGCGCGACCGCAGTCAACACCGCGACGTGGACCGTCCCGGTGGCAGCGGGGGAATACTCGGTCGAAGCCTACATCCCCAAGGAACACGCCGAAGCCGAAGTTGGCTACACGGTCCATGCTCGAACAGGCGACATTACGGTCCCGGTCGAGCAGAAAAGCTACAACAACATCTGGGAGCCATTGGGCGACTTCAAGTTCGGCCCGTCGGGCGCGAGTGTCAGCTCCTCGGATGCGACGGGTATCAAGGAAGAAGAGATCGCCTGGGACGCACTGCGCTTCACGATCCTGCATCTGGAAAAAACGATCGAAGAAAAACCGACGGAAAAACCCACTGAAAAAACGGTCGAAAAACCCATCGAAAAAATGGTGGAACCGCCTGGTGCGGGCCCCACCTTGGGTGGGGGTGGCAGTCCCGACGGGAGCGTCCAGACGGCGGTCACGACAGTTGAGCCGCTCGTAAAGCCGCCGAAGAAACTACTCGAATTTGCAAAGATAGTCACCGAATATGGGCCACATCGCAGCATCGTCGGGCCGCGCGACCTCTACTCTGTCTCTGCGCTGCCACGGTCGAAGACGCTCACGCTGAGCTACAAATGCGCCCCATGCTTAATGATACGTAGCCCGCTCAAACTGCGCCCTCACACGCACACTCCGCTCACGCGAACTTCGTTTGCCGAAGGTTCCGTGAGCAGCTTCCTAAACCGAGAGTTCTACAAGGGGTCGGTGCTAGAGGTGGAGGTTGGCGAAGCCAACCATCGCGCGCGACTCTACACATACTATTTCCCCGGAGCGGGCCGGATCGGCGGCCCGAAGATCTGCACGGCGGCCCCCGGCCCAGTGGGCGCCTGCCTTCGGTGACCGCTTTGCTCGGGCGCCTGTGGCGCCTGCCGCTAACGCGCCTGCGAGGACTTCGCGTCGGGCCACCTTGGATCTACCCGATCGGGTTTGTGGCTGCCGCGTTGATTGCCGGCCTGTTCTTCCTCGCAGGTTTCCTAGGCACCAGCTTGCAAGGCTCAGCCGCGCCCGAACCGCCTACGAAGGTGCTTCTAAGCACGCCCAGTTCGGTGGCTGAACTTCAGCTCCGTCGGTTGGCCCGCATCCCCAGATTGAGACGGGCCGCACTTGCCAAGGTCGCTGAAGGCAAAGCAAGCAGCAGCAACGAAAAAGAAGGTCCGGGAAATCGAGAGCCACCCGGCGGCGAACAATCGGGCGGTGGAGGACACGGAAATAAGCCGGGTGCTAAGTCATCCAACCCACCGAGCCGGGAAAAAGAAGAACCGCCGCCGACAGTCAAAACGGTGCCCACGCAGACCTCGACCGGACCGGGCGTCTCCACCGTCGGCAAAGAAGCCAAGTGACCAGTTCGCACGAGCCTAAGCAGGCGAAAGGCACGGTGGAGTGGGGCAACTTGGCCGTCTGGGCCACACTGTTCACGCTGCTAGCAATCTGGATAGGGGCCGCCGTTGGTGGCTGTCAAGTGGGCGAGGGCAAGCACAGCGGAAGCACTGTTACGGTCAGGACGGCCCGAGGGATCGATTTCTCACTGCCGGGAGGGCTCGCGCGGACAAACGAGCCGGGTTGGCTGCTCGCGGGGCTTGGGATCGAAGGTCTGCGTGCCTATGCCCCATCCGGAGGGCTCGGGGAAGCCAGTGTCGTCGTGGGTGTCAGCCAAGGCCGCGGACCTGCGTTGTTGAGCCCGATCGCTCGTATGCATTGGCGCGAGTCTTCGTCACCCGAAGCCGAGGAACTAGGCCAGTACACGGCGGTGCGCGTCTCCGGAACGGTTGCCGGCGGTAGACAGCAACACAGCGTCGTCATCTACTCGGTCCCAACCAGAACGCTAACCGTCAACGTCCTCTGTCTGCTCGGCTTTGCGAATGGACCGTTTGCCGAAAGCTGCACACGACTGGCGGTTACGCTCGACCTCTCAGACGGGCACGATCAAGCGATCGATTTCAGCGAACTCATGACTTACTCAGGGGAGTTGCACCAGGCGCTCTCCCCCTATCTGGCCCAAGCACCTGGACTGCGTCGACAGCTCGTCAGCACACGTCATGCGGGTGAACAAGCGAGCATCGCCAGGCGCCTCGCCAAGCTTTGCGCGGGCGCGGCAAGATCCGTCGCCGATCTGTCCTTCGACCCCATCGCGCTCTCCGAGCAGCGAATACTGAGGAGTGGGCTGGACGAGGACGCCGGCGCCTACCACGCACTCGCGACTGCCGCTGCCGATGGCGACGAGCACGGTTGGGCCTTAGCTCGACGTCTGACATACGCGGGCGATGTCGCGGTAGGCGAAGCGCTCGGGAAGATCCTGGCGCCGTAGGTCGTCGCCAGCTCACGGGAGTTGGAGCCAGTCGCGCTAAAGCAGGCAAGTTGGCTTCGAGTACGGGCGTCGTCCGTCGTGGACGGAGGAGTCCCATACAGGTTCTTCCCCACCAGCGCGGGGAAGCATCCGATCCGGCACATATTGTCCGCGATGGATGAGTTCCAGCTCGTCAGGCCAGAGAGGTACCGGAGATACTCGCGAGCCGAGCAGGCGCTGGCTTGCCGATGAGCCCTTGCAACTCTTGCCGCTCTACTCGAACCCCCCACGTCCGACGGCGACCAAGCCCAAGCGGAGCATCCCGGATGATCACCCGACGCTGATTCTACGGGCCGGTGGCGTCGACACGGCGATCGGTGAGGCGATCGGCGCGATCGGCGCGGCGGCAGCGTTGATCGTCAACCTGACCGAGCAGCCAGCGACCTTGGTGAGGGTCAGGGGAGTGGCCGCGAAACAGGGTTTGGCGATGATTGGCGACCCGGTACTGCACCGTATGGCCTTGCCGGGCTATGCAGCTACGGCAGGGCTGCGCCGTCTACGCTATCGCCCGCGCGACGGAGGCGGTCCGTGGAGCGCAAGCGAGCTGCACGAGCAAGCAAACGAGATCGCACGCGCCGTGATCGAAGAGCAACAGCTCGCACAAGCCGGAGCATTGTTGGGAGCGAGCGTGGCCGTCACGGCACCCACGGACCCGCATATGAGAGCCCTGCCGGCGCTGCTGGATTCCTCGCTGGCCGCACGCGATGCATGGGGAGAGAGCTTGCCTTTGATCGCGCCGCTGATCCTCAAGCTGCGCGGCTTCGAAGACGGGCAAGCCCAGCGAGTGCTCGCGCAAGCCGTCGGAGATCTGAGCCCTGAGGCCTGGCTGTTGCTGCTCGACGGTCTCACCATGCGAAGTCCGCCGGCGCAGTTGCTCGCAACCGTCGCGCTCGTGCAGGGCATCGGTAGCAAAGGTAGGCCTGTGCTCATTGGGCGCGCCGGGCCGCTGCGTCGCCTGTGGCTTGCGCTCGGCATCGGTGTGGAAGTTGCCCTTGGTCGCCTCGAGCGCTTCCAACTCGAGGATCACAGCCGACGCGGTGGCCCAGGCAACAACCCTCCTCGCTGGGAGCTCCCCGAGCTGCTCTGCTCGCTGCCCCAAGCACTAGCGGCCAAGCTGATGGCCTCGGGACTGTTGGCGGCGTGCTCCTGCCCTGTGTGCTCAGCGGTTGAATCGATACAGGAGCGCCTAGCCCGAGCCGCTTTGCACAACGCGACCGTCATCCAGCAAGACAGCGATGAGGTCCAGGGCCGTAGGCCCTCGGAGCGACTCGAGAGACTTGAAGTGAGGTTGCGTGATGCATGGTCCTTGAGCTATGAGCTGGAAAGCCGAGGGTTCGCGTTGAGCCGGCACATCACTCATCTGCGCAGCTGGCCGGAGACGATTGCGGCTCTGCGAGAGGCCGGGCTAGTGTCTGACGCGGCGACGCCCCAGCTCAGGCTAGAGACTGGGGGCCTTGCGCTCGGTTGAGGCCAGCGAGGATCTCCGCAGCGAGCTGGACATCCTCGTCTGAGACCTGCCAGCCGTGCTCGCGCGCGAGCGTAGGAATGTCGCCGACGATCGCGGTGCCTCCGCGATGGTTGACAATGAAGTCGACCTTCGCAGCCAACGACAGGGGATGTTGGGGTAGCCCAGGGACGAGCGAGCGAAGCTCCCCGACGACCTTGTCGATTGCCTCGCACAAGCGCGGATTCGCTCGACGCACCTCGGTCACCGCCTGAGCACCCTGTTCAGTCAGGTCGTAAGTGTATTGGCGGATGTCCGGTCCTGACCACGACTGGAAATGCTCCACGCGCTCGCCCAGATCGCCCGTGAAGGACTCGTTGATCAGAGCACTCTCTACCGCGCGACTGTAGGGCCCGTAATAGTGAGCATGGTGGCTGAGGTCCTCACCAATCGCAAGACCCGCGAAGTAGGCGAGCTTCTGCACCGCTGTGCGACCTTCGATTTTGCCGCCCGCAGCCTCGACGATCACCAGGACGGCGTCTCTGACACTCAAATGTTCTTCAGTGCGCTCCACAACAACTCCTCGGCCTTCTTCTCGTCAATCCGATCGTCCTTTGGGAAATACAGAGAGGCAAAGCTCTTCTCGCCGCCGCTGCTCTCCCGAAATATCTCACTCTCACGTTGGAAGTAGTCCGGCATCCGGTCCTTATAGGCAAGCATGATGTCCTTGGCGTTGATCTCGGCGCCGGGTAGTCGATAGGTCGGGTTGCTGGGCTGCTCTATGTACAAGGCTACGAGGTGGGGCGGATGGGAGATGTGTTTGGCGATGCTCTCCTCCAGCTCGGCCAATCGAGGCTTGTCGAGGTTGAGGACGGCGCTCAAGCGGATACCCAGCTCGTCGCGACGTTCGTGCAGAGCGACCCTTGCGTTGCGGCGCAGCAGGTGGCGGCGCAACAGACGCTCGGCGAGATCACGCGAGGATGTCGCGCTTGTCTGAGCGAGCAACCGATGCATCACATGCTCGTCGGTTTGCTCCATATAGGCCTTCAGGAAGCGCTCGTCGGGCTGCGGCCGTCCGTCTTTGCTGGCCACCTCATAAGCCACCTCGTCGAGGGCTCCCTCCCGCAGGCCTAAGGAAAGCGCCCGCTCGATCATGATGTCTGTCGCGATCCGCGTCTTGTGTCCATAGACCTGCCGGTGCATGTGGTGGCGCGCCAGCAGCAGCCCCTCGACGGCCCACACTCCGCCGTCCTCGAAGCCGAGATATGTCTCCCCGCCGCCTGCTTGGATGATCGTCGCGGTATCGATCAGACGATCCAAGTCGTACTTCCCGTAGCTCACCCCGGCGTAATAGGAGTCGCGCTGCAGATAGTCGAGCTTGTCGGCGTCGGTCGGCCCGCTGACGATGTCGCTCATCACCGAGCGAAAACCACGACCACCGTCGTCCAGCAGCTGCGCTGCCCTATCGCAGAGCTCCGCGCCCAACGCTTTGCGGAGCTGCTCATCGCTGCGGATCAACGCAACCGAGATCGCCTCGTGCACGCCGGAGAGACCGTTGCGGTCATCGAGCACGTTCTCAGAGACGTGCGAGAAGGGACCGTGGCCGACGTCGTGCAAGAGTGCAGCAGCGCGCACCACACGCTGATCTTCCTCGCCGATCTCTACCTCTCTGGCGATACGGGTCGCAAGATCGCACACCCCCAACGAATGCTCAAAGCGCGTGTGCTGGGTACCTGGATAGACAAGATATGTCATCGCCAGCTGCTTGATGCCGCGCAGGCGCTGAAAGCAGCGCGCGTCAATCGCCCGTCGCTCCTGAGGGCTCAGCTCGATGAACCCGTGGATCGGATCACGTATTCGAAACGGACGCATTTCACGCGGTTCTTATCAGCCTGGAGCGCCGCGAGCAGTCCGCTCGCACTCAGGCACGCTTCGGTGGTCCCTGGCGGCCGAGCTCCGCAGCCAGTTCCCAGTAGGCGCTTGCGCGCCGGCGGTAGGGGAGCACAGGACGCCCGGGCCCAGTCCCGGGCGCGGGTGCAAGTGCCTCGAGCAAGCCAACCGCCGCGAGCCGCTTCAGCTCCACCCCGATCTGCGTTTCGCTAGTCCTCAAACGCGAGGCGAGCATCCCAGCATAAATGCCCTCCTCGGGTCCACGGCCGACCTCGATTGCCACCGGCAGGCGATGCTTGGCGCCAAACACGAGCGCAGAGACTTCCCGGGCGCGATTGAGCTCCTTTCTGTCCATGCGGTCTGACATTATCTATCAACTCATGAGAGTTCTAAGTAATGACCGATCGCCGCCACGGTTGCCAGCGGTCGAGGCGACGCCTCGCTGCCGCCCTGGGGAGCGGCCCCAGTGGGTCGGGCTGCCAAATGAGATCGATGCCGAGCAACTGCGAGCACGCGCCGCGCGTCAGCGAGTCGGGGTTGACGCACTCGCCGGCGCCGTCATAGAGTTTGCGCTGGTCTCCGAGGCGATCGCGCGCGCCAGTATCGAGATCGAGCCGGTGCTCGACGTTCTCGTGGCCGACCTGGGCGCCGCTCGACTGGCGCCCACGCCGGCCCTGCGACGGTGGGAGCGCAGTCTGGCCGCTGGAGATTGCCCGGCTGGGGATGAGCTACCGGAACTGTGTCTGCCGGCCAGGATCCTCCAGATGTGCACCACGCGATTGGGACCATTGCTCGTCGAGGACTCGCGCGACGCGCCAGCACTCGTGTGCGAGCGGGCGGCGAGCAGACACGGGCGCACGCTTGAGGCGCACATGCTCGAGATCGCACTGAGTCTTGCTTGACTAATCAAGCCTGACAGACCCTGAGCTTGCGCTTGCTTGCGTCCGAGAGCGGCACCGCTGGACGCCGGCGACACGCTTTTCCGTCAAGCCGTCGCCGGATGAAAGGGCTGTCGGGCACTGGATCGTGAGGCGATTTGTGCCCCGGTGGTAGGCTGCTGCGCGTGTAGTGGTATAGGAAGGGGTGTGTGTTCGGCGCGGTCGCGGTCGGGTCTGCCTTGCTGCTCTGGGGAGGTTCAGCCGGCGCGCATCAAGCCGGCGTCAGCAGCCGCGGCGGGAAGAAGCACTGCAAGCCGGGGTGGGTACTCACAAAGGCCCATCGCAAGCGCAGGTGTATTAAGAAACTGGCGCCGGTGCCCACGGCTGCGCAGAAAGCAACCGCGCTGCTGTTTGCTGCGTTCAGTGCAGGAGCACCGGCAGCGTTTGAGGAATCAGGAACGGCTAACGCCGAAGAACGCGCTCTCGCGGATTCAATCCTTGGAAGGCTCGGGGAGGAAACCGACATCCTCGAGTTTCAGGTTGGCGGCACCGCACCTGATGGCGGCAGCCTAGGAATCTTGGCAGTTGGAAAGGGAGGGGAGGGAGGAAGCTGGAATGTGCGGGCAGGCCTCACGGTGTCGCAGCCGCTCGGCTCGCCGGTGCCAGAGCCTCCGTTCGACGCTCAGGGTAACCCGCAAGGCCTGCTCGACGTGTCGGGACCGCTCAACCCCTACTACCGAGCATCGCCAGAAGCATTGGAACAGGTCACTATGGGTCTCAATGTCAAGCTGGTGAATGGGAGCATAGTGTCTCCTGGCTTTTCTTACTACCCGCACTGGTAGCCTCGTCGATTGTGCACGAGTTTCACAGGGGGACCGTCAGCCGGACGGTCTTGGTAGGGGTAATCATGAAGGTCGTGGTGGATCGTTCAAGCTCCGCACCTTTACCTGTCGGGTGTCCTTGCCGCCGAGCAGCCCCGGCTAGCGGTGACTGCGCTTCTGCTTCCTGCGGCTTGCGAGCGTCTTCCTGGGCTGGAACGTCACACCCCCAACGGACGAGTAGCGACTGTTGTGACTGAGCTGCGGCGCGCCTGCTCTTGCGACCGAAGCGGTGGGATTCCGCGATAATCAGATTTCGACGAGCCGCCGAGCGTTGTTGGCGAAGATTGTCCCGCCGGCGCGCTGGATCGCGTCAAGCAGCTCATCAATGGATCGACCGCCGCCCCAGACTTCGGCCTGGGATTGAAGCGCGCCTATGATCGCGTCGGGGTCTTCCTGGAGTGTCGTGTCGAGGAACGCGTCGGGCGTGAGAACTCTGATGCCGTGCTCAGCGAGCGACTTGCTGAGGTACCCCTGATCGAAGGTAAGGAGCAAGTCCGCATGACCGGCGATTGCGAGCGCACAGATGTGGTGATCGCCTGGGTCGGTGGTCAACGTGGTGAGATCCACCTCGGCGGGCATCTGGTCGATCTGGATGTGCTGGTCGGGGAACGCTTGGCGCATGTAGTCCACCCAGCGCTCGGCTGCTTCTTCGGGCATTGGCTTGCGCTCCACGAGGATTCGCTTTGCCTCGTCTAGGAGCTCCTCGCTCCAGATCAGCGTCAGCAGTCTCTCTTGGTATGCGAGGCGTCCGATCAGCTCGTGCAGTACGCGCGAGTAGATGACGTCGGTGTCGAGGACGGCGCGGGGCGGCCGGGCGTCGTCACTCAAGCGGTGCGCCTAGCTGGTCAAGCTCGCGTGAGAACGCGTCCGACTGTTCTCGTGCGTGTTCGCGGCGTTGCTCGAAGTCGAGCATCGAGCCCACCGGGATTTGCCAGTAGCTGGAGCTTGGCAGCTTGCGTGCGCCGATCTCCCCGGCGTTGATGAGCCTCACAACGTGCTGGCGAGAGAATCCGAGACGCTCAGCGGCCTGCTGAGGGGAGATCAGCTCCTGCTCCTCGGCAACGGTCACCGTGATGCTCTTGCCCTCGCTGAGCAACCTGTCGATCTCCTCGGTCACCCGCGAGGTTTGGTCGCGAGTATCGGGATCCAAATGCAGGGTCTTCATAATGCCACCATATCAAACCTGTCCTACCTGCACATGGCGCTGCTCGGAGATCCCATTCGTTGCTTCTCACGGGTCCCGGCGAACTCTCCCTGAAGGAGCTGTCAGGTCGTGGGCGGGGACTCCGATCCGCTGGCAGGCGCGTCTCCTGGAGGGGCCTGCTCGGCTTCGGACGCGAATGCGTCGTCGACGAGTTGGATCTCATGCTCGGAGCGGGCGTAGTGCACGTAGATTTGGGTGGTCTTGGTATCGGCGTGGCCCATGAACTCTTGGATGGTCCTTAGCGGCACGCCGCTCGCCGCGAGGCGTGTGCCGAAGGTGTGGCGCAGGTCGTGGAAGCGGATCACGGGCACCTTTGCGTCCTTGCAGGCGGCCTTGAAGCGCTTGAGCACCTTCGAGCGATCCAGTGGTTTGCCGGTCTGGGGATGAGCAAACACGAGATCGAGGTCGCCGCTGAACACGGTGCGTTGAGACCAGCCATCGAGTAGGCCCGCTAGAAGCGTGGTCATCGGTACGGAGCGCTTCGTTGAGAGCTCAGACTTCCCGTCCGTGTCGTGGTCGCGCCGGACGTATGTGTTGCGTACCCGGATTCGTTGGGCTGCCCAATCGACATCGCGCCAGCGAAGACCGCGCAACTCGGACATCCGCAGCCCCGTCATCGCTGCCGTGAGGATGATGACCCTCAGCACGGGGCCTAGAACATCGGGCGATGGCGGGGGAGAGGGACCGCGACGTCCTTTGCGTGTCGGGTTCGGCTCGCGGCTCACGGGCTCGTCGGGGATCTCGCGTATCACCGCTTCAAGCTGGCTCACAGTCAAGAACTGGATGTCCTGGTTGACGCCGGATTTCTTGCCGTCGGGCTTCTCGGCGTGACGTACCGGATTGTCGCGGATCAGCTTGAGCGCGATCGCGTGCTCAAAGACTTGGTGTAGGAAGCCGAGCATGTTGCGCACGGTCTTCGGCGCCAAGCCCTTCTTGAGCAAGGCTGCTGAAAAAGCTTCGACGTCGTCGGTGGCGACCGCTGTGATCGGTCGCGATCCCAGCAGCGGCGACACATGCACCCGCTGAATCGACTCGTAGCTATCAAGCGAGGACGGTCGAAGACCGCGCACCTGTAGCCGGCGCCGCAGCGAGTTGGTCACGTCGTCCACCGTGAGTACGTCGGGTCCGCGAGCCAGACGCGGGGTCAGCTCCTCCTCGTTTTGCATCTGCCGCAGCTTGCGCTCAGCCTGCGGACCCGTGAGACCGTCAGGATGCTCAGGCCCACGCATCGGACCCACCTTACGGTTCAGATTCTTCCCGTCGGAGGTCCGCCAGCGTCCGTACCACGCTTTGCGCGAAGAGTAGAGGTGACCGGTGCCATACGTCCGCTTGGCCATGCACCCATTCTAAAGCTCACCACCGGTGTTCGCGACCGCACGCGGAACAATTTGCGGAACAAACTGAGGCGAACTCAGACGTAGTCAGCTTCACGAAAACCCAATAGAAACAAGGGTATGACCCTCAGCGACACCCCATCGGTCAGGTTGTGGTCTCGGCGGTCGCGGGTTCGAATCCCGTCGCTCACCCTCTCAGCCCCACCACGCCCTTCGCGATCAGGTATATCCCTGCGCCTACGCACGCAAGCATCGCCAGGCGATGACCATTCTGGGTGAACCATGCGTTGATCTGCTCGAGCGCCCTACCGGCACGCTCGGGAACGATCAGCAGCAACAGCATCGGCAGCTCGATCAGCCAAAGCATCACCGCCAACGTCACCGCCAACGCCAACAACTGGCTGCCGGTGGAGAGTTGTGCGTCCGCGATCGTCTTGACCGCTCCCACATAGATCGGCGAAGGCAGCGCATACAAAGTCAAGCCGAGCACGAACGCAAGCCGGCGGCTCTGCAAACGACGCTCCAGCTTTGATTCTCCATTCGCCTTGGCTCTAGGCGCCCGCGGACGGCCCAAACGCACCGCAACACCCAACAAAAGCACCCCCAAGACGAGGTCGACCAGGGCACTCGGCGTGTAGTGCAGGCCAGTCGCGCCCACATCCTTCAGCACGAACAGCACTACCACGCCGGTCCCATAGGTCACGACGATCGCAGCCACCACGAACGCCAAAACGCGTGAGCGCACCTGCGTACCACGACCCAGAGCGATCACCGCGGCAACTGCCGGTGGATAGATCGAGGCGGCAAACGCCAAAGCAATGGTTTGAGGTGGCATCTAGATGGC
>Ga0208586_1000508_pt1 | contig 14194 bp, 13 predicted proteins | sample NGESurshal072012_6_FD_184471 | JGI IMG/M metagenome (GOLD analysis project Ga0208586, IMG submission 184471) | Arctic peat soil microbial communities from Barrow, Alaska - NGEE Surface sample 53-3 shallow-072012 (SPAdes) | ecosystem: Environmental > Terrestrial > Soil > Wetlands > Peat ... | reverse complement strand
TGAGGAGTGTCATCGTTCTCCACGTCGCCATCGTCATCGTGTGGAGTGACAACGCGTCACGTCGCGTGTAAGGCACGATCGCCTCGCCCCCGGTACTGCGCGGGCGAGGCGATCGCGACATTGCTGGGAGCAGTTACTTGACGATTCGGATCGCGAGGTGGATCACGGGAACCTGATAGCCGAGGGCGAGCCCGGGGTCATCGTGGTTGCCCGATAGCAGCGGCACCATGCCGTAATAGGTGCTTTCGTTCGGCGACACCGAGTACAGCAGCGGATAAAGATCGATGATGTGGATGCCGGGTCCGCCGGTCGCCGTGAGGTGCACGGCCATGTAGCCGTTGGAATGAAAGCCGCAGCCGTAGCCGATGTAGCTGTTGTCGTAGTCGACCGCCAACGTGTTGTCGAGTTGGGTCCAACCAACGCCCAGAATGCTGACCGTGAACTCTTGACCTTCCTTGAAGGTGTACGTGCCCGTGCCGACTTGGCCACCGACTTCATTGGCCTTGGCCACCGAGTCGTCCGCCGTCGCAACTCCCATCGAGAGCAGCTTGCCGGCCTTGTTGTAGAAGGGCATGATGCTCTCCTTCACGTAGAAGGGGACTTGGGACTCGACGAGACTGCCGACGCCCGGGACACGATTGCCAGCGGCGTCGGTGCCCATGGCACCCTTGATGACCACAATCGCGTGCCAGCCACCGAGCGTGCTCACGCCGGGCCTATTCGGCACGGTGACCCGAAGGTTCAACGCGCCGTTTGCGACGACACCACTGCCGATGGACGTGTAGGTGTAGCCCCAGCACGTGCCCGTGCAGTTAACGCGACTTCCGGTGACCGAGACGAGGTCCACTTCGACCGCGCCCGTTGCCGCGGAGGGCAAACCGGTGACGGCGAGAGCAGTCTTCGTGCCGACGGGACCACTGTTCGGGGCGAGCGTGGCGACGGCCGAGCTGGCCGGGTCGAGCGCCGCCGGCTGGATGGTCTTCACGCCGAGGGCGGCGTTGTACATGGTCGTCAGTTGGGTGGGGGTCACGCTTGGCGTGACGAGCGTGGGCCAGGTGATCGACGACTTCGGCAACACGTTGCCCCTGGTGATCCTAAAGACGCGTACGGCGCCGTTGTCATCGGTGATCGGTGACTGAATGGGGTTCAGGTACTGGAAACTGATGGCGTCACCGACGTTGACGATGTGCGTGCCGACAGCACCGGAGGCGCGGATGGTCACACTCGCGGTACCGCGAGTCCAGTTGCCCATGATCTCGCCGGCGTACTTGTTGTCCCAGGTGATCGAGCCACCACCGCCGTAAGGATTCGCATCCATTGAGGTGTAGGTCACGGTGATGGGCGTCCCTACCGGACCGCTCGTGGGGGAGATGGTCACGGTGCGCAGTTGGTCGAAGGAGCCGTTGGCGACGCCGACGCCCGCGGCGACGGCCCAGATGTCATGGTTGCCACCGAAGTCGGTCGGCGCCTTCGTGGTGAGGGTGAAGTTGCCGCTGGCGTCGGTCGTCACGGTCGCCATGTTCACGTACATTGAGTTGCTGTTGTTGAGCAACGAGTTCGCCGTGGTCGGTGAGTAGACCGATCCCAAGTAGTTAACGGTGTAGGGCTCCGCGTCGACGTTCCACGAAGCGGAATTGGTACCCCACACGAGTTGCAGCGACGTATTCGGAGTCAGACCCTTACCGCTCACCGTTAACGGCGTGCCGGCAACACCGGCGTTCGGAACGGTCGAGAGCTTTTGGTAGTTCGTTGACGCGGTGAACGTCGTCGCGGTCACCGCACTGAAGGGCAACGCCGCACTGGCAAGGCCACTCGGTGTCGTCAATTGGATCGGGTTGACCGGTGGGGCCGTCGCGGCACCACTGCCCGTGGACAGCAGGGCAATGGGCACGGCGATCGCCGCCGCGAGCCGCACGCCGATCGAAGCGCGGGACAACTTTCGTGCGATTGTCTTCATGGTTCTCTCTCTTGTGGGGAATGCCCTCGTTGAGGGACTTTGGTGATGGTCTTTGGTCCTTGGTTTTCGTTTCGGTGTCACGAGTCCCGAGTGAACGAAGCAGATTCACTCGTTCACTCGGGACCACTGGGACACTTAGCGATGCTGGAACTACGGGCGGTGCATTGAAACCTGTTATTGGTTACTTCAACGTGACGGGCGCGGCGAGGAGCGTCAGTACCGACATCGTGTGACTCGGACTGAAGGCCCCGGTCGCTCCGGCAACGGCCTTGGTCACGACGATGGTCTTGACGTTGCGGTGCGAGCGGACGACGAACCGACCGCCGACTTTGACGCGCGTGCGCGTAACGACCGTGATCTTCTTGGTCACCGCGGGTACCGCGATGGTCTTCATGGTGATGGTGTAGGGGATGGCACCGGTGAAGTTGTAGTCGCCCGCGGCGGTACTTGTTTGGAGCACACCGGTCCACATGCCGAGGCCACCGTGGTTGCCGTAGGTCATGTTCACCACGGTCGCGAAGCCGGTCACGGTAAGCGTCGCACTACTCACGTTCGCTGACGTCAGTGCGGCGCCGCCCATTGCGGCGTCATTGGCGGCGACGCGAAACACGATGCCGTCACCGACGACATACGAGGACTGAATCCCACAGTTGTTCGCCGAGCCGACGGTGTCGACGATGAACGAGATGGGACCCGAGACGGCGCCCTGAATTGGCGCCGCGGTCACGACGTTGTACGCGGCCGCGGTGGCGCCGGAGTTATTGACGGCGTCGGTCGGCACGAACGATGCACCGAGCACCGCTGGTCCCGCCACGGTCGGTACCCACGGGCAGTTGGCGATGAACGGCGTCACCGTGGTCGTCGCCACCGATGAGCATCCAACGATCGTGGTCCCACCCAAGTTGAAGGTGACCGATCCTGCGACGCTGGTCGTGGCGACGATGGTCGCGGGATTGTCCGCCGTCGTACCGGGAACCATTCCCTTGCCACCGCTCAAGACGATGGTCGATGTCGCGGTGGCGGCCGAGGCTGCTCCTACGCCGAATGTGATGACACTGCCGAGGACCATGGCCCCGATTGCGATGCCGGACATAATTCGTTTCATTTTGTACTGCCTCCTATTTGGTGTGGTACTACTTGACTTTCAGACTGCCGGTGAGGGTTGCGCTGAAGGCGTCGCTCTCGTTGCTGCCGGCGGTGGTGGACTTGATCGAGAACGATCCCGAGACCTTCAAGGTCCCGGTCGCGCCGGCGAACTTGCCCGTACCGCTCGTGACAATGGCGCTGCCCGAGACGGTGACGCTGGTCGGTGCGGCCGAATCGGCGGCGCAGCCCTTGCTCGTGGTCGCCAACTTCAGGTGCAGCGTGCTGCCGCCACCCGTCAAGACGCCCACGCCGTTAATGGGGTCACAGCTACCGGAGGGATTTGACGCACCAGTTCCCGAGACGGCGGCCAATCCGAGGGTGGCACCGCTGCCCGTACCGGACAGCGAGGTGACCGTGACGGCACTCGCGCTCCACAGCATGGCGATGGTGCCGTGGTAGGTACCGGAAAAGGCTTCGGTCTTGGCCGTTGCCGGCTTCTTCGTGGTCCAACCCTTAGGGCAGACGGGCCTCAGCGCGACGACGCGCTTGACGGCCGCGCCCTTGTAGCAAACGATGGTCTTCTTGGCGACCTTGGCGCTCAGGGTGACTGCGTGGGTCGATCCCGACGTCGTGGCGGCGCTCGCGCCCATGGATGAGGACATCCCGAGCAGCGTGACCAGTGTCACTGCCCCCGCGATTCCTGCCAACTTACGTGACTTCATGTCTCCAACTCTCCGTAGTGATTTCTTATTGATTCCTTATCCAGTATCCCGTCGAGGCCAACGGAGGTTGTAGGGCCAAAAGTCATAGAAACCCTTTGATTTATTGGGTCTTTAGTCCCTAGTTGATCCTTGGGCGGCTAGCGTTGGCGGACCATGAAACTGAGCCACACCATCCCCGTCACGCCCTGGCGCGCGACCTCGACCTGGGGGATTCGACCGAGGATGGTGGCGCCACTCGTCGGTGGCCTGGCCGCCTTCGGGCTCGGTGAAGGGCTACTCGTCCAGTCCCAGTGGGGGGCGACACCGTGGACCGTGTTCGCCCAGGGCATTGCCAAACATGCATCGATGTCACTCGGATGGGCGACGGCGTTGATTAGTTGTGTCGTCCTACTGCTCTGGTTCCCGCTGCGGGAGCGACCGGGCTTCGGCACGCTCGCCAATCTCGTCATCATTGCCTTCGTGCTCGACGTCACGACCTTTACGGTGGCCGTGCCGCACAACGACTTCGTCAAGGCCATCTATATGGTCGCGGCGGTGCTCTTGATTGGAGTAGGCAGCGCCTTCTACCTCACGTGCGGACTCGGGCCGGGACCTCGCGACGGACTGATGACGAGTCTTCACCGACACCTGCACGTGAGCGTGGTCTACATCCGACTCACCATCGAGGTCACCGTGTTGATCATCGGCTGGTTGCTCGGCGGCACCGTCGGATTTGCGACGGCCTTCTTCGCCGCGACGATTGGCTTCAGCATCGGTGCCAGTCTGAACGTCATGGAACGGGTGCTGAAGAGGGTCGAAGCGTGATCAGCGGCAGCCAGCTGGCCGAATTCTTCGTCGCGTCGATCACCATCATCATGGTCCCCGGGCCGAGCGTGCTCTTCACCCTCGCGCGCGGTGTCGCGTGGGGCCGCGCCGTTGCCGTCTTGACGGTCCTCGGTAACTCGATCGGCACGCTGTTGCTCTCGATCATCGTCGCGGTCGGTCTCGGACCACTGCTCAGCCACTCCAAGGCGTTCTCGATTTCGCTCCAATTGGCCGGAGGTCTCTATCTCCTCTGGTTGGGCATTGGCGCAATGCGCCATCGTCACGCGCACGCCGAAGCAATGACCAAGCGCGAGGCCTACCGACCATCCAATCTCTCAATTGTTCGCCAGGGCTTCACCGTCGGCATCTTGAATCCCAAGTCACTCGTCTTCTTCGCCGCCGTCTTCCCACATTTCGTTGATCGCACGAAGGGGAACGTCACGGTGCAACTGCTGATCTTCGGCGGCATCTTCAGTGTGATGGCGTTCCTCAGTGACGGTACGTGGGGGATGATCGCGGGCACCGCGCGCGAGTGGCTCTCCGACTCACCGCATCGTCTCGTCATCCTGCGCACGGTCGGCGCGTGCGTGATGATGACACTCGGCGTGATCATCATGGTGAGTGCACTGACCTCGTAACGTCACAGTCCACTCGTACGTTGGTCGTATGGGAACAGTCCACGTCACCGGAAGAGGGAAGTGGGTCCATTCGAACGTCGGTTCGTTCGTGGCGAACCTGCCCGAGATGCTCGGTGCGATGGCCGTCGACCGGCGCTGCATCGTGGCGATCGCCGAGTTCGCCGACGTGCGCTACGTGCAGTTCTGGGTCGACCCCGACGGCCAGGTCGTCAGCGAGGTCATCTCCAACCGCAATATTGGAAACGCCGTGGCGTTGACCGTCGACGACGAGTGCATGTTGCGCGACGCGGGATGGGTCGAACCCCACGACCGGAGTCCCAATTGGCAGTTCATCAGTCACGACGTCGCCGGACTGATGAAGGCCGTCATAATGACCGGGAGCGCCATCTACGAGGTACTGCGAGAGGAACCGTGCAATGGCGTGTGGCTCCAGACGTGGGTAGTGAGTGGCGCGCCGGACTCGACGACAAACGTTGAGCGCGAGGAGTCGCGTGTCTTCTACCAAGAGGCGCTCCGCTCCCTCGAACAACTCGTCGAGGGCGACCAGTAGCCCCGTTCGTTGATCTGTAGCAACTTCCTACACTCGTGATGGCGATGGAGAGATCATGAGTATGCACGGGGGAGGTGGCGGCGGCGGAATGCGCTCCATGCGCCGCGACCGCGCAATCCTCGAACACCGCATTAAGAAGGGCACGTTGCCCCGGATGCTCAAGTTCGCCACGCAGTACCGAACGATGCTCATCATCTTTTTGACGGCCGTCGTGCTCGACGCGATCGTGAGCTCCGTCTCGCCCCTCATACTCCGCGAGATCATCGACAAGGGAATCTACGGTCACCACCACGTCACGCACCGCGAGCACCTCATCATCGGTCTCTCCCTACTCACCGCGGGACTCGCGATCTTCGACGCCATCCTCTCGTTGTTCGAGCGTCGCATTTCGGCGGTCATTGGTGAGGGCCTCATCTACGACCTTCGCGCCAAGGTCTTCGGTCACATCCAGGAGATGCCGATTGCCTTCTTCTCGCGCACCCAGACCGGGGCGTTGATCAGCCGACTCAACAACGACGTCATCGGCGCCCAACAGGCCTTCACTGATCTCTTTAGCAACGTCGTCGGCAACGTCATTCTGACGACCATCGTCATCGGCACGATGTTCGTGCTCAGTTGGCAGATCACCTTCGTGGCACTCATCCTGGTGCCGGTCTTCCTAATTCCCGCGCGCCGGGTCGGGCGCAAGCTCGGGACACTGTTTCAGCGCGGCATGGAACTGAACGCCGAGATGAACATGGTGATGACCGAGCGCTTCAACGTGTCGGGCGCAATGCTGGTGAAGCTCTTCGGGCGCCCGAAGGACGAACTTGACTACTTCGAAGGGCGAGCGGGCCAGGTCCGCGATATCGGTATCCACCAGTCGACCTACCAACGTTTCTTCTTCATCGCCCTCTCGCTGACGGCGTCACTGGCGACGGCCTTCGCCTACGGTTTCGGTGGCGTGGAGGCGGTGCGCGGCACGTTGCAGGTCGGCACCGTGGTGGCCCTCACCCTGTACCTCGCGCGCCTCTACGGACCGCTCACGGCCCTCTCCAATCTCAACATCGACTACATGTCGGCGATGGTGAGTTTTGAACGACTCTTCGAGGTCCTCGACCTTGAGCCGATGATCAAGGAGAGTCCGAACGCGGTGGTCATGCCTGACGGACCGGCCGACTTGATCTTCGACCACGTCGACTTCTCCTATCCCGGCGCCGAGGAGGTGTCGTTGGCGTCCCTCGAAGCGGTGGCGCGCCTCGACGACACGCCGCGCACCGACGTGCTGCACGACGTCTCGTTCCACGTGGCGCCGGGCACCATGACCGCCCTCGTCGGTCACAGTGGCGCCGGTAAGACCACGATCTCGATGTTGGTGTCGCGACTGTACGACGCCGACCACGGGGCAATCACCATCAACGGCGTCGACGTTCGCGACGCGACCACGGCCTCGCTCAACGCCATGGTCGGCGTGGTCACGCAGGACCCGCACCTCTTTCACGACACCCTGCGAGCGAACCTGATCTTCGCCAAACCGAAGGCCAGCGAAGATGAGATTGAGTTGGCGCTGCGTTCAGCGCAAATCTGGGACCTCGTGCAATCGCTGCCACTCGGTCTGGCGACGGTCGTCGGGGAACGTGGTTACCGGTTGTCGGGCGGTGAGAAGCAGCGCGTGGCGTTGGCGCGCCTGTTGTTGAAAGCACCTCGCCTCGTCGTGTTGGACGAAGCGACCGCTCACCTCGACGCCGAGAGTGAGGCGGCCGTGCAGCGCGCGCTCGACGAGACCATGTCGACGCGCACGTCGTTGGTCATAGCGCATCGGCTTTCCACGATTCGAAACGCTGACCAGATCCTCGTCGTGGAGAACGGCACGATCATCCAGCGAGGCAGTCACGCCGAACTCTTCGTCGAGGGTGGCGTCTACCGCGATCTCTACGAAACGCAGTTCGCCGGTCAGGAAGAGTAGTTACCCCATTGCGTGGAAGCCGCCGTCGACGTACACGATCGAGGCGGTCGTTCCACGAAGCAGTGGGCTGAGTAACGCCACGGCGGTGTCGGCGACGGGACTGGAGTCGTAGACGTCCCAACCGAGCGGGGCCTTGTCGTTCCACGCGTCCTCAAAGGCCGAGAATCCGGGAATCGACTTCGCGGCCATGGTCCGGATCGGACCGGCGGCGAGCATGTTGACGCGAATCTTGTCCGGTCCGACTTCTTTGGCGAGGTAGCGGCCGAGCGATTCGAGTCCGGCCTTCATCACGCCCATCCAGTCGTACATCGGGTAGGCCCGAGCGGCGTCGAAGTCGAGCGCGATGACCGAGGCACCACCGAGCGCCTCGCTCTTTTGCAACAGTGGTCGAAAGGCGCCCACGAGCGCGGCCAGTGAATAGGTCGAGATTTGCAAGGCCGTCGTCACGTCCTCGAAGGGCGCGGCGAACATTCCCTTACCGAGGCACGATTGCGGCGCGAAGCCAATGGCGTGCACCAGTCCGTCGAGACGACCGAACCGCGTCGCCAGTTGCACGGCCGCGGCGGCAATCTCCTCCGGGGAGGTGACGTCCAGTTCGATGATCTCACCGACGTCGCCGAGCTTCTTGGCCACCCGCCTCGTGAGCGACACGCCCCGTCCCGCCCCCGAGAGCGCCACGGTCGCACCCTCTTCGAGCGCACGCCTGGCGATGCCGAAAGCTAACGAGTCATCGGTCAGTACGCCCGTGACGAGAATCCGGTGATCGTTCAGCAGTCCCATCTTGTTAGGTTACAAGCCGACATCTATTTACTGAGGACGACGATGACAACAGTGGGCATTCTGGGCGGTACCGGTCCCGCCGGTCGCGGCGTCGCCGCTCGACTCGCGTCGGCCGGTTACGCCGTCGTACTGGGTTCGCGTGACGAGAAGCGCGCCAAGGACACCGCGAAGACGGTGACGCCGCGCGGTGAGGGTACCGTCGACGGCGGCACGAATGAGGACGCCGCGGCGTGCACCATCGTGGTCGTCGCCACGCCGTGGGATTCGGCAATTGCGACGGTGAGCGCACTGCGTCAACTCTTGAAAGGCAAGACGGTCGTCACCATGGTGAACGCGCTGACGCGCGAGGGTCGCGAGATGGTGCCGCTCTATCCCCCTCGCGGTTCCATGGCCGCCCAGATCGCCTTCGCGCTGCCCGAGAGCGTGATCGTCGGCGCCTTTCATCATCTTCCGGCCAATCAGATGGAAGACCTCGACTCTGAACTGAACGCCGACGTGCTCATCTTTTCCGACAGTGACGACGCGCGTCGACACGTGGCCGAGATCGTCGACACGATGCCGGGCCTTCGCGCGGTCATTGCCGGATCGATGTCGCTGGCCAGCCCGATCGAGGCCTTCACCGCGGTCTGCATCTCCGTCAACATTCGTCATAAGGCGCACAGCTCCGTGAAGATGGTCGGTCTGTAAACAATGCAGTTGTACGACACCGCACGCGGGGGAGTCTTTGCGCTCGAAGCGGGACCCTTAATCACGATGTACAGCTGTGGCATCACGCCGTACGACGCCGCGCACCTGGGTCACGCCTACGTCTATCTCTGTTTCGACCTGTTGCAGCGGCGCCTGCGCGACGCCGGTCATGAGACGCGCTGCATCAGGAACGTCACCGACGTCGATGACGACATGTTGCGCAAGGCCCGCGAGCTCGGGGTCAACTACCTCGATCTGGCGGCCCAGGAGATGGCCAAGTTCGAGCGCGACATGCAACTCATCAATCTGCTCGCCGTCTACGGCGAACCGCGCGCGACCGGCGCCATTCCCGACATCCTCACGATGATCGGCAAGACCTTCGAGCAGGGCCTCGCCTACGAGGTGGCCGGCTCGGTCTATTTCGAGGTCAGCAAGTTTCCCCGCTTCGGACAGGTCAGCCACGAGGACCGGGCGGGGATGTTGGAACTGGCCGCCATCCACGGCGGACGACCGGACGATCCGAACAAGCGCGACCCGCTCGACTTCGTACTGTGGCAGCCCTCCCTGGAGGACGAACCGGCGTGGGAGTCGCGCTGGGGACCGGGACGGCCCGGTTGGCATATCGAGTGCTCGGCCATCTCCCTGCGCGACCTCGGCATCACCCTCGACGTCCACGGCGGCGGACGCGACCTCGCCTTCCCGCACCACGAGTGTGAGGCGGCCCAGAGCGAGTCGGTCACCGGAGAGAAGTTCGTGAAGCACTGGATGCACGTCGGGCTCGTCGGACTCGACGGCACGAAGATGTCGAAGTCCCTCGGCAATCTCGTCTTCGTCCACGAGTTGGCGCAGCGCGCCGAACCGACGGCCGTACGTCTGGCCCTGCTCGATCACCACTACCGCGAGGACTGGGAGTGGCGCGACGAGTTGCTCGCCATGGCCCAGTCGAGACTGGCGACGTGGCGCTCGACACTCACCAATGGCCGTCCGAGTTCGGTCCTGGAGGACGTGCGCGCCGCCCTCGACGATGACCTCAACGGTCCGGCCGCACTTCGGGCCGTTGACGACGCGGCGCACGCCGGCTATAACGTCGCCCCGGCCGCGTCGTTGTTGGGCATTAACCTTTAGCGAACGAAAGGGTCCGATGTCCGACATAGAAGTCCTTCTCCCCGACGGCAGCGCGCGCCGCGTGCCCGAAGGCGCCACGGGCCTCGACCTCGCGGGCGCGATCGGCAAGCGACTGGCGAAGGACGCCCTCGCGGCCCAAGTGAACGGACGCCCGCAGGATCTCAGTACCACGTTGCGCGCCGGCGACACCGTGTCGATCGTCACTCCGGCGAGTGATCTCGGTCGAGAGATCATCCGCCACTCGACGTCACACGTTCTGGCCCAGGCCGTCACGCGCCTGTGGCCCGGTGCCCGCTACGCGATTGGACCGGCCATCACCGACGGTTTCTACTACGACTTCGAACTGCCCGGCGGCGCGCACTTCAGTGACGACGACCTCGAGCGCATCGACGCGGAGATGCGCGAGATCATTCGAGAGGATCAACCCTTTACGAGGTCGGAGTACTCCACGGCGGACGGATTGGAACTCTTCAAGGATCAGCCGTTCAAGATCGAGATCATCAACGCGGTGAAGAGTGGCGGCAGCGCCGAAGACCTCGAGGAGGTGGACGCCAGCGTGGTCTCCACCTATTCCAACAGTCCAACTTTTCGCGACCTCTGTCGCGGTCCCCACGTGCCCTCGACGTCGCGACTCGGCCACTTCACGTTGACGAGGGTGGCCGGTGCCTACTGGCGCGGCGACGAGAAACGACCACAGCTTCAACGCATCTACGGCACGGCCTGGGAGAGTGAGGCCGCGTTGGCAGCCCACCTCGAGTTCCTCGTCCAGGCCGAACTGCGCGACCACCGACGACTCGGTCAAGAGCTCGATCTCTTCTCCTTTCCGACCGAGATCGGACCGGGCCTCGCGGTCTTTCACCCCAAGGGCGGCACCATGCGCCGCATCATGGAGGACTACTCGCGCCACCGCCACGTCGAAGGCGGCTACGAGTTCGTCAACACCCCACACATCTCGAAGGAAGACCTCTTCCAGACGTCCGGTCACCTGCAGTGGTTCGCCGACGGCATGTACCCGCCGATGGAACTCGACGACGGTCAGAAGTACTACCTGAAACCAATGAACTGTCCGTTCCACGTGCTGATCTTCAAGTCGCGCCAACGCAGCTACCGCGAACTGCCGCTTCGTTTCTTCGAGTTCGGCTCGGTCTATCGCTACGAGAAGTCCGGGGTCGTCCACGGTCTCACGCGCGTGCGCGGCATGACCCAGGACGACGCGCACATCTTTTGCACCCGCGAGCAGATGGCCGGCGAGTTAGCGAGTCTGTTGACGTTCGTGCTGGACCTCCTGCGCGACTTCGGACTGGCCGATTTCTATCTCGAACTCTCCACGCGTCCCGAAGGAAAGGCCGTCGGCACCGACGCCGAATGGAGCGAAGCCGAGGCGACGCTCGCGGCAGTCGCCAACGCGGCCGGATTGGAACTCGTGATGGACCCCGGCGGCGGTGCCTTCTACGGTCCGAAGATCTCGGTGCAGGCGCGCGACGCCATTGGTCGCACCCACCAGATGTCGACCATCCAGTTGGACTTTCAAACCCCGCAACGTTTCGAGGCCAGCTACATATCAGCGGACAACGCGCGCACGCAGCCCATCATGATCCACCGCGCGCTCTTTGGCTCCGTGGAGCGCTTCATGGCGGTGCTGCTCGAGCACTACGCCGGCAACATGCCGACCTGGCTCAGTCCCGAACAGGTTCGCGTTCTCGGGGTGCGCAACGACCACGACGCCTACGCCGCCTACATCGCCGACGCCCTTCGCCTCGACGGGATTCGCGTCGCGGTCGAAGAGGCCAGTGAGCCCCTTGGCGCACGCATCCGCAAGGCCAAACTCGAGAAGATTCCCTACATCCTCGTGGTCGGCGACGACGACGTCGCCAAGGGCACCCTCGGTGTCAATCGTCGAGGCTCCAACGACCCCGAGCGCGGCGTTGTCTTGGCCGAGTTCCGCGACCGGATCAACGAAGAGATCGCCGTGCACGGTTCGCCCGAGGGCCCGTAGTGCCCCTCGATCGATTCAGCGCGGCGTGGCGCGAGAATTACGTGGCGAACGTTGCCCAAAGTCACGCCGACGACGGCACGGACTGCGTCTTTTGCGTCCTCGCCAACGAACCGGTGAGTGAAGAGAGTGGCGTGGTCGCCAAAACCGACCTTACGTTCGTGGTCCTCAACGCCTTCCCGTACGGCTCGGGTCACATGCTCATCCTGCCGCGCCGACACGTCGCAACGTTGCAGGAACTCACCGACGAGGAGTACGCCGACCTGTTCGCGCTAGTACGCGACACCGTACGAGCACTCGAGAAGGCGTACGGTCCCGACGGCATGAACGTTGGCATGAACCTCGGTCACGCCGCCGGTGCGGGAATCCCCAAGCACTTACATACGCACGTGTTGCCCCGTTGGAACGGCGACACGAACTTCATGACCACGATCGGGGAAACCCGAGTTTTGCCTGAATCACTGGAATCAACGTGGCAAAAAGTCCACGCCGTGATTGAGATCGATGAATAGTCGACTCCTTCAGTAGACTTTGCTGGAAGATCCGGAGGATCAATGCTCGACGGAAACTTTAGGAAATCGGTAGAAACCGTAACGCTGCCGACTGGTCGTTGGCTCGTGCGGTTCGGCTTCTCGGCCGACGTACTCACGTTTTCGGGATTGGTCTTTTCAATCGCGACCGCCTTCATGATTGCGTTCGGACATTTCTGGATCGCCATTGTCCTGCTCACCCTGACCGGGTTCCACGACCTCTTCGATGGTCCGGTCGCCAAGGCCTCCAAGCGCGCCAGTCAACGCGGCGCCTTCTTCGACTCGGTCGTCGACCGCATCACCGACTCGCTCCTCTTAGGCGGGGTGGCCTACTACCTGACGGCGCACCACCACGGACAGTTGGTGTTGCTGCCCTTCGCGATTCTCACGACGACGTACATGATCTCCTACCAGCGCTCGAAGGCCGAGAGTCTGGGCATGGCGGCCAAGGGCGGACTGATGGAGCGTGCCGAACGGATGATTCTGCTGGGCATTGGCATGCTCGCCAAACCCATATTTATTCCCGTGCTCTGGATCATGTTGGCCTTGACGTTCATGACCGCGGCCGGCCGTTTCTGGCGGATCTGGCAGATCGCGGCGAGCCCCGAACCACCCATGATGCAGGCCGGACGGATTCACCACCACAGCAGCCGACTGCGTCGAGGGCTGAGTCGCACGTCGCGCTCGTAACCGTGGGCCCCAAGGCTCGCGTCGCGCTCTTCAAGTCGTTGGGCTCCGTCATGGAGCGGCTCCCGGAATCCTTCGACCTCGCACTGGCGCAACGGCTCGCGTCGCTCTACGGTCGCCGCAGTGCGAGTGCGCGAAGCAACCTACGAACGAACCTCGCGCACGTGCTCGCGTCCGACAACGAACCAGTCGATGACGCGCTACTCGATCACTTCGTCGCGCGCGGTTTCGCGAGTTACGGACAGTACTGGGCCGAGGGCGCGAAGTTGCCGGGCATTCGACCGCGAAAGGTGTTCGAGCGATTCAAGATCGGCGAGGGACTCGAGTATCTCTACGAAGCGCGAGACCGGGGTAAGGGCACGATCATCGCCCTGCCCCACATTGGCAGTTGGGAGTGGGGAGGATCCTTTCTCAACTCACTCGGACTCGGCATGACGGCCGTCGCCGAAGAGTTGGAGCCGCCCGAACTCTTTGCGTGGTTCAAGGCCAAACGTGAATCGATCGGGATTCGCATCGAACCACTCGACGAACACGCGGGCACCGTGCTGCTCACCTCGTTGCGGGAGGGCGGCGTCATTGGACTGCTCTGTGACCGCGACATTCAAGGTAACGGTATTCCCGTTCAGTTCTTCGGCGAGACGGTCACCATGCCGGGCGGTCCGGCGACCATGGCGTTACGCACCGGCGCGA
>Ga0208586_1000507_pt1 | contig 14204 bp, 11 predicted proteins | sample NGESurshal072012_6_FD_184471 | JGI IMG/M metagenome (GOLD analysis project Ga0208586, IMG submission 184471) | Arctic peat soil microbial communities from Barrow, Alaska - NGEE Surface sample 53-3 shallow-072012 (SPAdes) | ecosystem: Environmental > Terrestrial > Soil > Wetlands > Peat ... | reverse complement strand
GCCTGGACCGGGCATCAGCCACGCTGGCGGGCGGGGAGGCGCAGCGGATCCGGCTGGCCACCCAGATCGGCTCTGGCCTGGTGGGGGTGCTGTATGTGCTGGATGAGCCGTCGATCGGGTTGCATCAGCGGGATAACCACCGGCTGCTGGAGACGCTGACCCGGCTGCGGGATCTGGGGAACACGCTGATCGTGGTGGAGCACGATGAGGACACCATCCGGGCTGCCGACTGGGTCGTCGACATCGGCCCCGGTGCGGGCGAGCATGGCGGCAGCGTCGTGGTGTCCGGGCCGGTCAGCGACCTGCTGGCCAGCCAGGAGTCCCTGACCGGGGCGTACCTGACCGGGCGGGCCTCCATCCCGGTGCCGGACCAGCGGCGCAAGCGGTCCAGGTCCCGGGAGGTGGTGGTCAAGGGGGCTAGTGAGCACAACCTGAAGAACGTGGATGTGGCGTTCCCGCTGGGGTGTTTCATCGCGGTGACGGGGGTGTCGGGGTCGGGGAAGTCGACGCTGGTTAATGACATCCTCTATAACGCGCTGGCGCGGGACCTGCACGGGGCGCGGACGGTGCCGGGGCGCCATACCCGGGTGACGGGGATGGCGCAGCTGGACAAGGTGGTGCACGTGGACCAGGGGCCGATCGGGCGGACGCCGCGGTCGAACCCGGCGACGTACACCGGGGTGTTTGATCATGTGCGGAAGCTGTTCGCGGCGACTACCGAGGCGAAGGTCCGCGGGTACCTGCCGGGCCGGTTCTCGTTCAACGTCAAGGGCGGCCGGTGCGAGGCGTGCGCCGGTGATGGCACGATCAGGATCGAGATGCAGTTCCTGCCGGATGTGTACGTGCCGTGCGAGGTGTGCCACGGGGCCCGGTACAACACCGACACGCTGGGGGTGCATTACAAGGGCAAGACCATCGCGGACGTGCTGGGCATGCCGATCGAGGAGGCCGCGGGGTTCTTCGCCGCGATCCCGGCGATCCACCGGCACCTGCAGACGCTGGCCGACGTGGGGCTGGGGTATGTCCGCCTCGGCCAGCCCGCGCCGACGCTGTCGGGCGGGGAGGCGCAGCGGGTCAAGCTGGCCGCCGAGCTGCAGCGCCGCTCGACCGGCCGGACCATCTACGTGCTGGACGAGCCCACCACCGGGCTGCACTTCGAGGACATCCGCAAGCTGCTGGGCGTGCTGGGCCGGCTGGTCGACGGCGGGAACACCGTCATCGTCATCGAGCACAACCTCGACGTCATCAAGACCGCCGACTACGTCATCGACCTCGGCCCCGACGGCGGATCACGCGGCGGCCACATCATCGCCACCGGCACCCCCGAACACATCGCCCAGACCGAAGCCAGCCACACCGGCCAGTACCTGCGCAAGCTCCTCAACGTCTGACCCGCCGCCGGCCCGCTTGAGCGGTGCCCGTGACCCGCGACCGGACCGCGGGCGGAAAAGGGCAGGTCACGACGCGGTTCCGCGGGGCAGGCAGGCTACGCTTCGCGGCGTGGAGATCGTGACCAGTGAGGGTGCCGCGCGGGCTGACGTCAGCTGGCCGCCCGGAGAAGGCGGGCGGGCGCGGGATCCCTCATTCCTGCTGGTGCTGACCCACGGCTCGGGAGGCGGGCCGGAATCCGCGGACCTGCTGGCGGTGCGGGACGCGGCGCTGCCGCTTGGCGCAGCGGTGGCACTGGTCACCCAGCCTTACCGGGTCAAGGGGCGCCGCGCGCCTGGTTCACCCGAGCGGCAGGACGCCGCCTGGACCGAGATCATTGACGCGCTGCGGTCCGCGGCGAGGCCGGACCTTCCGCTGGTCCAGGGGGGCCGGAGCAACGGCGCCCGGGTCGCCTGCCGGACTGCCCGAGCCACCGGGGCCCGGGCGGTGCTCGCCCTGGCCTTCCCGCTCCATCCGCCTGGTCACCCGGAGAAGTCGCGCGCAGGCGAGTTGTCCCTGGCGGGCACGGACATCCTGGTCATCAGCGGGAGCCGGGACCCGTTCGGCATCCCGGATCAGGCGGACCGGTGCCTGGTCGTGGTGCTGGAGGGCGAGACGCACGCGTTGTCGAGGAAACCGGAGGCGGCCGGCTCCGCCGCCAGTTCGTGGCTGGCAGGCCTGCCGGGGCTCGTCCATCCCTGACCCAGGCGTCCGGCGAGCGCCGCTCAACGCCGCACGTGCAGGGGCGGGAGGACGTCCGGGGCGGTGCATGCCCGCGCCCAGCAGACAGCGGGGTTGCGGTACCCGCAGGAAGGGCCGGCGGTGCCCGGCAGCGGGGTTGCGGTACCCAGCAGGAAGAGCTGGGGGTGCCCAGCAGAGGGCTGGGGGCACCCAGCAGCGGGAGGGCTGGGTGGTGGCTATGCCGCAGGCTCGGCGGGCGCGGCTACCTGGGTCGCCGGGTGCCGGGGCGCCCGGATGATACCACTGTGTGCGCTCACATCTGTCGGCCTGTGGGGAGGGACCGTATCCCCGCCAGGCAGGAGTTCACCGGTGTCCTCGAACACGACGAGGCCATTGCAGAGCAGGCTCCAGCCCTGCTCGGGGTGACTGACGATCGTTCTTGCCGCTTCACGATCCAGCGCTCGCGCTTCTGGACAGGGCGGCGTATGCGGGCACATACGTGTGCCTCCTGGTCAATGTCTGCTGTGGTATTGATCACATATAAGTGTGCCGGCTTAGCCGGGAACCCGACATAGTCCGTTGTGACGATTTATCGGGTCACTCTTTGTTACTAGTAACCAGAAGCATACGTGACCCGCGTCACCTATCTGGTTATCCCCGATGGGGCGGCGAAGTCACATATTCGCATACGCCGAATGAATTCTGTTACCGGGTCGTGACTGGTCCCGTGCCAGCCGGCCGGAACCCGGGGGCCTGCTCATCGGAACCCTTGATGGCCGGGGTACGGGGTACCCGGGGAATGCCGGTCAGCCGGTGGCTTTCGCGCAGGGTGAGCAGCCGTTCCGCCTCGGCAGACCAGACGCGGACCGGAGGGGTCGCCTTCGCCTTGCGCCGGTAGATGCGGTCCTCGTAGCCCAGCGGGCCGATGGCGACGCGCTCGGCCGCGAACGCGGAGCGCGTCGCGTCGGTGAGCGCCGCGTCCAGCCGCTTGGCCCGCCGGTGCCGCTCCATGAGCGGAAGGTTCTGCGCCTCCGCGTCACGCAGTTCCTGCTCAGCGGTCCGGGCCTCGGCGAGCAGCTCGTCGAAGCGGGCGGCGAACGCCTGGTCGGCAGCGAACTTCTGCTCGGCCTCCTGGCTGGCCGGCTTGCGTCTCGGCATCTCGGTACGCTCCTACGTCACGCTGGAACCTCTGGCCTGTGCGGGGCCAACGGCGAGCCTAGCGGATGGCACTGCACCGCCGAGGCTGCGGCGGCCCGCGGGCCTAGGCCAGGCTGTCCCGCCAGTCAGCGTGCAGCGCTGAGTACTCCCCGTCCGAGGTGAGCAGCCCCGCAGGCGCCCCGTCCTCGACGACCCGCCCGGCGCTGAGCACCAGCACCCGGTCCGCGATCTCCACGGTGGACAGCCGGTGCGCGATGATCATCGCGGTCCGCCCGGCCAGGATCGTCCGCAGCGCCGCCTGGACCAGCTGCTCACTGGGAATGTCCAGCAGGGAGGTCGCCTCGTCGAGCACCAGGACGGCGGGGGCGGCGAGGAACGCGCGGGCGAACGCGACCAGCTGGCGCTGCCCGGCCGACAGCCGCCCGCCCCGCTTGCCCACGTCCGCCTGGTAGCCGCCGGGCAGCGCGGAGATGAAGGCGTCCGCGCCGATGGCCCGCGCCGCCGCCTCCACCTCGGCCTGGGTGGCGTCCGGCCTGCCGAGCCGGATGTTGTCGGCCACGGACCCGGAGAACACGAAGTTCTCCTGGGTGACCAGGACGACCTCGCGGCGCAGTACCCGGTCCGGCAGGTCCCGCAGGTCGACCCCGTCCAGCCGGACGCGGCCCTGGCCCGGGTCATAGAAGCGGGCCAGCAGCCGGGCCACGGTGGTCTTCCCGGCCCCGGTGGCACCCACCAGGGCCACGGTCTGCCCGGCCGGGATGGTCAGGTCGAGCCCGGGCAGCACCGGGGTGTCCCGGTAGCCGAACCGCACCTCCTCGAACCGGACCTCGCGGCCTCCCATCTGGGCGGCCGTCCCGTGGCGGGGCGGCAGGGGCACGGGGTGAGCGGGTTCCGGCACGGCGGGTGGCTCCTCCAGCACGCCGGAGATCTTCTCCAGCGCGGCGGCCGACGACTGGAAGGAGTTGTAGAACTGCGACAGGTCCTGCAGCGGGTCAAAGAACCGGCCCAGGTACAGCAGGAACGTGGCCAGGACACCGACCTTGATGTCGCCGTCCATCACCCGCAGCCCGCCGTAACACAGCACCACCCCGGTAGCCACATTGCCGATCAGGGTGATCCCTGGCGCGTACACCGCGAGCACCCGCGACGAACGCAGGCTCGCCGCCGCGTAACTTCCGTTGAGCCGGTCAAAGATCTCTTCGTTGCGCTGCTCGCGGCGGAACGCCTGCACCGCGCGGATGCCACCGAAGGTTTCCACGAAGTGCACGATGACCTGCGCGATGGTTTCCCGGGTCCGCCGGTAGGCCGCCGCGGACTCGCGCCGGAACCAGATCGTCAGCCAGGCCAGCGGAACGAAGCCGGCCAGCACCACCAGCGCGAGCGGCCAGTCCAGCAGCAGCATCCCGATCCCCACGAGGACCAGGGACAGCGCCGCGGACACCAGGGCGTCCAGGCCGTCATCGAACAGGTCGGAGATGGAGTCGATGTCGGATACCTGCCGGGAGATAACCCGTCCCGAGGTGTAGTGCTCGTGGAAGGACACCGGCAGCCGCTGGAAGTGCAGGAACAGCCGCTGGCGCAGCTCCAGGACCACCGTCTCGCCCAGCTTGCCCATCGAGTAGATGAACCCCCGGCTGGCCACGGCCTGGACGGCCACGGCGACCGCGAACCCGGCCACGTACAGGGCCAGCGGCGCCAGGTCGTCCCCGTGCAGCAGTGGCGGGATGCCACGGTCGATGGCCACCCCGACTAGCCAGGGGCCGGCCAGCGCAGCCAGGTTCGCGGTCACGATGAGCACGAACGTGACGATCACCCGGGCCCACTGCGGGCGCAGCAGGCTGAACAGCAGCCGCCGGGCCCGGCGGCGCAGCAGCGTGGCCAGGCCGCCGGTGACCTCGTCCGCGCCTTCCGCCGCGATCCCGCGCCACGCGTCAGAGGTCATGACGCCGCCTGCTCTCCGGTGTCCCGCTCGTCCAGCCCGCTCATCAGCTCCCGGTACCGGGGCTGGCTGGCCAGCAGGTGCGCGTGCGTGCCCGTGGCGGCGATGACCCCGTCGCGGAGCAGGGCCACCTTGTCCGCGAGGGTCACGGTGGACGGCCGGTGCGCCACCACGAGCGCGGTGGTCTCCGCCAGCAGCCCGCTCAGCGCCTGCGTCACCTTCGCCTCGGTGTGCACGTCCAGCGCGGACAGCGGATCGTCCAGGATCAGCAGGGACGGCCGGGCCAGGATGGCGCGGGCCAGCGCCACCCGCTGCCGCTGGCCACCGGACAGGGCCATGCCCTGCTCGCCGATCCGGGTGTCCAGGCCCCAGGGCAGGTCGTAGACGAAGCCGGCCTGGGCCATCGCCAGTGCGGCCTCGATCGCCGCGCCGTCGGCGCCCGGGGAGCCGTAGGCGACGTTCTCCCGGACGCTGGCCGAGAACAGCGTCGGATCCTCGAACGCGCAGCCGACCCGCGATCGCAGTCCCGGCAGCGGCAGCCGCCGCACATCGGTGCCATCGAGCAGGACGGCGCCCGACGTCACGTCGGCCAGCCGGGGCACCAGCTGCAGCAGGGTCGTCTTGCCCGACCCCGTCGCGCCGACCAGCACCAGGGTCTGGCCGGGTTCGATGGCCAGGCTGATGTCACGCAGTAAGGGCTGCTCCGCGCCCGGGTAGCGGAACCCGACGTGGTCGAAAACCAGCCGCGCGGGCCGCGGCCGCCGGGCCGCCGGCCGGCCCGCGGTCCGGGGCCCGGCGGGGCTGGTGATGGCGGGCGGGGTGTCCAGGATCTCGAAGACCCGCTGGGCCGCGGTGGCGGCTTCCTGGCCGCCGGCCAGGATGTAGCCCATCGACTCGATGGGCCAGACCAGCTGCAAGGTGAGCGTGATGAACGCGACCAGGCCGCCCAGGGTCAGCTCGTGCCGGCTGGTGGCGATGGCACCGAGCAGCAGCAGGAGGCCGATCAGCGCGTTCGGGATCAGGTCCAGGCCGGCCCAGAACGTGCTCCGCAGCCGGGCCTTCTGGAGCTCGGTGCCGAACACCTCCAGCGCCTGGCCGCGATGCTGCCCGGCGGCCTCGTCGCCCCGGCCGAGTGCCTTGAGCACGCGGATCCCGGTCGCGGCCTCCTCGACGCAGGTGGCCAGGTCACCCTGCTGGTCCTGGGCACGGCGGGAGAGCTGCCGGTAAGAATGCTGGAACCGGGTGCTGGCCGCCACCACGGGCAGGAACATGGTGGCGGTGATCAGCCCGAGCCACCAGTTCAGCCGGATGAGCAGCAGCACCACCGCGATGAACGTGACCACGTTGGTGACCAGGAAGATGGTGCCGAAGCCGGCGAACCGGCGGATCGCCGACAGGTCCGTGGTCGCCCGGGACAGCAGCTGGCCGGACTGCCACTCGTCGTGGAAGGCGGGCGGCAGCCGCTGCAGGTGGGCGTAGATGTCCGCGCGCATGGACTGCTCCATCCCGGCGACCGCGCTCGCCTGCATCCAGCGGCGCAGGAAGTTCAGCAGGGCCTGGATGACGCCCAGCCCGATCGCGGCCGCGCCTATCGGCAGCAGCAGCCCGCGGTCCCCGTGGCTGATCGCCCCATCGATCATGGATTTCGTCAGCAGCGGGATGGCGATCTCGCTGCCCACCGCCACGATGGCGCACACCAGCATGAACGCCAGCTGCCAGCGGTAGGGGCGCAGGTAGGCCCGGATGCGCCAGAGAGACGCGAGGGGTGTCGTCCCATGGTCGGCAGGCGCGTTACGGCCGGGTTCATGGGGGGGCATTACTCGAACGCTAGTTGCGGCATGCCGGTATGTCACCTGGATTTTCCCTGGGCTGCGACGCGTGCCGGGCGGTCCCGGGACCGCCCTTACGCGGCGTGCTGCGGTAACCCCGCCAGGAGAAGCAACAGACTGATTGCACTATCGGTCCCGACGTAACAGCTATGTCACCTCAGCACCGCTATGCGGTAGCCGGGTAGCGGCAGCAAGGCAACTCTGGCACGCTGGCTAGCCCGGGGGGGCTCGCGCAGCGGTGCCGTTTGCCGGCAGGGAGGGACCGTGGAGCGCACGGATTCTGGGGGCAGGCTGGCGGTGCGGGGCTGGTCGCCTGGCCCGGCGCTCACCGCTTTTCATGACGGCGTGACCATAATCTGCGAGCTGGCCTTGCAGTTCACCGACGTCGGCTGGCTCGCGCCGTCATCCTGCCCGGAGTGGCGGGTGACTGACCTGGCCGGCCACCTGCGGTGCGTCGCCGACGACTTCCACGAGTACCTGGACGACGCCCCCGCCAGCCGGCTGGCCCGGCTGATGGCCACCGGGGTGCACCCGGACACGCTGGCCCGCAAGCTGGCCCGGCAGAACGCCGCGGAACTCGCCGCGCTGCCCGACGCCTCCGGGCCGGAGCACATCAAGGCGTTCGCCAGCTCCGCCCGGTCCTACGCGCAGCGCCTGCGGCCCATCTGGGATCTGCCGCATCATCAGTACCGGGACGTCCTGGTCACGGTCGGCGGGATGGCGGGCGCCGCGTGCGCGGAGTGGCACCTGCACGCCTGGGATCTCGCCCGGGCCCAAGGCAAGGACTACCGGCCCGCGGACCCGGACATCCTGCTCCGCGGCTGGACAGCAGGGATGCCGCACCTGCTGGCCGGGGCCGGGCTGGATCATGCGGAGGCCGTGGCGGCCCGCGGGCGAGGAGCCTGGCCGGCCGGGCCGGCGGTGCGCGAGGACCCGTGGCATGCCATGCTCCGCGCATCAGGGAGGATTCCGCTGGGCAGGAGTTATCCCGGTCCGGTGCTGTAGCCCTGCGCGGCAGGTCCCGGCCGCCTGCCTGTCCCGGCGCCCGGGATCCGGGGCGGCCAGCCTGCGGCCGCAGGCTCGTCGAAGGGATGGTTCTGATGGCGTTCGATGTCGCTTCAGTGCGGGCGGCCTACCCGGCTCTCGCTGACGGATTCGCCTACCTGGATGGTGCCGCGGGCACTCAGGTCCCGGGCAGCGTGATCGAGGCCATCGGGGCGGCCTACCGGGCTGGCCTCGGCAACGCGGGCGGCGAGTTCCCGGCCAGCCTCCGCTCGACCGCACTGACCGCCGAATGCCGGCAGGCCGTCGCCGACCTGGTGGGCGGGAACGCCGACGGGGTGATCCTCGGGCCGAACATGACCACGCTCACCTACCGGCTGGCCTACACGCTGGCTAGCGGGTGGAGCGCGGGGGACGAGGTGATCGTGTCCCAGCTCGACCACGACGCGAACGTGCGGCCCTGGATCCACGCCGCCCAGCGGGCCGGCGCCACCGTCCGCTGGGCAGAAGTCGACATATCGACAGGAGAGCTGCCTGCGGCCCAGTACGCGGACCTGCTGTCCGAGCGGACCCGGCTGGTCGCGGTCACCGCGGCCAGCAACGTCCTCGGCACCCGGCCGGACGTCGCCGCGATCACCGCCCAGGCCCACGCGGCGGGAGCGCTCACCTATGTGGACGGCGTGCATGCCACCCCGCACGCCCCGGTGGACGTGCGCGCGCTTGGTGCGGACTTCTACGCGACGAGCGCGTACAAGTGGTCCGGACCGCACGTCGGGACGGTGATCGCCGACCCGGCCCTGCTGGAGACGCTGCACCCGGACAAGCTGGTGCCCGCCCCCGACTCAGTGCCCGAGCGGTTCGAGCAGGGCACGCCACCCTTCGCTGACCTGGCCGGGGTCACAGCGGCGGTCGAGCACCTGGCCCAGCTGGATGGCGGGGCGCCCGGCGCGCGGCGCCAGCGGCTGCTCGCCTCGATGGCCGCGGTCGACGACTACGAGCAGAGGCTGTTCCAGGTCCTGCAGGATGGCCTGGCCGCGATGGGCCACGTGACCAGTTACGGGAAAGCGGCGCGCCGCGCGCCGACGGCGTACTTCACCGTGGAGGGGCGGCCGCCCGGCGACGTCGCACGCTATCTCGCTGGCCGCGGCGTCAACGTGTGGAGCGGGCATAACTACGCGTGGGAACTCACCGGCGCGCTCGGCATCCGGGACTCCGGGGGAGCGGTACGGGCGGGCCTGGTGCACTACAACGACCGCTCGGACGTAGACCGGCTGCTGGAGGCCGTCGCCGGCCTCGCCGGGTAGCCCCTCCGCGCGCTGGTCCCCGTCCTGCTTCAGGCGGAGGCGGGGAAGGCCTGCACACTGACGGGCCGTCGGCGCGCCGCGGCCGCGGCCGCGAGCGTGGCCCGCACCGTGGCCACCACCCGGTCCGGCTCGTTCTTCAGCTGCCTGGGCGAGAAGTGCAGGACGACGAGGCCGCGGGCGCTCAGCTGCGCATGGCGGCGCATGGTGTGCTCCCAGTCCTCGGGGGCAAGGTGCCACTCCCGGGAATCCACCTCGGCGACGACTCCGGCCTCGGGCCACCACGCGTCTACTACGGCGAGAAGAGTCGGGCCGTCGTACAAGCGCGCGTTGAACATGGGCATGGGCAGTTGTGCTCGCTGAATCAGCCGCCGGAAGTCGGCTTCGGCAATGGAGCGGATGCCGCTCGAGACCTCGGTCAGCGCGTGGCGCAGCAACGCTGAGCCGCAGGCGGGGCCAGCCGCGAGTTCCTCGGCGAGCGCCTGGATGGAGCAACGGCGTCGCTGCACCGCGGCGGCCAGCAGCGCGGTGACCTCACGCGCGCTGCTCATCATGCGGGCGGCATCGGCCACGGCGCGGTCCACCGTGGTGAACCGGATGTCGCCGTCGCTGCAGGCACGCTCGGGTAACCGGCTCGTCCGCTGGATCCGAACGAACCCGCAGCCGCGGCGCTGGACTGACACCGGGGCCAGGATGTCTACCGCGTCGGTCCGGGAGGCCGCGAGGCCGTGCCGCCGTAACGCCGACTGGGCGGTGATGATGCTCTGTGGACCCGCGTAGAGCAGCGCGGCCATGTCGCGCTGATCGATGCTGGCAGCGCCGGTAAGGGCCAGGTAGACGCCAGGCAGAAGGACTTGCCAAGGCCCCTGAGGCCGGAGCCGGTGCCGCAGGGCCGCCTTCGTCACTCCCGCGGCCTCCGCCTGATCGCGGGTCAGCACATTGTGCTGCCGGAGCAGGGTCGCGGCAAGGGCGTCGGGATCCAGGCGGGTCGATCGAGCCATGGCCCCACGCTGCCACCCCCCTCCGACAGTCCCGGCCCGTCTCGGAGCCGAGCGCGCTCGATCGCAGTGTTGTCGCTCCCGCGGCGCCCGGCCGGGTCTCCCGGGCCCAGGCCTCTCCGCCAGGGTGGCCCGGGGGCCCGAGGGGTGCCTGAGGGCCCCCGGGCCAGTGGCTGGCCGCGTCGATGCGGCAACGGGGTGGTTGGAACAGCACCGCTGCCGCAACGACGCGGTTGGGGCCGGGGAGACCAGGCACGCGCTGCGCTCGCGGAGGGCAGCTACACGTCCGGCGCGGCCAGGAGGCGGGTGAAAGCGTGTCCCCCGGGAGGGGAGGGATCGGGAGCGGGCCGGAGAGACGGGACACCCGGGGGGTTAGGGGGCGACTTCGTGGTCGGCGAAGGTGTAGCGGTAGAAGCGGGTAGACCGGGACTGGAAGCCGACCCGCTCGTAGAGCCGGCCCGCCGCCTCCCGGGCAGGCCGCGAAGTGAGGTCCACGGTCCTGGCCCCGGCTTCCTCGGCGATGCGCAGCGCCTCGATGGTCAAGACCTGGCCGATGCCCTGGCCCCGGGCGGCCTCGTCCACGATCACGTCCTCGATCCAGGCCCGCAGCCCGGTGGGGATGGGGAACATCACCAGCGACAGTGTCCCGGCGATCTTCCCGTCGGAGCGGGCGATGAGCATCGTGGTGGCGGCCGAGCTGGTCACCCGCTCCAGGACCGCCCGGCTCGCCGGGGGGGCACTGCGGGACAGTTGGGGCAGGAGGACACCGAATGCCTCAACTACTTCATCGGTAACTTCACGCAGCACCTCAACGCTCACAGTCACGCGGGTACTTTATCGCGGCGGTGCCGCCTGGCCGCGGAGGCTGGGGCACCCGCCGGCGGCGGGCCTGGACGCGGGAGCTGGCCCGGGTGAGTAGGGGCGACGGCGTGTCCGGCCATCCCCGGCCGGTTTGTCACCTCACCCCGCCGGTTTGCCACCTCACCCCGCCCGTGTGCCGGGTCACCCGGCCCGTGTGTCAGGCCACGCCGAGGGCACGCAGCGCGGCGGCGGTGCCTGCCGCGGCCAGGATGACCACCAGGAACGGGGCGCGGAGCAGGAGCGCGGCGGCCGCAGCGCCCAGGCCAGCCAGCCGGGCGGCATCGATGGCCAGGGACTCGCCCCGGCCCACGGCCTGCACCGCGATCAGCGCGGCGAGCAGCGCGACCGGCACCAGGCTGGCGAACCGTTGCGCCCGGGGATGAGCCAGCCACTGCGGCGGCACGGTCAGGCCCGCGAGTTTGAGCGCGTAGCAGCACACCGCGGTGACCAGCACGGCGATCCAGGTTCCGCTCACCGGCCCGGCCCCTCAGCCGTGCCGGCTGCTCCGCTGGGCAGCAGGGCCGCGCCGAGGGCGGCCGCGGCGGCCAGGACCACCGGGAGCCCTGGCGGGCAGAACGGCGTGGCGGCGAGCGCGATCACGACCCCGGCCAGGGCGACCGTCCGCTCGGTCCGGCCGTCCCGCAAACGCGGCCACAGCAACGCCAGGAACGCCGCGGGTCCCACCACATCGAGGCCGAAGGTGTCGGGGGAACCCAGCCGGCCCGCGCCCAGCGCACCCGCCAGTGTCCCCGCGTTCCAGGTCAGGTAGAGGCTGCCGAAGGTGGCCAGGAACCCGGCCCGGGCCGCGGCGGGGTCCGGCTGGCCCAGCGCCACCGCGGTCGACTCGTCGGTGATGCCCAGCGCGGCCAGCAGCCGGAAGGGCCCGCTGAAGTCCAGCAGGCTGGCCAGCCGCAGCCCGTACAGTCCGTTCCGGCTGCCGAGCAGGACCGCGCTGGCGGTCCCGGCGATCAGGCTGCCGCCACCGGCCACCGCGGCGGCCAGCGCGAACTGCGACGCGCCGGTGTAGGCGACCAGGCTGAGCACGCAGGCCTGCGCCACGCTCAGCCCCGACGCCACCGCGACCGCCCCGAACGCCAGTCCCGAGGTGCCCACCGCGAGCCCGAGAGCGATCCCGTCCCGGGCAGCCTGCTTCACCGGCTCCGCTGGAGTGTCTGCCATAGGGGGGAGGCTAGGCCGGGCGCGGCCCGCTGACTTGAACGTTATTGCGCTGCGCCCGTGGGACTACGCCTCCTGGGCCAGCGCCGGGTGGGCCCCGCCCCGGCGGGCCCGCTGATAGGCCCCGGGCGGCACCCCCACAACCCGCTTGAAATGCCGGGTCAGGTGCGCCTGGTCGGCGAAGCCCGCCTCGGCCGCCGCCCGCGCGGGCGGCACACCACGGTCCAGCAGCTGCCGGGCCTGCCGGACCCGGAGCTGGTTGAGATACGCGTGCGGCGGCAGCCCGGTCTCCGCCCGGAAGGCGCGCATCAGGGCGTACGGCCCGACCCCGGTGGCCAGCGCCAGCTCGTCGAGCGTGGGCGGGTCGGTGACCCGCTCCCGCAGCAACGACACCGCGGTGCGCACCACCGGCCGGGTCTCGCGGGGACGCGCCCGGCGGCCGGCCCGGGCGTGCTCGCGCAGCAGCCCGGCCAGGGCGTCGTGCAGCATGGTGGCGGACGCCAGCGGGTCGCCGTGCTCCGCGGCCAGGTGGGCGGCCCGGACCCGGCGGGCGCTGCGCGGGTCGTTCACGACCGTGTCCGGGAAGAACGGGGTGCCCGGTGATCCGGTCAGTTCCGCGCTGACCTCGCGGACCAGGCTGACCGCGGGGTAGAGCACCCGGTAGGACCAGCCTCCGGGGACACCGGCCTGGCCTGTGTGCACCATCTCCGGGTTGAGCAGGGCCACCGCCCCGCGTCCGGCGCGCAGCAGGCTGCCGCCGTAGCGGAATTCCTCCACCCCGTCCTCGATCAGCGCGAGCGTGTAGGTCTCATGGGCGTGCCGGGCGTAGCGGTGCGTCACATAGGTGGCCCGGAGCAGGTCCACGCCGGGCACGGCCGCGTGCCGCCAGTAACGCGCCTCCTCCCCGGCGGGTGCGTCGTGACCGCCGTGGTCACGCTGCGGCGGCCCGGCGGGCGATTCATCAGGCAAGGAGTCCACGGCTCCAGTACAGCACCGCGGCCAGCCCCCGCCCGCACCGTGCACCCGCACCCGCGCGCCCGCACCCTCGCACGGGGCCGCTCCCGCACGGGGCGCCCGCTGGCCCCGCCCGCGCCGGCGGGAGTAGAACTGGGGGCGTGGCAAGCAGAGCGCTGGTGCTCGGCGGCGGCGGGATCACCGGGGTCGCCTGGGAGATCGGCCTGCTGGCCGGGCTGGCCGAGCGGGGGACACAGCTGGGCCTGGCCGACCTGCTGGTCGGAACGTCCGCCGGCGCCGTGGTCGGGGCGCAGCTGGCCTGTGGCGCCGACCTGGCCCAGCTCTACCAGGAGCAAGTCGAGCCGCTGCCCGCGGCCCCGGGGAGCGGCGGGCACGGGAGCGGCGGGCACGGGGCCGCCGACAAGATGAAGCTCCGGGACATGGCCGTCTTCGGCTGGGCCATGCTGCGCTACCCGGATCCGGTCCGGGCGCAGGCCAGGATCGGCCGGATGGCCCTGGCCGCCCGGACCGTGCCGGAGGCTGACCGGCGCGCGGTGATCGCAGCGCGGCTGCCCTCGGCGGAGTGGCCCGCCCGGCGGCTGCTGATCACCGCTATCGAGGCCGTGACCGGCGAATTCGCCGTGCTGCACGCGGGCAGCGGGGTCAGCCTGGTGGACGCGGTGGGCGCCAGCTGCGCGGTGCCGGGAGTCTGGCCGCCGGTGACCATGGCCGGGCGGCGGTGGATCGACGGGGGCGTCCGGTCGCCCGCGAACGCCGATCTGGCTGCCGAGTGCGAGCGCATCGTGGTGCTGGCGCCGCTGCCGCGCGGCATGCGCGCCGCGACCGCCGCGACGCACCAGGCCGAAGCGCTGGCCCG
>Ga0208586_1000505_pt1 | contig 14211 bp, 11 predicted proteins | sample NGESurshal072012_6_FD_184471 | JGI IMG/M metagenome (GOLD analysis project Ga0208586, IMG submission 184471) | Arctic peat soil microbial communities from Barrow, Alaska - NGEE Surface sample 53-3 shallow-072012 (SPAdes) | ecosystem: Environmental > Terrestrial > Soil > Wetlands > Peat ... | reverse complement strand
TAGCCGCGGCAGCCGTGGAAGACAGCCCGCTTGCGGGTGATGGTGGCAGCTGCCGCCCGGGTCCCATCAAGACGCAGCGTCAGGGCATCCAGCGCGCGCCGGGTCACCTGCGGGTCGGCCAAGGCGGTCAGCGGCAGACAGTGATGCCGAGCCCAGGCCAGCACCGCGGTGGCCGCCGGGCCGGGATCAGTGCCGGCCCGGGCAGGGTTGAACGCGTGCCCGTAGAGGGCAGCACGCAACACCGCTGCTGGCGGCCCGCCCGCCCGGGCGCGAGGAGAGCCGGGGTGATGGCGGCCAGCACGTCAGCGATCCCAGCCCGGGTGCAGGCTGCCGCCCGGGGCCATTTCATCGCAGCGTAGGTGGCCGGGTGCTCCAGCCAGCTGATGGTGGCCGGTTCGGGTCTCGCCCAGGACGGTCCGGATCCCGGCGTCCGCCAGGATCGTGTCGAAGGCGGCGGTGAAGTTTGATCCGCGGCCGCGGATCATGAACTTGACCCGGTCCGCTTGCTCGCCAAGATCCATCATCAGGTTGCGGGCCTGCTGGGCCGTCCATTCTCCGGTGGGATGGAGGTAAAGCCGAGGATGCGGATGCGCCGCGACGCGTGCTCGATCACAGCCAGGACGTAGGCCTGGGTGCCGTCGAGCAGGTCGACGGTGAAGAAAGCCGCGCCAGGATGGCCTCGGCCTGGGAGCGCAGGAATTGCGGCCAGGTCGGCCCGGTCTGCCGCCGGCCGGGATCGATGCCGCTGGCCTTGAGGATCTCCCACACGGTGGACGCTGCGACCTTGATGCCGAGTCCGGCCATTTCGCCGTGAATCCTGCAATGCCCCATTGGGGGTTCTCGCGAGCCAGCCGCCGGACCAGTGCCCGGATGTTGCGCCGGGTCGCCGGCCGGCCGGTCCTGCCGCACGCGGACCGAGCGGCCTGGCGGCGGCGGACAATGTCGCGGTGCCAGCGCACGACCGTGTCCGGGGTAATCAGCAGCCGCAGTCCCTGGCGCCGCTCTTTCGGTATGACGCCGAGCAGGGTAGCGAGCAGGGCCCGGTCCGCCCAGTCCAGCTTCGGCCGCCGCGGCTGCCGGCGCTGCAGCACGCTGAGCTGGTGGCGCAGGATCAAGATTTCCGCGGTCTTCCACATCTCCCCGCGCCGCGACAGCCGCAATCCCGCGGCGACCCGCGTAACCAAGAGGAACACGAACCGCAGGCACTGATCAGTGATCATCACGGCCGGACAGCCGGAAGAGCAACCCTGCTGGTCAGAGCCATGGACGAGATTCCAGGCACGCACAGGGTCTCGGGTGGGCCCGCCGAACTGACATGCTCACGGCATTTCAGCTCAGAGCATCTCGGCGATCTGGTTCGCGACCCGGCCGACGGCCTCTGGGTCGATCGGGCGGTAGGCCACGGGCTTCCCGATTTCCGTGGCGATGGCCGCGCCGATGATCTCGGGTGTGGCGGTGGCGTATTCCATCCGCCTTCCGGCGTGGTAGCGGGCGAGGCGATGGGGCACGTGGAAGGTCTGCTCGAAGTGATGGCCGAGCGGGAAGTAGAGGAACGGCCGGTTGGTGGCCACCAGTTCCATGGTGGTGGTGAGGCCGCCCTGGACGACAGCCAGATCGCATGCCGCCAGGTGGCGGTACAGGTCAGGGACGTAGGCATGAATCTCGACGCCATCGCGGGCCGGCAATAGCCGGGGGTCGATGCGAGGCCCGGCCACGACGATCATCCGCAGGCCGGGGATCGCGTCCTGGGCCCAGGGGAACGAGTCGATGACCCGCCGCAGCAGGTGGCCGCCCACGCCTGAACCTCCGACGGTCACGATGCACACCTTGTCGTCGGCTGTGTAGCCGAGTTCGGCCCGGATTTCCTCCCGATCGGCCAGGTCCGAAGGGTCGAAGCCGGTGATGTAGTCCCCGGAGAACTCGTAGTGGGCCTCGGTCCAGGTCCGGATGGCGGCCAGGCCGGGGCCGAAGAGGCCGGGAACGATGTCGTCGGGCGCACCGATGAAGATCGCCCGGTCGCGGACATGCGGGTAGCGTGCGATGTGCCCGATCATCTCGGCGTTGTAGTCAGCGGTCAGGGATGCCTCATGCTGGCCGCCGTCGGGCATGGGCAGCCAGCCGACGAAATCGGTCAGCCATGCATACGCAGCCCGTTTTTGTTCCGGGTTCTCGTGCAGGTAGTAGTCGAGTTCCCAGGCCTCATCGCCGATCCACAGGTCGTAAGGGTCTTCGCCGGCAATGTCGTGGAAGACCATAAAGTTGGCCAGGAGGATCTCATCCATCTTCCGCCAGGCCTGAAAGCAGTGCAGATCGTGGTCAGCGCACTCTCCCTCGATGTGCCCTGACTCGCTGGCCAGTTCCCCGGAGGCGGGATGGATCCGTTCACCCTTGGCAGCCAGGAACGTGGTGACCGGGTGCTGGGCCAGCCAGTCGATCTCCAGGGCAGGATGCAGCCGGCGCAGCTCATCGGCGATGGCCTGGTCCCGGCGGGCATGGCCCAGCCCGATGGGGGAGGAGATGTACAAAGCCCGCTTCGGGCGGTTGAGGCCGCGGGTCCGGCGCTTCGCCGTCGTCCCCGGATCGGGTTGGAGTGCCTCGAGGAACCCGCGAATGAGCAGGTTGACCTTGACGGGGTCGCGTATATGAGGTGAGTGGCCCGACCCGGCCAGTTCGACCAGCCGGGCCCGGCGGCCCAGGGCTTCGGCCAGCCTGAGGCCAGCATCGGGCCCGACGATGGCGTCGTCGGTGCCTTGGATGACCAGGCACGGCCACTGTCCTCCAGTGAGGAGAACCGTCGTGCGGTCGCCTGCTTCGCGGATGGCTCCCCGTCTGGTGTCCGCGAGCGTCTCGGGTGTGGTCTCAAGCCCCCACATGACGCCATCTTCCTTGGGCTTGGTCGAGTGCGGTTCGGCGAATACCTGGGCGAAGAAGAACTTCAGGAATCCGCGGTAATCCCGCTGCCAGTAGCGGGCATTGTCCTTTGCCCAGCCGTCCTCGCTGTCGAGCGTCTCCTCGAATCTCCTTGCGAAAGGCAGTCGCGGCGGGGAAAACGGTACCAATGGCGTGGTCGGGCAGATGAAAACCTGGCCGATGACACGCTGCGGGCTGACGGCGCCCAGATGAAGCGCATAGGACGCGCCGCGTGAATGCGAGACGACCACGGCGCTGCTGGTGCCGGTGGCGTCCATGACTGCCAGCGCGTCAGCCGCGTATTCGCCGGAAAGATAGCTGTCCGCCCCGGCAGGCCGGTCCGAGCGCCCGTTCCCCCGGCCGTCGAAGGTGACTACCCGGTAATGACGGGCCAGGAAAGGTACTTGCATCTTCCAGCTACGTGAGTGGACCACCGACCAGGACGGCATGAGCAAGATGGTGGGCTCGCCGTCACCGAAAATCTCATAAAAGACTTTGACGCCCTCGCGCTCGATGTAACCATCGTCATCTGGTGTGCGTGCTCTCATCGCTTCCCTCCCACCGGCGATTCGCCGTTGCCGCGGAAGTCCCCCCTTCAAGTTATCGCCTGCGGCCCGGGTCAGGCCCGGCCCGGCTTGCCGTACCTGACCCGGAGCGCTGGCTACGGCCTGGCCTCGTACACGAGGTTGAACGGCGTCTCGCTGACCCTGCGGAAGCGGTTCAGGCCCGCAGTGGTGACCACGTCGCGGATCCGGGACTCACCGGCCTGGGCGCCGAGCGCCAGCCCGACGTCCTGCGACAGTGACGCGGGGGTGCATAGCAGGGTCGAGAAGCCGTAGTAGGCCCGCCCGACGGGGTTGAAGTTGTCCTCCACGCGGTCGCCAGCGGCCGGTTCGACGATCATCCAGGTGCCATCGGCCGACAGGGACTGGCTCACGTGGCGGGCCGCACCGACAGGATCGCCCATGTCATGCAGGCAGTCGAACATGGTGACCAGGTCGTAGTCGCTGCCGGAATATGAGGAGGCCGCCGCGACCTCGAAGCGGACCCGGTCGCTCACTCCTGCTTCCGCTGCCCGCTGGCGCGCGGTCGTGATCGAGCCCCCGTGATAGTCAGAGCCAACAAATGTCGAGGCCGGGAACGCCTGTGCCATCAGGATCGTCGACGCCCCGTGGCCACAGCCGATGTCCGCCACCGTAGCGCCGCTCTGGAGTTTGGCGACAACTCCGTCGAGCGCCGGCAGCCAGGTGGAAACGAGGCTGGCGTTGTAGCCGGGGCGGAAGAACCGCTCGCAGCCATCGAACACATCAGGGCCGTGATCGTGCCAGCCGATGCCCTCACCCGTCTGTGCCGCCTCGGTGATCCTCGGGGAGTCGAGCACGGAGCCGAGTGCGATCTGGAAGAAGCCCGGCAGGTAGGCGGGGCTCGACTCGTCGGTCAGGGCAACAGCATGCTCGGCCGGCAGCGTGTAGCGGCCGCTGTCCGGGTCGTAATCGACGTATGCCCCCGCGGCCTGCGCGTTGAGCCATTCGCGCACGTATCGCTCGGCAGTGCCAGTCCGCTCAGCAAGCTCGGCGGGCGTCAGCGGCCCGCCGCCAGCCAGCGCCCGGTAGAGACCGAGCCGGTCACCCATGACGACAAGCGCGGTGTTGAGAGTCGCGCCCACCTCGTCGACTGCCCGGAATACGAATCCCATCAGCTTCTCAGTGTCGATGACGGCCGGCTGCTCAACTGCGGCCATGGTGTCCTCCTCAAGGCTGGGTTCCATTGCTGCGAACGTAAGTTGCGCTCAGGCGCCGCCGCTTCCGGGCAGGCCCCTAGTCCAGACCCCCGGCGGCGTAGCCTCGTACCGGGTGCCTCCGTACACTCGCTGACATGCTGATCGGCCGCGATCATGAGCAGTTGATGCTCGTGCGGCTGCTCGAGGACGCTCGCGCCGGCGATAGTGGTGTCCTTGCCATCGTGGGCGAGGCCGGGATCGGCAAGTCCGCGCTCCTCGGTTACGCCGGGGAGCGGGCGGACGGCATGAACCTGCTGCGGGCGCGGGGGGTGCAGTCAGAGGCTCGCATTCCTTTCGCCGGCTTGTTCGAGTTGCTGCGACCGGCGCTGCCCTTGATAGGCCAGATCCCGGGCCCGCAGGCGGCCGCGCTGGAGAGCGCGCTCGCACTCCGTCCGGCCAGCGGGCAGGGCCGCTTCGCTGTCGGCGCGGCCACCCTCAGCTTGCTCACTACTTATTCGGATGCGGCCCCGGTAGCGGTACTGGTGGATGACGCGCACTGGCTGGACGGGTCGAGCGCGGATGCCCTGCTCTTCGCGTTCCGCCGCCTTATCGCCGATCCGGTCGCTGTCATCCTGACCGTGCGTGAGGGAGAGCCGTCGCTGCTCGATGGCGCCGATCTGGCGACCTTGCGGCTCCACGGCCTGGACTACGCCTCCGCAGCTGAACTGCTGAGGCGCCAAAGGGACGAGCCGCTCAGCCCGAACCTCGCGGACCGCCTTCACCATGAGACAGGTGGGAACCCGCTCGCCCTCCTTGAGCTTGGCGAGGAACGCAAGCGGCTGGCCGGCTTGCCACCCGGTGCGCCGCTCGGCGCCGGGACCAGCGTCGCCAGCGTTTACCTCGGTCGCTTCCGGTCTCTTCCGCAGCGCACCCGCGACGTCCTTATCCTCGCAGCGGCCATCGACGGCGGCGAGGTGCCGGTGCTTGCCCGCGCCGCGCCAAAACTCGGGCTGGATCTCTCCGACCTGATTCCTGCTGAAGCCGCGGCACTCATCACCGTGCACGATTCTCGTGTCGAATTCCGGCACCCGCTCGCACGGTCGGCCATCTACGGGGACTCCCCGCCCGGACGTCGGCGTGAGGTACACCGTGCTCTGGCCGGCGCATTGCCCGATGCCGACGCCGACCGCCGTGCCTGGCATCTCGCGCTCGCCTCACTCGGGCCCGATGACTCGGCATCGTCGGCGCTTGAACAGGCCGGCCTAAGGGCACGCCAGCGCAGCGCCTACGAGGTCTCGTCACAGGCGTTCGAACGCGCAGCCCGGCTGGCACCCGAAGAGGTCCGGCAGTGGAGGCTGCTCTACGCCGCAGCCGATGCCGCCTGGCTCGGCGGTCTCGCGGACCGGGCCGCGGCGCTTCTGGGCGAGGCCAGCCGGCACGCCCTCCCTCTGGATCTAGCTGTGTCGATCGAGCAGCTCCGCGGCCATATCGCCACCCGGCGCGGGCCGATCGCCGAAGCACAGCAAATCCTGCTGGCCGCCGCGCAGCAGGCTGCGCCGGTCGACCCTGAACGCGCTGTCGTGATGCTGGCGGAGGCGGTAAACGCATCGTTCTACGCTGGTGATGCTGCGACGATGCGCCTGGCCGCCGAGCGGGCCGCGTCGCTAGCTCCGCAAGGTTCTGATGGCCGTACGGCATTCTTCGCGTTGATTGCGCAGGGGATGGCGCTGATCTTCTCAGGCGAAGGTGAGCGAGGCGCACCGGCGATTCGCGCAGCGGTCGAGGTGCTCGAGCGCTCCGATGAACTCCGCGACGATCCCCGCCTGCTCGCCTGGGCGGCCATGGGTCCGCTATGGCTGCGAGAGGCACACATCGGGCGGGCGCTGGCCGACCGCGCGCTTGCGGTGGCGCGCCGCACATCCGCCATGGGGGTGCTGCCATTTGTGCTGACCCACGTCGCGATCGACCAGGCGGCTACTGATCGATGGGCTGAAGCTCAAGCCGGATTCTACGAAGCGATCGGCCTGGCGAGGGAAACCGGCCAGCGCACCGAGCTCGGGTCCGCACTGGCACGCCTCGCGCACATCGAGGCGAGGCAGGGGAGAACAGAGCAGAGCCGTCTGCATGCCGGGGAGGCCCTCAGCCTGTCTCGCGCAATGGGCCTCGGGGTATCCGAGGTATGGGCCATCGCGGCACAAGGCGAACTTGAGCTGAGCCTAGGTCGCCCCGAAGCCGCGCTTGCTCATTTCGAGGAGCAGCGAGCCGTGCTCCGGTCACGCGGCATCCTCGATGTAGATCTGTCGCCGGTTCCGGAACTTGTCGAGATCTACCTCCGCCTCGGCCGCAGCCACGCCGCTGCCGACGCGATAGGAGAATTTGAACGCGACGCCAGGGCCAAGGCCCAGCCGTGGGCGCTAGCCCGGGCAGCGCGATGCCGCGGGCTACTCGCAGCGCAAGACAAGTCAGATCGTCACTTCGAAACCGCGATTGCCCTGCACGGCCAGACTCCGGACGTCTTCGAAGTCGGCCGCACCCACCTCGCCTTCGGTGGCCGCCTTCGGCGAGAGCGGCAGCGGCTCCGGGCACGCGAGCAGCTTCGCGCCGCGGTGGACGTGTTCGACCGCCTCGGCGCTGACCCCTGGTCGGAAATAGCGCGGGCCGAGCTGGCAGCCACCGGCGAGACCGCCCGCCGACGGGACGTGACCACCCTCAACGACCTGACACCCCAGGAACTCCAGATTGCGCTGAGTCTCGCCGAGGGTCGCACGACCCGGGAGACCGCCGCCGCCCTGTTCCTGAGCCCCAAGACCATCGAGTACCACCTGCGCAATGTCTACCGCAAACTCTCGATCGGATCACGCAGCGAGCTCAACGCAGCCATGACCAGGCTCGGCTCAAGCCGCTTACCGACTGGCCTTGCCTCAGCCGGAGATGCCGGGCAGTCACTGTCGTGACGTCTCTGGGTTGATCGACAGGAATCGCTCGATCATAAGATTCACCTGCTCGGGTACCTCTAGCTGGAGGAAGTGACCTGCCCCGATCGTCTGACCGATTGTGATCGCTGGGTTGACCTCCAGGAGGTACGCCGAGCCGTTCGTCGGCACCGCGGACGAGATGACGACGACAGGCACCTCGCAGCCGCGCAGGATCGCCGCCGCGTCGAACGCGGCCATCGCCTTCGTCGTTGCTATGGCGACACCGTCAGGTACTGCGCACATGGCCTTAACGATCCCTGCCCGGCGGTCAGCGTCATCAGTCGGCAAGAACATCTGCTCGACGAAGTTGCGGCGAGCGGTCCCGGGATCAGGGCCCTCGAATCCCGGGAGCAGGCTGCCGGCGAAGTCCTTCCATACCTCCTTGCTAAGCGGCGGCGGATCGACCATGATCACCGCGCTCACAAGCTCAGGCGCCTGCCGGCTCAGTGCGAGCGCAACCATCGCGCCCATGCTATGGCTGACCAAGACGCCCCGTCCCAGGCTGAGCTGGCGCCCCAGCGCTGCGACATCGGCGGCAAGAGCCTCGATTGTGTACGCGGTCGGCGCCCGGCTCTCGCCGTGCCCCGGCAGGTCCACGCTGACAACCCGGTGCCAGGTTGAGAAATGATCGAACTGCGGGGTGAAGAGACTGCGATCGCCGCACCACCCGTGCAAGAACAGCATGTGCGGATCGCCCTCACCTGCCGAGTCGAATGCAAGCCCCGCCGTGCTAGCCCCCGTCGCAGCACTGACTCCCTGTCCTTGAATCGCGGTCATGCTTCCTCCTCAGTCTGGCTGTGCTCTGAACCTAGGCAGGAGCCGCACGCCATCGCGTCCGGTAATACCCCTAGTCCGGATCTCGTCATGACCGCTTCGCATCAGGGTCTTATGCCCGCTCCAGGTGGCGTGGTTGTGGTGCTGACCTGCGCCCAGTGGCGACGTAGGTCCTGCGCGGGATCACTGCCAGGCATATCTGGGGTATCGCAGGTCGATGGCGGTGGGCAGCGTGGTCGGACGGCCGCAGCCGGGCTGCGGTGTTCCTTCCGGGTGCGGTCCGCTTGCGTCGCCCGGAGAGGGCTAGGCCCGTCGGTGGGCAGTGGCGGGACCACGGCTGCGGCGGCAGGTGCTTCAGGGACGTGCCCAGCCGGAGCCGGGATGGCAGAGGATGCCACAGCAGAGTTGGATGTGGCGGGACTCAGCTGGACTTCATAGGACATGATCCACATCGTGTGTCGCGCTGACCAGGCGCACTCCGGGGCTACGGACGCCACACGGACAGAACGCGGTATTCACGCGGCGGGAAATAGAGAAACGGCAGGTCAGCGGCTATTCCGATGGGCCGGGATCGGCTCACTGTAAAACCGTCGGCTTAGCCTACGTTGGTTCGAACCCAACACCTGCCACCACCTGCGGAAACGGCCCATGAGCTGGGGATACCCGGCCTCGCGGGTCTTCTGTGTCTTGTCTCGCTGTGTTTCATGATGTGCCGCTGTGAGCCGCTGCGTAGCAGTGGTTACGGACATATGGCGGACGGAATCAGGGCGGAGCAAGCGGTTCACCGCACCGCTTGCTCCGCGATCTCGATGGCCCGCTGCCCGCGATGAAGAGCCTGCCAGGCTCCCAGGAGATCACTGATGATCGAGGGTCTGGCCTGCGCATGGCCCACGGGATCCGCAGGCAGTCGCGAGAGCCCTGCGAATGCCGGGGTAGCGCGCTGGACTGACCGCGCCGGGCAGCAGCCCGCGCCTGCCTGGTCTGAGCATGGGCTTTCAGAATGCCACGACCCGCCACGGATAAACGTGCTTCCAGCCGGGTGGTGCTGCACCAGTTCCGCCGGCCTCTTGCTGACCTGCGGTGGACCTTTCAGGTACCTCGCGGAATGGTCCCGATGACGGCGGGGTCAAAAGGCCCCCTTACCTGCGCAGTCCTGCTGATGCAACTGGTGCGCCAAGGCCAGCTCCACGCTGCGCGGACCGGCTGGTTCAGCAGGGCGCTGACGCCGGGGTACAGAGCCATGAACATCATGATGGCCGCCGGCGGCTGCAGCGCCGGCCGGATCGGGGTGACATCCGCGACACCAGACCCAGATGGGGGTTGATGTCGGCGGGGGGATCGACCCCGGATCCTCACATTGCTCCATGAGCTCGAGCGCCGAAGTAGATCTCCAGCAGACGGATAGGCCGTATGCGCTCTGACGTGCAGAAACGCTGCCTGCCGCCTAGGGCAACTACTGGCCCAGAGTGATTCAGTGGGCCAGAGCCAGGCTTGACAGCTAGCGAACCGAGTCGAGCCCCCATGAAACCGACTTGGAACCCCCATGGGACCAGTGATCACGCGCAGTGATCGATCACATGGTCGTTAACCGGGCTAATGCGCGCCGAACGCCGACTCGGCGCATGTGACCGCGGACGCCCCCGGCGCCACAGTCGACGCACCGACTGCCCAGTTCTGTTCTTTCTCGACGCCGCCGGATCACCGTCCGCGCGCCCGTAAGGGGATCGGCGACTGGGATGCCCTAGCGCAGAGAGAAACTGGCGACCGACGCATCGGCGGGTCAGCGCAGGATTTCGATAAGGAGGATCCAGGCGTTATAGATCGCGATGCTGAATCCGAGGATCAGCTCGCCCAGGGCCCAGTAGAGACCTCCGCCCGCGGTGGCGAGCACCGACACGCCGGCGATGACCATCGGCACGGATGAGGCTAGGGCGAGCAGGATCGTCGGGATGGTCCATCGCCATTTGGTGACCGGAAGGTGCGCTCGTAGGGCCGAGATCGTTACGGCGGTGACCAGCACAGCGCCGAGCGCCGTGAGCTCGGCACCGAGAGTCTTTCGCGATTGCCCTGGCGTGAGCACGAGGACTGACATCAGGAGCATGCCCAGCAAGACGCCGAGCGTTCGCGCGGCGAGCGGGGGAAGGCTCGGCACGTCGAGGATCTGCTTGTGGTTGAGCGATACGGCGACGAACAGCAGGCCGACCAGCGTGGCGGCGGATTCGGCTCCGGCCGCGAAGAGGTCATGCCACTGGCTTGCGTCGTATGGGACCATGGCCACACTCTCCCCATTTGCTAACAGCCTGTTTAACAACTCCTGGTTGAGTTTGGTTTTCGGCTGCTACAGCAGCACCGGGCGCGGTGCCGGACGGACGTCTCAGGTGGGCAGGTGGCTCGGTGCTGGTCAGTGTTGTCCTGGGCGTGCTGGTCGGCGGCGGCCTTGTAGCGATCGGTCTCCGATTGCCAGTGGCCAGTCTCCGTGCGCATCTGGGTGCTTATCTGCTCCCGGCCGAGGGATGCAGTCCTGGCCAGCCGGAGCGAGGTGAGCCACCACCCTGCTGCTGCCCCGGCGAGAACCAGACCAGGGTCAGGAAGGCTTCCATCTGATTACCTTCCCTTTCGTCGTGTCACGCTTGGGAGTGCGGGCGGCCAGGAGGCAGGCGAGGGCGGCGACGGCGAGGAGGATGCCGTTGACGATGAGTGCGGTGTGCAGTGCGGTGGTGGGGCTGGCTCCGCTGTTGGTGCGGGCGACGAAGATGACGCCGAGGATGGCGGGGCCGAGTGCGCTGCCGTACTGGCGCAGGGCGGTGTTGGTGGCTGCGGCCATTCCGGCCTGTTTCCAGGGAACGGCGTTGATGGCGGCGACCGAGACGGTGGTGAGCATGATCGCGATGGACAGGCCGAAGACGGCCAGGCGCCAGCCGAGGCCGGCGAGGCTGGTCTGGGCGTCGATGCCGGTGAGCAGGAAGACAGCCACTGCGGAGAGGGCCAGTCCCGCGGTGAGCAGGTAGATGACCTTAGCCTTGTGCATGACCAGCCCGATGACGGGATTGACTGCGGCGGCGACGGCGGTGACGAACAGCAGCCGCTCGCCGATTTGCAGCGCTGACAGGTGCTGGATGTAGCCGAGGTACAGGCTGAGCAGGAAGGTGACGCCGACGACGGAGAACAGGGAGATGAGGGCGGAGAACCCGGCAGCTGTGAAGGCGGCCGACTTGAACAGGGTTAGGTTAACCAGCGGGGAGGCCGAGCGTCGCTCGGCGACGATGAAGGCGGTGAACGCGGCCGCGCCGGTGCACAGCCCGGCGATGGTCACGGGGGCTGACCAGCCCTTGCTGCCGCCTTCGATGACGCCGTAGATGGAGGCAGCGATGGCGATGGTGGCGGTGATCTGACCGGGCCAGTCCAGGCGGCGGCCCTCGGGTGCCTTCGACTCGGGCAGCCGGGCCAGCGCAGCGGCGCCGGCGATGGCGGCGAGGCCGACGGTGGGCAGGAAGGTCCATCCGTAGCTGGCGTGGTCGAGAATCACGCCGGACAGGAGGGGGCCGGCGGCCAGGCCGAGCAGCAGCCCGGTGGCCCAGATGCCGATGTACTTGCCGCGGTCCTTCGGGTTGGGCACGACGGTGGCGATCAGCGCGAGGGTGGTCGGGAGCAGCAGGCCGGCACCGAGTCCTGAGATTGCCTGGCCGGCCCAGAGCATGCGGATCGCGGTGGCGGGGTCGGCTGCGCTTGACAGGCCGGCGACTGCTGCGCCGATGAGGGTCAGCGCCATGCCGCCCAGGAATACCCGGCGCCGCCCGTAAAGGTCACCGAACAGGCCGGCCGACAGCACCGCGGCGGCCATCGGGATGACGTACGCGTCCGAGACCCACTGCAGGTCCGACGTGCTTGCCCCGGTCGCGTGACCGATCGTCGCCAGCGCGGCGCTCACCGCGGTGATCGGCACGTAGGTCACGAACACGCCCAGCACCGCAAGGCCCACCGTCAGCATCAGCCGGCGACGATCCGACGGTACCGGCGACGGTGCCCGTGCTTGATGAGTATGTGATGTCAGCATGCGAAACAGTCCTTCTCGATAGCTGAATTACGTGAAATCGGCGCGACGCGCCCGATGTGGCCATCATCAGCGAGGCGTGCCCGCCGAATCCATCTAGATGGCCGTGTTTGCCGGATCTCGACACAGTCATACGATCGGGGCATGCAGAACGATCAGCTGGACACCTTCGACCGCCGGCTGGTGCATGCCCTGCTGATCGCACCACGCGCGCCGTTCCGTCAGCTTGCCGCGGTGCTGAGCGTCTCCGACCAGACGGTCCGGCGCCGCTACGCTTCTCTGGGTTCGGCCCTCGGGCTGCGGGTCCTCGGGCGCCTGGACAGCTCCCTCGTCGGCCGGGTCGACTGGATCCTGCGGCTGCGCTGCACACCCGACGCCGCCATCCCGGTGGGTTCCGCGCTGGCCCGGCGCCCCGATACCTCCTGGGTCCGGCTGGCCTCCGGCGGCACCGAGATCCACTGCCTGTTCCAGCCGCGTGGACCCGAGGAACGCGACACTCTCCTGCTCGACCGGCTGACCGGAAGCCGGCGGGTACTCGGGGTCAGCGCGCACGCGCTGCTGCACACCTTCAGCTCCGTGGCCTGGCCAGAGCTCACGAGGGCGCTGACTGCTCACGAGATCGCCAGCCTGCGGGACGACGCTGAGGACCCGGGCCCGGGGAGCGGGGAAAGCCCCGGCGCTCTCGTGCGTCTCAGCCGGCAAGACGAGATCCTCACCGGGCTGCTGGCTAAAGACGGGCGCGCAACCGCTGCTGCCCTGGCCGCCGGCACCGGCTGGCACGAGTCGACCGTGCGGCGCCGGATCGCCCAGCTGCACCGGGCCGGTGCGTTGTACTTCGATGTGGACCTCGATGAGCGCGTGCTTGGCGGCGTCATCTCTGCTGAGCTGTGGATCTCCGCCGAACCCAGCGCCCTCACCGCCGTCGGGACCGCCATCGCCGCACACCCCGAGGTTGCCTTTGTCGGCGCCACCACCGGGCCCACCAACCTCCTGGCCAGCGTCGTCTGCGCAAACACCGCGCAGCTGTACCGCTACCTCACGACCCAGATCGGAGAGCTGGCCGGGGTACGCCATGTGGAGACAGCACCCACCATCCGCACGATCAAACGGGCCGGATCAGCAGTCCCCGGCTGAGCCATGCAACGTTCTACGGCGCCGAGCCCGGCGCGCGTCCGGCAGGAGGAACCCCCTGCGGGGAACGTTGCAGCTAGAAGGCATGTTGATCTATGAGCGTCCCATAAGACCTACACGGGGACGATTCCCGCAAGGGTGGCCATATACGGGATACCCCACACGTACTCGTCGGCATATCCGCCGGGCCGGAAGGTGATGCCATCTGCATTCGATGTAGCCCAGGGTTCCCGCGATAAGCAGCCGGGGCACGACCACGCACGGCCGACTGCGGGCTCCCCCCGCGGCAGGCCAGCACAGAATCCCCAGATCTGCACTCGCTGCTGCCCTGCCTCTCGTGGCAGACGCCGACAAACAGATCGGCGGCACTGCGCGCGTTACCGTCTGGCCCTCTGGCGACCGTCCGTAACGACCGTCGGCTCCACCGACTGCCTGTCGGTGGAGCTTCCCGGACGGCCTGAGAGTCGTGTAACGACATGTATAGGTGGTGGCCGAACCGGGCAGCCCGAGCGCAGGCTCCAGCCGACCGCTCTGTCGGCGGCATGAGCGGACGTCCCCGCACGGGCTAGTAGTGACCGCCCGTTCGGGCCTTCCCGGGCTCTACTCCGCCTTGTTGAACATGTAGCGGGCGATCTTCCATGCAGCCTCGT
>Ga0208586_1000504_pt1 | contig 14212 bp, 11 predicted proteins | sample NGESurshal072012_6_FD_184471 | JGI IMG/M metagenome (GOLD analysis project Ga0208586, IMG submission 184471) | Arctic peat soil microbial communities from Barrow, Alaska - NGEE Surface sample 53-3 shallow-072012 (SPAdes) | ecosystem: Environmental > Terrestrial > Soil > Wetlands > Peat ... | reverse complement strand
CGACCCGGGAAACCGGTCCCGGCAGTGCCCGATCGCCGTGGGCGACAGGTCGAAGGCGGTGACCTGGTAGCCACGGCGGGCGGCCTCCTCCGCGTCGTCGCCCAGCCCGCACCCGATGATCAGGGCCGGGTCACCGGCTGGCGGCGGCTGCCGGTCCAGCCACGCCACCAGGGCCGGGTGCGGGGCCAGCGCGGCCCACGGGATCGCCGTGAAGTCCTGGCCCGCCTGGGCGTAGATCTCCTCGAACGTCCGCAGCCGGTCTGTCTCGGACCCCGACTCCTGGTCAGCGCACATGGGCCGGAGCATAGCCGGGCGGTGCCGGATCAGAACGCCTGGCCTGCGGCAGGCCCCGTCCTGGCTGCTGACGGGGCCTGCCTGAGGGTTGGGGATCAGTTCAGCACGGGTAGCTGGCGATGTAGGTCGGGCCGGGACTGGCGGTGTTCACCGCCGCGCCCGTGTCGCCGGCGACGCGATTGATGCTGCCCGAGCCGCCTTGACGACCTTGGTCACGACCCAGCGATGCTTGCCGATCTTCCGGTCCCGGGTGAACCCGCTTGCGGCGTCAGCGGGGCTGACGGCCGAGCACGAGCACCCCGGAGGTCGCGAACATGCCGCCGTTGCCGACCACCACGCTGACGTCCGGCCCCTCGACCTGTGCGGCAGCCTCATCTCGGATCTGCCGGACACCTTCCTGGATGGCGAACATGCCGTACATCCCGGTGTGCGTGTAGGACAGGCCGCCGCCGTTGGTGTTCATCGGCAGGCGGCCGCCCGGCTCAGTGTTGCCGTCCGCGATGAACGCCCCGGCCTCGCCCTTGGCCACGAAGCCCAGCGCTTCCAGGCCGTAGATGGGCACGTGGGCGAACGCGTCGTAGACCATCAGGTGGCCTACGTCGCCCACGCCGATGCCCGCCTCGGCCAGGGCAGCCCGGCCGGCCCGCCGGAACGCCTGCGACTCGGTGAAGTCGGCCATCTGCGAGATCATCGGCGCCTCCGAGCTCTCGCCGGTGCCGAGCACATGCACGGGAGGCTTGGGGAAGTCGCCCGCGCGGTCCGCGGAGGTGATCACCAGAGCGCCGCCGCCGTCCGTGACCAGGCAGCATTCCAGCAGGTGGAAGGGGTAGGCGACGATTCGGGACGACAGCACGTCGTCGACGGTGATGGGGTCGCGGAACGCGGCGCGCGGGTTCTTGGCCGCCCACCGGCGCTGGGCCACTGCCACGTAGGCGAGCTGCTCGTGCGTGAGCCCGTAGTCCTTCATGTACCGGAGCGCGGGAATGGTGAACGTGGTCGTGGGGCCCAGCGTGCCGTAGGGCGCCTCGAACTGGCCGGGCGGGGAGGATGGCGGCTGCTGCATCCGGGCGGCGCCGACCCGGGACCGGCCCGACTCGCCGTGGGTGACCAGGATGGTCCGGGCGTAGCCGGCCTGGATGGCCGCGGCCGCGTGCCGGACATGCAGCAGGAACGAGGTGCCGCCGACCCCGGTGCCGTCGACCCAGCCGGGGGTGATGCCCAGCGCGTGCGCGACCTGAACCGGCCCGGGCGTGGTGACGGTGGCGATACCGTCGATGTCCTGCAGCGTCAGCCCGGCGTCGCGGACCGCGTTCAGCGCCGCCTCCATGTGCAGGGCCAGGGTGGACTGGCCGGGCACCCGGCCGATCTCGTTGGTCTCGGCGGCGCCCGCGATGATGACGCCTGGCGTGCGGCTCACTGGCCCATCCCCGCCGCACCCGCGGGGGTGAACAGCGGCAGCATCACGTCACCGCGCTCCTCGAACGTCACCCGCAACGCCATGTCCAGGATCAGGTCCTCCGGCGTGTTCGGCACGCCGACCAGGTTGGTCATCATCCGCGGTCCCTCAGCCAGCTGGACGACGGCGATGGCGTACGGGGGCTCGTCCTCGAAGCCCCGGGCCGGCCGGTGATTGATCACATAGGAGTAGAGCGTGGCCTTGCCGCTGGCCGTGAACCACTCGACGTTGTCCGAGCCGCAGGCCGGGCAGACCGGCCGCGGGTAGAAGTACGGCTGGGCGCAGTCGGTGCAGCGCTGCAGGCGCAGCTCACCGGCGGCGCAACCGTCCCAGAACGGCTGGGTCTCCGGGGTGGGCACCGGCACTGCCTTGGCGGCCTGCCGGCTGCCCGGCTGCTGGCTGTCCGGCATGGCTCCGCTCACCCCTCCCGGCCGAGCTGCGGCCCGAACGAGCGTTCTACCTGGTCGCCGAGCTTGTCCAGGGACCATGGCCCGGAGCCGATCAGGCGGATCACCGGCTGCGGCTTGCTGTACAGGGAGACCTCATAGCCGGAGGCGTGCACCACCTGGCCGGTGATCCAGCCGGATCGCTCGCTGGCCAGGTACGCGACGACCGGGGCGACGTTGTCCGGGGAGCGCTCGTCCGCCGGGGCGGCCCGGCTGCGCCGCCGGCCGGCCGGCACGGACTGCGTCATCCGGGTGGCCGCGCCGGGCGAGATGGCGTTGACCGTGACCCCGTACTTGGCCAGGGAGTTGGCGGCCGAGTAGGTCAGCCCCACGATGCCCATCTTGGCCGCCGCGTAGTTCGGCTGCCCCGGCGCCCCGTGCAGGCCGGACACCGACGTGAAGTTGATGATCCGGTTCTGGGCCGACTCGTCGCGTAGCGAGCGCCAGTACGCCGCCGCGAACTTCGTGGTGTTGAACGTGCCCTTGAGGTGGACCCGGATCACATCGTCCCACTCCTGCTCGGTCATGTTGAAGACCATCCGGTCGCGCAGGATGCCGGCCACGTTGACCAGCACGTCCAGCCGCCCGAACTCACCGATCGCGGTCTTGATCAGCCCCTCGGCCGCGACATGGTCGGAGATGTCGGCCCCGCTGGCCACGGCCCGGCCGCCGGCCGCGCCGATCTCGCCGGCGACCTGCTGCGCGGGACCGGCGTCGTTGCCGGAGCCGTCCAGCCCGGCGCCGAGGTCGTTGACCACGACCGACGTCCCCTCGCTGGCTAGCAGCATGGCCACTGACCGGCCGATGCCCCGCCCCGCGCCGGTTACGATCGCTGCCCGCCCGTCCAGGCTTCCCATGCCGCTCGCCAGACCTTCCTGCCAGGCCGCTGCCGGGTGCCGTCCAGGGCGCCGGCCGGCTGCAACTAGAATCTCCTTCTGGAATTACCTTCTAAGGCGGGGCAGCCGGTGTCAAGGGTGGCGACGTGGGCTTCGGCCCTGCCCGCTGGGCGGCCCGGCGGCCCTGCCTGTTGAGGGGCCCTGCCTGCTGAGCGGCGGCGCGCCGAGGTCCGGTCCGGGGACCGGGCTGAGGTGGCACGATGGTCGGCAGGATCACCCGCGCGGATCGGCGAGGAACCAGATGAACAAGCAGCCGCCGGCCAGAACCGACCGGCCGGCTAGCGGGGCATGGCAGTGGGGGCGCACCGCGCAGACGCAGCGTGCCCTGCTGGACGCCGCGCGGGAGGTCTTCACCGAGCAGGGGTTCACCCAGGCCAGCATCGCGGACGTGGTCGAGCGGGCAGGCTCGAGCGTGGGCAGCCTGTACCACCACTTCGGCGGCAAGAGCGAGCTGTACCTCGCGCTCTGGCAGGAACACCAGGCGACCCATGAAGAGGCGGCCAGCAAGGCGGTGGCCCGGGCCCGGCAGTCGGGCGTGACCGATACCACGGAACTGTTCTGCACCGGGGCCCGGGCGTTCCTCGAAGGCAGCTGGCTGCGCCGGGACCTGGCGCTGCTGTTCTTTTCCGGGGATGGGCCGCCGGGCTTCGAGGTGGTGAAGCGCCGCCGCGGCAGTGAGTGGGTCTCCCAGAACGACGCCCTGCTGGGCCTGCCTGACACCTCGCTCAGCCGCCTGTACGCGGCCGTGCTGACCTCGCTGATCGGCGAGGGAGCTCGCGAGGTGGCCGCGGCCAGGAACCGGCGGCAGGCGAACCGGATCGTCGACGCGGTCATCGGGTACGCGCGCCGGGTCATGACCGGCGGCGAGTACCGGCCGGCCGTCCCCGGCGGGGACACGCCGGCCGCGACGGCCACCCGGTCCCGGGCCCGGCGGCCGCCACAAGGTTCCCGCCCGGCTGCCGCCCGCCCCTAGCACCGCCCGTACCCGGCTGCGGGTCAGGCTCTGCGTCCTCCCCAGCCGCCCGGCCCACGGGTGCTTCCGTGTGATCGGCGTCGCCGACCCCGGCAGGCGGTCCGCCCTTGACAACGGGCCGTCCGCGAGTTTCCATCGATCTAGAATCAAATTCTAAAATTAAACCCAGAAACCTCCGCAACGAAAACCTCGCGCGGCTGGTCCCTCCGGTCGGCAGAGCAGGGAGGCCCGCCATGGAACTTGACCTTGGCCCGGAGATCGCACAGTTCCGCGCCGAGCTGCGGGACTGGATCGCCGATCAGGCCCCGGCGGAACTGGCCCGGCTCAGCGACTGGAACACCTCCGCGACCACCGGCGGCTACCGCACCGAGGGGATGGACAAGGTCCTGGGCCATCCCGCCTACGCAGAGTGGGAACGCCGGCTGGCCGGGGCCCGCCTCATCTGCCCCCAATGGCCCGAAGAGTTCGGCGGCCAGGGGATGGACGCCGTCCGGCTCGCGGTGCTGAACGAGGAGTTCTTCCGGGCGGGCGTGCCCCGGGTGATCCGCGGCATGGGGGAGGCCCTGGTCGGCCCGTCGATCATGGTGCACGGCACCCCGGAGCAGCGTGAGCACTTCCTGCCCCGCATCGTCAGCGGCGAGGACGTCTACTGCCAGGGCTTCTCCGAGCCGGACCACGGATCCGACCTGGCCGCGGCGGACACCCGGGGCGAGGTGGATGGCGACGAGATCGTCGTCACCGGGCAGAAGGTCTGGACCTCGGGCGCGGCCGGGGCGACCATGATGTTCCTGCTGTGCCGGACCGACCCGGCCGCGGAGAAGCACGCAGGCCTGTCATACGTCCTGATCCCGTTCACCGGCCCGGAGGTCACCTACCGGCCGATCAAGCAGATGTCCGGGGCCGCGGAGTTCTGCGAGGATTTCCTGGACGGCGTGCGGGCGCCGCTGTTCAACGTGATCGGCGGGCTGAACAACGGCTGGCGAGCGGCCATGACCACGCTCGGGCACGAGCGGGGCGGCCGGGCCACGGTCCAGCACCTGCGCTTCGAGCGGGAGTTCTGGGAGCTGGTCGAGGCGGCCCGCAAGTACGGCCGGATCGGCGACCCGCTGGTCCGCCAGCAATTGGCCTGGGCTTATACCGGCGTGCAGCTGATGCGCTTCACCGGGCTGCGCACGCTGGCCCTGGTCGCCCAGGGACGTCCGCCCGGCCCGGAGGCCTCGATCGCCAAGCTGTTCTGGAGCGAGTACCACAAGCGGCTCGGCGAGATCGCGATCGGTATCGCCGGGCCCGATGGCCTGATCCGGCCCGGCGGAGCCGGGTACCCGACCAGTGCCTGGCAGAACGTCTTCCTGAGCAGCCGCGCGGGCACCATCTACTCCGGCACCAGTGAGATCCAGCGGAACATCATCGGCGAGCGCGCACTCGGCCTGCCCAAGGAGCCGCGGGTCGCCGACTGACGCGCCAGCGACCAGGACCAGGACCAGACGCAAGGAGAACCGCCGTAATGCCGTTCCCTCACGGCCCGCTGGCCAGCGTGGACCAGCCGTCCTTGCCTGCCGGAGTTCCGCCGCCCGCTGTCGCGGGTGCCGGCCCCGCGGACGCCCGCCGGGGCGCCCGGGCCCTGGCCAGCCCGGAGCGGCTGCGGGAATTCTTCGGCCCGCGCAGCGTCGCCCTGGTCGGGGCGTCGGACACCTCCGGCTGGGCCCGGTTCATCGTCGCGGCCAGCGACGCCACCGGCTTTCCGGGCCCGCTGATCCCGGTCCACCCGCGGCACCGGACGGTGTTCGGCCGGCCGGCCGTACGCAGCCTGCGTGACCTGGACCAGCCCGCGGACCTGGCTTTCATCCTGGTGCCGACGCACGCGGTGGAGGACGTTATCGAGGACGCCGCCGCGGCCGGGGTGCGCAATGCGATCGTGCTCGCCTCCGGGTACCGCGAAGTGGGACCGGAGGGCCGGGCCCTGGAGGACCGCCTGGCCGCCCAGGCCGCGGGGCACGGGATCATCCTGCTCGGCCCGAACTGCCTGGGGTTCCTGAACACCCACGCCGGGGCCGGGCCGTTCGCGCTGACCGTGCCGCTCCCGCTGCTGCCCGGGCCGGTGGGCGTGGCCCTGCAGTCCGGGGCGCTGGCCAGCGTGGTGCTGGCCTTCGCGCGGTCCCGGGCCATCGGCGTCAGCACCCTGGCCACCATGGGCAACGAGTCGATGATCAGCACCACCGATGTGCTCAATTACCTGATCGACGACGAGTACACCAGGGTGATCTGCCTGTTCCTGGAGGAGATCAGCGACCCGGAGCACTTCGCCCGGGCCGCGGAACGCGCCGACCGGGCGGGCAAGCCCATCGTGGCCCTGAAGGCCGGGTCCAGCCTGGTGGGCCAGGAGGCGGCGCTGGCTCACACCGGGTCGGTGGCCGGGGACGACGCCGTGGTGGACGCGGTGCTCCGGCAGCTGAACGTGATCCGGGTGACCAGCCTCGAGGATCTGCTGTGCACGGCGGCGCTGCTCGGCTACGACCAGTGGCCGCGGGGTCGGCGGATGGGCGTGCTGACCGCCTCCGGCGGGGCGTGTGACATCATCGCCGACCGGGCCAGCGAGCGGGGTATCCAGATCCCGCCGTTCGCGGCGGAAACGGCCGCGGCGATCGCGACACACCTGCCGCCGTTCGCGGCCGCCCGCAACCCGCTCGACGTGACCGGGTACGTCCTGGCCAACCAGCGCACCACCGCGCTCACCGCGATCGACCACGCGCTGGACGCGGCGCTGGCCGACCCGGGGCTGGATTTCGTGCTGTTCTCCGGGATCACCATCCCGGACGTCCGGCCGCCCGACGAGGCGATGGCGGCCATGGTGGAAGAGCGCATGGCCTGGCTGGGCCAGCGCATCGCGTCCGCACCCATCCCGGTCATCCCGGTTGGCCCCACCTGCGTGGATGTGAGCGGCTACCCCCGTGAGCTGCTCACCCGGAACCAGATCCACCTGCTCGGCGGTATCGACCTCGGCGTGCAGGCCCTCGGCAACGCGCTGCGCTGGCTGGAGAACCGCGGCACCGTCCGCCCCGCGGCACGCCCGCTGATGCCGGCCCCGCAGCTGGCCGCCAACGGGCCATGGTCGGAGGCGGCCGCCCGCGGCCTGCTGGCGGCGGCCGGGGTGCCGCTGGTGCCGGCCGAGCTGGTCCACTCGGCCGGCGAAGCAGCCGGGGCCGCCCGCCGGATCGGCGGCCCGGTCGTGCTGAAGGTGTGTTCTGCCCAGATCACGCACAAGTCCGACATCGGCGGGGTCGCGCTGGGCGTGCAGGGCGACAACCAGGTCCAGGCGGCCTACCAGCGGGTCCGCGACGCGGGCGCCCGGGTCGCCGGCGCGGTCGTGGACGGGGTCCTGGTCATGCCGCTGCGGCGCCCGGGGGTGGAGCTGCTGGCCGGGGTGACCGTGGACGCCACGTTCGGGGCCGTCCTCGCGGTCGGGCTGGGCGGTGTGTGGGTCGAGGCGCTGGCCGACACCAGCCTGCGGGCCCTCCCGGTGCGGGCGGACGAGGTGCAGCGGATGCTCGGCGAGCTGCGCGGCGCCCCGCTGCTGCAGGGCGCCCGCGGCACCCGGCCGGCCGACCTGGCCGTGCTGGGCGAGGTAATCACAAAGATCGGTGATGCGGCGCTGTCGCTGGGCGGCGCGCTGCGGGCCCTCGAAGTCAACCCGCTCTGGGTGGACGGGGACCAGGTCGAGGCGCTGGACGTGCTGGTCGTCACGGAGAACGGAGCCGGAGAATGAGGATTGGTGTCAGCCAGGAGCAGGAGGAACTGCGCACGTCGGTGCGCCGGTTCCTGGCCGGCCGGGCGCCGCTGCCGCGGGTCCGCGAGCTCATGGAAACCGGGGACGGGATGGACGCCAAGGTCTGGCAGCAGGCCGGCGGCCAGCTCGGCCTGCAGGGCATCGCCATCTCCGAGGAGTACGGCGGGGCAGGATTCAGCTTCGCCGAGCAGGCCATCGTGCTGGAGGAACTCGGCGGCGCCCTGTACGGCGGGCCCTACCTGGCCAGTGCGGTGCTGGCCGCCACTGCCCTGCTGGCCAGCCCGGACGAGGGGGCCCGGCGGGACCTCCTCCCCGGGATCGCGTCCGGGGAGACCATCGCCACGCTGGCCTTCACCGAGGACGACGGGTCGTGGGAGCCGGACTCGATCCGCCTCTCTGCGGCCAAGAACGGCGGTGGCTGGCGGCTGGACGGCCACAAGAGCTTCGTCCTGGACGGGCACGTCGCCGGCCTGATCCTCACGGTGGCCACGACCGGCACCGGCCTGGCCCTGCTCGCCGTGGACGCGTCCGCGCCCGGCCTGACCCGGTCCGTGCTGCCCACCCTGGACCAGACCCGGAAGCTGGCCCGGCTCGAGTTCAGCTCGGTGCCCGCCCGGCTGATCGGCGTGCCGGGTGACGGGCGGGCCGTCCTCGATCACGCCCTCGACGTGGCGGCCGTCGCCCTGGCCGCCGAGCAGCTCGGCGGGGCGCAGCGTGCGCTGGACATGGCGGTGGACTACGCCAAGATCAGGCACCAGTTCGGCCGGCCGATCGGGAGCTTCCAGGCCATCAAGCACCGGTGCGCCGACCTGCTGCTCGAGGTGGAGTCACTCCGGTCTGCTGTCGCTTACGCCGCGGCCGCCGTGGCGGAGGGCTCACCCGAGGTCCCCGTGGTGGCGTCCCTGGTCAAGGCCTACGCCTCCGAGACGTATTTCCACGTCGCCGCGGAGAACATCCAGATCCACGGCGGGATCGGGTTCACCTGGGAGCACGACGCCCACCTGTACTTCAAGCGGGCCAAGTCCAGCGAGCTGTTCCTGGGTGACGGCAGCTACCACCGGGAGCGCCTGGCCACCCGCATCGGCCTCTGAACCCCCGACGAGGTCGGCCGCGGGCTGACACGTCAGCCGCCGTTAGTGGCCGGCCGGCATGGCGACGCCGAACTCGGCCAGCAGGTCCTGGGAATAGGTGATCCGGCCGGTCAGCGTCCGCGGGTCACGGCTGCACAGCAGCAGCGCCGCCTCCGCCATGACCGCGGGCGGCTCGGCATCCGGGCTGTCCGGGGTGGTCAGCTGGTGGAAGATGGTGCCCGGGGTGGGCACCACCCGGTTCGGGGACAGCGCGTTGACCGCGATGTTGTCCGCGTACAGTTCGGCGGCCAGGCCGCTGGAGAAGCGTTCCAGAGCGGCCTTGCACATCCCGTACACGGTCCCGCCGCGGGTCCCCCGGGCGGTCGGCGGGATGGCGGGATGGCGGGCCGCGGCGGAGGAGATGTTCAGGATCCAGCCCGCGCCGCGCTCGCGCATGCCCGGCAGGACCAGGGTGGCCAGCTGGAATGGGGCTTCGACCTGGACCGCGAACATCAGCGCGTAGCGCTTGGGAGTGAAGTCCTCGACTCGGGTGAAGTAGGTCACCGCCGCATTGCTGACCAGGATGTCGGGGGCGGCGAGGCGCCGTGTCGTCTCCGTCACCAGGCGCTCCCGCTCCGCCGGCCTCGACAGGTCGGCCCGGATGGCCACCGCGGTCCCGCCGGCCCGCCCGATCTGGGCCGCGGTCTCGTCGATGGTCCCGTCCAGCGCCGCCGGAACGCCTTCGGTGGTGCGGGCGGTCACGGCCACCGCCGCGCCGGCCGCCGCGAACCTCCTGGCGATCTCCGCGCCGATGCCGCGGCTCGCGCCGGTCACGATGGCCACCTTGCCGTCCAGCACGCTCACGGCGATCACCTCTCGAACGATCCTGGCTCAGAACCTGATACTAGAAGATCATTCTAGGTTTCATTGGACCGGCCTGGCCGGGGGCTGTCAAGGTCCCGGGGTGCGGGGTGCGGGGTGCGGGGTGCGGGGTGCGGGGTGCGGGGTGCCCGGTCCCCCGCTTCCCCGGCCTTGACAGCCCAGCTACCCATCACCGAAAATTTTTCTAGAAAATGGTTCTAGTGCCGGTCTTTGATCCCGCGAGGGGCCCAGACCCGTAACGCGGCGTACAGCGAGGTCGCCATGTCCCTCGACCACAGCCTGATCGGCGTGACCAGCGAGCCGGGGGAGCGCTCGTGGACGTCCGCGGACGCGCTGCTCTACGCGGTAGGGGTGGGGGCCGGCCTCGGCGACCCGCTGCGCGAACTGGAGTTCACCACCGAGAACTCTGAGAGGATCGAGCAGCAGGTGCTGCCCACGTTCGGGGTGCTGCTGGCGCAGGTCCACTCGCGCCGCAGCCTGGGCGACTTCGACCGGGCCATGCTGGTCCACGCGGAACAGTCGTTCGAGCTGCACCGGCCTCTGCCGGTGGCGGGAACCGTGCGCAAGACCGCGACCGTGACGGGCATCTACGACAAGGGCTCCGGCGGCCTGGTGGTCACCGAGAACGTGGCCGTCGACGCCGGGACCGGAACGCCTCTGGTGACCAGCCGGGGTGGCACGTTCATCCGGGGCGAGGGCGGCTTCGGCGGGGACCGGGGCGACAGCGAGCCCTGGGAGCGGCCCGGCCGCGCTCCTGACGCGCGGGTCGCCATGGCGACCCGGCCCGAGCAGGCCCTGCTCTACCGGCTGTCCGGCGACCGGAACCCGCTGCACTCCGACCCCAGGTTCGCCGCCCGGGGCGGGTTCGGCCGGCCCATCCTGCACGGCCTCTGCACGTACGGGATCACTGGCCGGGCGCTGCTGCAGGAGCTCTGCGGCGGGGACCCGGCCCGGTTCCGGTCCATGTCCGGCCGGTTCAGCCGCCCGGTGCTGCCGGGTGAGTCGCTGGTCGTCTCGATCTGGGCCGATGGGGAGACCGCGGTGTTCCAGACGGCCAAGGAGGACGGCACCGTGGTCATTGACCGGGGACGGATGACGGTGCGGGAGCCAGCCCGCCTGGCCGGCCCGCAGACGGCACAGGCCCCGCCCGCGGTGGCGGGCGGGGCCTGCGGCGAGCCTGCCGGCTCAGCCGTCAGCGGCCCCGGTCAGGGGTAGCTGGCGATGTAGGTCGGGCCGGGGCTGGCGGCGGTCACCGCCGCGCCCGTGTCGTTGACGACGTGATCGATGCTGCCCGAGCCGCTGAGGAACCGGGTGAGCAGGTCGTTGAGTTGGACGCCCGGGACGTCAGGGACCCGGAACGCGGTGGCCGATTCGATCGCGACGCCCTGGTTGAAGAAGCAGTAGCTGCCCAGGCCGTACCCGGTGAAGCTGGTCACCCTGGGAGTGATCAGGAAGGCCGGGTAGCCGTCCGTCGTGGGGCTGGACATCCAGGCCGCCTGGCTGGGCGGGTCGTACGGCATCTCGTTCTGGAAGAAGATGTCCTCGCCGCCCTGGCCGTTCCAGACGACCTCGTTCTTCTGGTAGTGCTCGACGGCCAGCCCGTAGGCCGTGACGTCGTTGCCGTTCACGGTCAGGCCGTTGTCAGCCGTGTTGCTGGTCCACCCCACGCCCGCGCCGTGATCCGCGCGCCAGGCCCAGATGTCGTCCAGGATGACGTGGGAACTGTTCACCACCAGGCTGTCGGTGGCCGAGCCGGCCGTGGCCCCGCCGATGCGGAAGAACACGTCCTGCACCAGCGACGGGTCCGACGCGCTGCCGGTCGCGGCGGCCAGCGGGCCGCCCACCTGCAGGAGCACCGGCGAGTTCTTCGGGCCCGCGTCGAAGATCATGCCCGACAGCTTGGCTCCCGGCACGCCCAGCACCTGCATGGCGGCGGTGCCGTTCTGCGGGACCAGGGTGGGGAAGCCCAGGCCGAGCACGATCGTGTTCGGGCGGCTGACCAGGATCGGTGCCTTCAGGTCGTAGACACCGGGAGTCAGCAGCAGGTTCCGGCCCAGGGCCAGCGCGGCATCGATGGCCAGCACCGGCGTGGACGGCGTGGCGATGAAGAACTTGCTGATCGGGACCGACGTGCCCGCCGCCGGGCCGTTCTGCCAGCTGGTGCCCGAGGAGTTGTGCTGCAGGGCCGGCACGAACACGCTGTAGTTCCCGGACGCATCGGTCTGCAGGAACGGCTCCTCCTGGGTCACCGGGCTGGTGGCCAGCGTGGTGTAGGGGCCGCTGGTGGCCGTCGGCGGGAACGTGGTCGGCGGGGCGCCGATGTCCCCGGAGAAGACCTGGTTCCAGACACCGTTGCTCCAGCCGTCCAGGTTGCTGTTGCGCACAATGAACTGCTGCTGCGAGCCGTTGACGATGGTGCTGCCGGAGAAGGCCGAGTCGGCGATGAACCCGCCGCTGGCGTAGTCCGGGGCGCCGTTGCAGTAGTCCATCAGGGACAGCTTGCCGTTGATGCTGACCCGGCGCATCGGGGCGGCCTGGGACACGGCCCAGAAGTCGGTGGCCGCCTGGCAGCCCGTCCCGCCGGTGACGTTAATGGTCAGGTTGGACATCGAGCGCCAGAAGTTGTCCAGCGCGATGCAGTTGGTGAGGGTCCCGTCGGCGGCCGGGAGGCACTGGTTGTACACATCGATCGAGCCGTTGATGGTCACGTCACCAGGCGAGCCGCCCAGGCCCGCGACCTCGGTGTAGTAGCCCACCTGGAAGGTCAGCGGGTCCGCGGCCGAGCCGTAGGTACCCGGCTCGAACAGGAGCGCGTACCGCTGGGTGCCGAACTGGTTGGAGATCTGCTGGTTGGCGATCGAGTCGACCGTGGCCTGGATCTGGCTCTGCGGCATGCTCGGGGTGAACACGTAGACGTTGGGGCCGAAGGCCGGCTCACCGGCCTGGTGCACCGCCGGGCTGATGCTGGCCGGCCCGGCCGTCCGCGCGGGAGCGGCCCAGGCCGGGGCGGCGAACAGGCCGGCGACGCCGAGTAGCGCCGCCACCAGGACGGCGCCGCGGCGGAGGATGGTCTGTGGGCTGTTGGTCTGTGGGGATCTCAGGTTCATCAGCGGTCCGTTTCCGCCGGTAGCACCGCTGCTACCGTGCTCCGTCCGACAGCATCTCCTAGGGGAGACGGAGCTCCAAGATCCCGATTACCGTTTTTATGACTTTTAAATAAAGTCCTGAAACATGGGGGAGGGGTGCGACCCCGGGTGTGCGGCCCTCGGCAGCCCGCCGGGCCCGGTCCCGGCCGGGAAGGCGGGCCGCTCAACGACCGTGCAGGAGCTGGTCGAATGGGGTCACGGACGCATAGGGATCGGCCTTGGCGGGCGGCTCCCGCCGGTCGACCAGGGCGGCCAGCTCGGCACCGGCCCGCTCGATCCGCTCGGTGAGCCCCTCGCCCGTCCCGCCCGCCGCGCCCCAGTCCTCGGTCGCCGCGAAGACTGCAGTGGGCACCGTGATGGCACGCAGGTAGCTGAACAGCGGGCGGATCGCATGCTCCAGCGCGAGGGAATGCCGGGCCGTGCCACCGGTCGCCGCGATCAGGACCGGCTTGCCCGCCAGCGCCCCCGGGTCGAGCACGTCAAAGAACGACTTGAACAGCCCGTTGTAGGAGCCGCTGTACAGCGGGGTCACGGCGATCAGGGCGTCCGCGCTGACCACCTGCTCGATAGCCTCGCGCAGCGCCGGGGCCGGGAATCCGGTCAGCAGGGCGTTGACGATGTCGTGGGCCAGATCGCGCAGCTCGATCGTGATCACCTCGGTCCCGGCCGGCAGCTGCCCGGCGGTGGCCTCGGCGAGCTTGCCGGCCAGCAGCCGGGTGGACGAGGGCTGGCTGAGGCCCGCCGAGATGACGGCGATGGTCGGGGCGGTCACCGGCGGCTCGCCTCGAGCTCAGAACCCGCCTCGCCTGCCTCGGCTGGGTCAGCGTCGGCCACGGACGCCGCCACCCGGGCCTCATGGGTGGGGCCGTCGGGCACGTTGGCCGGGCGGAGCGCGTCGAGTTCCCGGCGCAGCACCGGCACCACGTCGCCGAGCAGGTCGAGCTGCTCGAGCACGGTCGCCAGCGGCAGGCCGGCGTGGTCCATCAGGAACAGCTGCCGCTGGTAGTCGCCGAAGTGCTCGCGGAAGGTCAGCGTCTTGTCGATGACCTCCTGCGGGCTGCCTACGGTGAGCGGCGTCTGCCCGGTGAACTCCTCCAGCGACGGCCCGTGGCCGTAGACCGGGGCGTTGTCGAAGTAGGGGCGGAACTCCCGTACCGCGTCCTGGGAATTCTTCCGCATGAAGACCTGGCCGCCGAGACCGACGATGGCCTGCTCCGGGGTACCGTGCCCGTAGTGGGCGAAGCGCTGCCGGTAGAAGTCGACCA
>Ga0208586_1000503_pt1 | contig 14236 bp, 14 predicted proteins | sample NGESurshal072012_6_FD_184471 | JGI IMG/M metagenome (GOLD analysis project Ga0208586, IMG submission 184471) | Arctic peat soil microbial communities from Barrow, Alaska - NGEE Surface sample 53-3 shallow-072012 (SPAdes) | ecosystem: Environmental > Terrestrial > Soil > Wetlands > Peat ... | reverse complement strand
CTCGAGCGGCCACTTCGGCGATACCCGAACCCATCAGTCCACAGCCCACGACACCAATTCGGTCCACTTCGGTCTCCTTCGCTACCATCGCACCTTCGCGACGGCAAAGTCTACGTCCGACCTGGAACCGAGCTCGGACCTAGACGGTCACCCACGAGTGATCATTCGATGGTGAGTACCATGGTCCACGAACTGAGAAGTTCGACGCAGCCCAGTACTAAGGAGACAACGCCATGGACACGGTCAACGTCATTGTTGAGATTCCACGCGACAGTCGTAATAAGTATGAATACGACCACGAGAACCACACGATCAAGTTGGACCGACACCTCATTGTCTCTATGGGTTACCCAGCCGAGTACGGCTTCATCCCCGACACCTTGGGCGGCGACGGCGACCCCCTCGATGCGTTGGTGCTGACCGCCTATCCAACGTTCCCGGGCTGTCTCATCGAGTCGAGGATTCTTGGTATGTGCAATATGACCGATGAAAATGGCGAAGACGCGAAGCTGATCTGCGTTCCGGACTACGACCCCCTCTGGAAGGGCGCGACGGACATTTCCGATGTCCCGAAGGACGTGCTGGACCGCATCAGCCACTTTTTCACGGTCTACAAGGACCTCGACGAAGGCAAGTGGATGAAGGTCGAGAACTACGTGGGCCGCGCCGAGGCGTTGAAAGAGTTGGAACTTTCGAAGGCACGCTTCAAAGGCTGAGCTCTCGTAGGTCGCGGTCACGCGGTTGTGCACCACGGCGTGGAGAGGCAACAATACGCGGTTGGCACCGTGGGAAGGATTGGTTCGATTGCGCCGCGGTCCACGTCAGCACGGTTCGCACGTCGCTGGCGACGCTCATCGTCTAACGGTTGTGCGGGTCAGACGCAGGTCGTAGTTTGGGCCGATGAAGTGGCCACGTCGAAGATTGTCCGCCTTACTGGCGGTGGCACTCGCCCTCACCTCCGCGTCCGTTGTCGCCACCGGTAACCAACCTGAGGCGTCGGCCGCGCCCGCAGTTGCCGAATGCAGCGATGTACATCTCAGTGTTGCCGTAACGGGTACGCAAGGCGCGACCGGCACCGGAGTCGAGAACGTCGTCATCGTGAATCTCGGAGGTGAGAGGTGTTTCTTATTCGGATACGCAACGGTCCGGCTGTTAGGCGCGGGACGTCAATTTTCTGGAAGGGTCGTTCACGACACCGACTTTTCCAATCGCGTGCTGCGTCCCAAGAGGGTGCTGCTCGCATCGGGAGGCACCGCGTCGTTCACGGTTTCGTTCAGTGACTTTGGCGTGGGTAGCGTCGACAACTGCACGCTGCGATGGATCAACGTCATCATTCCTCCCGTGTCATCGGTCTCGACTGTCTTCCGATTGCCCCAGGACATTTCACTCTGTCGCACCAGTAAGGGCGTGGGCATCACGCCGATTGAGGGCGGTGCCCAACTGCACGCGCTGTGAAGAGGTCAGTCGTCGAAGTGAGCGTTCACCTTCGAACGTCCTGGGCGTACACAACGATGGCCGTGGTCTTGGGGTGAACTCTCTAGAAGGCGAGGTCGCTGTAGGTCGGTCGGATTGCCGAATCGGCGAGGACTTCGAGCGCGCGTAGCCAGTCGTCGGGGTCGATGGAGAGGGCGTGTTCGCCTTCGAGCGCGATCTGGCCGAAGAACAACGCGTACCAGATCCTCGCAAACGCGACACCGGACATGCCGTCAACGAGGAGATCGAGATCGACCAGGGGTTGCACGCAGGCAACGATTCGAGCGCTGGCCTCGGTCTTCGCCTCGGCGATGCCTGCTAAGGCTGTGGGGTTGTGACGTGCGAACGAAATCCCCTCGATGCGAAGGATCCTCGCGTCAGTTCTCTCGGGGATCTGCGCTTCGGCGATCATTATTCGAAGGGCCGCTCGTAGATCGTCGGTGGTACGAACATCGCGTAGTGGTTTGATGAAGATGTCGGCGAGACCGAGCAACACTTGACGATACCGGTGGACCATGGTCTGCGCAATGAGGTCCTCGCGGTCGTCGAAGTAGCTGTACAGCAGTGCAACCGACACCTCCGCTTCGGATGCCACGCGCTTGACGCGAAATTGGCTCAGCCCGTTTCGTTCGATTTCCAGAGCGGCAGAGTCGAGAATTTTTGCGCGGGTCAACATGGTGTGAGCATACTCACGGCCGCTAAGAAAAGGCCTACAGGTCAGACACCCAGTCGCGTGTCGTGAGAATCTCGTTCATTCGACGGAGAAACCGTGCCGCGTAGGCGCCGTCGACGGCGCGGTGGTCGAACGTGAGGGCGAGTAGCCCCACCGAATGGATACCGAGGGCTTCGCTGCCGTCGATCGTGACGACGACCGGCTTACGAATGACGGCGTCGGTCGAAAGTATTGCCACCTGGGGTTGATTGATAATGGCGGCGGTCATCATCGTGCCGTAGGGACCGGGATTCGTGATCGTGAACGTGGCACCGGCCATGTCGTCGACCGACAACTGCTTGCTCCTCGCCTTATTCGCCACTTCGAAAATCGCGCGAGCGAGTTGACGAACGTTGAGGCGGTCGGCGTCCTTGATGACCGGCACCACGAGTCCATCGTTATCAAGATCGACCGCAATCCCGAGATTGAAATGACGATGCACAATGAGCTGATCGCTTTCGACCGACGCATTCAGATGGGGGAAGTCACGCAAGGCGACGACGGCCGCCAGTGCGTTGAACGCAAGATAGGTGAGGGAGAATCCCTCCTCGCTCTTGAACGCCGCACCGTGTGCTCGCCGAACGTGCTCCACGTTTTCGAAGTCGATGTCACGTGCCATCAAGGTGTGCGCCGACGTGGCCTTGGAGCGAACCATGTGCTCAGCCGTGAGTCGACGAATGCGCGTGAACGCAATTCGCTCGTCTTCACCGGACGGAACATCGGATTCGTGCGTGGTCGAACCGGCAATGAGGGCCTCGACGTCGCCGCGCGTTATGCGGCCGTCGGGCCCCGTTCCGTGCACGGACGCCACGTCGATCCGGTGCTCACTCAGCAGTCGGCGCACGACGGGAGAAAGTCGCGCTTCGCCGCTCGTTGGTTCCTTCGCGACCTCACCCAACGCCGGGGGCGACACGGTGGCCGCCGGTGTCTTCGACGTGGTGACGGCGGCGGGTGGCGACTCGTCATCGCCGATCACCGCGAGCTTCGTCCCGACGTCGACGGTCTCACCTTCGGCGACGAGGATGGCGGTCACGACGCCGGTCGCCTGCGCCGGGATCTCGGTGTCAACTTTGTCAGTCGAGACTTCAAAGAGTGGCTCTCCGCGTTCGACAGAATCGCCCACGGCCTTGAACCATTTCGTGACCGTGCCGTCAGCGACGGTTTCACCCAACTGCGGCATGACGACGTCAGCCACGACGATCCGTCCGTTTCACGTTCGCGGGAGCGTTCACGCCGCTACTTCCTTCAACCCCAACCGAGCGGCCATCCAGTCGGCGCCCAGGGGACGATGACGATAGATGACGTTCGCGCAACCGTGGTTTCCCTGTTCGAGGAGCACGAAGCTCGTCTCGCCGCGCGCTTCGTTGGCCAGGCGCTCACCATCGTGCCAAGGGAACAATCGATCACGTTGGCCCATGATCACCATCAGAGGTTGCGTAATCTTTTCGGCGAATCCTTCGAGTGTCATGTCCCGCGCGCGACGTTCCGCCTCTTCGGGTGACGTAGAGAATGAGCGGACTTCGAATGCCTGACGCGTCAGTGGATTGAGATCCTTCCAGGCCGCGCCGAGGTTGTAGGGACCGGCGAGGGCAATCGTGCCACGAATTGGCAAATCCGAACTCGCCAGCCGGGCCGCGTAAAAGCCACCAAGACTCACGCCCCACACCCCAATACGATCGGCGTCGACCAGCGACATTGTGTGGAGGTGGCGCAGAACCGCGTCGCCGACGTCGTCCCACTCGGGCTGTATTGGCAATGTCCATTCCGCCTCACCCTGCCCCGGTCCGTCAAGGGCGAACGTGGCCATCCCGCGATCGAGGAACGCTCGCTCGACGTCGCGAAACTCTTCCTTGGTGGAATCGAGTCCGGGAATGAGCAGCACGGTTGGGTGCGGTCCGTCGCCGTGTGGGGCACGAAAGAGCCCTACGAGTTTCGAACCCTTGTAAGCAATCTCGTGCCGACTGCCGGGTGGATCGAGGAGCGGAGCGGCGCGCATCAATGCGGCGACGGCGCGCGCGTGGGCGACTTTGGCCTGGTCCAGGTCGTGGAGAAAAAGAAACTTCCCAAAGTGGAAGTACGTGGCCGCTCGGGCGAAGAACTCTCCGGCGCTGCGTTCACGTCCTTGCGCGAGAGCCTCCTCACCAAGTTGTACGTGTTCCTCGCCTCCGGCCGACCACGCCCGACACCAGTCATCCCAGCGTTCGAGGTTTTTCGTAATACGCGCGTAGTCACTCGCGTCAACGCCGTTGGCGGTGAAGCGAGGCTCCCAATTGGCGACGGCAGTCTCCAGCAATACGTCCGACATGTTGTCCCCCATTGCGTCGACTCGTTGCGAATGGTAACGGACAAAGCGACGTATTGATTCGGAGAAGGGCTACGAAAACTTTTCAATCGGCAAATTGAAATTATTTCATGGCAAAACCGGCCCTTTTACAACTTCCTGCCTTGACTGTCAACTACCTCGGCCTTAGGGTTACCAAATCGCTTATCGAGCGATTATCGGTGGCACTAGAAGGTTTTTTGGGGAATTGCCATCGGTGAACATAACGCAGGGGGGAAATAATGACTGGAAAAAGGGGACTTTTTCGCACGCTCGGAGTGACCGCGGTCGCTGGAGCATCGCTGTTACTGATGGTTACCACTAGCGGTGCGAGCTCAAGCGGCACGTTGGCGAAGGGTGCTCCGGTGAAGATCGGAATCTCACTGTCGCTTTCGGGTGACTTCTCGGCCGACGGCATTGCCTTCCAGCAGGGTTACAAACTCTGGGCCGCGGATGTGAACAAGAAGGGCGGCCTGCTCGGCCACAAAGTCTCACTCGACATCGTGTCCGACGCCTCCAGTCCGACCCAGGTCGTAACGAACTACCAGAAGCTGATCTCGACTGACAAAGTGAATCTCACCTTCGGACCGTTCTCCTCACTGCTGACACTGCCCGCCGCCAAGGCCGTCTCTCGATACGGCTACGCCATGGTCGAGGGTGCCGGTGGTGCGCCGTCGGTGTTCCAGGCCGGTCTGAACAATGTCTTCGACGTGGCGTTGCCGGTCGCCAACTCACTGGTGCCGTTCGCCACGTGGCTCTCGACACTGCCCAAGAGCCAACGTCCGACGACTGTCTCGTACGTGACCTCCGACGACCCCTTCACCGAGCCGCAGATCCCCGTTGCCAGGGCAATTTTGGCGCCGGCCGGCATCAAGCAGGTGTACTACAAGGTCTTCCCCGCCGAGGCGACGGACTTCTCGTCGATTGCCGACGCGGTCGCATCGGCCAAAGCGCAGGTCGTCGTCCTCGGTTCGACCGACGTGCCGACGGTGGCCGCGTTCATGCTGGCCTTCCAGCAGGCGCACTACACACCAAAGGTCTTCATCGCGACGGCCGGTCCCGACCAGGGCGCCGCGTTCACCAAGGCCGTGGGCATCAAGAATGCCAACGGCATGATGGTTCCGAACTCCTGGTACGGTCTCGCCGCCAACACGCAGAGCAAGACCATGGTCGCCGAGTACATCAAGAAGTACGGTGGCACGCCCGCGGACGTGAACGGTGACGTCGCTGAGGCCTACGCCGTTGGTCAAGTCATCACGGCAGCCGTGAAGGCGACGAAAGGCTTCAACAACGCCAAGATCATTGCCTACCTCCACTCCGGTGTGAAGCTCACGACGGTCCTCGGACACGCACAGTTCAACAAGCTTGGTGAGAACCCGTCGATGACGGCGTATACCTTCCAGTGGCAGGGTGCCAAGTTCCTTCAGGTCAACCCCGTCGCGGACCCGAACTCCGTGAAGATCTTGTTCCCGAAGCCGGCCTGGGGGTAATCGTTCTTGAATAGCACCGCACTCATCCACGCTCTCGTCGATGGGGTGCTGATCGGTTCGATCTACGCCCTGATGGCAACTGGGCTGACGCTGATCTTCGGCGTCATGGACATCATCAATGTCGCGCAAGGGGCTCTGGTCATCCTCGGTGCCTACTTGAGTTATGCCCTCTCGGTGCATTTCCATATTGACCTGTTCGTCGGCCTGTTGATCACGGTCCCCACGCTGTTCGTGGTGGGGATCGTGATCCACTGGGCGTTCCTCGGAAGGTTGAAGGGGCCCGAGAAGACAGCGATGTCGATCCTCGTCACCTACGCCATCTCCCTCGTCATCGAGGGAGCGCTCAATATGATTTTCTCAGTCAATCCAGTGGCCTTGACGGCGTGGTACGTGACGAAGTCGTTTCCAATCTTCGGCATTTACGTCCCCTACATCAATCTCTTCGGCTTCATCTTGGCCGCGGTGCTGCTCAGTGCGCTGTACTTCATGCTGTACCGATCGCGCTTCGGCGCGAGCGTGCGTGCCTCGCTCGCCGACCAGACTGCTGCGGCCCTCGTGGGTATCAACGTCAACCGAGTGTCGACGATTTGCTTCGGCATCGGCGTCGCGGTGACGGCGGCCGGCGGCATGGTCTATGGAACGACCACTGTCTTCAACGCGAGCACCAGCTACGACCTGATCTCTCGTCTGCTCGTCATCATCGTGCTCGGCGGCATGGGCAGCCTCGGCGGCGCGCTCGTGGCCGGCATCGCCATGGTCACCGTGGAGGACCTCGTGAATGTGTGGTCTCCCACGTGGGCCACTCTGTCGTTTTTCTTACTGCTCGTACTGGTGCTCTCGATCCGTCCTCAGGGCCTCTTCGGCAAGCAGACATCGAGAGTTGCGTAATGCTTCAAATGAAAAAACTATGGCGGTTGCCGGCGATCGCGATCTTCGCGGTCCTCCGACTGATAAAGCAAAATAAATGGTGGTTACCGGCGATCGCAATCTTCGCGGTCTTCCCATTGATCGAGAAGAACCCTGAATACCAGACGATCGCCTTCTACACGCTGATCTTCATGGCTGCGTCGACGTCGTGGAACATGTTCTCGGGATACTCGGGTTACGTCGCCCTGGGTTCGGGCGCCTTCTACGGTACCGGTGCGTACACGATGGCGCTGGCGTCGATTCACTGGCACATGGCGGCCGGCGCGGCTATGTTCTGGCTGGTCCCCTTGGGCGGCCTTCTGGCCACGCTGATCGCGATTCCCATCGGGTGGATCGCCTTGCGTGTTCGTCGACATACCTTCGTCGTCATCACAATCGCCATATTCTTTGTATTCCAGTTGTTCGCCATCAACATGAGCTTCACCGGTGGGACGGCCGGTCTCAACTTGCCGTTCATCACGTGGAACAACAGTTACTACGACATCCCCTTCTATTACATTGCCTTCGCAATCGTCCTCTTCGCGGTCGTCTTGTCGGCCTCCGTGCGACGATCGCGCTTCGGACTCCAGCTGCTCGCAATTCGCGACGACGAAGACCGCGCGTTGGGTCTGGGCGTCAAGGTGTCGGCGGTCAAACTCACTGGCTTCGCGATGTCGGCGTTCGCCATTGGGATGTGCGGTGCCCTCTACGCGATGTTCCAGGGACAGATCTATCCGCAGTTCGTCTTTGATCCGCTCTTCGACATCAGCATCGCCCTCATGGCGTTCCTCGGTGGGTTTGGCACCCTGCTCGGCCCCTTGCTCGGCGCTCTGGTCCTCGAATCAATGCAGCAGTACCTCACGGTGACGTACTCCAGCGGTTCGCTGTACCTGATCCTCTTCGGTGCGCTCTTCTTGATCGTGATCCTCTTCATGCCCCAAGGTGTCGTGGTCTATCTACGCGATCGCTGGACGAAGAAGGAGGAGCGCGAACGTGCTGCGGTGATCGCGAATGAAGTTGCGTTCGCCGGAGACTCGGCGTGACGACGTTGATCAACGCCCAGGGAGTGTCGAAGGCCTTCGGTGGCGTGCAGGCGCTCAACGACTGCTCGCTCGAGGTGGAGAAGGGGAGTATCACCGGTCTAATTGGCCCCAACGGTTCGGGCAAGACGACGCTCTTCAACGTCATGACCGGGTACGTCAAGCCCGACGCGGGCACGGTGTTCTTCGACGGTTCGAATATCACCAACGCTCGACCGGACGCCGTCTTCGAACTCGGAATCGGTCGAACGTTCCAATTGACTCGAATCTTCTCGCGCATATCCGTACTCGAGAACATGCTCGTCGCGACCCAACGAGACGACAGTTGGCTGCGCGGACTGACTCGGTCCATGTCCTCGAAGGAGGAGGTCGCCTCAGCCATGGAGTGGCTCGACTTCGTCGGCATTTCCCAGCTCGCGCGCTTGCAAGCGGGCGCCCTCTCTTACGGTCAGCGCAAGTTGCTCGAGCTCGCCTACGTACTGGTCGCCGACCCGGCCGTCATTTTGCTCGACGAGCCGGCCGGTGGCGTGAACCTCACCCTCATCAACGGCATCGCCGAGAAGATCCGCACGCTGAATGCGGCGGGCAAGACATTCCTGATCGTCGAGCACAACATGGAGTTCGTCATGAGTCTGTGCACGTCGGTCACCGTCATGCATCAAGGAACGGACCTCGTCACGGGACCGCCGGACTCCGTACGCGCCAACCCGCTCGTCCTCGACGCCTACCTCGGCGGTGGCGACGACGACGAACCGGCCGAGGACGTGATCAATGGCTGACGAGAAGATACTGAAGTTCGAAGGACTATTCGCCGGCTACGGCGGCGGTGACGTTCTAAAGGGTGTTGACTTCGAAGTCAACCACGGTGGCGTGACGTGCATCGTCGGTCCCAACGGCTCGGGCAAGTCCACACTCTTGAAGGCGGTCAGTGGTCTCGTGAAGCCCCGGCTCGGCCAGATTTGGTTCAAGGGGACGCCGTTGGTTGGCCTTACTCCGCGCGAGATCTTGAAACTGGGCATCGTCCAAGTCCCGCAGAACCACAGTCTCTTTCGCGAAATGACCGTGGAGGAGAATGTGGTGCTCGGCGCCTTTCTGGTGAAGGACAGAAAAGTCATCGCGGAGCGAATGGACTACGTGCGAGGCATCTTTCCCATTGTGAGCGAACGGGCCCGCGACAAGGCGGGCAGTTTGTCGGGGGGCCAACAGCGCTTGGTCGAATTCGCCCGCTGTCTGATGCTCGATCCCGAACTGGTCGTCCTCGACGAACCATCAATGGGGCTCGACCCGAAGACGCTGCGACTCGTCTTTGAAACCATTCAGCGAATGAACAGCGTTGGGCGCACCGTGCTCCTCGTCGAGCAGAACGCGCGTCAGGCTCTAAAGCTGAGCCACGACGGCGTCGTCCTGGAGAACGGCAAGGTCCGACTCGCGGGAACGGGCGCCGAAGTGCTCAATAATCCAGAGATCGGTGCGCTCTACCTCGGCGGCTCGATCTCGGCGCCGTCGGAGGCGAAAAAAACTGCGGAGGGAACGGGGACGAGCGATGCCTGAATCGACACCACGGATCGGCTGGATCGGCTGCGGTCGAATGGGAACGGCGATGGCGAAGCGGCTCATCGACGCGGGCGTTGACTTGACGGTGACTAATCGCACTCGCGCGAAAGCTGAAGTGCTCGGGGCCTGGGGCGCCACGGTCGTCGACTCCCCGAAGGATTTGGCGAACTGCGAGATCGTGTTCATCATGGTGTCGGCCAATGAAGACCTCGTCGAGGTGACGTCTGGTCCGAACGGCGTGCTTGCGGACCCCGACGTCGCGCCCCAAATCATTATCGACTGTTCGACCGTATCGAGTGAGACGTCGGCGAACGTGCGCGAAGCGTGCGCGCTGCGCGGAGCTGAATTCCTCGCGGCACCGGTGAGTGGTAACCCCAAGGTCGTCGCGTCCGGTCAACTCACGCTCGCCGTATCGGGTACGACCGAGTCGTTCGAGCGGGTCCGCCCCTACTTCACCCACCTCGGCAAGGGCGTCACTTACGTCGGCGACGCCGAGGTGGCGCGTCTCGTGAAGATCTGCCACAACATGATGCTCGGAATCGTGACCCAGGCCATGGCCGAGATTACGGTGTTGGCCGAGCGCGGCGGCATCAAGCGCAGCGCCTGGTTGGCGTTCATGAACGATTCGGTGATGGGCTCCACGTTCTCGCGTTACAAGACGCCGGCCTTCGTCAACCTGGACTTTAAGGCGACCTTCACGCCGGTACTGCTGCGCAAGGACTTCGACCTCGGCATGGCCGCCGCCCACGACCTCGACGTCCCCATGCCGGTATCGGCACTGTGCACCGAAATTGTGAAGAGTGCGATTGGCGCCGGGTACGTGAACGAGGACTTCGCGGTGCTTTTGCTGGAAGCGGCTCGCGGTGCAGGCCTTACGCTGGAAGCGGAAAATATTGCCATCGACGATGGACTGGGAGCACGGTAATGGCCACGGGATTTGGACCGACGATCAACACCCCGGGACACATGGGCGTCGACTTCGAAACGCGCGTTGATTTCGACCGACTTCGCAACTACCGCTTAGCTCGCGCTCGCGCCGCGCTCGAGGCGAGCGATGTGGCGGCGGTACTGCTGTTCGACTTTTACAACATCCGTTACGTATCGGGGACGTGGGTCGGTGGCGCACTCGGCGACAAGATGACGCGCTACTGCCTCTTGACCCGAACCGGTGAGCCGATCGTCTGGGACTTCGGCTCGGCGGCGCGACATCATCAGCTCTTCGCCCCGTGGCTCCAACCCGAGAACTGCCGGGCCGGGATGCTCGGACTGCGCGGCGCCATCGCGCCGCGCGCCGGCCTCTTCGAGTCGGCGGTCAAGGAGATCGTCGGCATCCTCGACGATCAGGGACTGACCGGCCAGCCGATCGGGATCGACATCATTGAATTGCCGTTCCTCTTCGAGATGCAAAAGGCCGGTGTTCAGATTCACGACGCGCAGCAGCTGATGCTCGACGCGCGCCAGATCAAGTCCAACGACGAGTTGATGCTCCTCTCGCAAGCGGCCGCCATGGTCGACGGGGTCTATCAGGACATCTTCGAAGCGTTGAAACCCGGGATTCGTGAGAACGAGATCGTGGCGCTCGCCAACAAGCGGTTGTACGAGATGGGCTCGGATCAAGTTGAAGCCATCAACGCGGTCTCGGGCGAGCGCTGTAACCCCCATCCCCACAACTTCACCGACCGAATCATCCGACCCGGTGAACAAGCCTTCTTCGACATCATCCACTCGTTCAACGGCTACCGGACGTGCTACTACCGCACGATGTCGGTCGGCAGCTCGACGCCGGTGCAGCGCGACGCGTACACCAAGGCGCGCGAGTGGATGGACGCCGCGATCGCCCTCGTGCGCCCCGGTGTCGGGACCGATGAGATCGCTCGAGCGTGGCCCGAAGCGACGGAGTTCGGCTTCGCTAATGAAATGGCCGCCTTCGGCCTTCAATTCGGCCACGGACTGGGCCTCGGTCTGCACGAACGACCGGTCATCAGCCGCCTGAACAGCCTGAGCGACCCGATTGAACTGCAGGTGGGCATGGTCTTCGCTCTCGAGACGTACTGTCCCGGCGCCGACGGCGTCGCGGCCGCGCGCATCGAGGAAGAGATCGTGGTCACGAACGACGGACCAGCCATCCTTACGCGGTTCCCCGCGCAAGAGTTGATGGTCGCCAATAAGTATTAGGAGAAGGCAATGACGGATACCACGCTCGCAACGTCAACAATGGACTTGGAAGAGAAACTCGAGCTCTACCGCTCGCAGGTCGAGTTGCGCCAGTTCGAGACCCGGGCCTATGACCTCTTCCTGGAGAGTTACGTGAAGGGCACGAGCCATCTCTCCATTGGTCAAGAGGCAATCGCCGCCGGCTTCGCCGCCGCCATGCGTCCGACCGACTGGACCTTCGCCACCTACCGGGGCCACGCGCACACGTTGGCCCGCGGTGTGCCGATGACGCCCGTCTTCGCGGAACTCATGGGTCGGACCAACGGTCTTATGGCCGGCAAGGGCGGCTCGATGCACCTGACCTCAGTCGAGCACGGCGTGATGGGCAGCTACGCGATTATCGGAGCCCATCTACCGATCGCGTGCGGCGCCGCGTGGAGCGCCCAGTACCGGGGCACCGACCAGGTCGCCGTCTGTTTCTTCGGGGACGGTTCGACGAACATCGGCGCCTTCCACGAGGCCCTTAACTTCGCCGCCATCTGGAAGTTGCCGGTCGTCTTCGTCTGTGAGAACAACCTCTGGATGGAGTACACCCGCACGACCGAGGTGACGGCCGTCGCGAACCCGGCCGCCGATCGGGCCAGCGCCTACGGACTCGAGTCGATCATCGTCGACGGCAACGATGCCGACGCCGTGTTCGCCGTCGCGACCACAGCGATCGACCGCGCTCGCGCCGGTGAGGGCCCGAGCATGATCGAGGCGTTGACCTACCGCCACGGAGGGCACTCCCGGGCCGATCCCGGTAAGTATCGCCCCGATGACGAAGTCGCCGAATGGATGGCCAAGGATCCGATCGTGCTGTACCACCAGCGCCTGCTCACTGAGGGCGCGACCGAGGCACAGTTGGTCAAGATTGAAACGGACGTCGCCGCCCTGGTCGAGCGTTCGACCGAAGAGGCGAAGGCCGGTCCGATTCCCGGTGAGGACCTGCTCTTGAAGGACGTCTGGGCCGATGGAGGTGCCGCATGGCGCAATTGACATTTCGTGAAGCAATCGCGCGCGGCATCGCCCAAGAGATGCGGCGCGACGATTCGGTGGTCTTCCTCGGTGAGGACATCGGCGCGGCGGGCGGTGTCTTCAAGGGCACGGTCGGTCTGCTCGACGAGTTTGGGCCAGTTCGCGTTCGCGACACCCCGATCTCTGAGCAGGCCATTCTGGGCGCGGCGATGGGTGCGGCGATGACGGGACTTCGTCCCATTGCCGAGATCATGTTCGCCGACTTCTTCGCGGTCTGCTGGGACATCGTCGCCAACGAAATCGCGAAGTCGCGTTACATGACGAACGGCCAATTGACCTTTCCGCTCGTCATCCGTTCCGGCAATGGCGGGGGACTACGCTTCGGCGCGCAACACTCGCAGAGTGTTGAGAACTGGGCAATGATGATCCCCGGTCTGAAGGTCGTCGTGCCCAGCAACGCCGTGGACGTCATTGGTCTCATGGCGGCGTCCATTCGCGACGACGACCCGGTCATCTTCCTCGAGGCGAAGTCGCTCTACGCGTCGAAGATGGACGTGCCCGACGGCGAGATCGTCGACACGCTCGGGAGTGCCAAGGTACTTCGAAATGGCGAGAACGCAACCATCGTGGCGTTGGGTGCCATGGTTCCCAAGGCGCTCACCGCGGCCGCCGAACTGGCCGAAAACGGAATTGACTGCACCGTGTTGGACGTCCGGTCCCTCGTGCCGCTCGACACGGCGACGATCCTGCGCGAGGTCTCGGCGACCGGCCGACTGTTCACGGTCGAAGAGAATCCCCGCCTCTGTGGGTGGGGAGGCGAACTGTCCTCGATCGTCAGCGAAGAGGCCTTCTACGACCTTGACGGTCCGATCGTCCGCATCACGACGCCCCACATTCCACTACCGGCCGCCGACGCCTTGGAGGATATGGCGATCCCCTCGATCGAGCGGATTGTGGCCACGATTGAAAAGTCGATGAACTCGTAGCACCGCGTCCCCGAGCTGGCATCCATTGAGCAAAGGTTGAGATTCCTAAACCGGTGAACGACGAACGAGGCGAAACCCTTACGGCGAGCGGTCCGTGTCCTTCGATTCGTCATCATTGGCCAGATAGTCTTAGGTCCTACGGCGACGAGAGGGCGTAGGTGTCTCGATCCAAGTCTCGGTCCGAGATGGAACTCTGGGAGAGTTCACTCGTTCGACCGGGCGACGAACGTCTCATTGCCGAGGAGATTGCTCTCCAGATTCAAGAACTCATCATCGCAGACGACCTGCCCGAAGGGTTGCGGTTGCCCTCGGAGCGCGATCTGGCGGAGATGATGTTCACGAGTCGTCCCACGGTCAGTCAGGCAATTCGGATCCTCGTCGTGAAGGGGCTCGTTGAATCGCGCCGCGGCTCCGGCGCCTACGTCATGCGACGGCCCGAAGCCAGTCTGGCGGCCTCGGTCGACTTGATGCTCGATCTCAACCACGAGTCGGTCTGGCACCTGAGCGAACTTCGACTCTGGCTCGAGACGGCGGGCGTCAACGAGGCCATGAACCGCATCACCGCGGCCGAGGTGTCGGCGGGT
>Ga0208586_1000501_pt1 | contig 14258 bp, 12 predicted proteins | sample NGESurshal072012_6_FD_184471 | JGI IMG/M metagenome (GOLD analysis project Ga0208586, IMG submission 184471) | Arctic peat soil microbial communities from Barrow, Alaska - NGEE Surface sample 53-3 shallow-072012 (SPAdes) | ecosystem: Environmental > Terrestrial > Soil > Wetlands > Peat ... | reverse complement strand
TCGATAGCCATGGCGTGCCAGCTCTTCGATCATCCACTGGCCATACAGTTCTCCTTCGGCGGCATGATGAAGAATATGCAGGCGAATGAAGCCGCTGAGGAGATCGCGATGGTTCATTCCGGCAAGATGCCCTGGTTGTGATTTGATTGAACTTGACTATCGCAGTTCGATAATGAAATTCCATAGCAAAAACGCCAACCGGAGAAAATCGGCATGTCGCTGGATCGTCGCGACCTTCTGCAGGGCGGGGGTTTAGCTGTCCTCTCGGCGGCGCTTCCAAGGTTCGCCCAGGCTCAGCCTGCCGCCGGCAACCCCCAGGGAACGCCGCAAGGCGCTGCCAATCACACGATCCGGATCGGCAACGGCCTCGTTGAACTAGCGCCGGATCGCATCATTTCCACCACCACCTATAGCGGGCAGTTTCCTGGACCCCTGCTGCGCTTCAAGGAAGGCCGGCAGGTCATCGTCGATATCCACAACAACACCGATACGCCGGAGCAGTTGCACTGGCATGGGCAGACGGTACCGGTGGATGTCGACGGCGCTTCGGAAGAAGGAACACCCTTTGTTCCGGCCCATGGCATGCGCCGCATTTCCTTCACCCCGGGACCAGTGGGATTACGATTCTATCACACCCACCTCACGCCCGGCGCCGATCTGTCAGCCGGCCAGTATAGCGGGCAAGTCGGCACAGTTTACATCGAGCCGAAACACGAGCCCGGCCGCTATGATCGCGAAGTGTTCCTGATGCTCAAGGAATTTCAGCCGGCACTCAGTCGCGGCGGCGACATGGCCATGGATTTTCTTGCGCCCGCAGCACGGGTCAAGGCGCTCGAAGGGACCGGCGAGTCGGCAATGCGCGCCTCATTGGCCAAGGGTACGCCACATGGTTTCGAGGTCGGTTACAGCCTGTTCTCGATTAATGGCCGCATGCTGGGTCACGGCGACCCAATTCGCGTGAAGGCTGGAGAGCGCGTCCTGTTCCACATCGTCAACGGCAGCGCGACCGAAATTCGCAGTCTCGCCTTGCCTGGACACAGCTTTGAGGTGATCGCATTGGACGGCAATCCCGTCCCAACTCCGGCACAGGTACCGGTCCTGTGGCTGGGGACCGCAGAGCGCATATCAGCGGTAGTTGAGATGAACCATCCCGGCGTATGGGTGATGGGAGACCTTGCGGACGACGACCGCACAAGAGGCATGGGCATCGTGATCGAGTATGCCGGAAAAACCGGAAAGCCAAAATGGATCAAGCCCGTGCCATTTAAATGGGATTATACGCGTTTCGGAAAGTCTAGCTCTATCGGGCATGCACCGGACGAAACCATTGAGATGACGTTCACCAAGAACAATGCCGCCAATCAAGGTTTTAACGAATGGCGCATCAATGACGTGGCGTTCTCGATGGACAAAATGGAGCCAATGTTTCATCTGCGCCAGGGAAAACGCTATCGGCTGCGCATGAGCAATGCCAGCGACGACATCCATCCCGTGCATCTGCATCGGCATAGCTTCGAGCTGGCTCGGATAGCGGGAAAACTCACTGGCGGCATACTGAAGGACGTCGTCATGTTGGGCGGTTACCAGCAAGTGGAAGTCGATTTCGTGGCCGACAATCCCGGTTTGACTCTGTTCCATTGCCACCAGCAACTGCACATGGACTTCGGCTTCATGGCGCTGTTCGATTACGCCTAGCCGCAGTAATTCTTAACTTCGGCCCGCGGTTCATCAGGTTCACCGCAAAAAATTTGTCGCACTCATTCGGTAGTTCGCAGACTTTACTCGACGACCTGTCAGGCAATCCGATCGAGTTGTTTCAGCGGGCGCGCTAAGATCATGTGATTTGAGACATGCTTCATGATCCGAGCCAACGGCTTGCTTTCTTCTGGAGCGGATGGATCTTCACTTGGCCCACCCAGTTGTTGGCGCTCGTCTGGATTCCTTGGCTCACCGGTTGGGCCGTCGCGTCGTTTTGGTCCGGTCGAACCGAAAAGCACCTCATGATCTGGGACTCGCTCGCCTACCGTGTCCCAATTATCGCGGGAGCCATTTTGGTTACGCCCTGGACCGCGCAGGTGTTGGGAGAAAGACCGCTCTGGCATCTTGGCAACGGTGGTACCTACGTGCTTGCGGGATTGGCCCTAACGGGTACTTCGTTCGCGTGGTGGGCGCGAATTCATCTCGGACGCTTTTGGTCGAGCACGATCACGCGCAAGGAAGACCACCAGGTCATTGACACCGGCCCGTACGGGCTTGTGCGCCACCCGATCTATGCGGGGCTCATCGGGGCTATACTTGCGACGGGCGCCGCGGTGGCGACGGTGACCGCCCTGCTCGGCGCGCTGCTGATCGCCTTTGGCCTGTGGCAGAAGGCTCGCATGGAGGAAGGCTTCCTGACGACTGAACTCGGCGCGGACGCATACGGGCGTTACTGCCGCCGGGTTCCCATGCTCGTTCCGTTCCTACCGCACCGCTAATTCTATATCGTCGAGCCCGCACGCTATGCGACACGTTGAAAACGACCAAAATGGAACCGACCGGCTGGTCTCTTGAGGAGAGACCAACAATTAGACGCGCTTGAGTAGATCGAGAATTTCGGCGATGGCGATTTCCGATATGGGTCAAACTGAGAAGTCCGGATGCTCAACCGAAAGGTCGGCTTTGCCCCCAACTCCGGACTTGGCCTTGCACTGCGCAAACTGACGCTTTGTGCCAATAGGCGACATCTAAAGCTTCGCTTGAACTCAACGAGGCCGCCAACTGAGGCGGCCTCCGCAGGCCTCAGGCCATTAGGTCGGTGATCCGCATAATTGCGACCGCATTGCTTACGTTGGACGCCTGCTCTTTGGTGTTCTTGTTGCAGGTCCAGACGAAGTTCTTTTTGGTCGTGAACGGCTTCCCGTCCTGGTCGATCTGAAGCTCACCTTCGGTGATATGGCAGACCATGGCATTCTCCATCGGAGGACCCATGGTCTTTGATCCCGGCTGCATGATGATGTCACGCATCGAGACGGTCTTGAAACCGGGAATGAGGGATGGTGTCTCACCACTGTAAGCACGCACCACGACACCTGGCCACGGCGTCGCATCCTTGTAGTCCGTGGTTTGCGCAGCCGCCGGCCTCACCATGGCCGCCGAAACGGCCGCCAACCCTAGAGCCACTGCTGACCTTCGATTTACTGTTTCCATTGACCTCTCCTCACGGTAAGGCCCCCAGGGCCGAAAAGTTGCTCCTTTCGTGCAATAGAGTCCATGCGGCGCAATGACCAACAGGCCTACGCATTCCGTCACCTTCGGGCAGCTCGTTACCGGGGCCGCGACCGGTCGCCCATACTGTGGCGCGTTGATACAGCATCAACAAGAGACTCATGCACCGCAGCAAACGGCACCTCTATTCAATCACCTCGTCGGCACGGGCGAGCAATGTTGGCGCGATATCGAACCCAAACGCCTTCGCACTTTTGAGGTTGATGACCAGCTCGAACTTTGTGGGCTGCTCGACGGGAAGGTCTGCGGGGCTCTCTCCATTGAGAATGCGACCCACGTAGTTGCCTGCGCGCCGGAACAAGGCTGGGTAATCCGATCCATAGGACATCAGCCCGCCGAACTCCACAAACTCTCGTGCGCCGAACAGCGCGGGGATCGAATTCTTGTTGGCGAAGCCTGCGATCGACTCTCTGTTGCCAAATGTCAGCGGATCCGGAAATACGAACAGCGCGTCGGCGTGTTCTCGCGAGATGGCCGCGAATGCCTCCGCGAACCCGGGCGGTCCCGACACTTCAACGAATTGCAAGTCGACAACCAACACCGGTGCGGCGGCGCGCAGCTCCTTCAGCGCCACTTCCGCGGGCGGGATAGCGGAATTCCAGAGAACCGCAATGCGCGCGGTCTTGGGAAAGGCCTCTTTGAGCAATGCAAGGCGCTTGGTCGCCAGTTCCGGGGCAAGCGAGGTCACGCCAGTGATATTGCCCCCGGGGCGTGCAAGGCTGGCAACAAGCCCGAGCTGCACCGCATCGCCAGGGTCGGCCATCACGATGGCGATTCTGCTGGTCGAGTTCTGCGCCGCCTTGGCTGCCGGGGTCGCCGCCGCCAGTATCACGTCGACGTTAAGGGCAACGAGTTCGGCGGCAAGTGCAGGGAGCCGATCTGCCACGCCTGCCGCAAATCGTCGCTCAATGGCAACATTTTGTCCCTCGACCCAGCCACGTTCCCGCAATCCCTCCAGGAAGGGTCTGCGCCGATAGGTGTCGTGGAAAGGCGCAAAGCCGCCGCTGGGCAATGTACCCGCTCCATAGTCGAGATACCCGATGCGCCGGATTTTGGGCGGCTGCTGAGCGTGCGCAGCGCGCGGCCAGACCGCAGCAGCACCGAAGAGAGCTATGAACTCGCGCCGTCTCATGCCGAACACTCCTTCTTGCTAGGAGCGGGTGCCACCTGTCGTGGCTGCGAGCTGGCGATGGAGCCGCAGCGTGATGAACGCTCGGCGTTTCATGTTACCCGCGTTCCCATTTGCTGTAAGCCTAGCACTTTGAGACTGGGCGGCGGCTGCGACACAATGTCCGCGTTGGGTCATCTTCGGAAGTCACCTGCTCCTTCAACCATCTCAGCGGTGCGAGAAGGATGAATTTAGCATGTAGCGGGCGCGCCATCTTGATACGCCCGAACGATGTGGAAACCGGGTCCAACCCTGATGTTCCGCCTCAGGTCACCGTAGAGGCGCTCGGCTATTTCAGAGAGACCTAAGTCATCAACGGTTTTGAAACCGTTGCCCCGCAGCAGTCCGTGCAAATCTGCAGGATCGAAAAGACTTAGCCAAGGCTCACCCCGCGCTGCCGCGTTTTCCGCAACGGCTATGATACTTGCTCGGCGTTCGGCAGGATAATTCTGAAAAGGCTCGCCATAATCGAATGCGACAACGGCTTCCGGTACCTCGGAAATGAACCTCAAGGTGGACGAAACGGCTTCTCTTGTCAGATACGGTACGACCCCGAGCCATTGGAAGAACGCCGGCTGGTTCAGTCTAAACCCTGCTCGCGTCAGACTCTCCGAGAGGCTTTCCCGCTCAAAGTCAATGGGCGCAAAGATAAGCGACTGCGGCTCTATGAGACCTGCCGCCTTTATCCGCTCGCGCTTCCATAGTTGCGTCGCAGCGTAATCGACTTCGAATACGCGGACGCCGAGATTGGCGAAAGGATTCCGCAACGCGAACGTGTCAAGACCCGCGCCGAGCACCACGACCTGACGCACGCCGGCCGCGACGCAATTTGCCAACGTGTCCTCGGAAAACCGGCTGCGCGCGGCGATGAACAGACGAATTGGCCGGAGCGATTCGTCGGCCGCCATTTCGCTCAGTGAGGCGGATGTCTGCTCGTCTAAAATTCTCGATGCGAGCGGGTCTTTGAAAATTTCTCCGCCTTCTAACATTTGATGAACAGCGCGGTAGGCGGCCGCGCCCCGAGCCGTCTGACTGGGTTGTCCGGAGCGCATGCCAACCATCCCCCTGTGTATGTTTAGCATTATACCTTCTGGCCCGGCCAATGTCTCAGTTGGGTCAAACTGAGAAGTCCGGATGCTCAACCGAAAGGTCGGCTTTGCCCCCCAACTCCGGACTTGGCCTTGCACTGCGCAAACTGACGCTTTGTGCCACAAGCCGATATGGCTCACTTGATTCGTCCGCGCCGCAACGCATCAAAGGGCAACTGCTTGAGCAATGCTCGACAAGTCTATCGCCACGTCGATAGACTGAATAGGGGCTTTGTCAGGCCTGAGGCTGACGATGTCTGAAGCGATTCTGCGACGAATCTGGCAAGCCGTAAAACGATGGCGCTGGCAGGCCCTAGCTTTGGCGGTGGCGATGCTTTTGGCAATCGCCGTGTTTGGCTGGTTCGGCGTCACCACCCCCGATCGGACAGCAGAGCAGTCATTCATGTCCCGCGCCGAAGCTCGCCATCAGGGCGCGGTAACCGTTCGCGCGGCGGTTTTGACCGACGACGAAAGCCAACGCTACTTCGGTGCGTCTCTGGCCGATCATGGCATTCAGGCCATCTGGCTGGGCGTGGACAACGCCGGTGAATCCCCGTTGGAGTTTCTGCCGATCGTCACCGACCCAGAATACTTTTCGGAAGCGGAGGTGGAGCAGCTTCTTCACGCATGGTGGCGCGGCAGCGCCAATGCGTCCATCAAGGCCGCCGTCGCCGAGGCTCCCATGCCGGATATCATCCCGCAGAGGCAAGCCGCGGAGGGCTTCGTCTTTACGCACCGTGAAGGTGGCTTGAAATTGTTTGGCGTGGGGTTCGAAACCGGGAGTGAGGAACTGCTGTTCAGGTTCGCCCTTCCGGTCCGCGGCGGGTCCTATGCGATCGAGAAGGTTGATTTCAGCAACATCTATCCGCCCGGATCGGTCGAGGATATCGATCTGGCGACGCTGCGCGAAAGGCTCGCGAAGCTACCGTGCTGCACCACCAACAAGAGTGGCACGGATAACGGTGATCCGCTCAATATCGTCGTCGTCGGACACGGGCTGGACGCACTTTTCTCATTCATCGGGCGGGGATGGAGGCTCGACGAGCCGTTCGATATTCACAGCGTATATCGAACGATTCATGCTTTCCTGTTCCGCAGCGAATATCTCAACGCACCAATCAGCCCGCTGCATGTTTTCGGACGGCAGCAGGACGTCGCATTGCAAAAGGCGCGCAACACCGTGAGCCTTCGCAATCATCTACGACTGTGGCTCGCTCCGTTCACGGTCGATGGGCAGCAGGTCTGGGTGGGCCAAATCAGCCGCGACATCGGCATCAAGTTGACCACGCAAGTCTGGTATCTGACCACGCATCGAATTAGCCCAGCCGTCGACCAGGACCGCTTCTATCTGCTGCAGGACCTGATCATGTCCGGGGCCGTTTCGCGCTTCGGCTTTGTGCAGGGTGTTGGTGTATCGTCTATGTCCGATCCGCGCGTCAATCTCGGTGGAGACCCATATCTGACCGATGGCCTTCGTCTCGTTGTATTCCTCGGCACACCGCGACGGGCCTTCGATCAAATCGAGTTTCTTGATTGGGAGCATCCTCGCTCCTAAAGCGACCTCGCCTGGCTCGGCTTCAGCGGCGCTGGTCGCGATCGTCGCGCGCGGTCATGACCGGAGACGCGCCCGGCGGCGGCTCTCGCATCAGCGAACCAGTTCGGACCCGTCCTCTTGGCTCTTTTGGAAAGGCCTTTCTCTCATTGTTCATGGGCAGCCGATTGCAAATTCAGTTGAGGGAGAAGAACTGGAACCGGACCTTCTGACTCTGCCGGTCCGCCGAGTGCTGGCCGACGCCATCACCCCGGAACTCGCATCGTCTCACGCGCTCAGTCGGCCAGAGTCCGTTGTGGGTCAAACTGAGACCTCGGGGCACGTCCGAGCCACTTCCGGTCTTCCCCCAGCAACAGGCATTAGGCGATCACCCCAGCATGTCGGTTTCGTGCCAGCAACGGTCATACTCGCTTCCTTATCGCAATAACGGTTTGCCTAAGCAAATTCCAAGTTTGCGAGCGACGACGGGCGGTTCAGACCTATGAGCTGGTCGACCGGTGGTCGCTGCAATGTCGCCGACGGGGTTTCGCCAAACATTGCGCGGTAGTTGACCGATAAACGTCCCAATTCCCAGAACCCGTGGTCCGTGGCAATTCTCGTTACCGTTGTCGTCGAGGGAATGGCGTGTAACAGTGCCCGGCGGACAAGGTGCATCCTCCGCAAGGCGAGACAACGCATCGGGCTCATTCCAAGATGCTCACGGCAGGCACTACGGAGCGTTCGCTCCCCCACCCCAACAGCGGCGCAGATTTCCGGTAAGTAGAATGGCTTGTCGGGATGCGCTTCTAACGACGCTTCGAATCGAGCAATCGTCGTACTACGGTGGTGAGAACCTCTCGTCATTCCCGAAAACACCCCATCAGTCAAACACCTCACCATCAAATGAATTAGCCGTTGTTCAAGTGACCGGACCACCTCGGGCAATACCAGAATGTCGGGGGTGTTTTGAGCCATTTGCCCCACCCTCTTATGGATCGCCTGCAACCTCGACATTAGAGCGGGACTTGGCCGAACCAGATTGGGTCGTGTTGTCGACGACCATTGCCGACCCGCTATAGCCTCACACGCCGCATCAAAATCGTCGGTCGATAGAGACACGCCCGCAAAATGGAAGTCACCGCCGATTTTTTGGTGCAATGCCTCGGAGTTATTCACTATGATATCACCCGGCAAAACGTCGAGGCCGCAGTGTTGCATCTCTATCGGCTTTGCGCTGGTGAGGAAGCTAATCACTCTGCGTCCGGGCTTCATCGACCCGGCGACGACTTGCGGCAGATTGTGGTAGAAACGCTGCATCGAAAGTTTGTTCATGCAGACGTGCGTCCACTCGCCACGGAATTTCCCACCTGCGGTGGGAAAGAACTCTAAATCTGCGGCATGGATAGCCGCTTGAAAAGGAAACGGGTCGGAAAAGGTTCGAACTGCACTCGAAAACACTGTTGTTCTCTCCCAAAAAATTTGCCCCAAACCATTCCGAAAACGGGCCGATGCCAAGAATGAGCACGGCCCGGTCACTATGCGACAACGGCAGATGGAGGGAGAATGCTGTCGTTTTCATGTCCCCCTTCCTGTCGTCGTCATTTTGAGGGTTCGCGACAGTGTTGGCCCAGTTCTTGCGACGGTACAAACCTATTGGTAGATTTCTCATGTCCGGTGGGTCAAAAAGCGCGTCGCGGCGAGAACTCGTTCGGCCCGGTAAAAGATTGGAACGGTGAAAAACCATCCCAAGAACGCCTTAAAGGAAGACTCACATGAGAGCGATCATTCCACGATCCAGCATCAGCCGCCGCATCTTGCTTTCGGCACTGGCAGGGCTTCCAGCTCTGACCGGACTGCGCCTTTCTGCGGCGCACGCGCAGTTACCGCAACGTCCAGCGGAAACGCAGGTGCCGGGAAACGCGCTTCCGTCGTGGAACGAGGGGCCAGCGAAACAAGCAATCCTTGACTTCGTGCGCGCTACCACGGACGCATCAAGCCCAAAATTCGTGCCGCCCGAGGAACGCATTGCCACTTTCGATCAGGACGGCACCCTATGGGTCGAGCACCCGATGCACAGCCAATTGATGTACTGCATCGACAGGGTTCCGCTGCTGACGGGAGACAGGGAATTACTAAAGCATGTTCCACCTTTCAGCGATGTGCTCTCCGGCAATCGAGAGGCGATAAGCAAGCTTTCGCAGCTCGACCTTGAATTAATTGCCGTCACGACCCTGAGCGGCATGACGGTTGACGAGTTCGCCGCCGAAGCGAAGAAGTGGCAGGCGACCGCCAAGGACCCGCGCTGGAGACGGCCCTATACGGACACGGCATCGGGCCGGCGACCAGCGCCAAGATGAATTCCCTCGGGCTCTACACTGGCCTTGACGTGCGCAACCAGTCGCTCGAATTCATGCAGGCCAACTTCGGCAAGGCGGGCGCGTATTACTACTGGATCTCCAGGGGAGTCGACAACCGCGAGGTACGGGCTAACCGTATACGGAAGTCCGTCGGAGCCGAGACCACGTTCTTCTTCGACCTCACCGGATTCGAGGTGATGATTGCCGAACTTCAGCCGCTTATCGACAAGGTATGGCAGCATTGCGAGGACAAGGGCACGCGGGGCCGGACCGTGACGCTCAAGGTGAAATTTGCCGACTTCGTACTAATCTCGCGGAGCCGAACGTTGGCCGGCGCCATCGGCAGCCGCGACGAGTTAGGAACCCTGTCGACTGAACTTTTGAAGACCATCTTCCCAACGGAGAAAGCCGTCAGACTACTTGGAGTTTCGATTTCAGGATTTTCCGTAGAAGGGATTGATTGCCCCGAACGGATGCCATTAGCGCTTTAGTGATGAGACAGAATGACCGCGTCATTGCCTGAGCTTTTGGACGAAGTGCACTAAGACCGTATACCAAAGGCAAGTGTACGGGGACAACACAAAATTGCTGAATGATTTCAGCCTAGCAGTGCAGATAAAGCCTCTGCAAAGCTTATGGGATTGTTCGAATCCTAGTTCCCCAGCCAGTAACCCATTGTCCTCACACCGTAAACTTCTCCTAGATTTGACCGTACACCGACGCTAGCTAGTACGGAAATTCTGAATCGCTAGCGGGTGGATACGTCGTCTTCTTCGGAACAACCCTCCTCGCCTTAACCCTCCATTCAGAGTCCAAAAACTGCGGCCCGAGTGCGCCGGCATCATGTAGGGCGTGTTGTTGTCGTCCCAGCTCGCAGGCTGCGCGTCTTCGGGAGCGGCCTGCGGCTTGCATGCATTTTGGCACCACGGACGTGTCAGGCATCATCGTCACTCCGTCCTGTAGGCGCGTGCAAGCAACGTGATGAAGTCCTCGACTATCCGATCCGCATCAAAGCGCAACGCCGTCCGAGGTCGCACCGGCGGCGACAACACAACTGGTTCCGGTTCCTCGTTGGACATGCGCATGGTCATGCGATCGGGAGAGGCGTCGTGCTGGCGTCGCGTCCGCCACGTGTGGACGGTGGCGCCGTCGATCGCGACCGCGGGCACCGAATGCGTCAGACGTTGCGTGGGGTCGAGTTCGCTCAGCACCCAATCGGCAAAGCCGAAGCCGCGGCGCAGCATCTCGCGGACATCCTCTTCGATGATGGCGGAGACACCGAACTGTCCTTCGTTGGCGCTGGGTACCGGCATACGGATTAGCAGAGCGCCTTGGGGATCCAGAACGAATTCCGCACCGCGATCCTGCGATATCCGAAGGGCGCCATCATGCAAACGCACGTCCGAACCCGCGCCGGTATCGAGGATGCGGTGCGAACCGAACATGGCTTCCTTTAGCAGTTTCTCCGTGAGCGATCGATCTTCGATCTCGCTCGGTCGAAGAATGGCATTCGGCGGACCGCTGACGAGGCCAATCACGACGCTTGGCCCACGCCCGCTCGATCGTCCGCGATCGCTTTTCGGCATTATCGCGAGCGCCGCGGCGGTCAATTGTGCCTGGTCGACTGGGGCGGAAGCGTTCGACAATTCCCATTCGTGCAGCGCCCGGACGATCTTGCGGCGGAGGTCGTCGGGTCCATCGAATGCGCCACGGAAATATCCTCCGCTCCATCCCTCCACTTCCTTGACGAAGGCCGTCTGGGCGGCTGTCTGCATCACGCCGTTCTGCACGAATGCGATGACGGGCCGAGCCTCCCTCGCCTCGCGAAACTCCTCCTCGGTCGCGGAATAGCCCGACGGCTGTCGGACACCATATTCAGCGCCAAGTATGAGAACCGTGACTCCCGCCTCACGAACGCCGAACAAGCACGCGATCTGGGGCGACTTCGGGCTCGCCACGAAGTCCTCCGCCATCACCGGCGTATGGCCGAGTTCCTCAATGGCCGCTTTCGCAGCCGCCCGTAGGTGCTCCATGCCCACAATTAGGGAACTGACGAAAATCTTCATTTCGGACTCACTCTACTTTTGGCGTCGCCAACCCGTGGCCGACTGCCGTTCTTGCGCAGTGCAGGCGAAGGTTTTGCCGGCTTGTTCAGGTGCGGCGATTGGGTACTCAGCAGAAGTTGGCGGGCGTAAATCCGGGCGGCCTCGAAGACGCCCTCTTCCGTCACGAACAGCGCAAGGTAGGCCGCGTGCAGTATAGCAATGACGATGACGGCCAAAAGCTTCGCATCGAAGCCGTTCGACAGGTCGACAGGCCAGCGGCGCCAGAAGATCGCAAGGCAGACGACCACGATCAGGGCGTTGAGCAGGAAGCCGGGCAGCTTCAGACCGAACAGATTTCGCCGAAAGCCGTAGCTGACGTTTTCGTTAAACAGAACGTCGAATTTCTTGGTGTTGCGTGTGTTCTCGCGAAGCCAGGTCACGCCGCGGGCATAATAGGCGTCCGCCGCTTGGGGATGGGCTGTCTCCTCCGCCGGGGAAGGTGCGGGCTGGTCGAGTTTTGCTGCGATGAACCTGTGAAAGCCTGCCTTGGTCGCCGCATCATAAGTGGCGTCCACGTGGCGCAAAGTCACGGTCGTCGGAAAACCGCCCATCTTCTCGACGATCGAGGGTTCGATCGCACGGCCGCGGCGCCTGGCGACGTCTGCGAACACGGCGAACAGCACGGTCAGGGCAGAACCGGCGATCAGATGGGTCCAACCGATCTTGCCCCATGAGACGAAAATCGCGGCAAAGGCGAAGGCCGGCGCGCCGGCGATGATCGCCGGAACCAGCCGAGCCCGTATGGTATAGGCGTCGAGTGGATTCTTCATTTTTCCACCTCCGTATCGGGAGTTTTCGAGCCGACGGTCGCGGATAGGGCCTCCGCGGTGAAGTGGACGTAGCCCGCCGGCGTGTGGATCAGCATCAGCAGCGGAAAATACTGGCTGATCGAAAGCAGCGCGGCGGTCCTGACGTCCCGCCCGGACGGTCCGCTCGGCACAAGGTGATTGTGCCAGGTGCCCAGAGCGTAGAGTGCGCCGCCCGACCCCTCGATCAGGTCCTCCAGCATGGGACGCAATCCTTCAGTGCCGAGCACAAATTCGTCGCGCGAGAACTTGCTGTCCGGCGGAGCCGGCATGGTGCCGACAACGTGGAAGACGTTGGCGACGTCCGAATAGCGGCCGACGATGATGCCGCCCGTCTCCGAGCCGGGGCGCGCAGCGACCACCCGCCGGATCGTCTCGTCGACCCCGGGACTGAGCCGCACGACGCTCGCGGTACCTTCGCCCACGACGATGCGCGGTCCGATTTCCGTGCGTTGCCATGTCTGGTTTAGTCCGTTAGCCGCCAGGCTACCGATCAGCACTTCGCCGGTTCCAGGCAGCCCGTCCCGCTGCAGTCGGCGAATGTGTTCGGACATTGGCGCCGCGAACGAGGAGAGCCGGCCGTCCGATAGCGGCATCGTCACGGCCGAGCATCCCTGCCCGATCACAATCGCCTCGGCCTGCGTGTTGAAGACCTCGGTTCTCAGACTGCGATCCGCATGGATCAGTCGGTACGCCTCGCAGATCAGATCCGTCGTCGACGGGTTGGCCCCGGGCCCCTCCACCGACATAAGCCCGACGCTCCCGATCCCGAGCATGCAAGCTTCAATCACCCGCGGGCGGCTCGCCGCGACACCGGCCATGACCAGCGCCTCCCGCACGCTCGCGGAGCCAGTGGTATTGACGACGGCAAAGCTATTCGGGGCGACGATCGTGGAGATCGACTTTTCCTCAAACGCATACGCGACGATGTCAACGTCGTGCGGCATCGTGGGTTGCTTGAGCGGCGCGAGCGCTTCCGCGAGATAATACGCCTTCGGGATGGACCAGAAGCTTTCGACCTTGTTCTCGGAGGGGAGCGTGCCGTATCGAGCGAAATTGTGCGGTTGCATGCTGCCGTTGTCGATGACGGCCGCCGGCCCTCGCCCGGATTTCGCCAGATGGACGGCGAGCTTGGATCCGATGCTTCCGCAGCCGATCAGGGTCCAAGGGCGCAGCGCCTCCCCGTCATCGCCCGCGGCGCGCCTCAGCAGTTCGGGTGATATCTCTTCGCGGTGCATCGCCGTCCTCACCGGTTTGCCGCTTCTGGACGTGAGCGCCTCCCCCCCGCCCAATTCGACGAAGTAGGGACATATCTCGATCGGCGATGCCGTGCCGATCACGTCGAACGGGCGCTGCGCCAGCAGCAGGACTGCAATCGGCTGCCCATCCTTCAGTTTCGATGCCGAAATGCGGGTCTGAAGGATGCCGAGTTTCGGCTCCAGGAATTCGCGACACCCCAATTCGGCCGCCCGGGTCAAAAGCTCATCAATTGTCGTGACGGTCTCCGGAAGATAACGATCAGCGACAAATGGCCGGCCGGTCGGAAGCTTTCCGGACCACGCGACCAGCGCGTGCGTATTGCCGGTCCAGCCATGATCACCGACCGGCGCATAACGCCATTCAGTGGCGAATTTCGGTCCCAAGGGCACCGGAGCAGCTCGCGGCAGACCGATCCGGTAGGTGACAAAATTCGTCCCCCGGGAAGCAAAATACCATGCCGGCAAGACCGAGCAGCCACCTTCACGCGTCGGCAGGCCGGTCAGCCAGGTCGCGTCCGCCACGATGACGTCGTCGATGCCGTCGCGGCGTACCGGTTCCCAACCGTGCTGCGGGTCGATCAACTGCGCCACCGCCGCCTTGTCGTGGCGGCGATAGGCGCCGAGCTCGAGGTTCTCGCGCACCGTGAGCGTGGTCAGGATGGCGCGGCCCTCTGCCA
>Ga0208586_1000500_pt1 | contig 14263 bp, 10 predicted proteins | sample NGESurshal072012_6_FD_184471 | JGI IMG/M metagenome (GOLD analysis project Ga0208586, IMG submission 184471) | Arctic peat soil microbial communities from Barrow, Alaska - NGEE Surface sample 53-3 shallow-072012 (SPAdes) | ecosystem: Environmental > Terrestrial > Soil > Wetlands > Peat ... | reverse complement strand
CGTAGACGTCGTCGCCCTCGGTCTTCGCCGGGTAGGTCGGCACCGGCGCGGTGGCCGGGGGGCCGGTCGGCTCGCCCGTGCGCACGTCGAAGCACGACCCGTGCAGCCAGCACTCGATCGTGTGGTCGTAGACCTCGCCCTCGGACAGCGGCACCTCGGCGTGCGAGCACACGTCGCGCAGCGCGAAGATCCCGTCGCTGGTCCGGACGATCGCCACCGGCGTGCCGTCGATGTCGGCGCCGAGTGCCCCCTCGCCCGGGATGTCGCTCAGCGAGCACACGCGCACGAACTCCGACTCGCCGCCGGGGCCCTCGTGCCGGGTGCGCTTCGTCTCCGGCTGCGTCATCCCAGCTCCGCTTCGACCGCAGCGGCAACCCGCTCCCGCAGGTCCGGCACCCGGATCTTGTCCAGCAGCTCGCCGAAGAAGCCCTGGATGACCAGGCGGCGCGCCTGCTCGTAGGGGATGCCGCGGGCCATCAGGTAGAACAGGTGCGTGTCCTCCAGCCGGCCGTTCGCGCTGGCGTGCCCCGCACCGCGGACCTCGCCGGTTAGGATTTCCAGGTTCGGGACGGAATCGGCCCGGGCGCCGTCGGTCAGCACCAGGTTCCGGTTGTACTCGTAGGTGTCCGTGCCGGTCGCTCCGGCACCGATCAGGACGTCACCGATCCAGACGGTGTGCGCGCCGTCGCCCTTCAGAGCGCCCTTGTACAGCACGCGGCTGCGGCAGTCGGGCACCGTGTGGTCGACGAACAGCCGGTGCTCCAGGTGCTGCCCGGCGTCGGCGAAGTACAGCCCGTTGAGCTCGGCGTCGCCGCCGCGCCCCGCGTAGCTGACGGTGGGGACGATCCGGACCACGTCACCGCCGAAGGACACGACGGTGTGCGAGATCCGCGCGTCCTTGCCCAGCCGCGCGTGGTGGTGTGACAGGTGCACGGCGTCATCGGCCCAGTCCTGCAGGCTGATCACGTCGAGGGACGCGCCGTCCCCGACCAGCAGCTCGACGTTGTCGGCGTACGTCGCGCTGCCCTGGTGGTCCAGTACCAGCGTGGCGCGGGCCATCGGGCCGACGTCCACAACCGTGTGCCCGAACGCGGCCCCCTCGGTGCCGTCCCCGTGCACCCGGACGATGGTCGGGGCCGACGTCACCGCCTCGGCGGGCACGGTGATCACGATGGCCTCGGTGAACGAGGCGTACGCGCGCGCACTAACCCGGTCCGTGGGCACGTAGGACGCGCCGACCCGCGCGTCGCCGCGCTTCGCGCGGTCCACCGTGACCTCGGGCGCCGGCTCGACACTCACGGTCCAATGGCCCTCGGGCAGCGGATCCGCCCCGGTCAGGCCGCGCAGCCGGCGCAGCGGCGTGAACCGCCACTCCTCCTCGCGGCCGGTCGGCACCGGGAAGTCCGCCGGGTCGTACGACTGCTGCTCGTGCAGCCTGGATACGGGCGCTGACGTCTCCAGCGCCCCCTGAAGCCCTGCCATCAGCCGACCGCCCCCTCCATCTGGAGCACGATCAGCCGGTTCAGCTCCAGCGCGTACTCCATCGGCAGCTCACGCGCGATCGGCTCGACGAAGCCGCGGACGATGGTCGCCATCGCCTCGTCCTCGGTCATGCCCCGGCTCATCAGGTAGAACAGCTGATCCTCGGAGATCTTGGAGACCGAGGCCTCGTGACCCATCTCCACGTCGTCCTCCCGCACGTCCACGTACGGGTAGGTGTCCGACCGGCTGATCGCGTCCACCAGCAGCGCGTCGCACTTGACCGTGGACTTCGAGTGCTCGGCGCCCTCCTGCACGTTGACCAGCCCCCGGTAGGAGGTCCGGCCGCCGCCGCGGGCCACCGACTTGGACACGATCGTCGAGGAGGTGTTCGGCGCGCAGTGCACCATCTTCGCCCCGGCGTCCTGGTGCTGGCCCTCACCGGCGAAGGCGACGGAAAGCGTCTCGCCCTTGGCGTGCTCCCCCATCAGGTAGACCGCCGGGTACTTCATCGTCACCTTGGAGCCGATGTTCCCGTCGATCCACTCCATCGTCGCGCCCTGCTCGGCGACGGCGCGCTTGGTGACCAGGTTGTAGACGTTGTTCGACCAGTTCTGGATCGTGGTGTAACGGCAGCGCGCGTCCTTCTTCACGATGATCTCGACCACCGCGGAGTGCAGCGAGTCGGACTTGTAGATCGGCGCGGTGCAGCCTTCCACGTAGTGCACGTAGGCGCCCTCGTCCACGATGATCAGCGTCCGCTCGAACTGGCCCATGTTCTCGGTGTTGATCCGGAAGTAGGCCTGCAGCGGGATGTCGACGTGCACGCCCTTCGGCACGTAGATGAACGAGCCACCGGACCACACGGACGTGTTCAGCGCGGCGAACTTGTTGTCCCCCGGCGGGATCACGGTGCCGAAGTACTCCTGGAACAGCTCCGGGTGCTCGCGCAGCGCGGTGTCCGTGTCGAGGAAGATGACGCCCTTCTCCTCCAGGTCCTCGCGGATCTTGTGGTACACCACTTCACTTTCGTACTGTGCCGCGACCCCGGCGATGAGCCGCTGCTTCTCGGCCTCGGGGATGCCGAGCCGGTCGTACGTGTTCTTGATGTCGTCCGGCAGCTCGTCCCAGTTCGCCGCCTGCTTCTCGGTCGACCGGACGAAGTACTTGATGTTGTCGAAGTCAATGCCGGACAGGTCGGCGCCCCAGGACGGCATCGGCTTGCGCCCGAACATGCGCAGCCCCCTCAGGCGCAGGTCCAGCATCCACTCGGGCTCGTTCTTCTTGCCCGAGATGTCGCGGACCACGTCCTCGGACAGGCCGCGGCGCGCGGCCGCGCCGGCCACGTCCGAGTCGGCCCAGCCGAACTTGTACGTGCCCAGGCCATCAAGCTGGTCATTCGCAGTGGTCGTCATATGAAGAGCCCTCCGGACTCTGATTTAGCGTCGCCGTGCATCCTCATCGGCGGCGGAGTCACCTGGCCGGTGACGGGCCGCTGACGTTGCTGTGGGCCCCGCGCCCCGGAGCGCCTCTGCGCGCTAACCGCGGCCAGGCCGTCGTGCTTCCCTGCATCCCGGGTATCCGGGGTATCCCGGGTATCCCGGGGCGGGCCGGCATCCCGATCTCGGGCCATCTGCGCCCGCCCGGCTCCCCCCGGGTCCCCGGCCGCGGGCGGCGCCGGGTGCGTCACCAGCGAGCGGCCGGTGACGTGCGTGGTGCAGATTCCGTCGCCGTGGGCGATCGTAGCCAGCCGCTGTACCGGCCGCCCCAGCAGCCGGCTGAAAGCCTCCGTCTCGGCCTCACAGAGCTGCGGGAACTCCGCGGCTACGTGCGCCACCGGGCAGTGGTGCTGGCACAGCTGCTCACCCGCCGTCGCCGGGTCCGCCAGGCCGGACGGCGCGGCCTCACCAGAAGGCGCGGCCTCACCAGACGGCGCGGCCTCACCAGACGGCGCGGCCTCACCGGCCGCAGAGGCCGCGGGCGCCGCGGAGCTCGCCGGGGCCGCGGGGGCTGCGGACGCCGAGGCGGCGTACCCGTCCGCCGACAGCGCGTCGGCCAGGGCCCGCACCCGTTCCGCGGGCGCTACGTCCGCCAGTACCGTGCCGTACCGGCGCTCCAGCTCAGAAACCTGGTGGCGGGCGAACTTCGCCACCGCGCCCGGGCCGCCCTCCGCGGCCAGGAAGCGGAGCGCGCTGCTGGCCAGGTCGTCATAGGTGTGCTCGAAGGCACTGCGCCCGGCGTCGGTGATCGCGAAGAGCCGGGCCGGGCGTCCCCGCCCGCGGCTGGCGTAGGTGCGGGCCGTCCGGGTCTCGATGAGGCCCTCGGCGAGCAGGTTGTCCAGGTGACGGCGGATGGCGGCCGGGGTCAGGCCGAGCCGGCCGCCGATGACGGCCGCCGTCGACGGGCCCAGCTCCAGGATCAGCCGGGCGACCCGGGCCCGGGTGCTCCGCTCCGCGCGGCCCTGGGCGGACAGCACGGCCCCGCTGGCCACGGCATCGTGTGCCGCCGCCAGCGTCCCCTTCCGGGGCTCCGCGTCTGCTGTCCGCATGTTTTTCACAACACAAGTATGCCGTAAATAAGTCCGATCCCGCAAAGTTTACCGAACGGCAATGTGACGTAAATCGCGGGCCGGCCGCGTCATGCCCGTGCACCGCCGGGCGCGCCGTAACGTCTTAGAGCCGGAGCCTCCGTTTTTACCCCCGGCCGATCAGGGAAGGATTGACCTGTCATGGCCTCCCCCCAGCCCGACGTCGCCGACCTGCTGGATGTGCCGGTGCCAGCAGGCTCCACGGTGCTCGCGATCAGCGATCTGCACCTGCCGCCGCAGCGGACGGTGGTGTCGCGGCGATCGTGCGACATCCTGGCCGCGCGCCTGTCCGCGGAGACGGGCCCGGTCACGGTGATCCTCGCCGGCGACGTCATCGAGCTGCTCGGTTTCCCCCAGGCGACCGCGGCGGAGATCCTGCGGGAGCACGAGGTGCTGTGCACCGCGCTGACCCTCGTCGCCGAGCGCGGCGGCCAGGTCATCTACACGGTCGGCAACCACGATGGCGACCTGGCCTGGGATGTCAAGACAGCGGACGCGGTGCGGGAGATGACCGGTGCCCGGATCTGCCTCGCCGCCGACCTGGTGCTGCCCGGGGGGCGCCGGGTGCGGGTGGAGCACGGGCACCAGCTCGACCCGTACAACTGCTTCCACGACCAGCGCAACAGCCTGGACTCACCGCTCGGCCACCACATCGTCCAGCAGGTGCTGCCGCGGATCGAGTGGCTGGGCCGGGACTGGCTCACCGGCGCGCACGAGATGGCCGACCCGGCCGACTTCCCGGCCTTCGTCGGCTCCCGCCTCTTCTACCGCAAGCTCGTCCGGCACGCCTGGTGGCTGATCGCGGTGCCGGTCATCATCCTGCTGGCCCTGTGGACATCGGAGTTCTTCGAGCTCCAGTCGCGCTACCCGGACACCACCCGGTGGGTGCACGGCGCGGAGATTCTCGGCTACGGCGCCATCGCCGACCTGATCGTGGTGGCCCTGATCATCGGGCTCGTGTCCCGGCGCGCGTGGACGGCCATCAGCGCGCTGGCCCTGGAGGAGCGGGGCTACGGGCAGAACCGCGCGGCCCGGCAGCGCGCCGCGGACCTCGTCGGCGACGGTTACCGCGGCTTCCTGTCCGGCCATACGCACCACCCCGAACTGCGCGAGGCCAACGGCGGCTTCTACGCCAACACCGGATCATGCACGGCGGTGGTGGAGGCGATCCCCACCCGCCTCGGCATGCCGCCCGCTTACCTCCGGACCCAGCAGATCACCTGGATGGAGATCACCGGCGACCGGGCGCATCTGATGGCCGCGCGGATTCAGCTCCCGGGCGCCACCAGGCTGGAGCGGTTCGCCGCGCACGGCCGCGACCATTTCTCCGCGGCCCCCGCGCGGATCGCCTCGTGGCCGGAAACCCCGGGCCGCGCCGGCCCCGGCTGACCCGGCCCCGCCATGGGGCCGCTGCGGTCCCGGCCCGCGCGCCTTCAGCCGCCGTCGATAAAGCCGCTCCGGTACCAGTCACCCGCCCGGGAACAAGCGCCCATAGACTCGCGAGCGTGAGCAGCGTTCCTGCGGTCCAACTCGTGAGCCTGGTGAAGCGTTACCGGCACACGGTGGCCGTGGACGGCCTGACCCTGACCGCCGCGCGCGGCGAGGTGACCTCCATCCTCGGGCCCAACGGGGCGGGCAAGACCACCACCATCGAGATCTGCGAGGGCTACCGGCACGCCGACGGCGGAACGGTCCAGGTCCTCGGGCTGGACCCGGCGCGTGACGCTCGGGCCCTGCGTCCCCGTGTCGGTGTCATGCTGCAGGCCGGCGGGGTTCCGCCCGCCGTCCCGGCCGGGGAGTACCTCCGCCTGCTGTCCCGCTTCCACGCCCATCCGCTCGATCCGGCCGGACTGCTGGACCGGGTCGGGCTGACCGCCGCGGCGCGGACGCCGTACAAGCGCCTGTCGGGCGGGCAGCAGCAGCGGCTCGCCCTGGCCGCCGCCCTGATCGGCCGTCCTGAGCTGGTGTTCCTGGACGAGCCGACGGCCGGGATGGACCCGCAGGCGCGCCACGCGACCTGGGACCTGATCAGCGAGTTGCGCGCCTCCGGCGCCACCATCATCCTGACCACGCACTTCATGGAGGAGGCCGAGCGGCTGTCGGACCAGGTGGCCATCATCGACCACGGCCAGCTCGTCGCCGGGGGCACGCCCGCCGAGCTGAGCGGCGGCGCCGGGCAGCTCCGGTTCCGGGCCGAGGTGGGCCTGGACACCGACGGCCTGCTGTCCGCGCTGCCCGACGGCAGCCTGGCCAAGGAATCCCCCGCCGGGCACTACATCATCGAGGTCCCCGACGGGATCAGCCCGCAGCTGCTGGCGTCGGTGACCGCGTGGTGCGCCGAGCGCGGCATCCTGCCGACCAGCCTGCGGATCGAGAGCCGGACGCTGGAAGACGTCTTCCTGGAACTGACCGGAAAGGAGCTGCGCGCGTGACCACGGCCGGACCGGTGGCCGCCGCGACCCCCGCGGCGCCGCTCGCGTTCACGCCCGCCCCGGGCGCCGCCCCGCTGCCCCGGATGATCGCCGCGCAGACCGCGATGGAGACGCGCTCGCTGCTGCGGAACGGCGAGCAGCTCGTGGTCACGATGGTCATCCCGCTCGGGTTGCTGGCCATGTTCAGCCTCGAGCCGCTGGTGAACCTGGGCGGTGGCAGCCGGGTCGACTTCCTGGCCCCGGGCATCATCGCCCTCGCGGTGATGTCGACCGCGTTCACCAGCCAGGCCATCGCCACCGGTTTCGAGCGCCGGTACGGCGTGCTCAAGCGGCTCGGCGCGGAGCCTCTGTCGCGGGGCGGCCTGATCGCAGCCAAGACCGCGACCGTCGTTATCGTCGAGCTGCTCCAGGCGGTGATCATCACCGCCGTCGCGCTCGGCCTGGGCTGGCGCCCGCACGCCACGGCGCTGGCGTTCCTCACCGTGCCGCTGCTCGTCCTGGTGGGCACGGCCGCGTTCAGCGGGCTGGCCCTGCTGATGGCCGGCACTCTGCGCGCCGAGGCGACGCTGGCCCTCGCCAACCTGATCTACATCGTGCTGCTCGGCCTGGGCGGTGTGGTGTTCCCGCTGACCAAATTCCCCGCCGGGGCCCAGCCGTTCCTGACCCTGCTGCCAACCGGCGCGCTGGCCACCGGCCTGCGGGCCGTCCTCGCGCACGCCGCCGGGATACCGGTACGGGACCTCGTCGTGCTCGCCGTCTGGGCCATCGTGGGGATCGGCCTGGCCGCGCGCACATTCCGCTGGGAGTGACCGCCCGCCCAGGAGCCGCCACCCCGGCCGCGCTGGTTTTCACTGGGATCGTGTCCGTTCAGCTGGGTGCGGGCCTCGCCACCCGGCTCTTCCACGAGCTGCCGCCCGCCGCCGTGACCGGGCTGCGGCTGTGGAGCGCCGCGATCTTCCTGCTCATCATCGGCGGCCGCCGTGCCTGGGCCGCCGTCGTCGGCGTGGCGCAGCGCTGGGACGAGCGGAGCGCGGCGGTCGCGCTGGCGTTCGGCGTCTGCCTGGGCGGCATGAACTTCGTCTTCTACCAGGCCATCGCGCGGGTCCCGCTGGGAGTTGCGGTCACCATCGAGTTCCTCGGGCCGCTGGCGGTCGCCGTGGCCGGCTCCCGCCGTCTGCTCGACCTGCTCTGGGTAGCGCTGGCGGGCACCGGGGTGGTTCTGCTCACCGGGGGCGGGACGGCTCACCTGAACGTCTCCGGGGTCGTCTTCGCCGCGCTGTCCGCCGTGGGGTGGGCCGCCTACATCATGCTCAGCGCCGCGACGGGCCGGCGCTTCCCGGGATCGTCCGGGCTGGTCATCGCCATGGTGATCGCCGCGGTCGTGGTGACGCCGGGCGCCCTGGCCACGGCGAACGGGTCACTGCGGCGGCCGTCTGTGCTGGCGACCGGGGCCGGCGTCGGCTTGCTGTCCTCGGCGATCCCCTACGGGGTCGAGCTGCGCGCCCTGCGGCGGCTGTCCACCCGGGTATTCGGCATCTGGATGAGCCTGGAGCCGGTGGCGGCGGCGCTGATCGGGCTGGCCCTGCTCGGCCAGCACCTGTCGGTCAGCGAATGGGCCGCCGTCGGCTGCGTCGTAGCCGCCTGTACCGGCGCCGCGCTCGCTGCTCCCCCGGCCGCTCCCTCCGCGCCGGTACCGCCGCCCAGCCCCGAAACATCGGGCTCACAAGCCCCACCGGCATCTCCATGACCTCTCCTGGCCCAGTGGCAACAGATGCAAAGGTCCCTTTGCGTGGACTGGGATCAGATGCAAAGGGACCTTTGCATCTAAAAGAACTGCCGGGCGCCGGGCGCTTCATGAGTGGGGAGTCGGCGGCGCGGTCGGGGGCGGTCTTCTACGATGAGGAGCGTGTCCGCCGATGCTGCCCCCGCGCCGGAAGCTTCCGGGTCCGTCTCCACGCTGCGCCGCGCGGTCAACCGGATCGCGGCGAACCCGATCGCGGGGACCGTGCTGCGGCCGACGCCAGCGTCGATGCGGGGGCTCGCGCTCGCGTCGGTGATCGCGAACGCGGTCATCATGTCGACCGGTGAGGCGGTGCGGCTCAGCAAGTCGGGGCTCGGCTGCCCGGACTGGCCCCGGTGCACCACGGGCAGCCTGGTGGCGGCGAGCACGGCCGGTCAGTCCACGCTGAATACGTGGATCGAGTTCGGCAACCGCCTGCTGAACATCCCGCTCATCCTCATCGCCGGCTTCGTGTTCATCGCCGCGTGGCAGTACCGGCCGCCGGGCAGCAGCCGCCGGCGGCGCGACCTGGTCTGGCTGGCGGCGGCGCTGCCGGGCGGGGTCGTCGGCCAGGCCGTGGTGGGCGGGATCGTGGTGCTGACCAAGCTGAACCCGGCCTGGGTGGCCTTCCACTTCATGCTCTCGACCGCGATCGTGGGCGCGGCGGTCGTCCTGCACGTCCGCGCGGGCGAGGGCACCGGGCCCACCGCGCTCTTGGTCCGGCGGGATCTGCGGATCATGGGCGCGGTCCTCGTGCCGGTGGTCGCGGTGATGTTCGCGGCCGGGACCGTGGTCACCGGCACCGGGAAACTGGCCGGGAACGCCGCGGCGCCCCGCTTCCACCTGCCGTTCATCGGGGTCACGCAGTTCCACGCGGATATCGGCTGGCTGATGGGCGGCCTGTCCGCCGCGCTCATCCTCGGCCTGACCCTGTCGGGCGCGCCGCGCCCGGCGGTCCGGCGAGGCTGGGCGCTGGGCGCGCTGATCCTGGCCCAGGGCGCGATCGGGTACGCGCAGTACTTCAGCGGGCTGCCCGCGGGCCTGGTCTGGGTGCACGTCACGGTGGCGGTGGTGATCTGGATCGTCACCATCCGGCTGTTCCTCGCCCTGCGCGACCGGGGCCCGGTCACCCCGAGCGGGACCGCCCCGGCCGCCCCCGTCACCGCGACGGTCCCGGTCACCGCGACGGTCCCGGCCGCCGGGCCCGCCCCCGCGACGGAGACCGCGCCCGCGAGCGAGACCGCCCCCGCAGGCGAGACCGCGCCCGCGAGCTAGCGCTCGTGGCTGTGCGGCCTGAACGGGCGCGGCATCGGCGCCCGGTACGACATCGGCTGGGTGAAGCCGGACGCCCCGGACCCGGTCCACGGCGTGGGCGGCGGGGCCGGACGGCGGCGCAGGAACGCGGCGCGCGCCACCTGCATCAGGCCGAGCAGCCCCTGCTGGCGCTCGGCCACCTCCGCGTGGCTGAGCACACCCCGCTGGGCCTTCTGGTGCAGCAGCGCCAGCTCCGTCGCGGCGAGCTGGTAGTCGCCCATCGCGGACGCCGCGGGCAGGCCGCCGGTCGCCCGCGCCCAGTTGCGGGCCAGCCGACGCTCCCGCAGCGAGCTGAGCATCGTGATGTCGTACGGCGTAACCAGGCCGGTCGGCTCGTAGCTGGGCAGGTAATGCTCGATCTGGGCGACGATCCGGCGCCGGTCGGCGCGGATCACCGCGTACAGGATGCCGAGCAGGCAGAGCAGGATCACGTAGGCGACCACCGTGCCGGCCAGGCCGAAGATGCTGAGCCCGTTCCACATGGCGTGCAGGCCTACCGCGGTGGCCCAGCCCAGTGGCAGCGCCCAGCCGGCGTGCCGGTGTGAGGCCGCGTAGGCGGCGCCGATCCCGGTCATCGAGGTGAAGATGGGGTGCAGGAACGGCGACAGCACGCCGCGGAGCACGAACGTGTAGCCGAGCAGCTGCACACCGCCGTGCACCGGGCTGACGAGCGCGTTGATGTAGTAGCCGATGTTCTCGGTCATCGCGAAGCCGAGGCCGACCATCGCCGCGTAGACGATGCCGTCGGTGGGGCCGTCGAGTTCCTGGCGGCGCCAGCGGATCAGCCAGACCAGGAACAGGCCCTTGAGCGTCTCCTCCACTACCGGCGCCCCGGCCGTGGCCGAAATGTATTGCCCGGCCGACGCGCCCAGCGCGGGCTGCGTGATGTACTCCAGCCCGGCCGTGTTGATGAGCGCGGCGAACAGGGCCGCGATCCCGGCGCCCCACAGGAAGGCGAAGGCCAGGTTGATCCGGGGCTCGGGCTCCAGGCGGTCGATGAACAGGACCGCCGCCACCAGCAGCGGGACGGGCGCCAGGGCGAGCGGCAGCGCGATGAAGAACGGCGTGGTGCTGTGCCCCGACGCCACGCTCTCGGCCAGCTCGATGCCGAACACGATGATCACGCAGAGCGCGGCGAGCGCGATCCCGATGATGACCCCGACCCGCGGCCGGCCCGGCGGAGTGCCGTCGATGACCGCCCTCGGATCGAAGACGGGTACGGGCGTCCCCATGGCGGCAGAGCCTACCGGGAACGGGCCTGCATAAACTCGCTGGGCATGACCCTGGGCCGCCCGGCACAACCGGCCGGTAGCGCACAGCGGCCCGTGGATCAAGATCATGATGCCGAACGGACCCCGCCGGGGGATCGCCGGGCCTCGCGTCTTAGCCACCTGGGCCGGCCGGTCGCCCGCCTGGTGGCGCGGGACCGGGAGATCTGGCGGCTGGCCGTGCCGGCGCTGGGCGCACTCATCGCGGAGCCGGTCTTCGCGCTGGCCGACTCCGCCATCGTCGGGCACCTGGGGGCGGCCCCGCTGGCCGGCTTCGGGGCGGCGGCTGCGGCGCTGTCCACGCTGGTCAACGTGTGCATCTTCCTGGCCTACGGGACGACCTCGGCGGTCGCCCGGCGGATGGGGGCCGGGCAGCTCCGCGCGGCCGTGCAGCAGGGCATCGACGGCATGTGGGTGGCCGTCCTGCTCGGGGCCGCCCTGTCCGCGGTCAGCGTCCCGCTGGCCGGCCCGATCGCGGGGGCGTTCGGCGCGTCCCCGGCCGCCACCGGGTACGCGGTCACCTACCTGCGGATTTCCGCGCTGGGTATCCCGGCCATGCTGCTGGTGCTGGCCGGCACCGGCATCCTGCGCGGCCTGCAGGACACGCGCGTTCCGCTGGTCGTGGCCGCCGTCGGCGCGGGCGTCAACATCGCGGCGAACTACCTGCTGGTGTACCCGGCGGGCCTGGGCGTGGCCGGGTCGGCCCTGGGCACCGCGGCGACCCAGATCGGCATGGCGGCGGCGTACGCCGGCGTCGCCGTGCGCGCGGGCCGCCGGCACGGCGCGCACCTGCGGCCTGACTGGCCGGGCATCCGCGCCTCAGCGGGCGCGTCGTTCGCGCTGCTGGTGCGGACGGCCGCGCTGCGGATCTACCTGCTGGTGGCGGTGTGGATCGCGGCCCGGTCCGGGACCGCGGCGCTGGCCGCGCACACCGTGGCCACGAACCTGTGGAACACCCTGGCCCTGGCCCTGGACGCTCTCGCGATTGCCGCCCAGGCGATCGTCGGGCACGCTCTCGGCGCGGGAGACGTCGCGGCGGCGCGCTCGGCTTCCTGGCGGCTGGCCGTGTGGGGCATCGTGGTCGGCGTGGCGGCCGGGGCCGTGATCGCGGCTGCCCGGCCGCTGTATGTACCGCTGTTCACCCCCGATCACGCGGTCCGGGTGCTGCTGGCGCAGGTGCTGCTGCTGGTCGCGGTCTACCAGCCGGTGTCCGGGGTGGTCTTCGTCCTGGACGGGGTGCTGATCGGCGCCGGGGACAACCGGTTCCTGGCCGGGGCCAGCATCGCCACCACCGCGGTGTTCCTGGTGTGCGCGTACGCGGCCCTGCGGGCGGGTGGCGGCCTGACCGGGCTGTGGCTCGCGATCGGGGCGTTCATGGTCGCGCGGCTGGTGGTGCTGGGCGCACGGGCCCGGACGGCGGCGTGGACGGTCACCGGCGCGCGCCGGTGACGGTGCTCGTGACGGTGCTCATGAACGGCAGGCGTCGGCCCGGCCAGGATATCGCCCCGGCGGCCCGGGTAAGGCCCCTGCCGCGCGGGCGGGCCTCGCCGGCGGGATAGGCTCGATCATGGTCAGAGCCCCCAGGTTTGACGGGGGGCTTTTCGGCTGCCTGGACGAGGGTAGGTGGGGCTGCGCAGCCGGCCTCGCGGCAGAGCCCGCAGGCGCCGGGACCACAGCCTTCATCAGGAGAGAGGAGCCGTGACCGAACGGTGACTAGCCAGCCGAAGAACAAGCTCGAGTGGTCTGACCTCGACGAGCGCACCGTGAACCTGATCCGGGTCCTGGCCATGGACGCCGTGGAGAACGAGGGATCGGGGCACCCTGGCACGGCGATGAGCCTCGCCCCGGCGGCGTACCTGCTTTTCCAGCGGATTCTCCGGCACGACCCCGCAGACCCGGCGTGGACCGGGCGGGACCGTTTCGTGCTGTCCTGCGGGCACTCCAGCCTCACCCTGTACATCCAGCTCTACCTGTCCGGTTACGGGCTGAGCCTGGAGGACCTGAAGCAGTACCGGTCCTGGGGCAGCCTCACCCCCGGTCACCCGGAGCACGGGCACACGGCCGGGGTGGAGACGACGACCGGCCCGCTGGGGCAGGGCCTGGGCAACGCGGTGGGCATGGCGATGGCCGCGCGGCGCGAGCGCGGTCTGTTCGACCCCGACGGGAAGCCGGGGGCCAGCCCGTTCGACCACCATGTGTACGTGTTCGCCTCCGACGGCGACATCGAGGAGGGCCTCACCCACGAGGCTTCCTCCCTCGCCGCCCACCAGGAGCTCGGCAACCTGATCCTGCTCTACGACGACAACCACATCTCCATCGAGGACGACACGCAGATCGCCAAGTCCGAGGACGTCGCGGCGCGGTACGAGGCCTACGGATGGCACGTGCAGCACGTCGACTGGGTGCAGCCGGACGGCGGCTATACCGAGAACGTCCAGGCCCTCTACGACGCGCTGATCGCGGCCAGGAACGAGACCGGCCGGCCGTCCATGATCAAGCTGCGCACGATCATCGGCTGGCCGGCCCCGCACAAGAAGGGCACCGGCGCGGCGCACGGCTCGGCCCTGGGCGCCGAGGAGGTCGCGGAGACCAAGAAGATTCTCGGCTTCGACCCGGCCATCTCGTTCCCCGAGGCGCCCGATCTGGTGGCGCACGCGCGCGGCGTCATCGAGCGCGGCAAGGCGGCCCGCGCCGAGTGGGACGACGTCTTCGAGGCGTGGGCGAAGGCCAACGGCAGTCGCAAGGAACTGTTCGACCGGCTGGCCAGGCGCGAGCTGCCCACCGGCTGGGACAAGGCGCTGCCGGCCTTCCCGCCGGACAAGAAGGGCATGGCCACCCGGAAGGCCTCCGGCGAGGTGCTCAACGCGCTCGCCCCGGTGCTGCCGGAACTGTGGGGCGGCTCCGCCGACCTGGCCGAAAGCAACCTCACCACGATGAAGGGCGAGCCGTCCTTCATCCCCCGCGACCACCAGACCGAGATGTTCCCCGGCGACGAGTACGGCCGCACGCTGCACTTCGGTATCCGTGAGCACGCCATGGGCGCGATCCTCAACGGCATCGTGCTGCACGGGGGAACAAGGCCCTACGGCGGTACGTTCCTGGTCTTCAGTGACTACATGCGGCCCGCCGTGCGGCTCGCGGCGCTGATGAAGCTGCCGGTGACGTACGTGTGGACGCACGACTCGATCGGGCTGGGCGAGGACGGCCCGACGCACCAGCCGGTGGAGCACCTGTGGGCGCTGCGCGCCATCCCGAACCTGGAGGTCGTCCGGCCCGGCGACGCGAACGAGACGGCCGTGGCCTGGAAGACCATCCTGGAGCGGAACAGCAATCCGTCCGCGCTGTGCCTGAGCCGGCAGAACCTGCCGGTGCTGGAGCGCTCCGCGGGCCGTGCCGGGCCGGA